>Ga0136617_10000096_pt1 | contig 60436 bp, 48 predicted proteins | sample AntDrymUQ3222106_2_FD_129672 | JGI IMG/M metagenome (GOLD analysis project Ga0136617, IMG submission 129672) | Polar desert sand microbial communities from Dry Valleys, Antarctica - metaG UQ322 (21.06) | ecosystem: Environmental > Terrestrial > Soil > Desert | place: Antarctica: Dry Valley...
CCGATTATTTCCGAACACACCGACCCGCGCGGAAAATTATATTACTGGATTGGTGAAGAGCGAAGCGGTTTTCACGCCGAAGGCGGCACGGATTTTGAAGCCATAGACGAAGGCTACGTTTCAGTAACGCCGATGCGCAGCGATTTAACGAATCATCAAGCCATTGAATTATTAAAAAGTTGGAACAATGATAATTTTGGATTTTAGATTTTGGATTTTGGATTGAATTAAGAGAAGAGATTGACTTTCCAGGATTAGTTAAGATTGGTTAGGAAAAAATCCTAAAGCATCTTAACTATCTAAAAGATCAGCGTTCTATTTTCCCTTTCCAATCCAAAATCCAAAATCTAAAATCCAAAATCGAGATATGGACGAATATCAAATTCCGCGCGAGCGAATGATTCAAAAGCTTCGGGAGCATTACAAAATCCGAGACGAAACAGTTCTGGACGTGATGACGCGCGTGCCGCGTCACCGGTTCGTCCCCGACGCTTTGAAATCGCAAGCCTACAAAGACAACGCGCTCCCGATTGCCTCAAATCAAACTATTTCACAGCCCTTTATCGTCGCTCGAATGACCGAGCTTTTAAAATTAACACCGGAAGCGAAAGTGCTGGAAATCGGCGCGGGTTCGGGTTACCAAACAGTAATTTTGTCGCTATTGGCACGAATAGTTTACGCCATTGAAAGAGTTCCGCAGCTTGTAGAAGAAGCGCAAATCCGCTTGCAAAATTTCAATATCCGAAACGTCGTTTTGATTTGCGGCGACGGCACAAACGGCTGGCAGGAAAACGCGCCGTTCGACGGAATTCTGGTCGCTGCGGGAAGTCCGAAAATGCCCGAACCATTGTTAAACCAATTAAAAATCGGCGGACGGCTCGTCATACCAATCGGACAAGACCAGAAAACACAAAAGCTTATTCGCGTCACCAGAACGGAAAAAGATTTCAAAACCGAAGACTTCGGCGCGTGCGCATTCGTGCCTTTAATCGGCGAACACGGCTGGAAGTAAAGTGTAAAGGCGAAAGGAGAAAGGATAAAGTAAAAAAAATTCCTTAGCTTTTCGCCTTTCTCCTTTCGCCTTTACACTTTATAAATCTTCTCGATAATCTCGCTGTATTTCTCTTCAATGACGCGGCGTTTTACCTTTAACGTCGGCGTTAGCTCGCCGCTTTCGACTGTTAATTCATTTTCGAGCAGCGCGATTTTTTTTACCTTTTCAAAGCGTGAAAGATTTTCCGTCAATTCGGCGATTTGTCTTTCAATCAAATTTATTATTCGCGGATTTGTACAAAAATCGGCAGGCGTTTTTATATCAAGATTTTTTATATGAGCGTAGTTTTCGAGCTGTTCAAAGTTTGGCACGACGAGCGCGGCAGGGAATTTTCGCTCGTTTCCGACTAGAACAACCTGGCTGACAAAACGCGAAGCCTTTATCATTTGTTCAATCGGTGAAGGGGCGATGTATTTGCCGCCCGAAGTTTTGAAAAGCTCTTTTTTGCGGTCGACGATTTTTAGAAAACCGTCCGCGTCAACGCTGCCGATGTCGCCGGTGCGAAACCAGCCGTCATCGGTGAAAGCGCGTTTTGTCGCTTCCGGTTTGTTGTAATAGCCGAGCATCACGTTCGGACCGGAAACTTCGATTTCGCCGTCGTCGGCGATTCGCATTTCAACATTGCGAATCGGTTTTCCGACTGTTCCCAGACGGCTATTAAACGGCGTGTTTGTCGTCACAACGGGCGAAGTTTCCGTCAAGCCGTAGCCTTGCATAAGCGAAATTCCCGCACCGTTAAAAATCAAATAAATATCATCGGAAAGCGCCGCTCCGCCCGTGAGGCAGAAACGAAGTTGCCCGCCGAAAAAATCACGCAATTTTGAAAAAACCAGATAATCCGCAATGCTGTGTTTAACAGCCAAAACTCGCGGAATCGGCTGATTAAATTCGATTCGGCGAGCGTATTCTTTAGCGATTTCAATTGCCCAATCGAAAATCTTTTCTTTCGCCGGACTTTTTTGCGCGGCTTTTAATTTCGCTTTGGCATAAACTTTTTCAAAAATTCGTGGCACGCCGAAAAAAAATGTCGGCGCGATTTCGCGCAGATTGTCGGCGGCTTTGTCAATTGACTCGGCAAAATGAACCGCCGTTCCGTTCAAAACGTAACCATACATTGCCGAACGCTCGAAAACGTGCGACAGCGGCAAAATCGAAAGCGGTCGGTCTTTCGCGGTAAAATCGAATTCAACCGCCGAATTCACCGTATTTGCAATAAAATTTGTGTGCGAGAGCATCACGCCTTTCGGCTCGCCCGTAGTTCCCGATGTATAAATTAAGGTCGCTACGTCATTCGGTTCGACGGCTTTTATTAATTCGTTTAGCAAATGAGGATTTTCCGCTTTCAATCTTTCGCCTTGTTTTTCCAATTCTTCAAGCGAAATCGAATTTTCCGTTTCAACATTTGTCGAATCAAAAAAGACGAGCTTCTCGATCGTCGGACATTCGGGCAAAATTTCTTTGATTCGCTCAAAGGTTTCTTTGTCTTGCAGAACAAAGATTTCCGCGCCGGAATCTTTAATCATATATTCAACCGAATTCGGCGCGAGCGTCGTGTAAACGGGAACGTCAATAATTCCGGCAAATTGACAGCCCGCGTCGGTCAACGTCCATTCCGGCGAGTTTGCTGCGAGCAGCGCGATTCTATCGCCTTTTCGTAAACCGAGAGAATAAAGTCCAAGCGCGATGTTTTCAGAGCGCGAAATCATTTCCGCCGAAGAAATCGGTTTCCAAACACCGTCTTTTTTATAATTTAAAGCGTCAGCGCGATTGTATTCGGCGGCTTTTAAAAACAATTCAGCCAGCGTGCGCGGCTCGTCCGAACGAACCGCATTTTGTTGAACGCTTTGAATTGTTTGATTTTCCGCTTGGCTTTGCATTTTTAATTTCAAATTCCAGACTTTAAATTCCAGATTTAGCTTTTTAATTTCAAATTTCAGATTTCAAATCGAAATTCCAAATTTGAAATCTGAAATTACTTCTTTAAAACTCCTCCGAAAAAAACCTTCAAAACTTCATCCGCCATCGGCGCGAGCGGATACAGTTTTTTTGACAAAATCCAATTCGTCACCATTTCGTCGAGCGCACCAAAAAGAACTTTTGAGCAAACTGTCGCGTTTAAATCTTTACGAAAAACGCCCGTTTTCTGACCGTCTTCGATTGTCTGGTGAATGATTTCCAGATATTCGGCGAAACCGGCGGCGGAAAATTCTTCCATAAATTTTGTCGAGCCGCGCAGCTCGACTTGAAAAACAATCGCCAAATCGCGGTCTGCACCGAGTTTTTCCAAATGCAATTCGGCAACTCGCCGCAAGCGTTTGTCAGCTTCTTTGATTTCGGCAATCTCGCGTTTTCCTTCTGCGATAAATTCTTCCATCGCCCGGTCAAAAACCGAATGCAAAATCTCGTCCTTGCTTTTGAAATAAAGGTAAACCGTGCCGTCGGCAATTCCCGCCTCGCCCGCGACGTCGGCGACTTTCGAGTTGAAATAACCTTTACGGGCGAAAATTTTTATCGCTGCCTTGATAATCGCTTCGCGCTTATCGGTAACAACGGCGCGAGCCGCGGCATTTGAACGCTCATTTCTTGACATAATTCTTTTTGAAAGAGAACTGAATGGCTATTCATTCATTTTTTATAAGACTAAACGCAAAAGCAAATTTTGGCAAACTTTTTTAGAATTTTTTAATATTCAAGAAGATTTTAACTGATTTTTCACGAGCTGTTTTGCTTTGGAAATCCTTAAGAAGCGTTTTTGAAACAGGTCAAAAAGCATTTAGCGAAGTTCGATTTTTAGAAAACAAGTCTTGAAAAGCGACTACAATTTGATAAATCAATAATATGGTGATTATTGAAAAACTTATCATATTAAGCGGGATTGATTCCCGAAACAATAAACTGATTGCACCCTGCTCATCTAAAAGTCCTGTAATAAATAAGTAAATAAACTTGTATCGGTAGAAAGCTAAAGACAACGCGGCAAAACAGATTATATTTGACGCTAATCTGTTCTTAACTAATGTGCCAATCCAAAAGACGAATAGAAAAAAACAGATGTAGAAGTAATCGACATCCACAAGGTCTGCTTCAAAAAGCCCGTGTTTATGGAAATGAAAGTCAAAACCTCTTGTTAAGCCTATAAGAAAAATATTGATGACGAAAGCCAAAAGTAAAATAATTTTGGAGTATTTTCTTAACATCACAATTTCTTTTTTAAATCAAAAGTTGAGGACTATGTTTTTATTTTAAATAATTTCAAAAAGGGTCGTTTTTAAGATTATCGTGTTGAAAAGTTAAAAAAAATAGCAACCGCAGTATAACAAACTTTCAATTGCAGTCAACGAGAAATAAAAACCAAAATAGAATTAAGTTGCAGATTAAAAGAGCGAGTTTTGTCGTAATTTGTAATTTACAAATCATATCCGTTTGGATGCTTCAAATGCCACGTCCACGCGCTTTTAATGATTGATTCAATATCTGGAAACTGCGGATTCCAGCCTAAAATTTCACGCGCCTTTTTTGAATCGCCGACTAATCGGGAAGGATCGCCAGCGCGACGCGACGCGATTTTCGTTTCGATATTTTTGCCGGTAACTTTTCTAGCTGCTTCGATGACTTCTTTGACGGAAAATCCCTGACCGTTGCCGAGATTTATGAACTCTGAATTTTTTCCGTTTCGAAGATGTTTGAGCGCGAGCAGATGCGCCTGACTTAAATCTGAAACGTGAATGTAATCACGAATTGCCGCTCCGTCCGGCGTTGGGTAATCATCACCGAAAACGGAAATGTACAGGCGTTTTTCCTGCGCCGCTTCGAGGACGAGCGGAATCAGATGCGTTTCCGGTTCGTGATGCTCGCCGTGTTTTTCGGTCGCGCCGCAAGCGTTAAAATATCTGGGCGCGACATATTTCAAATTGTAAGCCGCGTCGTAATCAATCAAAGCGCGTTCAACCATAAATTTCGACCAGCCATATGGACTTGTCGGAAACTGCGGATGTTTTTCGTCAATCGGAACGTATTGCGGCTCGCCATAAGTCGCGCAGGTCGAAGAGAAAATAAATTTTTTAACGTCGTTTTCAATTAAAGCGTCAAGCAAGCGAAGCGTCTGTGCAAAGTTGTTGTCATAATAAATCTGCGGTTTCTCGACCGATTCGCCGACATAAGCGTAAGCCGAAAAGTGCATACACGCTTCGATTTCGTGTTCGCGGACAATTTGCGAAATTAAATCTTTGTCGCCGATATTTCCTTTGTAAAAAACAGCCGACGGTTCAACCGCTTTGCGATGTCCATAAACAAGATTGTCTAAAACAACCGTCTTTTCACCTTTTTTTATTAAATCTTCAACCACGACGCTTCCGATGTAGCCCGCGCCGCCGGTAACTAAAATTGCCATATATTTATTTTAAGATTTTTCGTTTCAGGTTTCGAGCGCCGAATGTTGAGCATTGATTAAGTTATCCGTTTTTGCCGCGACTGCGACGGAGATTTCTTTATCTTCGGAAATTTTTGCTTCGGGCAGAAAATGATTGAACAAACTGCGAATTTTTGCTTTGTCGTTGTCGGCGACAGCTTGACCGAAATTGCTTAGAATATTTGCCACTTCATCACTTGAATAAGTTGCGATTTTGCCGATAAAAATTTTCGGGTGTTTGGTTTTTAAAAGATTTTCGCCTGTAATTTCGAGTTCCTCAAAAAGTTTTTCGCCTTTTCTGATGCCTGTAAAAACGATGTCAATGTCTTCATAAGGCTCTAAGCCGGAAAGCCGAATCATATCTTCGGCAAGGTCGAGAATTTTTACCGGCTCGCCCATATCGAGAATAAAAATTTCGCCGCCCGCGCCGAGCGCGCCCGCTTGCAAAACAAGCTGTGAGGCTTCGGGAATAGTCATAAAATAGCGCGTCATTTTCGGGTCGGTAACGGTGATTGCTTTGCCATGCTCGATTTGCTCGCGGAATATCGGCACAACCGAACCGGTCGAGCCAAGCACGTTGCCGAAACGCACCGCCATATAATTGGTTGGGTAAATTTGATTTAAATTCTGTAGAACGATTTCGGCGATGCGCTTCGACGCGCCCATCACGGAAGTTGGGTTGACTGCTTTGTCGGTTGAAATTAAGACAAAATCTTTTGCGCCGAATTTTCCGGCAAACTCGCCGATTAATTTGGTGGCGAGAATGTTGTTTTTTACCGCTTCGGTTAAGTTAAATTCCATTAAAGGAACGTGCTTGTGCGCGGCGGCGTGAAAGATAACTTCTGGCTTGTATTCAGCAAAAATTTCCTGCATTCGCGGCGCGTCGCCGATGTCCGCAAGAAGCGGAACAAACGCGGTTTCTGGAAAATTTTTAACCAATTCGCGCTCGATTTGAAAAAGCGCGAACTCGGTTCTTTCAATTAATAAAAGTGTTTTAGGATTGAAGTTTGTAATTTGACGAACTAGTTCAGCGCCGATTGAGCCACCCGCGCCCGTGACCATTACAATTTTTTCGGTTAGAAATTCGTGTAGGTTTTTATCGTCGAGTTCGACGGGTTCGCGTCCTAAAAGGTCTTCAATTTGCACGTCTCGAATACGATTAATCGAAACTCGCCCGTGAGCGATTTCGTTCAAACTCGGAACGATTTGCGCTTTGACCGGAATGGCGCGACAAGTGTCTAAAATGCGCCGGATGTCCTTGCTGTTTGAATGGTCAATTGCCAGCACAACCTGATCGATATTTAGTTCGTCGGCAAGCCGCGCCAAATCGTCGGTTGTTCCCAAAACTTTTACGCCGCCGACGCTGCCACCTTTTTTGTAGCGGTCGTCGTCAATAAAACCTTTGATGTCGAGTTCGGTGTCGGCGCGTCCGACAACTTCTTTAATGGTTGCTGCGCCAAGTCGTCCCGCGCCGACAATCAAAGTTGATTTGGGAATTTTGCGTCGTTTCCCGAGTTGAAATTGACGTTTCTCGCTGAATTCGTAAAAAAACCGTCGCAAAACGCGTAAGGCAAGCAGCCCGGCGAAAGCGAAAAACGTATTCATCAAAATAATCGAAAGCGGAACTTGCCAGCGGATAAATTGCTCGGGCGAGAGAAGCAATCTGACCAGAACTAAAATCACGCCCGAAATAAACGCGGCTTTGAGAAAGGCTTTGATGTCTTCGAGGCTGACGTAGCGCCAGATAATTGAATACGCTCCGACGACGAAAAGCGAGGCAAATTGAACTAAAACGACAAAGGGAAGTTGGTTAAGTGCGTTGTCAAAATAATATGTTTCAATCTGAAAATCAAACCGAACCAAATATGCCAGAAAGAACGCGCCGCTTAAAACGGCGACATCCGCCAAAAACTGAAACGGACGGCGCAAAAACCATAAACGCTCGTCTATCTTTTCATTCGGTGGCAAACTCTTCATATCGAAAAAGAAAACTTAAATTGAAATTACTTGGCTGAGGAAAAACTGTCAAATATATTTTGGATTTTAGATTTTGGATTTTGGATTTTGGATTGAATGTTTTTTAGATTGTTCTGAATTGTACGCGGCAATTAGCCATTAAAGATTATCAATTAACAAATCCAAAATTATAATGATTGGCAACCGATTCGGCAAAAAGTTGAATCAAAGCCGATAGTAAGTTATCCTTTCCAAGAAAAAATAATAACACAAGAGGTTTTATTGTATGAAATTCAGAGTTTTGTTGTTCCTCGTCTTCGCGGTTAGTTTGTGTCAGATTGCTTTCGGGCAGGAAGTTATGGTAACGCCCGAACCGGTTCGCGGTTATCTGGTCGGACCGGGCGACGAAATTACGGGCAAAGTTTTAGGCGAGCCGCAGTTCGATTTTGTCGCTACGATTGATGAAAACGGCAAATTTCAAGTTCCTTTTTTTGAAAAAGAAGTCGTCGCAAAATGCCAAACACAAGACGAATTAAATAGGGAAGTCAAAAAACTTTTAGGAAAATACTTGAAAAACCCGCAAATCAGTGTGCAGGTGACGCAGCGTAAAAGCCGTCCACCGGCAAGTATTTACGGTGAGGTTAAAACTCCGGGGCAAATCGATCTACGCCGGAAAGCAACTTTGCTTGAACTTTTATCGTTTGCCGGCGGCGTAACCGAAGACGCAGGCGGAATGATACAAGTTTTTCGGACGCAACCGCTGATGTGTTCCGAAGAAATTCAAGACAATACCTTTGCGACAAACGGCGGTAACGATTTAGAAGTTCCTTCGCGGTTATATAGTTTGAGCAGTGTTAGACAAGGCTTAGACTCGTCTAATCCGATAATCTATCCGGGTGATATTATTGTTGTGCAAAAAGCCGCGCCGGTTTATATTACGGGCGAAGTTATTCAGCCAGTGGGTATTCGCTTGCCGGAGGGTGGTTTGTCTCTTACCCAAGCGATAGCAATGGTCGGCGGAGTCAGGCGTGAAGCCAAAACAAAAGAAATAAAAATTTATCGTCTCAAAGCCAATTCAAAGGACAGAGAAATTATTGCCGCCAATTATGACAGTATAAAAAAAGGTCAACAAAAAGACTTGATGCTCGAGCCTTACGATATTGTCGAAGTTGATAAGTCGAAGAAAAGCATTCAACAAATAGTTTTTGAAACTATAACCGGCGTCGGACGGCAGGCGCTCGGCGGTATAAGCGGTGGTATAACCAACAGAATTATGTACTAGAAACCTTAAATCTGAAGCCGCAAATTGTTGTTAATAATTTCCAACAACAATTTGCGGCTTTATTTTATTGCCTGAACTACTGCAAAAACTTCTGTCGTAATAGCTTTGGATTTGAGATCATTCTCGATGCGTCTTAATACCGAATCCAGATTTCCTGCTTTTAACAACCGGTCGTACTTTTGCATTGCATTATCCGTCATCCAACCTGATTTGTTAAACTGCGGCAACTCATCCAGCAAATATTTTGTTCGTTCGGTATTGGAAAGCGAACTAATCTTATCAGTCGGTCCAACCGTATAGCCCTTTGGAAAATCTTCGTAGCCAGGAAGTAAATTTTCCAAAACGAACGGCATGTGCTCCCCAGCACCCTGCATTGTTCTCTCACCGCCAACCGCTTGACATTTCACTACACCAGGCGCTGCTTTTGAAACGATTTTCACTTCTAAACTGCGCCCCGGTTCATACCGCTCAGTTGTTGACAAAGGAGAAATAACAATCCAACTACCTTCTTTAAACTGCTCAATCCAGTTTGACATTTGTCCGATAAAAAAAGAATCTTCTAAGTTCATCTTAACAGTTTCGCAATGAGCATTTCTAAATGAGTCGAGTAAGATTAAGTCTCGACAATTCGGCGTCTTTCCTTCGATTTGGATAGGTTTTGAGTCCGCAGCAAAATTTTGAATAATGAAACGTGAAAGATGTGTGCCGCTTGATTGTAGATTTTCTACTTTGTAGGTATAAAGATAAAGTCCTTCTGGTGTCCGCGAGACCGTAGCATTAACGATTACGTCAATAGCATCAGCGCGTTGGTAAATAACCGTTTTCTCCCTGCCGTCATAGCCGATCCATTTAAAAGCGTATTTTCCTGATTTCTCATCAACTTGTTCTATTCGCGGCTTGAAATCGTAAGTGAGTTGCTTATCGGTTTTAGGGTCATAACCGCGGTCGCGAAGATCATAATCAATCGGTGATTTAAATTCGCGCGGGCGCTTCTCTAAAGGTTTACGTTGCGCGACGTTCTGCGCTTGTTGTTGAAACGAACAAGCGGTGCTCGAGATTAGTAATCCAAACAGTGATATTAAAAGCAGCCACTTCATAATTAATTCTCCATTTACAGTTAGTTTAACAGATAAGTTAGTTGATTAAACGGGGCAATTTGCACTGCCCCGCCAATCAAAGTATCCGACTATTTAACACACTCGGATTATTTCTTTATTTAGTACATCCCATAATTGCATTGACAAAAGTAATTATCCCAGTAACCACCGTAATATTGGCAGTCTCGAATCTCCCAATACGACGGATTACATACTTCGGGCGCAATGTATGGATTTACTGTAAAACTATCAAAACTTGCAACATTCTGTCCTGTGCCTTCAACAACAAGTCGAACCGAATGCTGTCCGGCGTCAAGATAGATATCATCGACAACTACTGATTGGAACGTATTGTCTGAACCGGTGTACGGAATGCTGATTGGTCCGGTTTTATCTACGCCGTCCACTTCGTAATGAAACGTGCTGCCGCCTACGGAAGAGGCAACACTGGTGTCGAATGTGTAGCTGCGGGAAGAACTGATATTGACGGTGTAGTTCATCCATTGACCACCTAATGTCGAGCTGACATATCGGATTCCATTCTGAGCATCGGAAATACCTACATCTACGGGTTTTTCTTCAGGGTCTAGTTCTCCCGTAAACGGAATATAATAGGCTGCAGTATTACTTCCCTGATCGAACTGCTCCGCCTCAATTGTGCCGGGGATCGGGGCAGGTGAATCGCCGAAAGGACTGGTCGTCAAGCCTTGCCCTGTCTGCGCGCCGCCAACAAATCTGAGATGCCAATGAGGAGCCCTACTACTGGTTTCATCGTGAGTATCCGTCGAGCCCCGAGCCGCGAAGATTTCATTAAGCCGCGCCCAGCGAGATCTGGGAATGTTTTTACTACGCGTATCGCAGTTTATTCCGACTCGATGTTCGTCGTGTTGATTATTAGCGGTACTCCAATTTCCAGCGATCTCAAATTTACCGCCATTCCTGACACTTATGTCGTTGTAATGGATTTTATACCAATCGTTTGGACCAAGCCTATCTCGAGGATCCATTCCTGGAGGATTCTCCGGGAAACCATTAGGATAATATACAGCTTTATATTCATCCGCAATTTGTTGTAGCCCCGTAAGCGTTTCCAGCTTTCCGAAATGATTAAAGAGAATACTTGGAGCATCATCGGCATCCGTCAAACAAGGATAACAATCCGTTCATCCTTGAAGATTAGTTTGGACTTTCAGTCCGTTTTCAAACCTCTGCACTTCCAGTGCAGAGTCGTTTAGTTTTTTTAAAATTTGATTTTTGACTTGTTGAACTCAGGGGTTTTTCTTTTCAATCTCGCTTATTTCTTCAACTCGCCTTTCGTGTCTGCCGCCTTCAAATTCGGCGTCGAGCCAGGATTTGATAACTTTTGAGACTTCTTCGGGCGAAATCATTCGCGCCGGAACGCTCAAAACATTGGCGTCGTTATGCTGGCGGGCGAGCCGCGCGGTTTCTTCATTCCATGCGAGCGCGGCGCGAACTCCGCGAAATTTGTTGGCGGCAATCTGCATTCCGTTGCCCGAGCCGCACACAAGAATTCCTTGTTCAAATTCGCCTTTGGAAACTTTCTCCGCTACCTTTCCCGCGTAAATCGGATAATCAACTGATTCGGTCGAGTTTGTCCCGACATCTTCGTATTCGACGCCAAGCTGGTCGAGCTGCCGTTTGATTTTTTCCTTATCTTCAAACCCGGCGTGGTCTGAGCCAATTACAATTTTTTTTCTCATTGCTACTTTCCCGTGTTGTTTGATTTGCGTTATATTGTAGCCGAAACTGCAGTTTTTATAAAAGAAATAAATTTACGAATAAAGCCTTTTAACTTTACCGCGCACTTTTAAAACAAAGAATCGCTGTTTTCCTATTTTAGAAAGCAACGATTCCTCTTACCCTTGTTTACCTGCCCCTTGTTCGTTTAACCCTTGTATATTTCTGATTTTCAACTTACAAAATTTTGCAGGTTGAAAAACTCTAAGCTGTGTGAGCGTTTTGTGCGATTTTAATAGTATGCTTTATTATGATTTTCTGTCAAGGGAAATCAAGAATGAGTTAAAAAAAATCGGATCATTATTAAGTTAAAGTAAAATTTAATTAACCTAATTACTGTTATCTGTAAAAAAATGTTTGTTCGTTTCGAGCGGATTATGTATCATAATATACATAAAGCGAAAAACTCTCCGGCTTTTAACAAGTTAAGACAAGTTTTCTATTTAACAGATTATTTTCGTAGAATATAAATCAAGATGGCAGACCTAAAATGTTTAACCACCAAAGAAGTCGCGCGGTTATGCCGCGTTAGCGACGCAACTGTTAAGCGTTGGGAAGATGCCGGAATTATTCAGTCAGAACGCACAAGCGGCGGACATCGCCGTTTTCGCCTTGAAGAAGTCGTTCGCTTTCAGCGCAAGCAAGGACTGGGGCTTAAACAAACGCACGGAGATGAATCGGTTACATCGGCAACAACCCGTCGGCGCGATAACAAAATACAATCGGAGTCTCCGCTTTTTCATTCTCTAATCGCAGGTCGTGAAGAACCGGCGGCAAACATACTTATTAACGAACATCTATACGGCAAATCATTGTCAAAAATTTTTGACGATACGATATGTCCGGCGATGCGTTTGATAGGCGAGCTTTGGGCTACCGGCGAAGTAAGCATTACCGAAGAGCATCTAGCCACACGCACGGCTTTTAACGCCGTTTATAAACTGCGAAATGCGCTTCCGGTTCCGACAACGACGGGCTATCTGGCAATATGCTGCACGGTCGAAGGCGATTTGCACGAGCTTCCTGCTCATCTGGCGCAGATGACGATTGAAAACGAAGGCTGGGAAGTATTGAATTTCGGGGCGAACACACCGCTTTATTGTCTGGCGGAAGAAGTCGTTCAGCACTCGCCGAAAATTGTTTGTCTTTCGGCAACAGTCGTGAATGATGTTGAGCGTCTCGCGCGCGATTATAAAAATTTTAGCGAGCAGCTTTCCAAATTGAAAATACCGGTTCTCGTCGGCGGCAGGATTTTTGAAGACGAGCGGATCCGCCAGCGTTTTCCGGCGCGATATTATGCTCGAAACTTTACCGAAGTTGCTGAGATTACGCAGAATTTGTCGAAAAGCGCTTGAAAATTAGCAGAGAATAATTTAATTTTCGGCAACGGTTTCGTCCCTGTCTAGCATCTAGCCAGAACACAAACCGTTTTTATTTTGCTCGGAGTTTGTTTGCTGCGGGCAAAGACCTTATACTTTCGAGAAGATTATCAAATGCCGAAATGAAATATACTGCTCTTAAAATTTTTCTTTTTGTCGGAATGGCTTTTGCCTGTGCCAATTTTGTTTCCGCGCAGGATTATCTTCCCGAACTTGTGCGGCGCATTAAGCCTTCGGCGGTCGCTATCGAAACATTTGATGCAAAAGGCGCGACTCTTTCGCGCGGCAGCGGTTTTTTTATTTCAAATAATAGAATAATCACCAATCGGCACGTTATCGAAAAATCCAGTCGCGTCGAAGTTCATCTGATGAACGGTAAAAAGTTTACGGCACGCGGTGTTCTGGCGATTGACGGCGAAGGCGATTTAGCGCTGCTTCAAGTTGATGTTCCGGCGGAATTTGCTTTGCCTTTGCCGCTTGTTCAAGGCGCACCGCAAGAAGGCGAATCAATCGTCGTCGTCGGCAATCCGTTTGGATTGGAAGGCTCGGTTTCAAACGGAATTGTTTCCGCCGTCCGTGAAATTCCCGGTTACGGAAAAATTATCCAAATCACCGCTCCGATTTCGCCCGGCTCTTCGGGAAGTCCGGTCGTCAATATGCGCGGGCAAGTTGTCGGCGTGGCGACTTTACAGGCAGCGGAAGGACAAAGCTTGAATTTTGCCGTGCCGTCGGAAAGAATTTCGCAATTGAAGATTGTTGAAATAAAAACTTTCGCGTCGCTTAATTCCGAAACGCAAAAAAACAAACGCGCGATGGCGCAAAGTTTGTATTCGCAAGGTCTCGGCATTTTATCGCGCGACGATTTTGCAAGGGCGGTAACGTATTTTGAGAAAGCTACGGAAATTGACCCGAATTATGCCGAGGCTTGGTATCAAGCGGGATTTTGTTACGGAATGCTCGGACGACACGCTGACGCGCTCAAGGCTTCAAAACAAGCCGCCAGACTTCGTCCTGATTGGGCGGAAACATTTGTTAACATCGGCGCGTCGAGCTTTGCGCTAGGACAATATAAAGATGCGGCTGAAGCCTATCGCCAGGCGACAAAAATTGACGCTGGCAACGCCGATACGCAATACGCGCTCGGACTTTCGTTTAACAAATTGAACCGAACGGACGAAGAAATTCTCGCCTACAAACGCGCTCTTGCCTTAAAGCCTGATTTATCAAGCGCATACGAAATGCTCGGCATTGCTTACTCTAAACAAAAACGATACGCCGAATCGGTCGCCGCTTTCGAGCAGCTAAAAACCTACAAAACAGACGCAAAAACTTATAATTACTTAGGCGAAAGTTATTTTGAGTTGGGTAAAACCGAAGAAAGCGTCGAGGCTTTTAATAACGCCGTTAGTTATAATCCAAACTTTGACAAAGCGCGCTTTAATTTGGGACGCGCACTTCTAAAACTTGGCGACCGCGATTCTGCTTCCGTTCAATACGAAATTCTGCAAAATTCAAAATCCGATTGGGCTGACCGCCTTTACGTTTTAATCAACCCGTAAATTAGTAAAAACTAAAAGTGAGTAGTGAAAAGTTGAGGAACCAAAATTCTTCAATTTTCACTACTCACTTTTAGTTTTTCACTTTCTAAGGTTGTTGTGTTTTCTCGACAACCAGAGCGCTCAAAAAACTATCCTGAATCGTTTTTTCGAGAAACAGTTGAGTGTGCAGACCACAGGCGAAAAACGAAGATTTCAGCGGAAAGGCGTTTTTAATCATCTCCTGTGTGCCGCCTTTTGACTCCTCGCTTTCGGCAAGCAGTGAGCGCCTGGTAACACGTCCGTCACCGAGCGCGAATATTACGGCTTTAACTTCATCTTTTTTTATTTCTCGACCGCTCGAAGTTTTAAAATCACGCGCATCGGTAATCGTCGTCCAACGGTCTTTTTTATCATTTCGCATTAAGACGATGGCATCAAGCGTCGGCTGACAGTTGCCGCCAAAGGCGTATAACTCAACCGGCGATTTTCTGGTCGGCGCGTCCAATGCAAGATGAAATCGTTTGGCGCGGCTTAAAACAGTGGCAAAAAAGGCGCGCACCTGCGCGGATGTAGTTTGCGAAAGTATCCGGTCGTCAAAATTTGCGTCTTTTCCCAGCGCAGCCGGTTTGATTTCTTTGTCTTTTGTCGCAAGTTGTGCGGCGTCTTTAAGTTTACTCAAAAATTTCGGGTCACTGACTGGTCCCCAACCATAGGTTTGCCAAGTTTTTGGGTCATATAAATCAACTTTTAACGGCTGTAAATTTTCGTCCAAAAACCGTGTCGCCGTTTGATGCGGCATTAATTGAAACAACGCCGGAGAACTTATTACATCTTCCGGTCGAAAGTCGTCAATAAACGGTAAATTACGGTCGCTCACAACCGTAGAACCGTTGATCGCTCCATTAAAAGCGTCAAATGAACCTTCGTTTGGCGTTCCGAACATCAAAATTTTATTAATGTGCCGCGCTCCCGCCCAACTCGGAACAGGCTTTCTGCCTTCGGGCGCGAGGTCTGCCGCGCCATACATCGCCGCGTAACGCGCGATGAGTCCGCCCATCGAGTGCGCAATAATATCAAACTTCAAATCGGGACGTTTGACGACGCGTTTAACCGCTTCGATTTTGTTTATTAAAAGCTGCGCCGTTTCGACATTGTCGCGTCGCCAGTCGTATGGAAAAACGTAGAAAACATCAGTTGCTTGCGGTTTGTTCCAGTTGGCTTCGGCGTAACCGCGCGCTTTAAGTGAATCAATAAGACCTTGATAAACTTCGACATCGGGCAAAACGCCCGGCAATTTTACTTCGCGGATTATGTCTTTGGGAACTAATTTATCGCGGTTTCGCGCCAGATTATTTGATGTCATCGGCAGACGTAAATCATCGTCTTTGTCGCGCCGCACGTTAAACCAGACGGTTTTGCCCGTTTGTGGATTTACCAATTGCGATCCCTGAATTCCGGGAATTATGATGACCGGATCTTTTCCAGTCGTTTGCGCGGTCACGTTTGCCGAACAAAAAGCAAATAAAACAAATGTGAGAGAAAAAAAAGATAAAAGTTTTGATTTCAGCATATAAAATACATCTGCATAAAATTGCAAATCCAGTTAAAAAAGATACAAATAATTTCGCCTGAATTCAGAGTCGGCGATTGTCTCGCCTCCAGGGCATTTGCCAGCGCAGCATATTCGCAATGCTCGTTGTCGGAGTAAAGAGACTGCGAGATAATTTAATTATAAATTTATTGCTGGTTTTCTTTTCAAGCCAATTCTTTAAGAAAAATTTGTCAACCACGTCTTCCGTAATCACAAGTCCGGTGCCGGCAACGGGAGTCATAACCAAATCAACATAAGACATTGTGCTATGCCCATTCTTTTGGCGCAATCCGACATTGCCGAGAGAAGCTTCGCTAATCGGACCTAACTCAAACTGCGTACTCCAAACGGCTGACCAAGCCATTGCCTTAAACCGGCTTTCCCAATACTTTTTTGATTTGCCGAATTCCTGTTTTTTGCTTCGGTCGCTATTGTTTATAAAAATTCTTCCCGTAATCGCTCCCTGTCCGGGATGCGCAATATAATTTGTGAAAAAATTATCGCCGTCACCCCAACCGCGAAGATTTTTTACCGATTGCGCCCAATCGCGGAAGAAAGGTCCGCTGAGCTCGCGCGTAGTTTTTTTCTGCAACATTCTAAAGCCGTGCTGAAAACCCAGAAAAACTCCCGATTCGATCAAAGCGTATTTCCAGTGAAACTTTTCTTTCTCTGCAACAGGCTCCTGTTGAGGTTTTTTTTCGGCTTCCATTTTATAAACATTTCGCCCGAAAGAAATGTTTTTTATAATTATTCCGCTTTTGTCTTTTGCTTCAAGGCTCAGTTTGTTTTCAGCATCAGAAAGCGCGGAACTTGTCTTTTTACGCTCGCTTTCGGCGTCGGGAACAGCAGAGCTTTGTACATATTCAATCTCTTCGGTAGAAATCTCTTCTGCTTCTCTATAATTATATGTCGATAACTTTTTATAATCTTTGAATGAATTCGGAACAGAAACAGGAGATTTAACTTCTTTTTCCTGCGCTGAAGTAAAACTGCAACTTAATAAAATTGCTAATATAAATAACGGTATTTTCGCCGAGAACGAGTATTTTGGATTTGATTGTATTTTAATCGTATTTCTCCTTTTGCGAATGTAATTTCTCATAAAAATTAATTAGAAAATGTTTTTAATGAGTAAAATTTTAATGAGTAAAACAATAGATGGGGAGATGAAATTTAACATTAAAATTCAAGCATGTTCAGTGACACAAATTGAGATACTACAGAAAACTAATCATTTTGCCAACGACGATTTATCAAACTCGCTACAAAACCCGCTCCGAAACCGTTATCGATATTAACGACCGTGACATTTGACGCGCACGAATTGAGCATTCCCAACAGCGCCGCGATACCGCCGAAAGATGCGCCATAACCAACGCTGGTCGGGACAGCGATGACGGGAACTTTTACTAAACCGCCGACTACCGAAGGCAATGCGCCTTCCATTCCCGCAACAACAATAACAACCCGCGAATTTTGCAAAATTTCTCTTTCCGACAAAATTCGGTGAATTCCCGCCACGCCCGCGTCCCAGATTCTTTTCACGCGATTGCCCATTGTTTCCGCGATGAGCGCGGCTTCTTCGGCAACGGGAATATCGCTCGTGCCGGCTGTAACAACGCTGATTTCACCAAGCCCAAGTTCGGTTTTATCCCGAAACAGGCGGATTAAGTTTGCCGTCTCGTGCCATTCCGCTTCGGTGAAAATGTTGCGAATCTCGCCGTAAGCTTCGGCGTCTGTTCTGGTTATCAAAACATTCGGCGAATGTGCCGCTAACTTTTCAAAAATTCCGATAATTTGTTCGCGTGTTTTTCCTTCGCCAAAAATTACTTCGGGGAAACCTTGTCGTTCGGCGCGCGCGTGGTCAACGCGCGCGTAACCGATGTCTTCATAAGATAGGTTTTTCAGTCTCTCGGTTGCTTGTTCAATTGAAATCGAGCCGCGAGCGTACGACGATAAAATTTTTTCGATATCGTTTGCATTCATAAAATTATTTTAACCGCTCGGATTGTTTTTACAACCGGAAAGGATCTTAAAGATTGATAACTATTTTTGTGTAGAATAGGTGGCGCGTTTGAATTAGCTTTATAATTTGCAAAAATGCTAGAGTTTAGATACCAAAATCTATGGAATTGACACTTGCCATAACAGGCGCATCAGGCACAATTTACGGCTATCGAACCTTACAGTTGCTAGCAGCAAGCGGCGTGGTTGAAACGATAAACTTGATAATGTCGGGAACTTCGGCAACCGTCGCGCAGGTTGAAATGAACGTCAATTTGCGCGAACCGACAGCAGAAAAAATCAATGAATGGCTTGGTTTGGAAAAAGATTCAAAGCTGATTCGCTTTTGGAAACTGGACAATTTAGCGGCAAAACCGGCGTCGGGTTCAAACAAACAGGCGGGAATGATAATCGTGCCGTGTTCGATGGGAACTTTAGGGGCGATTGCTTCGGGCGCGGGCGCAAATTTGATTCATCGCGCGGCGGATGTTTGTTTGAAGGAAAAACGAAAACTTGTGCTTGTGCCGCGAGAAACGCCTTTTAATGCTATTCATCTCGAAAATATGTTGAAACTCACGCGCATCGGCGCGACCGTTTTGCCTGCCGCGCCGAGCTTTTATCACAAACCCAAAACGATTGCGGATTTGGTTAATCATTTGTGTTTTCGCATACTCGATCAGTTTGACATTCCGCACTCGAGAAAAACGCAATGGACGGGCGAGGAAATAAAGGAAGAAAATTAACAGGGATTAAAAACAATTGATTTAAAAAATCCCTTTTATCCCCTTCATCCCTGTTAATCATTCTTAAAAATCTATGTCTGACACAATCAAAAGATTTTCAAACCGCGTCGAAAATTACGTTAAATTTCGTCCCGGTTATCCGAAAAAAGTTTTAGATTTGTTTAGTGATGAAATGAGTTTGCAAATCGCTTCGGTCATAGCTGACATCGGTTCGGGAACGGGAATTTCCGCACGGCTTTTTCTTGAAAATGGTAATACGGTTTTAGGGGTTGAGCCGAACGCTTCGATGCGTGAAGCGGCAGAAAATTATTTGAAAGATTTTCCGAAATTCAAAAGCGTTGACGGAACTGCTGAAAAAACTTCTCTCAAAAACGCCAGTGTTGATTTTGTAATCGCGGCGCAAGCATTTCATTGGTTTGATAAAGAAAAAACGCGCCGTGAATTTAAAAGGATTTTGAAAGATAAGGGTTTTGTCGCTTTGCTGTGGAATGAGCGCCAGCTTAATTCAACCGAATTTTTACGCGGTTACGAAAAGCTCTTAGTCGAATACGGAACAGATTACGAAAAGGTGCGGCACGAAAACATCGGCGAAGAAATTTTACGAGATTTTTTTCAAATTAAAATCGAGCAGAGAACATTTCAGAATGTTCAAACGCTTGCTTTTGACGGCTTAAAAGGTAGAATGCTGTCAGCTTCTTATATGCCGACAGAGGAAGATCCGCGCTTTTCGGAAATGCTCGAAAACCTCAAAACGCTTTTTGCACAACACGCGGAAAACGGTAAAATAGAAATTATATACGACACGAAAATTTTCTACGCGCAGATTTAATTTCACAGTTTTAATTTATGGAAGCAAAACCAGAAAAAAGAACAATTTCCGTCGCTCACTCGCCGGATTCTGATGACGCATTTATGTTTTACGGCTTGGCGACGAACAAGCTGGAAACCGACGGTTTGAAATTTGAACACACTCTCAAAGACATTCAAACGCTAAATGAAGACGCCAAGCGAGGCGTTTACGACGTAACGGCAATCAGCTTTCACGCTTACGCTTACGTTTCTGACAAATACGCGCTGCTGCCACACGGCGCGAGCATCGGCGATAAATATGGTCCGATTTTAGTGTCGAAAGAAACTCGCTCGCCCGACGAAATTCCGAATATGCGAATTGCCGTTCCGGGCGAACTGACAAGCGCGTTTTTGGCTTTAAGAATTTACAATCAAGACTTTGAATATGTTGTCGTGCCGTTTGACGAAATTATTGATGCCGTAAAAAAAGGCAAAGCCGATGCCGGACTTCTTATTCACGAAGGACAGCTTTTTTACAAACAAGTCGGACTTGATAAGGTTCTCGATTTAGGCGAATGGTGGCACAAAAAAACCGGCTTGCCGTTACCGATGGGCGGAAACGTCATCAAGCGTGATTTGGGCGCGGACTTGATGCGAAAAGTTTCCAAACATCTGCACAAAAGCATTCAATATTCGATGGATAACCGTGAAGACGCGCTCGCTTACGCAATGCAGTTTGCGCGAGATATGCCGCCTGAACTTGCCGATAGATTTGTGGCGATGTGGGTCAATGATTTGACGCTCGATTATACCGACCGAGGACGCGAAGCCGTTCGCCTTTTGCTGCAAGAAGGCTACGATAAAGGCATTATTCCGCACCGCGTGGAAATTGATTTTGTCGAATAATTGAAATTTAATTTAAGATTGTCCGGGCGATGGCAAATCCGTCGCCCGTTTTAATTTCGCAAAAAGATAAAAAATTATGAAAGCAATTGCTGTAACGCCAAAACAAACAAATTCGGTTCGCGTCGTCGAAATGGATAAACCAAAAGTTTCCGACATTCCAAACGGGCGCGGCGTTTTAGTTGAAGTTTTGCGCGTCGGCGCGTGCGGCACAGACCGCGAAATAAACAACGGCGAATACGGTGTCGCGCCCAACGGTTTTGATTATTTAGTTTTAGGACACGAAAATTTCGGGCGCGTCGTTGAAACCGGCGAAAATGTTAAAGATTTAGCAATCGGCGATTTTGTCGTCGCCAGCGTGCGCCGTCCCGGAACGAGTTTTTACGACAAAATCGGCGAGCAGGATTTTACCACCGATAGCGAATACTTCGAGCGCGGTATTTCTCGACTTCACGGTTATATGGCGGAATTTTACGCCGAAAGCGCGGACTTTTTAGTGAAGATTCCGCCCGCAATAAAAGAAATTGCCATTCTGCTTGAACCGCTTTCGATTATCGAAAAAGGTTTGAAACAGGCGAGCGATATTCAAGAGCGTTTGAAAATCTGGCGACCGAAAACCGCCGCCGTTTTGGGAACGGGAAACGTTGGACTGCTGACCGTATTGGCTTTGCGCTTGCGCGGCTACGAAGTTCACGGCTTCGGGCGCGACACGCGCGAAAGTTATTTGAACGCGGAATTATGCGAAGAAATCGGCGCAACTTACGATTCGACGCAGGAAATTTCCGTTTTTGATTCGACGCGCAAATACGGCGAGTACGATTTGATTTTTGAATGCACCGGTTATTCGCCAATCGTTTTCGACGCGATGCAGTCGTTAAATGAAAACGGTATTTTGATTTTATCCAGCGTGACCGGCGGCGAAAGAAAAACCGACGGCGTTCCTTCGGATAAAATCAATCAACAATTCGTTTTAGGCAACCGCGCAATGTTCGGCACGGTCAATGCCAACCGCGAGCATTTCGAGATGGGCGTCAAAGATTTAGCGCTTGCCGAAGCGATGTATTCGGGCTGGCTCGGAAAAATGCTCACGCACCGCGTCGAAGGCTTGGAAAACTACGCGCAAGTTTTCGACATTTTAAACAATGCGGCGGCGAACAAAGCGATAAAAGTTTATTTTGAAGTTAATAAAATCTGATTCATTTATCATTGAACATTTACCATTTATCAATTTGTTAAATGTTCAATGATAAATGATAAATGAAAATATGCCCGAATTTCCCGATTATGAAAACGACGGCGACGTTCTGACCGAGAGCGAGACGCGCCTTGAAAAGCCGAAACTTTACAAAGTTCTTCTTCACAACGACGACTTTACGACGATGGAGTTTGTCGTTTTTATTCTAAAGCAGGTTTTTATGCGCTCGGACGCCGAAGCCTTTCTGATTATGCTCAAAGTCCACAACGAAGGCATCGGCATCGCGGGCGTTTATGCTTTTGAAATCGCGCAGATGAAAGCCGAAAAAGCGATGAATTTATCAAAAGCTAATGAGTATCCGCTTCTTTGCACAGTTGAGGAAGAGTAGTGCAAACTTTTATCGAATAAAAACAACTAATAGTTTTTCAAATTATGCTGACCAGAGAATTAGAAGAAACATTAAGCTACGCGGTTGACGAAGCCGTGAAATACAAGCACGAATACGTTACATTGGAGCATTTGCTGTTCGCTCTTTTAGAGGATACGGCGGCGCGGGATATTTTGTATAACTGCGGCGCGCAGCTCGAAGACATAGGCAAATCGCTCGAAGAGTATTTTCTCAACGTGCTGGAGAAAATGCCTGCCAAAGTCCAGCAGATGCCGGAGCTGACTTCGACGTTTCAGGCGACGATTCAATACGCGATTTTGCAGGCGGAAGGCAGCGGGCAGAAGGCGGTTGACGGCGGGAATATTCTCGCCGCCCTTTATCAAGCCGAGCAAAGTTACGCGGTTTATCTTTTGAAACAGCAGAATGTTTCGCGACTCGATATTTTAAATTACATCGCGCACGGAATTTCCAAAGTTGATACCGATTTTGGTTTCGACGGCGGCTTGGACAATCTCGAAGACGAAGAATTTGCCGAAGAACGCGCGGCAGGCGGCAAGAAGAAAAAGCCGCTCGAATCATTTACCGAAGAACTTGTGAAACGCGCCCGCGAAGGCGGCATTGACCCGATAATCGGGCGGCAGGAAGAGATTGAAAGAACCGTGCAGGTTTTGTGTCGGCGCAAGAAAAACAATCCGCTTTACGTCGGCGAGCCGGGCGTCGGCAAAACGGCTTTGGCAGAAGGTTTAGCGTTGAAAATCAGCGAAGGAAATGTTCCCGAAGTGTTGAAAGACGCAAAAGTTTTCGCGCTCGATATGGGCGCGGTGCTGGCGGGAACACGCTATCGCGGCGATTTTGAACAGCGTTTCAAAGCGATTATCAACGATTTGAAAAAGGAAGAAAACGCGATTCTTTTTATTGACGAAATTCACACAATCGTCGGAGCGGGCGCGGTTTCGGGCGGCGCGATGGACGCATCGAACATTTTAAAACCGGCGCTAGCGGCGGGCGAGTTGCGCTGTATCGGCTCGACAACTTACAGCGAATACAAAGCCGCGTTCGAGCGCGACCGTGCGCTTGCGCGTCGCTTTCAAAAAATCGAAATCGGCGAGCCGACCGTTGAAGAAACTTACGAAATTTTGAAAGGTTTGAAAAAGTTTTACGAAGAACATCATGGCGTAAAATACTCGGACGAATCTTTGAAAGTCGCGTCAGAATTGGCAGGAAAATACATCAACGACCGCCATTTGCCCGACAAAGCGATTGACGTAATTGACGAGGTTGGCGCGGCGACGAAACTTTTAGCGGAAGACAAACGCCCGAAACAAATTTCCGTGCAAATGGTCGAAAATACGATTGCGCGGATGGCGAAGATTCCGCCGAAAACCGTTGTCGCCGACGAAAAAGATAGATTGAAAACTTTGCGCGAAGATTTAAAAGACGTAATTTTCGGGCAAGAAGACGCGATAAATAAAATCGTGGACGCGATTCAAATTTCGCGTGCGGGCTTGGGGCACGAAACGAAACCCGTCGGCTCATTTTTATTTTCTGGACCGACGGGCGTTGGCAAAACCGAACTCTCGAAACAACTCGCCGAACAACTCGGTATCGAATTTATGCGCTACGATATGAGCGAATACGCCGAGCCACACACGGTTTCACGCCTCATCGGTGCGCCGCCCGGCTACGTTGGCTTCGACCAGGGCGGCTTGCTGACCGAAGCGATTATGCGAACGCCGCACGCCGTTCTTGTTCTTGACGAAATCGAAAAGGCGCATCCGAATCTTTTCAATCTGCTTTTGCAGGTGATGGATTCGGCGACCTTAACTGACAACAACGGCAAAAAAGCCGATTTCCGCAACGTGATTTTGATTATGACAACCAACGCGGGCGCGAGAGAATTATCTTCCGGCGGCGTTGGCTTCCGCAATCAATCCGAAACGAAAGGACAGGCTAAGGGCGCAATCGAACGCACATTTTCGCCCGAATTTCGCAATCGGCTCGACGCTTGGGTGCCGTTTAAGGCATTAGATTTGGACGTTATCAAATTGATTGTTGATAAATTCATCAAAGAGCTAAACGGACAGTTAGCCGAAAAGCGCGTGTTAGTCGGGCTGGAAGAATCGGCGCGAGAATGGCTGGCAAAAAACGGTTTCGACGGCAAATACGGAGCGCGTCCGATGTCGCGGCTGATTCACGATAAAATCAAACAGCCGCTCGCGCACGAAATTCTTTTCGGCAAATTGACCGACGGCGGTAGCGTTGCGGTTGATGAAAAAGACAGCGAATTAGTTTTGAATTTTTGATTCTTACTTAATGTAATTTGTTTGCATAGCATATTGAGTTATGTTATTTACGGTAATCAAGTTTTATTCATTCATCAAGTATAAGCGAGAAATTGGTTTTTCATAATTATCGTTATGCCTAAAAGCAAGCATAGAAAAAAGCCCGTTCAAAGAGGGCAAAAAACTTCACCTCAAATAACTAAATCCAACCAAACTATGCCTAAAGGAATATATACTGAATATCTTGACAAAAATTTGAATTTTGAACAATTAACTCAAGAAAGAAAGAAACAATTACAAAGAATTTCACAGTTGAGAGGAGGCAGAGACGTTCTCGTTTTTGCTTCTGACTTCAAGAAATCGCAAGCACCGATTAGCATTACTTACAGCGATTTGTTGCCTATAAATGACCAATTATCAGTTCTCAAAAGCAATAAACTAGACTTGATTTTAGAAACTCCGGGCGGATTGGGTGAGGTCGCCGAGGACATAGTTAAGTTGATGCGTTCTCAGTTTGATGAAGTCGGCGTTATTATTCCGGGCTGGTGTAAAAGCGCGGGAACTCTAATTGCAATGGCAGGAGAGAAATTCTAATGGAGCCGGCTTCTGCTTTAGGACCTATTGACGCTCAAATTATATATCAAGGAAAACAATTTTCTGCCGATGCTTTTATTAAAGGTTTAGACAAAATAAAAAAAGAAGTTGAAGAAACGGGAGTTTTGAATAAAGCATATATTCCTATTCTACAATCTATTTCACCTGGAGAGATTCAAAATGCCGAGAATGCATTAGATTTTGCTAAACGTCTTGTTAAAGAGTGGTTACCAAAATACAAATTCAAAACTTGGACGGAACACTCAAGCACTGGAAAACCTGTTACAGAAAAAGAGAGAATTACTCTTGCAAATGAAATTGCAAATAAGTTAGCTGAACATAGTGAGTGGCTAACTCACGGAAGGTCGCTCAAGATTGAAGATTTGAGAGCAATGAAACTCAAGATTACCGACTACTCAGAAAAATCTGACCTTGCAGAAGCGATACGCCGGTATTTTGTTCTTCTTCAAATGACGTTTGCAAATACAACTGTATATAAAATTTTCGAAACTCCGACTTCCCAAATTGTGAATTTTGCTGCACCGCAAGTTCAACAAATTCCAAATTCTTTGCCGGTTCAGGTTGACCTTGAAACTGCTCAAATTGAAGTTGATTGCCCAAATTGCAAAAACAAAATTAATGTTCAAGCCAACTTAAATAAAGCACAACCAATTGAAAAAGGAGCGATTGCGTTTCCTCAAGATAATAAATTGAAATGTCCGAAATGCGGGGCTGAAATAAATGTAATTAACATTCGTCAACAAATTGAAGCAAAAGCAAGAAAAAAAATTGTATAATCTTTTAAGGAGAAAGTATGACAAGAAAGAAACCAACTGATAATCAATATTCTGGAAATTACGAAGTGGTCTTTAAGGAAATACAAAATGAAAGTGCAGATGTTTCTGAAATTTCTTTAATCAAAAAAGAAAGTGAGGAAATAAATGAATTACGTAAAATTGTTTTGGAGATAAATGAACCTGAAAATCTATACGCTACGGCAAGCAATGTTTCAGGACTTTTACCCAGTTTTGGCGTAAATTGGAATAATCTCAATAGCAAAAGGTAATTACCTACCAAGTTGCAATTAAATATTTATATAAAGTCGCTTGAAAAAGCGATTTTTGTTTTTAGTAGTATAATAAGACTGAATCAATAATTTTCAAGAAACTTTCAGACTTTAGCTTGATTTTTTGGCACGTGATTAAAATATGAAAACGGACGTCATAATTGTCGGCGCTGGTCCGACCGGACTTGCTTTAGCGTGTCAGCTAATCAGATACGGCGTTGATTTTGTGATTTTTGATAAAAAGGAAACGACTACGCCGCATTCAAAGGCAATCGGCGTGCAGGCGCGAACGCTGGAAATTTATGAGCAAATAAATTTAGCAGATAAATTGATTGAACAAGGCGCGCTTGCGGAAAAAGCGCGAATGGTTGTCGGTGGCGAAGTGCACGGCGAGATTGAGTTCGGCGAACTCGGCAAAGACATGAGTCCGTATCCGTTTGTGCTAATCGTCGAACAAGGCAAACACGAAAAGATTTTGTATGATTTCATCAAATCAAACGGCAAAGATGTTTTGTGGAATACGGAACTTGAAAGTTTCACGCAAGACGAATCCGGCGTAAAGGTAAAAATCAAAAAAGCAAACGGCGAAACCGAAACAATCGAGGCGAAATTCCTCGTCGGTTGCGACGGCGCGAAAAGTCCGGTTCGTCATTCGCTCGGATTGACGTTTGAAGGTAGCACGTTTGAGCGTATGTTTTATGTCGCCGACGTGCGGATTGATTGGAAATTCAGCCACGACGCGCTGACGGTTTTTTTAATGAAAAATAATTTGCTCGCGTTTTTTCCGATGACGGGCGAAAACCAGTGGCGCATCGTCGGCACTTTTCCCGAAGAATTTGCAAAGGACGAAGGCGAGGTTTTGTATGAAGAAATCGAAGAGCAAATCAAAAAAGACGCTGAACTCGACCTTGATATAACAAAAGTCAACTGGTTTTCGACCTACAAGGTTCACACGCGCCATGTCAATAAATTTTCCCAAGGCAGATGTTTTCTCGCGGGCGACGCGGCGCACATTCACACGCCTGCCGGAGCGCAGGGAATGAACACGGGCATTCAGGACGGTTACAATTTAGCTTGGAAAACGGCGCTTGTTTTGAAAGGAAAGGCAGGCAAAAAGATTTTGGAAACTTACAACGAAGAACGGCTCGAAAACGCGGAAAATCTTTTAAAGACAACCGACCGTTTTTTCAATCTGGTGGCGAGTCCCGACATTTTTCTTTCTTACCTCCGAACGCATATTTTCCCGTATGTCGCTGGCGCTGCTTTCAATCTTAATGCGGTAAAAAAATTCGTTTTTCCGCGTATTTCGCAAATCGGCATCAATTATCGCAAAAGTTTTTTGAGCGAAAATCAAGGGAATTTCAAAGTTAGAGCGGGCGACCGAATGCCGTATTTTATGGTTGAAGGCGTAAGCATTTATGATAAATTACAAGAACCGAAATTTCATCTTTTAACCTTCTTTGACGGAAGCGGCAATCCGCCTGATTTTCCTAAAACCGAATTTTCGGAATTGACGGATTTTCACGACTTGCCTTTGTATCCGCACATCGCGGAAGTCTTTGGTACGAACGAATCTTTTATGGCGCTTCTTCGACCTGACAATTACATCGGTTTTATTTCAGCGGAGATTTCGGCAGAGGTTTTGAAAAGGTATTTGAGCAAAGTTCTCGAGTAATCCTAAATTTTATTATTAGGTCGGATAAAAAGCGAAATATAGTTGTCATCGGCGGTTAGGCTGGAAGATGGCGCGCGCTATCTTGTGGCACGGCAACAAAGAAGACGGCTGACATTAAAAAGGGAAGGAACCAATTCTATGTTCGTGTTGCAAAAATCGCAAAATGATTACTCGGTCAATATAAATAGATGTTTACAAATTTTTTATTCTTCTTCTTCCTCTAAGCTCATCGAAGTGATTTTGCCATTTTCATTAAGTTCAAATCGCCATAAAAAGATACGTGAAGCGGTTTCGGATTTGTAGCGATAAACGCGAGCTTTGCCGGATGTTTCGCTGCCGACGAGAACGAAATTTTTGTTTGCTCCGTGGAAAGCGATTCGTTTGGCGTTGAGTTTGGCGCGTTTGGTTGTCAAAGCCGTGCGACTTCTTTCGGAAAATAAATTTGCATCAAGTTTATTTTCCAGATACGAGCGCAGAGCGTTTTGCAATTGTTTAGCAACATTCGCGTCCGCGCCTTTTTGTTCCTTCATCGCGCGAAGCGAAATATCGGGCAGGTAAATTTTTGCGACGCCGCGCGAAATCACGCTTCCTAATCCAATATCACCTAAATTTGTTAAGGTAATCACGGTTAAATTGTCGTCAACGTAGCGCGAGATGTTTGCTGAGAAACCGGCGGTTTGCCCGCCATGAGAGAAAAGTTTGTGTCCGCGAAATTCGGTTACGTTCCAGCCGAAACCGTATGGGTAAGCCTTGCCGTCATTGAAAACAACAGGCGTCCAAATTTGCGCTTTGCTTTCTTTTTTCAAAAAAGAATCACCGCGCAAAGCCGCGTCCCATTTCGCTAAGTCCATGACGGTTGAAACGATTGCGCCTGCGCTAAAAACATCGGTCAAATCGTAATCGCGCCCGACAAGTTTATTATTTTCCCATTCGTAGCCGTCGGCACGGTTCGGAACAACGAATTGCGGGTCGCGGTTTGCCGTTTGGTTCATTCCGAGCGGTTTGAAGATTCTCTCTCGCAAAAAATCCCAGTATGATTTTCCGCTTACCGATTCGATAATAAAGCCCAAAAGATTGTAGCCGGAATTGCTGTAAATGTAGCGCTCGCCCGACTCGAATTCGAGCGGGAAAGCGCCGATGGCTTTGATGAATTCGTCGCGTTTCAATCTTTTCGTTAATTCAAAACCCGAAAGACCCGTGTAACTTTTAATCCCGGAAGTATGCGTTAAGAGATGTTGAACGGTGACATTTTTCCACGTTTCCGGTGCGGTTGGCAGATATTTTGAAATTTTCTCGTTCGTGTTTATTATTTCTTCTTCTACGAGCAGCATAATTGCCGCCGCCGTAATTTGTTTTGTAACCGAGCCAATTTCAAAAACCGTTTCTTTTGTTGCCGGAACATTTAACTCGACGTTTGCCAGACCGTAACCTTCGGCTTTAACGATTTTGCCGCCGCGAACGACGGCAATCGCAGCGCCGGGAATGTGGCGTTCCCGCATTTGCGATTTGACATAATTGTCAACTTTGTCGGCGCGCACGGAAATGCCGCATAGCAAAAGCAGGAAAAAAGTAAACGCCGAGCGTGAAAAAATAAATATATGATTCATAAAATTTCCGTTCTATTCTTACATTCTATTCGGTAAAGTTGGCAGCCGTTGCTCGTATAATTAACCGCGTCAGGAATGATTGAATTCGTAATCTTGTATATTCGCTTTTCGTCAATTTTACAATCGCAAAAGCTGTGTTATATTCTCAACCGATATGAAAATAATAATCCGCTAATTTACGCCGCAAACTTTTTTATGCAGTTTTCCGTTTCTTAAACGATGCGGGAAATCTCGCTTCTGTTTTCTTTTCAAATAAATTATGTCAATCAACGGGTTAAAAATCTAAAATCATTTTGCGCGCCTTTGCATAAACTTTTGCGCTCTTCGCGTTCAAAAGATTTTGTATCGTAAAGAAGCGCAAACAAAAATCTTCAGATTTTCGCACTCTTGATACGCATAAATTAAAAAACCAAATTTTATGTCGAACAACTCGAAAAATATCTCCGCGCAAATGAGCGCCAGGACAGCCGAAACAAAACAAACTTTTTTCTCCACCTTGCGCGAAGCCGTCGCGGGAACCGAACGCGATTTAACGGAAGGCTCGCTCGGTAAGGCGATTTTTTTATTGTCAGTTCCGATGATTTTGGAAATGATGATGGAAAGCGTTTTCGCGGTCGTGGACGTTTTCTTTGTCGCCAAACTCGGTGCGGAAGCGGTCGCCGTCGTCGGTTTAACTGAAGCATTGATTGTTATCGTTTATGCGCTGGCGATGGGAATTTCAATCGGCGCGAGCGCGACGGTTGCCCGTCGAATCGGCGAAAAAGATACGGAAGGCGCGGCGCAGACGGCGATTCAAGTTCTTTATCTCGGCTTAATCGCTTCGACGATTTTAGGCGTTGTCGGCGTCGCGTTCGCGCCGCAGCTTCTCGCGCTGATGGGTGCGGAAGAATCAGTCGTCGCGCTTGGCACAAATTTTACGCGCGTAATGCTCGGCGGAAACGTCGTCATCGTTTTTCTGTTTTTGATAAACGGAATTTTTCGCGGCGCGGGCGACGCGGCGATTGCGATGCGCGTTCTTTGGTTGGCAAACGCGCTAAACATCATTCTTGCGCCGTGCTTTATTTTCGGCGTTTGGATTTTTCCCGAATTGGGCGTAACGGGCGCGGCGGTCGGCACGACAATCGGGCGCGGAATCGGCGTTTTGTATGCGCTTTACGCTTTGACAAAACACAACGGACGTTTTCAAATTCGCGCAAAACATTTAACTTTTGTGCCGAGTCTTGTCTGGCGATTGGCAAAACTGTCCGCATCAGCGACGCTGCAAATGTTAATCGGTATGACAAGCTGGGTCGGCTTGATTCGTATTGTTTCCGGTTTCGGAAGCGAAGCGCTCGCCGGTTATACAATTGGCATTCGCGTTATAATTTTCGCGCTTCTGCCGTCGGTCGGAATGAGCAATGCGGCGGCAACGCTGGTCGGTCAAAGTTTGGGCGCGGGAAAGCCGGAACGCGCCGAACGAGCCGTCTGGACAGCCGCCTTTTACAACGCCGGATTTTTAACCGTCGTCGGTATCTTCCTGACGGTTTTTGCGCGTCAGATTGTCGGCATTTTTACCAGTGAGCCGGTCGTCGCCGAATACGCTGCCGACAGTCTTTGGATAATTTCGCTCGGATTTTTATTCTACGGTTTTGGAATGGTCATTGAAACGTCGTTCAACGGCGCGGGCGATACGCTTACGCCAACCTACATCAATCTTTTCATCTTCTGGCTGTTTGAAATTCCGCTCGCCTACGTTTTGGCTTACCACTCGCGGCTCGGAGCATACGGCGTATTTTGGGCAATAACAATCGCGTTTTCAGTTCTGGCAATCGTCAGCGGGCTGCTTTTCAAACGCGGAAAATGGAAGGAAAAGAAAATATAAAAATCTATGTGAGAAAGCAAACATCATTTCGCTCCTGTTTTCTTTTATCTCGTTCCTTACGCTTTTACGGTTTTCTTTTGCGGCGCATTTTGGCACAATTCAAGAAAAAGAAATACCGTTATGAAAAAATCCAAACCTCAAAAATCCGAATCGGGAAATGGCTTAAATGGCAAACCCGCCCACAAAGATTTTCTCATTGCCGGCATCGGCGCGTCGGCGGGCGGCATTCAGGCACTCAAGGAATTTTTTGAAAATGTTCCTGCCGATTCGGGTGTGGCTTATGTCGTTATTCTGCACCTTTCGCCTGACCACGAAAGTCGCCTGGCGGAAGTTCTGCAGACGACTGCGCATATTCCGATTACGCAGGTTAATGAACGTGTAAAAGTTGTGCCGAATCACGTTTACGTCGTGCCGCCGAATCAGCATTTGGGAATGGAAGACGGACATATCAACGTAGAACCGAATTTGAGCCTTGAGGCGCGCCGCGCGCCGGTTGATATTTTCTTTCGCACTTTGGCGGAAACGCGGCGCGCGGGCGCGATTGCCGTCGTTCTTTCGGGAACCGGCGCAGACGGTTCGATGGGACTCAAGCGCGTTAAGGAACGCGGCGGCGCGGTTTTCGTGCAGAATCCGCGCGAAGCCGAATTTGCCGAGATGCCGCGCAATTCGATTGCGACCGATTTGGTTGATGCGGTTTTGAACGTCTCGGAGATTCCGGCGAAAATTATCGCTTATAAAACGAATCTCGGCGCGGTCGAAATTCAGGACTATCCTGAATTTCGACCTGACGGAGACCAAGCCGCGCTGCGCGAGATTTTCGCAATGTTACGCGTTCGCACCGGACACGATTTTACCAATTACAAACACGCGACCGTGTTAAGACGTATCGAACGACGGATAAACGTGCGCGAGCTTCAGACACTCTCCGAATACGCCGCTCATCTTCGCGACAATACGGAGGAAACGGTTGCGCTTTTGAAAGATTTGCTGATTTCAGTAACGAACTTTTTCCGCGACAAGGAAGCGTTTCAGTATTTGGAAACCGAAGTCCTTCCGCGTATTTTGCAGGACAAATCATCTAAAGACGAGATTCGCATTTGGGTCGCGGGCTGCGCGACGGGCGAGGAAGCGTATAGTTTGGCGATGCTGTTTGCCGAGCAGCTTGAAGCGAATCCGAACGCGCCCGTGATTCAGATTTTCGCCACCGATATTGACGAAGCCGCGATTGCTCATTCGCGCGAAGGTTTTTACACGCTCGTTGATGTGGCGGACGTTTCGGCGGAAAGATTACAGCGTTTTTTCACTAAAGACGGCAAAGGCTTTCGCGTGAAGCACGATTTGCGCGAAATGATTTTGTTCGCTAAACACAATCTTCTGAAAGACGCGCCGTTTTCGCGCCTTGACCTTGTAACGTGCCGCAATCTGCTGATTTATTTTAACAGCACAGCTCAGGAACGGGCGGTTGAAACTTTTCATTTCGCCCTCAATCCGGGCGCGTTCCTTTTCCTCGGAACATCAGAATCTACAGACGGCGCGGGCGATTTGTATGTGAACTTCAGCAAAGAGCATCGCATTTATCAGAGCCGCCAGGCGGCGGCGAAAATCCCTTATCCGGTGCCGGAGTTGCCGGAGCCGATGCGTTACGTTGAACCGAAAACTGCCGCGATGGCGACCGCGCAGGAACAGGAAAATCGTCTGCTCGAACGCATTACTTTCAGTAAATTACATCAACAGCTTCTAGAGCAATACGCGGCGCCTTCGATTGTCGTTAACGCAAATCATGACATCGTTCATTTATCCGACCGCGTTGGACGCTTTCTACAATTTGTGGGCGGCGAGCCGACGAAAAATATTCATCAGTTGATTCGTGCGGAATTGCGCCTCGAACTCAGAACCGCGCTGTTTCAAGCGGTTCAGCGGCAGACGAATGTCATCTCAGAGGCTGTCAAAGTGATAACCGACGGTCAGGAGGAAACAATCAGCATACAGGTTCGTCCCGTTTTGAGTGCGGACGACACGGCGCGCGGTTTTCTGCTGGTTCTTTTCGAGCCTTCGCCGAATGAGCCGGGCGAGAATAGGGCGGAGAAAGTTACCGCGTCGGACGAACCGATTATGCGGCAGCTCGAAGAAGAATTGGAGCGAACGAAAACGGAGCTGCGCTCCTCGATCGAGCAATTCGAGGTTCAGACCGAAGAGCTGCGCGCCTCGAACGAAGAATTGCAGGCGATCAACGAAGAGCTGCGCTCGACCGCCGAAGAATTGGAGACGAGCCGCGAGGAATTGCAGTCGGTCAACGAAGAATTGATGACGGTCAATCAGGAATTGAAAATCAAAATCGAAGAGCTTTCCCAATCGAACAGCGATTTCCAAAATCTGCTCAATTCGACCGACATCGGCACGATTTTTCTCGACCGCCGCCTCCGCGTCAAGTTGTTCACACCGCACGCGCGCGAAGTTTTCAATTTGATTGACTCAGATTTGAATCGCCCGCTCTCCGACATCACGACGAAAATCAATTTCGGCGATTTGCATAAAGATGTCGAACAAGTGCTTGAAACTCTGCAAACCGTCGAACGCGAATTTGAAAACGGCAAAGGCAGATGGCTGCTGATGCGCGTTTATCCGTATCGCACGGCGAAAGACCACATCAGCGGCGCGGTCGTAACTTTTATAGACATCAGCAATCGCATCGAGTCCGAACAGACTTTGCGCAAACTTGCACAAAGCCGCGAGCAGCAAACGCGAGTTTTTGACACCGCGCTTTCGTCAATCGCCGATTTCGCATACACCTTCGACCGCGAAGGGTGTTTCACTTACGCCAACAAACCCCTGCTCGATTTGCTCGGTATCACGCTCGAAGAAATCAAGGGCAAGAGTTTCCGCGACCTGCCGTATCCGAAAAATTTGGCGGACAAATTGCAAGCGCAAATCGAGCAGGTTTTTCAAACGCAGAAACCCGTTACGGACGAAACGCCGTTCGTTAACCCGGTTGGCGAAGAAGGTTATTACGAATATATTTTCGCGCCCGTAGTCGGCGAATACGGCACGGTCGAGGTCGTCGCCGGTTCGACGCGAGTCATTACCGAGCGCAGAGCGGCGGAAAAATCCATCCGTTTTCAGGCTAAATTGCTCAATACGGTCGAACAATCAGTTATCGCTACGGATATTGACGGGAAGATTATTTTCTGGAATCAGTTTGCCGAAAAACTTTACGGATGGACGGCTGAGGAAGTGCAAGGTCGCAAAATTCGTGAAATAACGACTCCTGAGATAATGGCTGAACAAGCCGACGAAATTATGTCCAAACTGCGTCAAGGTAAAAGCTGGTCGGGTGAGTTTAAGGTGAAACGTCGCGACGGCACGACGTTTCCGGCGCAAGTTTTTAATTCGCCTATCAATGACGGTCAGGGAAAATTAATCGGCATTGTTGGTGTTTCCGTTAACATTACCGAACGCAAACAGGCGGAACAAGCCTTGTCGAAATCCGAAGAACGTCTGCGCCTTTTAATCGAAAGTGTGAGCGATTACGCTATCTTTACTGTTACCAAAGACAATTTAGTTGATTCGTGGAACACGGGCGCGGAACATACTTTCGGTTGGAAGGAAAATGAAATTATGGGAAAAAGCGGCGCGATTTTGTTCACGCCCGAAGACCAGGAGCGCGGCGTTCCCGCAATGGAAATAGAATGCGCCGCCGAGACCGGAAAAGCCGAAGACGAACGCTGGCACATTCGTAAAGACGGCTCGCGCTTTTACGCTTCCGGCGTGATGCAGCCGCTTCGCGACGGCGGCATTCACGGTTTTGTCAAAATCTGCCGCGACCAGACCGGAAAAATCGAAGCCGAAAAAGCCTTGCAAGACAAGGAAATGCTGCAAAAACTTGTCGGCGCGCAGGAAGATGAACGCAAACGAATTGCCCGCGATTTGCACGACGAGCTCGGTCAACAATTAACCGCTTTGAGGTTAAAGCTTGAAGCGACCAGAAAACTTTGCGAAGAAACGGAAATTTGCGGCAAAATTGACGAAATACAGCTTATCGCCAAACAAATTGATGCGGACGTTGATTTTCTCGCGTGGGAACTGCGTCCCGCCGCGCTCGACGATTTGGGTTTGATAGTTTCGCTCGAAAATTATGTTGGTGAATGGTCGCGGCATTCGGGCGTCACGGCGGAATTTCACGCGACTGGTTTGAAGAAGGTTCGGCTCGCGCCCGAAGTCGAAACGAACCTTTACCGCATCGTGCAGGAAGCGCTCAATAACTCCCACAAACACGCCGAAGCCAAAAGCGTGGACGTAATGCTTGAAAAACGCGACGGTGCGTTGATTTTGATTGCCGAGGACGACGGCAAAGGCTTCGACCCAGAAAGTAAAATGAACCGCAATAAAGGACTCGGCTTAATAGGGATAAAAGAGCGCGCCGCGCTTCTCGGCGGGGACGTGGAAATCGAATCCGCGCCACGCAAGGGAACCACCATTTTCGTCCGCGTCCCGTACTCCCCAGTAAAAAAGGAGAAGATGAAATGACGAATAAATTACGAATTCTCCTTGCCGAAGACCACGAAACCGTGCGCGAGGGTATTAAACTACTGATAAACTCGCAGCCGGATATGGAAGTCATCGGCGAAGCGAACAACGGCAGTGTTGCCATCAAGCAAGTCCAAGCGCTTGCGCCCGACCTTCTCGTGATGGATATTTCGATGCCCGAACTCAACGGCTTGAAAGCCACCAAAAAGCTCAAACATCTCCACCCGAAGATTAAAATTCTCATGCTCACGCGCCACACCGACGACGGTTATTTGCAGCAGTTGATACAAGCCGGCGCGAGCGGCTACGTCCTGAAACAAAGCGCGCCGACCGAACTGATAAACGCGATTCGCACCGTCGCGCAGGGCAACAGCTATTTAGATCCGACGCTCACCAAAAAAGTTTTGAGCAGTTACGCCAATCGCGGGCTTTCTCTGCGCCGCGCAGAGAAAGCACAAATAACCGACCGCGAAGCGGAAGTCTTGCGCCAGATTGCATGGGGTTACAGCAACAAAGAAATCGGCGTTCGAATGGACATTTCGGTCAAAACCGTCGAAGCGCACAAAGCCAACGCGATGCGCAAAATGGACATTCAAAACCGCATTGACATTGTGCGCTACGCGATTTTACAGGGCTGGCTACAAGATGATTAAATTACAAATTAGGAGAAAGATATTTCGACATTCGTAATTCGCATTCTCTTATTAACATAGGGTTTTCCCCTACTGATTCCTCGCATCTTCCTAATTCTCAAAATTCTTCCTTTATGAAAAAATCGATTAAATAGTTGGGGCTGATAGTGTAATAGATTTATTTCGCATGGGATAAAAATAAGTTTATTACTTACCTAGCTGAGAGCAAACTCAACTTTTTCAACGAACAAGGGGAAGGTCGAGGGGAAATTCGGATATTTTCGGTTTCCCCGTTATTTGCGCCGAAAAGGGGAAACCGGCGTTTCGCGCGGCTTACCGGAGTAAATTCAGGGCAATTTTTACGGTAAGCCGCTTTTTCATAAAACGGGCGGCGAGAAAACTCAAATAATAAGGAAAATTCGGATGTTTGATGCGAATACAATCTCATGCCTCACGCCTCAAAATTTTATTGGTGTTTTTGAACTGGATTCGACGGGGATGATTTGTTATTACGGCGCGGGGAATAATGATAAATCCGCTGTAGCAAAACCGAACTTTGTCAGACGAAATTTTTTTGAAGAAATTGCCGCTTTTGAAAACGGCGGAGATTTTCAGCGGCGATTTAAATGTTTCTTCAGCGATTCTTTTACGACCGACAATTTTAATTTATGTTTTGGTTCTTGCCATCAAAACGAGGAATTTCGGGTAAAACTGGTTCGTGTTTGTGAAAGAGATTACAACAGAAATGTTAATTTAGTAATTGTTGACATTAGAAAAGCCTAAATTTAACAAGAAGTATAAAATTATGCGCGGCAGTTACGGAAAGGTCGAATTCAATTATAGCGGTAAGGAAATCTTTAACCGGCGCTCGGGAAATCGGCTAATGTTTCCCGTTGAAATACCGCGCTTTCGAGAAACGATAAGCAATCAAATTCTCGCCGCGCTGCCTGCCGAAGAACTGGCAAAACTTTTGCCGTTTGCCGAAAGCGCAGATTTTTCCGCCGGAGAAAATATCTACCAGCCGGATGATAAGGTCAGATATGTTTATTTTCCCGAAACCACGGTGTTTTCCCAACTTCAAATTCTGGAAGACGGAAATACAAGTGAAGTCGGAATGGTCGGCAGCGAAGGCGTTATCGGTCTTCAAGCGATTATCGGTTTTCCGACGGCAAATTGCTGGACGGAGACAAGAGTCGCGGGTAGGGCTTTAAAAATCAGTACCGAAATTATTAACCGCGAATTTAACGGCAACGGCTCACTGCGTGCGCAAATCCTCGGTTATCTGAACGCCTATATCGAACAAATTTTTCAAAAAGCCGTGTGCAATTCTCATCACCGATTAAAAGAGCGTTTTTGCAATTGGCTGTTAATGCTGCAAGACCGAAAGAAAAGCAACAAATTTTCCTTAACGCAAGAACAAATAGCGCGTGTTATGGGAGTAAATCGTCCGAGCTTTAGCTGCATCGCTCTGGAACTTCGACAAAAGGGAATTATTCATTACTCGCGCGGTAAAATTGTCATTCTTGACCGACAGGCGTTGGAAAAAGCAGCTTGCTCGTGCTATTCGGGGGAAATAAAAAACGCTTTTTTTATCAACAATTTCAAAAAATCGTTAAAACTAATCGCTGCCTGATTTTTTGAGAATTTATTAGTTGTTGATTTCACTTTCAAAAGAGAAAAACAGCGCCGCTTTTGTATAAAAAGCGGCGCTGTTTTTATTCTCGGCTATTTTCTTTGACTACTTCAAATTCAAAATCAAGTTCCTTGCCGCGCAAGACATAGCTTAAATAATGCTCCCAAAATTTTCTCGTAAACCGAAATTTTTCAGATTTTTGATCGAGATTAACCAAAAATTCAAAGCCGAGAGCGCGCCATAAATTCGCCAGCGAAACATACGTGCGAATCGGTTTTAATTTTACGTCAGTGTAAAAATCGAAAACCTGTCGGTCGGCAATGAATGTGTTGAAAGAGTAAGAATTAAAATGATTGCGATGCGTTAAGTCGGTTGCCCAATCGGGATTTGTGTAATGCGGCGTGATGAGTTTTATGCGCCCGCGGTTTTTCGTGATGCGGTAAAGCTCAGTTATAAATGCCATTACGTCGGGAATGTGTTCGACGGCGTGGCGCGAAATCACAAAGTCAAATTCATCGTCCGCAAATGGGTAGGGAACAACTCCGAGGTCGTGGATAACGTCAGCCGCCGTGCGCGGATTGTTATCCAAACCTATTGCGCCTTCGTATTTATTGCTGCCGCAGCCGACATCGAGAATTTTCATTTTAGCCACAGAGTTCACAGAGAACACAGAGGAAAATTTAAACAGGAAATCGTAAATTTAGCAAGATAAAAGGTGAAATTTCTCTGTGGCTAAGATTTAAAATTTGTCGGCAAGTTCCGTAATGCCGCAGCGCGGACACATTAAAGTTCGCCCGGCTTTGTCCGCCCATTTTGCCAGTGCAATGTTTGAAAGTTCCGGCTGCTTGCACTCGGCTTCGCCCTCGCGCAGCAGGCGCGAATGTTTCGGCGCAGCATCTTTGTTTTGTGTTTTTATTTCGCGTTCACAATGTTTGCAAATCCAACCAAATCCGTCGTTATAAAAGTCGTTTAACTCAAGTCTTTCCATAATAGAAAACACAGATTACTACAAATTTAACGGTTAATGATAAGCACTAAATAAAAAATGATGAATACGAATTAATTCGTATTCATCATTTTTTATTTAAGGCATCCGCTAAACAAAGCGAGCGTTGCCGCCTTTAATTTTTGAATTAACGGAAGCGATTTGATGATTGCTGCGGCAGAGGTAAAAGTCTGACCGGAACGGTCAAAGTTCGACCGTTACGAAAAACTTCAACTTGTATCGTGTCGCCGATTTGTTTTTTGTCTAAAAGACGATACAAATCGTCTCTATCAGTAATCTCAACACCATCAACTGCCGTTAAAATATCGCCTACTTCGCCGCGTTGAACCTGATATTGTCCGCGTAGACCGGCGCGTGCGGCTGATAAATTTTCGGTGGCTTCGATGATTAATAAACCTTTTCCGGCGGGCGGCTTAAATCCGCTTCGCTCAAGTTCTTTCATACTGGCAAGTGCCGCGCCGAGTTTCGGACGACGGACTTCGCCATATTGAATTAATTGCGGAATGACGCGCTTGGCAATGTTGACCGGAACGGCAAAGCCGACTCCGACCGAGCCACCCGAACGCGAATAAATCTGCGAGTTGATGCCAATCATTTTGCCGTATTTATCAAGCAGCGGTCCCCCGGAATTTCCCGGATTGATTGACGCGTCGGTTTGAATCGCGCCTTCAATCGGACGATTATTTGTTCCGCGAATCGGACGCTGCAAACCGGAAATTACGCCAGTCGTCAAAGTTCTGTCCAAGCCGAATGGATTTCCAATAGCCAAAACTTTTTGACCGACGACAAGTCTGTCCGAATCGCTCAACGGAATGACGGTTAAACCGGTTGGCGGCGGGTTAATTTTAATAATGGCTAAATCAGTATCTGGGTCGCCGCCGATGACACGCGCCGGATAAACTTTGTCGCCGCCGAGACTGACCGTTAATTTTACCTGCGGACCTTCGACAACGTGATAATTGGTTAAAATATGACCTTGGTTGTCAATTACCGAACCTGAACCCGAACCTTTTCCTTCCTGAACTCCGCCAAAATAATCTTCCTGATACGAAGTAGAAGTGATAAACGCGACGCCCGGTGAAAGCGTTCGATAAACTTCAATACTATTCTGCTCGTCGCTAACGGCTGACGGTTCGGAAATCTCTGCCGGAGCGTCTTCCGCCATAGCCACGTTTGCCGCTTCTCTCACTTGCCAGGCGTTGCCGAAATTGCTCAAGCAAGCCATTGTTCCGACGGCGATTAATGCTGACGCTAAAGCTAAAAACAAAATTTGTCGTGCCGATAACTGGTAAACTGCTTTTTTTGACATAATTGCTCACTTCCCGTTTGATATAAATTTGATTTATAAGATGCCGTAAATTCTAAAGAGCGTTGCGTGTTCAATAATGAAAATTACGAAAAAAACAATTCTTTGTTTCAAGCAATTTTGGCGGTAGAATAATGTTGATTTGTAAATACTTGTAAATCATCTGCACAAAAGTTTAGGACAACGACCCGAAACGTGTTAGCGTCTTAAAAACGGCTCACGCACGCGAGAATTATTGAGCTTGGGTTTAACAAATAAGATAAAAAAGAGGTGAGAGATGAAAAAATTATTCAGTTTCAAATTTGTAGCAGCATTGCTGGCGATATTTTTTGCGTTAGGCACAATCGACGCTTCGGCGCAGAGACGAGTCGTAAAACGTAAGCCCGTAATTCGCAAAGCAGCCGTTAAAAGACCGATTGTAACGCGCCCGGTCGTAAGATTATACACGGTCGAAAACGGTCAGACGTTTCGCGTTCGGATGAACAACACAATCAGTTCAAAAACGGCGCGCGCCGGCGACAGATTTACAACCACCGTTACCGAGCCGGTTTATTCAAACACAGGCGTTATCGTCATTCCGACGGGCAGCACGGTCGTCGGGCGCGTTGATGCGGTCAGAGCCGCGAAAAAAGGCGGCGATCCGGGAACAATTGACGTAAGTTTCGTCGAAGTAAACCTTCCGAACGGAACGCGCCGCTCTATCAACGGTTCATTGACCGATTTGAACACAAAAAAAGCAAAGAGCGACGCTGAAGGTTCGGCTTCGGGCGATGATCGGAAAAATGATAAAATCATCTTTGTCGGCGGCGGCGCGGCAGGCGGCGCGATTCTCGGTGGTTTAATCGGCGGCGGAAAAGGCGCGGTTATCGGCGGAATCTTAGGTGGTCTTGGTGGTCTCGGAGCGGAAAGATTTACCAAAGGCGAAGACGCCGAAGTTAGATCGGGAACCGAGTTTGGCGTTATCTTAAACCAATCAATTTCAATGCCGAAATTTGCAGAAGTTAATCCGTAATCGCTTGTTGTAAAATAAAAAGCCGCGCAAGTTTGTTCAAACTGCGCGGCTTTTTATTTTGTTAAATAATTTTAGGCTAAAGACATTTCTTTATTCATCTGAACGCCGATTTCTTTCAGGCGGCAGACAATTTTGTCAATCAACCAATTTGGTGTCGAAGCGCCAGCCGTAACGCCGACTTTTTCGACGCCGCGCAAATCCTCAAAGTTTATTTCTTCTACGGTTTCAATCAAAAAACTTTTCTCGCATTCTTCCTTGCAAACGGCGAGAAGTTTTCGGCTATTCGACGAATGCCGTCCGCCGATAATGTAAAACGCATCAACCACAGTTGACAAAGCCCGCGCCGCATCTTGTCGGTCGCGTGTTGCCGAGCAAATCGTGTTGACAACCTGCACTTCGTCGTCGGTTTTACCTTTAACAGCTTCGGCGACATCGAGGAAGTTTTTCAGCTTGATAGTCGTTTGCGAAACAACCAGCGGGTTTTTTAATCTCGGTAGATTGGCAACCTCCGAAGCGTCGTTAATCACAAAAGCGTGTCCCGGCGCGTAACCAAAAACGCCAATCATTTCCGGGTGTTCCGGGTTTCCGACGACGACGACGTGGCGGTCTTGCGCGGCGGCGCGTGAAGCGAGTTTTTGCACTTTCGTGACAAAAGGACAAGTCGCGTCAACAACTTTCGTCGCCTTTTCGCGTAATTCCTGCTCGACTTGCGGCGTCACGCCGTGAGCGCGAATAACGGCGGTTTCGCCGCGTTTGATTTGAACAGGTTCGCTGACAGTAGCGACACCGTATGTTTCAAGGCGCGACATTTCCTGGTCGTTATGAATTAATGGTCCGAGCGTGCGCACCGTATCGCCTTCTTCAAGCGCTTCTTCGACCATCTCGACGGCGCGTTCGACGCCAAAACAAAATCCGTATTCGTCTGCTAATAAAACTTGCATAATTTTACAAACTGTTCCCAGCTATTTTCATTCTATCAAATTTTAAAATTTTTATCCTGAATCTCAATTATACAGATTCAGTATAATTAAATTCACTGTAAAAAACTTCAATTCCAGTGTTTCAATTTTGTCCAAAGCTCCGGCAAAGACTGTTTCAATCCACGACAAATTAAAATTTTATATTTTTCTTCGTTCATCGAATACGGATGATTTACTTCCGACGCTTCTTCGACGTTTTGACAATTTTTCTCCGCATCTTCGGGCTTGCTGCCCAAAACAATTAAAACTCCGCCTGTATAACCATGATGTCCCCACAAGTAATAACTTTGATGCCCGCTAATGGCTTTCGGTAAATTATATTTCGCGCCGAAAAAATCAATCGCTCCAGCTTCGCCGTAATTTGAAGCGTAAATCGCGGTTTTCCCGCGTTCTTCCGGCGGCAGAGAATCGTAAACGAGCGCGACCTTTTCAACCATTTCTTGCCAGCCGAATTGGTCGCCGTAAACTTGCGGCAAAACGCCTTCGTGCGAAACTTCGGCTTTTGGCGGTTTGATGCCAAGCGTTTCCTGATATTTTAGAAAATTTTCAACCGACAAAACCGGCACCGCAAACGGCAGCGCAATCAAAGCCATTCCGACAATCAAAACCGGCAACGCAATTTTGAGAAATCGCACCTTACGAATTCGTTCAAAAATCTGTTCCCACCAAATAGCGCCTGCCGCGAACAGCATCGGGTAAACCGGCGCGAGGTAATAATCTTTTGCCTTGAGAAAAATCATCAGCGCAAGCAAAACCAAATAACAAATTCCCAAAAAACGGAATCGCTTACCGTTTTTGTCCGCGAGAAAATACCAGATTCCGGCAATCCAAACCGACGCGGTTGTCGGAAGCAGCATAAAAATTTGCGAGAAAATAAAATCTAGCGGCGACATCACGACGTTTTTGCCGGACTTTTGGACGTTTTGCAAAAGTTCAATCGTCGCAAAATCGTTTTGAATTTGCCAGATTATATTCGGCAGAAAAATCAAAAACGCAATCGCGCCCGCAATCCAAATCCATCTATTGGGAAAAACTTTTCGCGCTTCGGTTAAAACTAAACCGATGATGATTGCTAGCCCAAAAAACACCATCGAATGTTTGTTCATCAAACCGAGTCCGGCAAAAACTCCGAACCACAGCCAATAACGCGGATTTTCCGTTTTTACCGCCAGCACCGCAAAATAAACGCAAGCCGTCCAAAAGATAGGCTCAAACGAATTCATCGCCAACAAATTGTCAATCGTCAGATAAACCGGCGCGCACAAAACGCACAAACACGCGAGAAAAACCGCAAATCTTTTTCCGCCGAGTTCTTTAACCAGCAAGCCAGTCAAAAAAACTTTCGCCGCACCCGCGAGAGCCGAAAAAAGACGAATCGCAAACAGCGAATCACCAAATAAAACGCGGCTTAATTTTGTCGTCCAGGCGACAAGAGGCGCGTGATCTGGATAACCGAAAGCGAGATGTTCCGAACAGGCAATGAAATAAAGCTCATCACGGAAATAACCGTAGTAACTATTGAAAGTGAAATGCAGAATGAGTTTTACGAAAGCCAAAAAAAGCGCAATGGCGAGAGAATTTTGCCAGATGTTAAATGGTATATTTTCCTTTGCGGTATTTGTTTCGCTCATAGTTCGGATACGCGAATTAAAAAATGAATGTTCACCTGAAAATTATCGAATCGGCTCGCGCAAAATAATTTTCGCCGTTTCGCGGGCAATTTCAGCAGACTTAGCGTTTGAATCTTTTAAGTTTGCAATTTGCATCAACGCTTCGCCGGTGCGCGAAAGAAGGCGCACCAAATCGCCTTCTTCGGCTTTTGTTTGAAAAACTAAATCACTCCAAGTCATTCCGTCAGCCCAGCGTTCCGCGGTTGCCGCTGCTGAAAAATTCATATCCGGCGCTGGCTCAATGCCATTTTTCCATTCAACGTCTGAAACGTCGAAAACGATGTTTTCAAATTCGGTGAGAACTTCTAAAATCTCATCGGACAAATAAAGCTCGCCGAAATTTCTGTCCGAATCCGCCGCGAGCGCCGCCATCAAACCGGCGACTTGTTTCGGTTCTAGCTTTTCAAAAATACCGTTTTTCAACGCCTCGCCAACTAATAAAGGTCGGTCAACGCGCAAATCCGCGAGCCATTTTCCGCGTTCCGTGACCTTTTGCGACGGAAAATCCAGGTAACCAAAATAATGAAGAACTTTGGCGCGATGCTCGAAGGGAAGCCAGATTTCACTTTTTAAAGTTTCAATGTCGCGCGATGTTTTTTCTAAAAATTCCGCGTCGTCCCAAGCGTCCCACAAAAAACTTGTCGCGTTTCTTTTCCGGTCTTCGCTCACGCCTTCGGGCAGAATTTTTTCAATCAGCAAATTGATAATTTCCGCCGCCTCGTCCGCGTCGTTTTTTTGTAAAGACGGTTTCGGCTCGTCGAGCGGCGGATTTTTGCCTTCGTGGATTTCATAAAACGCTTCTTCGATTGACTCTTCTTTTAGCGGGTATTTTTTCCCGAAAACGCGCCCGATATGCGGCAGCGAAAGTGTCGCGCCCTGTCCGTCGTCGCGCATCGCCGTGATTTTTTCGCCGTGAATGTTGATAACCAAAAAGAATCGTTTGCCATTTCTGCTTTTGGTAACAACTCTGCCCGCTTCGACGTTTTCTTCAAGCCATCGGCGGCGAATGTCGCTGCGCGTCGCGGGAAGTTTTTCCTGCAGGCGAAGTCGCGCGTTGGTTAATCGTTCAAAACCGCGCACGTCTTCAATCGTAAAATCAAACTCGCTTTTTTCTAACTTTTCTCGCAAATTTTGCAGCCGGTTTTCGCTTTGTTTTTCCAATTTGGAAACGATTCGCGCCGTTTCCCGAAAAGCAAAACTTTTTTCGGCGATCTCGCGCACGTTTTGAAAATTTCCAAACGCATCAAGCAAATTTAAAAGACTCGTGTAAGTTGCGCGAAACTTACTTTGCAAATCGTCCGGCGGCGATTTCAAAAGCTGCGCAATTTGCGGAGGATTCTGAAAATTACTCGGCGCAAGCACGACGAAACCGACGTTATCTTTTCCGCGTCTGCCCGCGCGTCCGGTCATTTGCTGTAATTCGCTCGCTTGCAAAGGTCGCCACCCGTCGTTTCCGCGTGTGTCGGCATTTGAAACGACAACGGTTCGTGCCGGAAAATCAACACCCGCCGCGACGGTCGAGGTCGCAAAGATTGCGCTCAGAAGACCTTGCTGCATCATCTTTTCGACGAAAAGTTTCCACGCAGGAATGTGTCCGGCGTGATGCGCCGCAACTCCGGCACGAAGCACGAGTTTGCGGTGTTTGTGCGTCCTGATTTCCGGGTATTGCGCGACGAATTCCTGATAAATTTCATAACGCCGATTTTGTTTTTCCGTGTCGGTTTTTTGCGATTTGTCGGTGGCAACTTCGAGCGCAGCTTCATCACATCTTCGGCGCGTCGGAAGAAATACAATCGCGGGCAGAAGATTATATGCGCGAAGCGCCGAGATGAGTTTCGGCGGCGGAATTTCAGGAAGCTTAAATTTCATGCGATAGGGCTTCAGAGATTTTGAAGATAAATTTACAAAGATGAAGGGGATAAAAGAGATTTTTTAAAAACGAGTTTGTATTTATCCCTGTCTATTTCTTTCATCCCCTGCATCCCTGTAAATCATTCTTTCTTCGCTCCAGGGAAGAATTTTAATAACGCGGTCGCCTTTCAAAACGATTTTCTTCCTGCGCGAACTGCTCAATCTCACGATTCATTTTCCCGCTTTCGTCAAACAGCGGGTAAAGCTGGGCGTTTGGCGCAAGAAATGCGGCGCGAAGCTCAACGGGGCGTGTTCCGGCGCGGTTGATAACACGAACGCGCATTCCGCGAACTTCTTCAATCCAGTGCGCGAATTCTTCGGCATTGCCGATTGTTGCCGAAAGAAGCAAAAGGCGAATACGCGGTGGCGATAAAATTATTGCTTCTTCCCAGACGTGACCGCGTTCCTCGTCTGCCAAATAATGCGCTTCATCCAAAATTACAAAATCCGCGTTGACTTGCTCGCCGCTTCGCAAAGCGTCAAAAAGCTGGTTGCGGTAAATTTCCGTCGTCCCGACAATAAGCGGCGCGTCCCAATTTTCTTTGCGGTCGCCGGTTAAAATTCCAACGTTTTCCGCGCCGAATTCTGCGGAAAATTCCGTGTATTTAGAATTTGTTAAAGCCTTGAGCGGCGTCGTGTACCACGCGCGTTTTTTCTGTTCGAGCAGACGGCGAATTTCTTCGCGGGCAATCCATGTTTTTCCGCTGCCGGTTGGCGCGGTAACTAAAACGTCCTGCGTTTCGATTGCTGCGAGTGCTTCGGTTTGAAAATCGTCCGGCACGAGCGGTTTCGGTTCGGGCGTTCCAATGCCTTGCAGAAGTCGCTCGACAGATTTTGCTTGAGTAAAAGAAAATTTAGCGGAACCGTCTTTAGCGGAACTTTCCGGTGCAAGTTCGCGTTTAAACCTTCGTTCTTTCTGACGAAAGACGTTTGAACGAATGTTTTTCTGTTTATTTCGGCTGTTGTCTTTACTGCGCGCACGTGCCATAAAAAGCATATGTTAAAGGTTTTGCGCGGCAAAGTCTATTGCTTTCAATTACTAGGCTGAAATGCTAGAATGGCAAATGATTCGCAACGGTTCGCAACCTGCGCGCATCTATATTTGACTATATTCATTTTAAGATAAAGTTTTTATAAATTGTTAATAAATAAAGTTATGCAAAATCAAGAAAAAGAACTTTTTGCACGCTACGAAATAAAGAATTGGAATTTCTCACCGCGCCTTTATAAAATTCTCGGCGCATCCGCCGCCTTAAATCTGTTGGCGATTCTCGTTTTCGCGCAAACAAATGTGCTGACTATGAAAGGCTGCGACAGCCCGCTGGTCAGCCCGGTTTGCCAGGTTTTAGACACGGTTTATGTCGGAAACATGCTTTTGGGAACTGACAGCGAGTATGTCAGCCGTGATTATAAAAAAACCGAACTTGAAGACGCAGACATCACTTACATTGACGTGAGCGGACAAACTCCGCCGCTTGAGTACCCGGAAGGTTATTTTGCGCTTGCCAATCCTGAACAGCAATTTGCGGCAATGCAAAATATGAACGGCGATTTTTCGATGATGCCGCCGCCCGATATGAGCGGTTTTCCGAGTAATCCGACAATTTCAAACCCGACGGATTTGATGGCTCAGCCGCAAGTTACGCCAACGCCGAACATAAATGCGATTACGGGAACAATTCCCGACAAGCCTTTTGATTTTGGCGGAAATCCGACGCTAACGAAACGCGGAAAAAGTCCGCGAATTTACGCGCCGAGACCGCCGAAGATAAGAAACAGTTCACCAAAAGAATTGCCCAAATTAGATGGCGATGAAACGGCTGAGAACAAAGGCGAAGAGGAAAAAGACGAGAAGCAGTCGGATAAAACTCAAACGGATGTTAAAAGTGATGCTGTCTCAGAAATCGAAATTAATAAAAAACCTTTTGAAGAATTAGGCGATTCGCTAAACGTTAAATTAGAGAAAAAAGAAGTTGATTTAAGCAAAACATTTACGGTTGTTTTAGACGGAACAATAACCCCGGACGGAAATCTGGATTCCAAAAAATCTAGATTTGTTAAATTAGACGGCGATAAGCAGATGATAGACGTTGCCAAAGACGCTATCCAAGCCGTCGGCGATAGCGGTTTTCTCAAATTTTTGAAGAATCAGGGAGTTGATAGAGTAAATTTCACAATAGAACAGGACGATAAACAAATTTATATTAAAATCATCTCTGACCAAAAAACGCCGGAAAAGGCTTCTACAACTGCAAGCGGTCTTAACAGTTTGATTTCGATAGCAAAGGCAGGTGACGCAGCTGGTATCAAAAAACTAGACGAAAACAGCAAAACTTTGCTAGCTAATTCCAAAGTAACGAGCGAAGGCAAAAATTTTGTATTTAACTTTGCCATTCCAAAGCCGGTTGCTCAAGATTTGATAAACCGCAGCTTAAAACAACGCGCCGAAAAAAAAGCCGCTCAACCGAACTCGACGGCGCAAAACGATAACGCGAATCAGAAAACAGCTAAGTGAGCAATAAAAATAAATACAATTCGGTAGTTTTCCTCACAACGCTCTGTCTCGGCTTGGTGCTGGTCAACGTTACGCCGCAAGTATTGACTTACGCGGCTTTAACGAGAAACTTTGATGTTCAAACGGAAATTGAAGTCAAAGATGATTTGGATAATAAACCCGATAGCGAAAAAATTGAGAGCTTTTCAAATGATGACTTTCCTGCTTTATTCGCTCAATTCTTAAACGAAATCAGGGAAGAAGTCGAGAGCGGGAAAATTTCTTTGCCGCTTCAAACCAATTTTAACGTTAACGGACAATTCACAAAATCACGAAGTGGCGGCAGTAGTCTCGGCTCAAATGTTTCTAATCAAGATTTAAGTATTTTTATCCAAAACGCGGTCAATCAAAAATCTCGACCGAAAGCGTTTGATTTAGCCGATTATGACAGCCAAAAAACCAAAAATGTAAAAATAAGAATTGAAGCAAACGGCTCAGACTTATCGCTGAAAATCTCTTTCAGTAAATCAAACGCCGAACAGTTTACTGAATTTCTCAACCGAGAATTTTTCTCATCTGCCGTTTTGGTCGAAAACGCATTAACCAAACAAATCTACGAAAACACTTTGGTTACGTCTGAAAATAACCAAGTTTTTATCATCACACGCCTTCCGCGCGGTTCGCTTGATGCGCTTTTCACCAACAGCGCAAAATAAGCGGCGAGGCGGAGCAAAAGAAGCCTTTATCTTTTCCGTACACACTCGCCTAAACTTTAATAATTTATAATTTTGTGCGCTAATAAACTGTTTGCGAATAGTTTTTTTTACGCACATTGAGGATAAAAAAATGGCTTTTGTAGATAAATTTTTTAACAAGATTTTAGGCAGCAATACCGACCGTTATTTGAAAAAAATAATGTCGGTTGTTCAGCAAATCAACGATTTGGAATCGGGTTTGCAGAAACTTTCCGACGATGAATTAAAAGCGCGAACCGACCGGTTTAAAGAGCAAATCCAAAACGCGCTTAATGGAATCGAAGACAAAGAAGAACGCCGCAAGCGCGAGCAAGAAGTTTTACACGAGATTTTGCCGGAAGCGTTTGCGACCGTGCGCGAGGCGTCCGTTCGAGTTACGGAAATGCGGCATTTTGATGTGCAGCTTATCGGCGGACTTGTTTTGCATCAAGGAAAAATCGCCGAGATGCGCACGGGTGAAGGTAAAACGCTCGTTTCGACTTTGCCCGCGTATTTAAACGCGCTTACGGGACGCGGCGTAAACGTTGTAACGGTCAATGATTATCTGGCTTTGCGCGATGCGGAATGGATGGGCAAAATTCACCAATTTTTGGGCTTAACTGTCGGTTGCATTCAGAACGATATGGACGACTACGAGCGCAAAGAAGCTTACGCTTGTGACATTACCTACGGAACGAACAACGAGTTTGGCTTTGATTATCTGCGCGATAATATGAAGTTCGACCCCGAACAGCTTGTTCAGCGCGACCATTATTACGCGATTATTGACGAAGTTGATTCGATTTTGATTGACGAAGCGCGAACGCCGCTGATTATTTCCGGCGCGTCGGACGAAGCGACCGATAAATACTACACGGCGAATCAAATCATTCCGCAATTCGAGCGCGGGCATAAAGATGAAGAAACGAAAGTTACGACGGGCGATTATCTTTTGGACGAGAAAAATCATTCGTCAGTTTTGACTGAACAGGGCGTAACGAAAGCGGAAAAACTTCTTGGCGTTTCCAATCTTTACGACCCGGCGAATATGGAATTATTGCACTGCGTCGAGCAAGCCTTGAAAGCGCACACATTGTATAAAAATGACCATCATTACGTCGTGCAGGAAGGCGAAGTTATTATCGTTGACGATTTCACCGGACGCTTGATGCAAGGTCGGCGTTGGTCTGATGGCTTGCACCAAGCCGTCGAAGCCAAAGAAGGCGTAAAAATTGAGCGCGAAAATCAAACGCTGGCGACAATCACGCTGCAAAACTATTTCCGAATGTATGAAAAACTTTCGGGTATGACCGGAACGGCAGAGACCGAATCAGAAGAATTCGGCACGACTTACGGCTTAGATGTGATTATCGTCCCGACGAATCGCCCGATGATTCGCCAAGATAATGCCGATACGATTTACCGCACTTTGCCGGAAAAATGGAACGCGATTGTTGACGAAATCAAGCAGCATCACGAAAAAGGTCAACCCGTTTTAGTCGGAACGGTTTCGGTGGAAAATTCAGAACTTGTCGCTGAAAGATTGAAAAAAGTTGGTATTCCGCACAATGTCTTGAACGCGAAATATCACGAGCGCGAAGCCGAAATTGTCGCGCAAGCCGGACGCAAAGGCGCAGTGACGATTGCGACAAATATGGCGGGACGCGGAACGGATATTATCTTGGGCGGCAATCCTGAATTTTTGGCAAATGATTATTTAAAACGTAAAGAAATTAACCCGGACGAAGCCACGACCGAACAATTTGAAGAAGAACTTACGAAAGCAAAACGCATTGTTGACGCGGAACACAAAGAAGTTGTCGCCGTCGGCGGTTTGCAAATTCTCGCCACCGAGCGCCACGAATCGCGCCGCATTGACAACCAGCTTCGCGGACGCGCCGGACGACAGGGCGACCCGGGCGCGACACGGTTTGTTTTGTCGCTCGAAGACGATTTGATGCGAATTTTCGCGGGCGACAAGGTGCGCTCGATGATGGAGTGGCTCGGAATGGAAGAAGGCGTCGCCATCGAATCAAAAACCGTCTCCAAACAAATCGAACGCGCTCAAAAAGCTGTTGAAGCGCGCAACTTTGAAACCAGAAAGCACGTTCTCAAATATGACGACGTGATGAACAAACAGCGCGAAACGATTTACGGACTGCGTCGTCAGTTGATGATGTCGCCTGAACACCGTGAATATCTGTTGGGAGAAAACGGCGTCGCCCGCGACCTTTTAGCTGATTTGACCGCGCAATATTTGAATGCGGCGGTTACGCCGGATAATTGGGATGTTGAGACTTACGCGGCGGAAATTCAAAGTATCTACGCGGTTGATCCGGCGATTGACGCGGGAGTTGATTTCAAAAAAATGACCGCGCAGGAAATTGAAGACGCAATCTGGGAAAAGTCGGTTGAAAATTACGACGAAAAAGAAAAACTCGTCGGAAGCGAGCAGCTACGCGGCTACGAGCGTTACATAATGCTCAACATTATTGACGGTCAGTGGAAAGACCATCTGCTTTCGATTGACCATCTCAAACAAGGTATCGGGCTTGTCGGCTACGGTCAAAAAGACCCGCTCGTCGAATACAAAAAACAAAGTTTCGATATGTTTCAGGATATGCTCGATAGAATTGACACGCATACGACCAGAGCTTTATTCAATCTCGAAGTCGTTGTCAAAGACGAGCAGGAAGAAATGGAAAGACTCGAAAGATTAGAACGCCAACGCGCCCGACGACAAGCGGCGGGAATGGCTTTCACCGGCGCGATGGGAACGGCAACGATGGCTGGCGAAGAAGCTAGAAAGTCAATGCCGTTCGTCCGCGACCAGCCCAAGGTCAAACCAAACGAGCCGTGTTTCTGCGGTTCGGGTAAGAAATATAAGAAATGTCACGGCGCGGGAATTTGACCGAAATCAAAAGGCGAAAAGCTATTAAGCCTTTCGCCTTTTGATTGTTTTAAAAAAGTTTTTAGGCTAGATTTCATATCTTGAGTTTTTGGATAACTTATGAAATTTTCACTCAACAAATTTGCTTTGGTCTTCGCCTCTGTTTTCTTGTTTGTCAATTTTGGTTCTGCCCAAACAGAATATGAAAAAGGCATCGAACTTTACCGGCAAGGAAAAGATAAAGAAGCTGTCGCCGCGCTGGAAAAGGCAAGCAAACAAAGTAAAACTGATGCGGAGGTTTGGAATTATTTGGGGCTTGCCTCTATGAAAATCAAGGATTACAAAAAGGCGATTAAGGCATTTGACAATGCCGCCGACCTCAACCGGCAAAACGTCAGTTATTTTACAAATCTAGCTTATGCTTATCTTCTCAGCGGCGAATTGATTGACGCGCGGCAGACGAGCAGCAAGGCGATTAATCTCGACGCGAAGAACGCGAAGGCTTATTTTATCCGCGCGGCGGCAAATCTTCGTGAAGACGAAATAGAAAAGGCACTCGCTGATATTGATAAAGCGATTGCCGCCAATCCTGATTACTCTTTAGCTTACAACTTTAAGGCTGATATACTACTTGCCAAATTCGACGACGGCGTTGATAATTCAAAACCGATTATCAATGCCGATTTGCTGGGGCAGGCGAAAGAGGTTTTGGAATTTTGTCTGAAAAATTGCCGGGATAATACACAAGCCAAAGTCCAACAAGAAAGAATTGAACGATTAACCGCTTTTTACGACTATTTTAAGCAAGATGAAAACGCAGCATCGAAAATAGGATTAATTAAGTCGGATGAGCCAACTACAGTAATTACGACGGATGCGAACATTACGCCAGTAAGAATTCTATCATTGCCGCGTATGACAGTCGACTTTCCCTTGTTTTTTTGGAGAACCCGGAGAATATTTTCCGCAAAAATTAGAGTGGCAGTTTTGTTTGCTGATACGGGACATATCACACATACGCTAATCGTGAAAGGAGACCGTTCAGGTTTGGATTTAAATCAAAATGCCGTTAATGCCGCGCTGCGTATAAAATATATACCGGCGACAAAAAACGACAGACCGATTTCACAGATTAATATAATCGAATATCACTATGCCGGTTTTTATGACTATCGTTATCGATAAAAATTACAAATCGCGTAATTTTTATCGATATCAATTAATAAAAGCTTCCAAATTTAAGTTATCAATTTTCTAATCTAAACAGCGGATAGTGGTCAGAGATGCGGTCTTCGACGACTTCATTGACTCCGGTGAAAGCGAGAGCCACTACACTATTGCCAAAAACAAAAAGACTTCGGCGTGTTTGAAAGTCTCAATCATCGGAAGTTTAACGTAAAGTTTATGGTCAAATGTTTCGATAGGAATTCAAAACTTTATGAAAGAGATTTTACCGTGAATTTGCCGCTTTTAACCAAAGTTTTTGTCAATGTCAATCTATTATTGCTGTCTCCCGATGGCGAAAATTTTTATCAAAACAAGCCCCGCTACAAAGCCGCCGATATGCGCCGCGTAAGCAACACCGCCAGTTGCCGCCGAATCGAAATAACCTTGAATGATTTGAAATCCGATCCATAAACCAAGCGCGACAAACGCCGGAACTTCGGTCAGAAAATTAAAAATAAGAGCGCGCACGCGGCGCGTCGGAAACAATAAAAGATAACCGCCGAGAACGCCCGAAATCGCGCCCGAAGCGCCGAGCATCGGAATTACCGAACCGGAATCCATAATGATTTGCGCAAAAGCGGCGGCAAATCCGCAGACGATATAAAAAGCCGCGTAACGAACGTGTCCGAGCATATTTTCCAGATTGTCGCCAAAAATCCAGAGGAAAAGCATATTGCCGAACAGATGCATAAAGCCGCCGTGCATAAACATCGAACTTAAAAAATTAAAATAAACCGGCAGAGGCGTGTCGTTGTGGGGAATTTGCCCGACGTTGCCGAGCGAATCACGGATGATTTGCGGGCTGTTAATGTCAATGCCGGTCATAATTTCTTTCGGCACAAGCGAAAACGCATATGTGAAATTATCGTTGCCGCCGAGTCCCTGCAAAAACACGAAAACCAGAACGTTTATCGCTATAAACAAATAATTAACATATGGCGTTATCGTGCGGTCGGAATTGTCATCACCGATTGGGAACATTTTTTCTCCTTACAGAACACTGTCAACCTGCAAACTTAAATCCGGTAGAACTTCTGATTGAACCGTTTCTCCGCGCCTAAAAATCTTAACCGATTGATAAAGACCGACGTTTGGTTTTGTATGGACTTCGACGATTTCATTCGGCAAATTAATAATCCATACTTCAGCGATTTCCGCTCCGGCATAAAGCGGAAGTTTTTTATCGCGGTCGTATTTAACCGTTGAATCGGAAACTTCGATGATTAAAATAACTTCTTCGGGGCGCGGATGCCGGTTGCCATCAAATTTTCGCAAATCTGCAAGCATTATGTCGGGTTCAGGCTCGTTATATTCGGTCAGACGAACCGGATTTTGAACGCTGACTAAAATATCATCAGAAACATTTTGGACAAAAAATTTCGTCAAAAAATTTACTATCGCGGCGTGTTTATCTCCAACCGTCATTTTCTTTATCAATTCTCCTTCAATGATTTCAGCCTTCTCGTAATCCTTGAGTATCCCGAGTTCAATCATTTTGTAGTATTCGTCAACGGTAAAACGCAATTGAACTGGCTGCGGCATTGTCGTAGTCATCATAAAATTCACCTCACAAACATTTTAAACTATTTCCGGTTCGCGTGTCTGCAAAAGCTCGTAGCCTTCGGAACGCGCCACAAAAGTCGCCGCCGTTAAGTCGCCGACCACATTCAAAGTCGTGCGGCACATATCCAAAAGTCTATCAACGCCGAGAATAATCGCAATCAACGCAGGATTTACGCCAACCATCGGCATTGCAAGAATTCCGATGATAAACGGAATCGAGCCGCTTGGCACGCCAGCCGTTCCGATGCCGCCCAAGATTGCCATATAAACCACTAACAATTGCGTGCTGAGACTTAAATCAACGCCTGCCAGCTGCGCCAGAAATAAAACGGTAACGCCTTCGTAGAGAGCCGTGCCGTTTTGGTTTGCCGTCGCTCCGACCGTTAAAACAAAACTGTTGATGTGTTTCGGAACGCCCAGATTTTCTTCCGAAACCCGAAGCGCGGTTGGCAGCGTTGCGTTTGACGAAGATGTTGAAAACGCCGTAACAATAACCGTGCGAACGCGGCGGAAAAACTCGAGCGGATTGATTTTTGATAAAAGCCAGACCGACAGCGAGTAAACGCCGAACATATGAATGCCCAAACCAATTAACACGGTTGCCACAAACCAACCCAACGCGCCGAGAAGTTCGATGCCGAAACGCGCCATATTCGTAAAAATCAAACACGCGACGGCATACGGCGCGAACTTCATTACGATGTCAATTATTTTTGTCGTAATTTGAAAAAGCGCGTCCATTCCGCGCACGAACGGCGCGGAAACCGGTTCCGGCAAAAGCGTAATCGCAACGCCGACGATAAGCGCGAAAAACATCAGGTGAAGCATATTCGGATTTTCACCGGCAATCGCGTTAAAAACATTTTTCGGCACGATTGTTTTAACGACTGACATCAACGCCGAATCTTGCGCGGCGACGGCTTCCGTTTTTTTCTGGTCTTCGACGCGCTTGGTCGCATCGCCGCCGAATTGCGTTTTCATTTGTTCGGCAGTTTCAGGATTGATGCGGTCGCCCGGTCGAATCGTATTTGCCAAACCCAAACCGATGACAACGGAAATCGCCGAAATAATCAAACAGTAAGCAAAGGATTTCAAACCGATGCGTCCGAGTTTGCGAATGTCGCCGATGCCCGCGACACCGACTACAAGCGATGAAAAAACAAGGGGCACGACAATCATCAACAGCAAATTCAAAAATAACTGTCCGATCGGCTCGGTGAAATTTTTGATAAACCAGACGAGATTCGGATTATCGCCGCCGATGGACATATTGGCAGCGATTCCGCCAATTACGCCAACTAACAAGCCGATTAAAATTTTTGTATGCAGCGCTAAACCTTTTGGCTGGTCGCGTGTTTCATCGTCTAAATCGGTTCTGAATTCCTGCTCAAAATTGTCTTCGGGTAATTTTCTGTTTTCTTCATTCATTTTTCGGCTTCACCTTAAAGTTTTGGATTGGATAAAACATTTGTTCGCTGAATTTTTGACGAACTCTATTAAACTCTAATTTTGTTTTTTCACAAAATTTAATTTTAGCCTTCGCCTTGTTTCAGTCGTCGGAATTGTGCGTTTGCAGCTTTGACCGCTTGCGCTATATTCTTTTTGTGATGAACAGATTAGAAACTTTTTTTGCCGAATCCGCGCGCGCAATTGGCGAAAAACTCGGCGCGCTTGTTCCGCCTGAAAATATCGAGCCACGAAGACTGCACGAAGCTATTCGCTGGAGCTTGTTTGCAGGCGGCAAACGCTTCCGTCCCGCGCTCTGTTTGGCTGTTGGTGAAGCATTCGAAGCGGAAAGAGAAAAGCTTTTGCAAACCGCCGCGGCGATTGAAATGATTCACACATACTCCTTAATTCACGACGATTTACCGGCGATGGACAACGATGATTTGCGACGCGGGCGCGAAACTTGTCATCGAAAATTCGACGAATCAACCGCTGTTTTAGCAGGCGACGTTCTACAAACTTTGGCTTTTCAGGCAATTGCCGAAGACGAAAATCTGAGCGCGGAAATTCGCGTTCGGTTAATTTCAGAAATAGCTCAAGCCGCCGGAACGCCTTTTGGAATGATTGCCGGACAGCAGCTTGATTTGGAAGCCGAAGGTAAAAACATTTCAATCGAAAATCTGGAAACTATTCATCACCAAAAAACGGGCGCTATAATTTCGGTTTCGGCGCGCGCGGGCGCAATCGTTGCTGAAGCAAGCAAAAGGGAACTCGAAGCGGTTTCAAATTACGCTTCACAATTAGGTTTGCTTTTTCAAATTACCGATGATTTATTGGACGTTACGCAAACGACGGAAATTTTAGGCAAAACGGCGGGAAAAGATGTTAAGGCGGAAAAAGCAACTTACCCGGCGTTTTACGGCTTGAAAGAAACGCACAAACTCGCCGAAAATGTTCACGCCCGGGCTTGTCTCAATTTGGAGGAAATTAGCAGGGAAACGAGTTTGCTGTGCGAGATAGCTGATTTTATCTTGAAAAGGAAAAAGTGAATAATCTTAGTTGATAGTAGATGTAACGCCGCCGTCCCGGCGGCTGTCGTGGCGGCATCTTGCCGCCATCTTCAACCTTAATGTTAATCAAGTTGGAGGAAAGCTGAGGGCAAGATGCCCTCAGGACAGCCAGCGAGACGCTGGCGTTACGGTAAGAAATAAAAGCATAAAGTAGCTTCCCGCATTTTTACTTTCGTTTCTAAAAGTTTTAGCTTTACTTGACACCAGCGCCTCATTTTTCGTAGCATTGCAATTCGCCGTCTGATTAAAACGGCACGCTTTTTTGACAAGAAAATTGTGCAAAATGTGTCTATCGAAAATTTTCGGGCATGTACGTCAATTGGTAGACAGCCTCCCTTACAAGGAGGAAGTTAGGGGTTCGAGTCCCTTCGTGCCCACCAGTTTTTGAATTTTTAATTCACTTTGCGGAGTCGTAGTTCAGTTGGTTAGAACGCCAGCCTGTCACGTTGGAGGTCGCGGGTTCGAGTCCCGTCGGCTCCGCCATAAAATTTAAGCCATCAGATTAAAAACTCTGATGGCTTTCGTTTTTTAAAGCCAATAACCTTTTTTCGAAACCTTGTTTAAATATTTATTTTATGGTATAAAAATTAACTCTGGTTAAAAATTCAATGGCAAATTTAACCGATGTAAATCTTTGAGCGAAAAATGAAGTGAGTGTGTGTACTACAACCTCGCTTATCACGCTACTTTTATTACTAAAAGTTAATAATGACGACAATCAAAAACAAAAAAAGAGTTTCTACTTCAAAAGAAGATTACCTTAAAGCGATTTGGAATTTGTCGGAGCGCCGCGCCGAAGGAAAGAGCGAAGCGGGAACAAACGATTTAGCCGCGATGTTGCAGGTCAGCCCGCCTGCCGTTTCGCGGATGCTCAAGCGAATGGAAAAGCAATCGCTTGTTTCGCACACCCCTTATTATGGAGTTCGTTTAACGGTGAAAGGACGCGAAGTAGCATTAAAAATCGTTCGCCGTCATCGCCTGCTGGAACTGTTTCTGTGGAAAGTTTTGAAATACGATTCGCATCTCGTTCACGACGAAGCCGAACGACTCGAACATCACATTTCCGAAGAATTTGAAGAAAAAATTGACGCGCTTTTAGGGTTTCCCAAAGAATGTCCGCACGGAAGCCCAATTCCGAGTCGCAAAGGAATTTTTTAGATTTTAAAACAAGCGAAATTTTTATTGCTCACAAGACAAACAGAATTTTTTATGGATAGCAACATCACAGAAACAACATCGATAACTGGCTGGCGTAGAACATCGCCTCACCCGAGCTTGCCCGAAGCAAATGCGTCTTTGCCGGTGGCGAAAGGTTTGGGTTTCTGGCGAAAAATGCTCGCTTTTTCGGGTCCCGGTTACATGGTTGCCGTCGGCTATATGGATCCCGGCAATTGGGCGACCGATTTGGCGGGCGGCTCGCGTTTCGGCTATACGTTGCTTTCCGTTATTATGCTCTCGAACCTAATGGCGATTTTATTGCAGAGCTTAGCTTTGCGTTTGGGAATCGTTACGGGGCGCGATTTAGCGCAGGCATGCCGCGACCATTTTCATCCGAAGGTTGCGTTTGTGTTGTGGATTTTGTGCGAAGTCGCCATTATTGCGTGCGACTTGGCGGAAGTCATCGGCTCGGCGATTGCGCTCAACTTATTGTTTGACATCCCGCTCATTTGGGGTGTTTTGCTAACGGCGTTCGACGTGATGATTTTGTTGCTCTTGCAAAATCGCGGATTTCGCTGGCTTGAAGCAGTTGTTATCACGCTTGTTGCGACTATCGGCGTTTGTTTTGCAGCAGAAATAATTTTCTCGCGTCCCGAAATCAGCGGTATCTTGAGCGGTTTTGTGCCGTCCTCGCAAATTGTCACGAATCCGGCGATGCTTTACATCGCCATCGGAATTTTAGGCGCGACCGTGATGCCGCACAATCTTTATCTGCATTCGTCCATCGCGCAAACGCGCAATTACGAACGAACGCCGGAAGGCAAGCGCGAAGCGATAAAGTTTGCGACGATTGATTCGACCATCGCGCTGATGTTCGCGCTCTTTATCAACGCGGCGATTTTAATTGTCGCCGCTGCGACCTTTCACGCCAGCGGCAATACGGAAGTGGCGGAAATCGGCGACGCTTACCAATTGCTTTCGCCGCTTTTAGGTGTTTCCGGCGCAAGTACGCTATTTGCCGTCGCGCTTCTCGCTTCTGGTCAGAACTCAACTTTGACGGGAACGCTCGCCGGGCAAATCGTGATGGAGGGTTTTTTAAACATTCGTCTGCGCCCGTGGCTACGGCGTTTGATTACGCGCTTAATTGCGATTGTGCCTGCCGTCGTTGTTACGTTTTTTTACGGCGAATCAGGAACGGCGCAATTGCTTATTTTCAGCCAGGTCGTGTTGAGTATGCAATTGAGCTTTGCCGTCTTTCCGCTTGTGATGTTTACGAGCGATAAGTTAAAAATGGGCGAGTTCGTCAATCCTTTATGGCGCAAAATTCTCAGTTACGTTGTTGCTATTGTTATCGCCGCGCTCAATGTTTGGCTGCTCACGCAGGTTTTCGGCGAATGGTTTATAACGTAAAGCTAATTCGGCGGACATTGCGGCTCAAACCCTTTCTGAGTTCGGTCAAAACCTGTTTGGTAATGACTTTGAGCTTATCGAGTTCCTTTTTTGAAGCATCAAAAGAATAGACAAGCAGCCCAATGCCGACAAAAAATGCTTAACCGTATGTCCACTGATGATGCCTTGACTTAAGCGGAAAATCTCGCCGTCAGCAACTTCTGAAATTTTTGCCAGCGCATACCAGCCGAGAGCTACGAGGAGTAGCCACTGATGCGAATATCCGGCGCGATACAAAACCATTACGAACGGTATTGTCAGAAGCGGAATCAACTGAACCCAAATATAAAAGCGCAGGTCGTCAAACCAGTGCCAGTAAAGCACGCTGGACAAGCCAACTAATATGGCAGGCACAAGAAATACGCTAAGCCGCTCGCTGATATGTTCGCCCAACAAGGCTACGAACAGTCCCATAAAGCCGATTGTCATAGGTAATCTGTCCCAGACGAGCGTCTGATTATTTGGATTCCAATGATAATAAGCCGAACCGACACTGACCAAAGTTACGCCTGCGAACAGGACAATCCAAGCGGTTCGAAGGTTTCCCAGACGGTTTCTCAA
>Ga0136617_10000097_pt1 | contig 60411 bp, 66 predicted proteins | sample AntDrymUQ3222106_2_FD_129672 | JGI IMG/M metagenome (GOLD analysis project Ga0136617, IMG submission 129672) | Polar desert sand microbial communities from Dry Valleys, Antarctica - metaG UQ322 (21.06) | ecosystem: Environmental > Terrestrial > Soil > Desert | place: Antarctica: Dry Valley...
CCAGCTTCGACGCTTCCTCCTTGAACTCAGGAGTAAACGACCGACGATTCTTCGACATCGACTTCCTCTCTTCCGAGTGGGAACCCTAGTGGGTTCGCTATCCGGAAGATCCACGGCCCCTCAGCCGGCGCAGGCGCTGCCGTGGCGGGTCTGGTTCGCCGCCCCGGTGGTGGTGACCGGTGGTGTGGTGTGGGCGGGCGTCGGGGCGGTGGTGACGGCGGCGCCGTGGGCGGGGGTCAGCGGGATCGTCGCGGCGGTCGTGGTGTTGGGGGGCTTGACCGGATGGCAGGCGACGTGGAACAAGCGCGACGCCCGCGCCGCGGTGTGGGAGCCGCTGGACCCACCGGCGCCGGCTCCCGGCTCGCACACGTTGCGCACGCTGGTCGCACCCGAGCAGGCGCTGGCCCCGCTGGAAGCACGCACGTCCGAGAAGAAGCGGTTGCTGTCCTGGTGCACCCAGGACACCGAGCCTGCCGTCGCCCTGCTGGGAGGGGCCGGCGGAACCGGGAAGACCCGGCTGGCGGTGGAGCTCGCCCACGACCTCGCCAGGCCGTGGGTCGCGGGCCGGTGTGTCCCCGGGAAGGCCGCGACGGTGCTGGCGGCGGTGGCCGCCTGTGGTGAGCCGACGCTGATCGTGGTCGACGACGCCGACACCGAACCGGGCGTGGCCACCCTCGCGCACCAGGCACTGACCCAACCCGCCGGGCGACGGCGGGTGACGGTGCTGCTGCTGGTACGCGACGCGGCGGCGTTCGGCCGATGGCTGGCAGAACAGCTACCCGAAGCACTGGCCGCACAGCTGCCGGCCACGGTCCTGGAGCCGATCGGCGGCAGCGGAGACCGACGGCGCTAGTTCGGTCGCGCCGTGGCTGCCTACGCCGCAGCCCACAACGTGCCCCAGCAGCCGGCATGGGCCGATCCGATACTCGGGCCGGTTGGTGCGGACGGTGAGCCGATGGTGCTCACGCAGATGCGCGCGGTCCTGGCGGTCCTGGCCAAGACCCCGGAGCAGGCGGCCCGGATGCGCACGACCGGGCTCGACGACATCACCGATGAGGTCATCGCCCACGAGAGACGCCGCTGGGTGCGGGCTGCGCGCCGACCCGGTGGGGACCCTGACCGCGGAGGCGCAGGAGGAGGCCCTGCTCGCGATGACGCTCCACGCCCCCGGCTCGATCGACACCACAGTCAAGGCGCTACGCCGCCGAGTAGCCGGTGGGAATTTCACCCCCCGGCTACTCGGCGCGCTACGCCGGACGCCGCAGTACGAGACCCGCGAGGAGCACCTGATACGCAAGATCGCCGTGTGGACGCAGCACCTCTACCCCGGATCGAAATCCGGGGTGTGGATGGACCAGCCCCCGGACTTCGTTCTGGATGCGCTGCTGACTCGGTGCACCCGCACGCTGCGAGTCGCACTGCATTGAGCAGCGATCCGTGATGCCAGAACCATCTTCGCGCACGACGACAGCATCGACAACCAGACAGTCCTCGTCGGCTGGCTGACTAGCCTCGGTAACAGTTTGTGGGAGGTGGGTGAGCACCGCGGCGCCCTGACCACGCACCGGGAGGATGTCGCGCTGTGGCGGGCGGGCTCGCCGAGGCCGAGTCCGCCCGCCACACCCCCGCCCTCTTCACTCCCTGCACAACCTCGCCGTCGGCTTGGCGCGGCCAATCAGGCCGCGGATGTGCTCGCCTGCCGTGGGGAAGTTGTGGCTCCAATAGCGGCGCCTGGTGCACAATGCCACTAACTTCACGTTTCTGCTGGTCAACGGCTTGCATGGGCATGCGGAGGGGTGTCGTCAGCAGCGAGTTGGCCTGTGATATGGGTCGCCAAAGCGGATCTTAAGTTCCGGGACATTCATGATCAAATTTGATGATCCGAGCTTTTGACCTGCGAAAACCTTAGCTTAGTGGCATTGCGCCTGGTGCAGTCCCAAACCGACGCGCATCATCCAGAAGAAAGCAGTCTCTCGTGCTCATCGAGCACTCGTTGCAGCTCAGGCAAGATATGCTGAGCTGACGTGGTAGCATCTTGGAGAGCCTGATAGTTTCGAATAAAACATTCTCTGTAAAACATCCCATCTCCTGCATTTTCTTTCGATTTCTCTAGCCTGAATACTAGATCGCCAATAACGTTATCCGCGTACTCTGTAGAGCTTAACAACGCTACCGGACCCACCCTAAGAGTCCGACCGCTTGATGTATTTAACGCCAAGCTCAATCGATAAAGCGACGGATAGTCGCCTTCATTTCTGCTCTTCGGGCCCACGGTAATTCCAAGACGATCAAAGGATGCCGCCGAGACTTCGAATGAAAGGTCGGAAGTAACGGTGAGCGGCAACACGCTCCCCGGAGCGACGCCGATGTCGTACAGTCCTGTAACGGTCACGGGTCCAGCACCCACTGAGCATCTTTCGATAGCACTCAAATACGAAAATTCCGCAGTTGCCGATTCAATTAACGCTGCCCCGTTTCCACGATTTTCAAGTGTGACCTCGATCGTCGCGTCATTCTGGCGAATTACTTCTGATGGCTCGTCGAACTCTGGCGGAAACTCAAGACTGGTTTCCACATCTTTCAAAGTATTGACCTCAACCCTCACAACTCGGAGATCTGACGCCGTTGTGGAACCATTCGGCGCGATGTATGTGATGGCACTCAGGATGAGAGTGCCAACTCCAGCAATGCCAGCAAGGACGGTAAAGGCTGAGACCCAGCTCGACTTGAAAAATGAGAATCGACGGGCTTTGGGCTCGGGACCGGTCGGCGAAACAATCTCTGACACCGTTAAGGGTTCATCCGATAGAAATCTTGGCTCAGATTCATCCATCTCGAAGATGGTTTCAGGACCTGCCGCAGATTCCGACGGAGTTGAGCCTATGTGAGATTCACCCATTGGTCGAACGTCGTGGTTTTCCTCGACAGGCGAAGGTTCTTGATCTGTCATATTCGCTCACCCTCCGGTCTCGGGAATCACTTGCCCGTCGCCAGACTATCGGTTCCGCGAAACGGTACGTTACCGATCAGGCCCAGCGGGTGTTGACGTGGCTCCATCGACCTAGAACCACCTGGCGCAGTCCGTGGGCAGGAGCCACCGCGGCACGACGCTATCTGGACAGACACTGTCCACCACCGAGATGTCCAGGCTGCTCGATGACCTCGGCTGGGGCACGCTGCGGGTCGCGCTACATCGGGCAGCAGTCCGTGACGCTCACACCACCGTCGAGCACGACACCAGCACGGACAATTAGGCGGCCCTCGCCAGCTGGCTGAACAGCCTCGGTAACAGTCTGTGGGAAGTCTGTGAGCCTTGCGAGGCACTGGCCCCGCACCCGAGGGAAGGCCATCGCGCAATGGTGGGGCTGGCCAAGGCCGAACGCGCCCGCCACACCTGACCTCGCCCGCTCCCTGAACAACTTCTCCATCGGCTTTGTCACGACCGATCAGGCTGCGGAGCACTCGCTTGCCGGTCGAGATCGCGGCTCGACAGTCGCACCTGGCACAGCCCCGAGCCAGCGCAGCGCACACCATCAGGAGCAGCACCGCGCCGTATGCGCCGACTTGGCCCATGGCGCGTAGGCCCCCGATGGGCGGCGCACCGACATGGACCGCACCCGCAGTTAGGAGGCGTAATGCAATAAATAAACCATGAAAAATAGTACAAAATGGCATCTTCGCTGGTCAGGGCACTGGAGCCCCCTCCGAAACAAATAACTTATTTCGTTACGGCTACTTAGGGGCGATTGGGGTGCCGCTGTGACGGGCGGTGGATTAGAGCGAGCGGAGGTCGAACTCGCCGACGGTGATGGCGGTGAGGAAGGCCGACCACTCGGCGTGGTGGAAAACGAGGGCGGCGTCGGCGGGGTTCTTGCTGTCGCGCAGGGCGACCGCGTCGGTGCTGAGCGCGACCTCGACGCACTCGCCGTTGGGCAGGCTGAACGAGGACTTACGCCACGGGCCGAAGGTGCGGTCGAGGTGGTGACGCACCGGGCCGTCGGAGACGCTCATGCGCTCAGGCCATGCCCTTCTGGTGGTCGGACCGCCACGCCGCTAGAAGGACGAGGCGAGGTCGAGAAGCATACGTCGGGTCTGCTCCGGTCCGATTGCCGCCGCCTTCTGCTGGTCCCACAGCGTCAGGAACCTGTCTGTGCGCTTCCGGTCGCTGATGTACTCGCCGCCAGCATCGTAGTGCTCGACGTACACGATGCTCACCGGCGTCCGCACGGCATAGCCGAAGATCGTGTAGTCGCTTGACCGGCCCAGGTAGTAGCCGACGCTGAAGGGCACGACCTGCAGGTCGATGTTCGGGCGGTCGATCGCCTCCGCCAGCCGCGTGATTTGGGCTGCCATGATCGTCGGGCTGCCAGTGACGCACCGTAACGCGGCCTCGTCGATGATGAACCAGAACTGCCGGTCGGTATCGTCCAGGACGCGCTGCCGGGCGAGCCGATCGGTGGTGTCCCGGTCGATCTGTTCGGGCGTCGGGGAAGGCCGCCAGACGCGGAACAGGGCGCGCATGTAGTCCTCGGTCTGAAGCAGGCCGGGGATCACCATCGAGTTGTAGGTGCAGTAGGTCCGGCACGTGGGCTCCATGTCGACCAGGAGCCGGAGGTGCTGGCGGAAGCGGGTGCTGAACGCGCCGCGCTTGGTACGCCTTCTGCCCTCCTGGTACAGGTCCATGGCGTAGGCGCGGTCGGTCTCGTCGGCTCCGTAGTGATCCAGCAGCGCCTCCAGATCCAGCGGCTTGACGCCACGGCCCGCCTCGATGTGCGCGATCTTCTGCTGGGTGCCGCCCAGCACACCGGCCACGTCCACTTGGGTCATGCCAGCGAGCTCGCGCTGGCGGGCCAGCTCGTGGCCGAGCAGGGCCTTCATGACCGTCGGTGGCAGTTGTTGCTGCTCAGGCACGTGCACCTCCACATCCAGATCGTGATCAGACGATAGCCGTCCCTTCGGACCGCCTACCCACCCCTTGATAATGCGTGTACACGAGTTATGGTTCTCATGGACTGTCGTCGAGCGAGGAACAGGTGATGATCATCGTGAGCACACACGCTAGCGCCCTACCCTGGGGCTGGTCCCTCCGGACCCTCCCCGACGTGGGAGGTGCTGAGCCGCAACCCGGCTCCATGTGGGCGGCCCGGCACTGGCTGGATCCCGACCCGAGACAGGCCGTCGGCGCGAACCATCGCGACGCCGCAACGGCGTCCGAGTTGCTGCGCCGCGCCGTCGGCTTGCCTCCCTTCACGGCCGGCGCCGAGCCGATCTCCAGCCGTCCCAGCGACCGCAGGGACGACCGGCCCCGGCCGCCCCGCCGTCGGCGGCGAGCACATGCCATCTGGGCTCGGCTGGTCCCGCACGCGCATCGGGCCGTGCCGTGCCGAGACCTCGACGGCCGCCGGACCCGGCTGCACGTCCACCGTCGCCCGGACGCGGTGGTGCTCTCGTTCTCGGCGCCGGGCCCGCTGACGTTGACGTCGCGACAAGCGCGCCGGTTACGCACGATCCTGACCATCGACGCGAGCCAGCAGGGAGCCGGCCGATGACATCCGCCTTCAACCCGCCCGCCGCGAACCACGCGAAGACGCTGGCGATCACGTACTGCTACGGCCCGGACCTGCGGGGAGAAGGGCCCTCGACCGGGCAGCCTGCGCTGTTCATCCAGATGGCCGGTGACGACGCGTCGAACCCGGCCCGCGACACCCTGCTGTCGTGGGACGGGTCGCGGGCGGACCCGACCGGGTACAGCCGGCGGTTCTCCATCGACGATCTGGTCAGATGGGCCCTGGGATCGGCCGGACAGCTCGTCGTGGTGACCGGCGGTGAACCGCTGGACCAGCAGGACAGACTCGTCGTGCTGGTGAACGAACTGGCCCATTTCGGACGGCAGGTGGAGATCGAGACCAACGCCACGCTCGTCCCGACACCCCGACTCGTCGCCGCGACCCACCTCTTCGTCGTGGCACCGAGGCTGTCCAGCTACGACGACACCGACGCCGACGCGAGCGGCGACGAGCGGATCAACCCGGCTGCTGTCGAGGCCTTCGTCTCCTCCGAGCAGGCGGTGTTCACCTTCGCGGTCGCCGGCGAGGCCGACCTCAACGAGATCAGCGCGCTGGAAGATCGCTTCAGCCTCTACCCCATCTGGGTGACGCCAGCGGGATCGACGCCGGAGAAACTGCTGTCGACGATGCCCTGGCTGGCCGACTCCATCCTCGACCGAGGCTGGCACCTGTCGAGCCCGCTGCGCATGCTGTTCCACGGCGACCGCCCGCCACGCGAGCCGTTCCCGTCCGCCAGCAGGCCATAGCGGACCCGGGATGCTCAGCCTTTGAGCAGTTGGGAGGCACGCTGGGGGGACACGCCGAGCACGGCGGCGACGTCGGCCCCGGACAGGTTGCAGCGGGTGTGCAACTCCCGCGCGACGCGGCAAGACATCTCCGCCGCCGTGCGCTGCAACTGCGCTGCGGCGGCGGCCTTCTCCCGAGCTTGCCGCAACTCCGCGGAGAGGGTCGGGTCGATCTCGGGTGTGATCGCGACCTGGAAGGTGTCCGGATCGGCGTCGAACACGAGCGCGAGGTGATCTCGGACCATGCGCTCGGCGCCGGCGAGGCTGGTGGACTGGGTGACGCCGACACCGTCGATGTGCAGCTCCCAGCCCCGCTTCCACCGCCTCACGGTAACGTGGTAGACGATCACTGCAACCATCCTTTCAGCAGGCACTGCATCCGTTTGACGGTGTCGCGGACGACATCGGTAGGTCAGCCAACACCTCGTGCACCGGGACGGCGGCAAGGTCCGGCCCGAACGGCACGGGCTCGTCGCCGGTGTAGAGCACGATCCCCCGCCGCATCCGATCACCTGCCAGCTCACCGAGCATCCGCAGACCGGCGAAGTCGTCGTTGCGCACCGTCGATGCCGCCTTGACCTCGATGCCACGACGGTGTCGTCGCGCGCCTCCAACACAAGATCGACCTCTGCACCCTTCGGGTGCGCAGGTGGGCGGCGGGCGAGGGGCGGGTCCTGATCCACCCGAGCTGACGGTGCAGCTCGTTCACAACGAACGCCTCGAACAACGGACCCACGAGGTGCGGTTGATCGACCAGCCGTTCGACGGCGACTCCTCAGATTCTTCCACCACCTGAACCTCGTCCGCTGCTGATGCACTGACCGGTTGAGACCGCCGAGGACGCTGTAGCAGCCGGCCCGCGACGTCAGTCGAACAGGTCGTGGACTGTGTCGGCGGTGGCCGCACGACGCACCCAGATGTCGAGCCGGTCAAGGTCGGAGCACTCGGCGATGCGGGTGCGGATGCCGGTGGGAACGTCGATCCCGCGGGCGTGGAGCACCGCCAGTACCGCCGTTGCCTTTCCCTCTGCCTTGCCCTCCGCCTTGCCCCTGGCCTCGCCCTCCGCCTTGCCCGCGGCTTCACCTTCGGCTTTGCCCTGGGAGAAGTAGCGGCGGGCGAAGTCGCTCTGGTACTCATACGTTCCGGTGGCCATAAGATCCTCCAGGTAGCGCTGCGCCGCCTCGGGCAACGCAGCGAGCACAAGGTCACAGTACAACTCAGCACACGGGGCATCGACCGTGGCGAGCGCGCTGAGCAGCGCATCCAACACCGTGCTCCGGTTCGGGTCGGCCCCATGCGCAAGAGCCGAGAGCACCGCCAGCTCCGGAACCCGGGCCGCATGATCGACGTCGGTCACGACCGGGACCCGGTCGGGACCGACCACCATCGGGGTCATGATCGTGCCGGGCCCGAGCTCGATCGGGACGGCGCACCAACTCGCCGTCGCGGCGTCGACACAGACCACCAGGAGCACCGTCGGACAGCGGAACCGGCCGCGCAAGGTGGACAGATAGATCGGCCAGCTCCACCGCTTGCCCGGGTCCGCACGCAGCTGCACCTCGACCACCACCGCCCACACCGCAGCCCCAGCCGCCGAGAGCACCACGACCGCGTCGGCCCGGTACTCGGCGGGGGTGAGGACGGTGAAATCACCGGCCTCGACCGTGGACTGCTCATAACCGGGCAACGCGACCCCCAGCCCGTCCACCAGCAGCTCAGCAGCCAGCGACGGCCGCTGCCGGAACATCTCGATCAACCCCTCATGCAGGCTCGATGGCATACCCGGGAAGCTACCGACAACCACCGACAGTTCCGGCGACCGAAAAACCTGGGAGGCTCCACAACGCGTGCACCGGGACGGCCGCGAGGGTCGGCCCGAACGGCACGGTCTCGTCGCCGGTGTAGAGCACGATCCCCCGCTGCATCCGGTCACCTGCCAGCTCACCGAGCATCCGCAGACCGGCGAAGTCGTCGTTGCGCACCGTCGATGCCGCCTTGACCTCGATGCCGACGACGGTGCCGTCGCGCGCCTCCAACACGAGATCGACCTCTGCCCCTTCGGGGTACGCAGGTGGGTGAGCAATGGACGAGTCCTGCTCCATCCGAGTTGGCGGTGTAGCTCGTTCACAACGAGCACCTCGAACAACGGACCCATGAGGTGCGGTTGCTCGACCAGCCGTTCGGCGGCGACTCCCAGCAGGTGCGCGGTCAGCCCGCTGTCGCACAGGAAGAGCTTGGGGGACTTGACGATCCTCGTCGTGAGGCTGGTCGACCACGCGGGCACCTCGGTGACGAGAAAGACCGCACGCCGCAGAGCCAGGTACCGGCGTGCCGTGGCGTGCGCGAGCTGGGCACCACGGGCAACGTCGGCCAGGTTGAACAGTCCGCCCGATCTGGCGGCGATGAGCCGGATCACCGTGAACAGCTCGGCCACGTTGCCCACTGCGGAGAGGTCACGCACCTCCCGCTCCACGACGGCGGTGAGGTAGGACTCGAACCAGTCCTCCTGCCGATCCAGGTCCCGCGAGACGACCTCGGGGAATCCGCCGCACAGCACCCGGGAGACGACGTCGGTGCGCGCTGACCCCGGCGGTAACGGTGACAGCGGAGCACTGCTGAACACCGCGTCGACGAAGCCATCCGAGTCGCCGTGGATCTCGCCCTGGGTCAACGACCCCAGCTCGACGATCTGCATCCGGCCGGGCAGGGCGTCGGCGACGTCGGGCAGCATCAGGACGTTCGCCGAGCCGGTCAGCAGGAACCTGCCGGCGCGCCGGTCGTCGTCGACCGCAGCCTTGATCGCCAGCAGCAGATCCGGTACCCGCTGCACCTCGTCGAGCGCGACAGACGGCGGGAGGCCAGCCACGAAACCGTCCGGGTCGGCCGCGGCACCGGCTCGTGAGGTGGCTCGGTCGAGCGTCACGTACCCATCAGGACGGATCAACCGGACCAGCGTGCTCTTGCCAGCCTGACGCGGACCCGCGACGAAGACGACAGGGGGTGTCGGTGAGCCCGCGCTCGATGCGATCGCGCACTCGGCGTGGCAACATCGCCACTGGGTAGCGAGAAAATCGCCATCACGTGGCGATATTGTGGGAGTGGCCAGAGCGGCCGACGTACTGCTCCCACGCTGGCCCCGAGGCGTCCGGCCGGAAGACAGGAGCACGGCGCCGCTGACCGAGATCGCATGAGGGTGTTAGTCGAACAGGTCGTGGACCGTATCGGCGGTGGCTGCACGACGAACCCACGTGTCGAGCCGGTCAAGGTCGGAACACTCGACGATGCGGGTGCGGATGTCGGCGGGAACGTCGATCCCGCGGGCGTGGAGCACCGCCAGTACCGCCGTGGCCTTGCCTTCTGCTTTGCCCTCCGCCTTGCCCGCGGCTTCACCTTCGGCTTTGCCTCGGGAGAAGTAGCGGCGCGCGAAGTCGCTTTGGTACTCATACGTTCCGGTGGCCATGAGTTCCTCCAGGTAGCGCTGCGCTGCCTCGGGCAGCGCAGCGAGCACAAGGTCACAGTACAACTCGGCACGCGGGGAATCGACCGTAGTGAGTGCGCTGAGCAGCGCATCCAGCACCGTGCTCCGGTTCGGGTCGGCCCCGTGTGCGAGGGCCGAGAGCACCGCCAGCTCCGGGACCCGGGCTGCGTGCTCGGCGTCGGTCACCACCGGTACCCGGTCGGGTCCGACCACCATGGGGGTCATGATCGTGCCGGGCCCGAGCTCGATCGGGGTGGCGCACCACCTCGAAGTGCCCCTCCTCACTCGCGCCGCTATAGCCGGTTACCTTTCGTTCGGAGGTGGAACATAGGTACGACGGTCCAGGTCGCGTTCGACGCGGCCGACCCGCACGCCGCCGCGCGGTTCTGGGCGCAGGCGCTTCGCTACGAATTAGAGGACCACAGCGGCATCGTCGGGCAGCTGCTCGAGAGCGGCCAGCTGCAGGAGTCCGATGTCGTGGAGGTCGACGGGCGCAGGGCCTTCCGCGACGTCGCGACGTGTCGCGACCCGGACGGGAGCGGTCCGCGGCTGTTCTTCCAGCGAGTGCCCGAGCCGAAGACCGTGAAGAACCGGGTGCACCTGGACCTGCAGGTGGGCGCGGAGCACGCCGCCACCGAGGTCGACCGCCTCGTCGCGCTCGGCGCGACCCTGGCTTGGACCACCGCGGACCGCGGCCCTGTCACGACCACGCTGCGCGACCCGGAAGGCAACGAGCTGTGCGTCAGCTGAACGGAGGTGTCGGCAGGGTGCGCTCCCAGCCTCGCCTGGTCCGGGTCAGCTCGCGGAACCCGGCGCGTTGCAGGAACGCCCTGTGCTCCTCCTGCTCGGGCGCGGCATAGCCGAGAAGCCTGTCGACGTGCCCGAGACGCAACCACTCCGCGGCCTGGCCCAGCAACCAGCCAGCGATCGCGTGTCGTCGGTCGACGTCGTCGACGTGGAGGTTGCCGATATCGACCCAACCCTCGTGCCGCACGATCCGTCCGGCGTCACCGATGCGTAGCTCCACCTCGAGGTAGCCCAGCTCGTCGTGGTCACGCTGGGCGGTGAAGCGGGTTCCGTTGACGCCCAGGGTTCGCCGGCAGGTCAGACCCGCGACAGGGGCCGCTGGTCGAACGAGCGCGTCGACATCGGCCAGGAACACGATCTCGGTCCGTTCGCCGGGGATGAACCCGGCCCGCTCGAGGACGGCGTGCACATGCGGCCACTGGTCGGGCAGTCCGTAGACGCCGGGAGCCGGGAGCGCACCGTCGGCGTAGAGCCGGGATGCCCCCGACCGGCCCAACCAGGCCAACGCCGCGACGGCGACGGCGTCGCCCGTCCTCGCGGTGGCGGGCCAGTAGGGTGCCTCGGGCCAGCACACCAGCCACCGGATCTCACCGGCGCCGCGGTAGGACTCCCCCACGTCGGGCCCGTCGCCGTAGCGCAGCAAGTGCGCGGCCGCCGTCACCCGCCCCCGCTGCTCCGCGACCAGCGTCGCCCGCCGGACGACCCACGGGTCGACGACGAACTCGCCCGGCTCCCGCTCGAGCTGGCTCAGCACGGCGTTGACCGACACCGCCACCCCGGGCACCACCGACTGCACGTGCGCGTTGACCAGCGCTGTCAGCTGCTCTCGGTCATCACGCCGAAACGGGCGGACCTCGACGTCGAGCATGGGCAAGCCTCCTGAACCAGACCACGAGAAGGAAGCCCGCCACCGATGCGGTACGTCCCGGACACTACCCGAACCTTCACCGGGCGGTGATCACCTCGACGTCGTAACGGCCGAAAGATCGGTCGGCGGTCACGATCGGGATGTTCTCGACCCGCGCCTGGGCGATGAGCAGCCGGTCGAACGGATCCCCGTGGTGGTCGGGCAGGTCGGCGACCTCGACGACGTGCGTCTCGGTGACCGGCAGTGCCCTTGTCCCGAACTCGCCGGCCAGCCGAGCGATCCAGGTACGCGGGTGCTCGGGCAGTTTCAGCTTTCCGGAGCGCCACGTGATCGCGGCCTCCCACCCGACGACGGCCGACAGAACGAGGTCGGTACCGTCGTCCCGGAGCAGCTCGACCACCTCGGACCGCAGCACCGTCGGGTCGGCGGCCAGCCAGATGACCACGTTGGTGTCGAGCAACACCCTCACCGGAAGTGGTCCAGGAACTCCTCGGGCAGCTCGCACGTCGGCCTGCCGCGCCCGCTGCACGATCGTGAACTCTCGGGTTCTCGATCGTAAGCTCCCGGTCGGGTGTCGGCGGTGCGGCCGTACCCTGCAGCTCCACGGCGATCACCTGATGTGTCGCGGCGAGGGCCGGGAACACCACGCCGAAGGACAGGTTGGTCGAGAGGCGGAGGAGCGATGGCGAAGGCGTACTGGATCAACATGCTCCAGGCGATCAACGATGCAGAGAGGTTGGCTTCCTACATCGAGCTGGCCAGACCGGCGATACGAGCCGCGGGTGGGCGGTTCCTTGCGCGTGGCCTGCCGGCGCACGTGTTCGAGTCGGGAGTCATGGAGCGGACGACGCTCATCGAGTTCGACAGCGTCGACGCGGCTGTGGCCGCCTACGAGAGCCCCGCCTACCAGGAGGCGTTGCGGGCGCTCGGAGACGGAACCGAGCGCGACCTACGCATCATCGAAGCTGCGGACCTGCTATAGCACCCCGACATCCGACAGTTGCTCGTATCGCTGCTGCGCCGGGTCGATCGGTCCCCGTACCCTGCGCTGATGGAAAGCATGCTGCGGATGTCGTGCTGCGGCACCGCATGGGTCGGGCTCGAGCGGGCCCACTGCTGCCGACGCACCGGCGGGTGCGGGCAGGTCTTCGACGACGCCCAGCTCTGGGACACCCACCGCTCCTCCGGAACCTGCGCCGACCCCCGCGAACTGGGCCTGGTACAGACACGCAACGGGATCTGGCTCCGCGCCCTGGACCACGCCCCGAGCCGCTGATCAGGACAAACGCCTACCCACCCGGGCTCCGCACGCTCCCACCTCGCAACGGCACGTGCACTCATAGTGTGGTGGCCGTGCGCCGCAACCTCACCGCAGCTCCAGCCGACCCGTTGCCACAGATCGGCCGGCCGGCCGGCCGGACGCCGGGCTCGTCGTGGTGGGCGAATGGACCGCCGACACAGCACAGCGTCAACTGGCGGCCACCGAGGCCGCCATCGAGCAGTGGAGGCAGGTCCGGTGGCCCGACGGCCTGCTGTCGCATACGGCCTACGCAAGCACGGACGGGGCAACCGTTTTGCACTACTCGCAGGCGATCGACGAGAGCGCGTTCCACAACTTCACCCGGGCCAAGACGGAATGGGTTGCTGGGGTCGACGCCCGCCGTGCCCGGGATCGATCGTCGCGGGGTGACCGCGTACCGACTGCATCGCAGCGTCGTCCCGGAGGTCAGCTCCGGTGACGTGGGCTGCATCGTGGTCGTCACCTTCGAGACCGACAGCACCGAGCAGGCAACAGCGTGGATCGACGCGCTCGCCGAGATCGGGCGTGACGACGATCCCGCACCCGGGATGCTCGCCGCGCACTTCCACGTCAGCACCGCCGGGACCCGCGTCCTCAACTACGCCGAGTGGGTCGACGTCGCCGCCCACCAGAGCTCAGTCCAGGGCCGTCCTGCGCACACGGACGTGGTAAAGATCGTCGACGAGACGCCCGGCGTGCGATTCGCCGGGTTCAAGCGCTACCGCTGGTGGCGAAGCGCTACCGCCCCAGAAGTCTGAGTGACCAGCCGGCTCCATCCCAACACCGCGTCCTTCACGTCCCGGACGTCGGCTTCTCGTAGTACAGAAGTGTCTGCAGCACGTCACCGATGCGGGTGCGGATCTCCGGATCGGTCACCGTTCCGTCGGCGCCGACCGCCCCGCGTGTCATGGGCACGCGCGCGCAAGCCGCGTCGACGATGTCGGCACCGACATAGCCGAGCACCCTGGCCAGCGACGCGTGGGCGTCCGTCCCTCCCGTCGGCACCGCCACCGAGGAGACGTTGATCCAGGCCACCGGCTTTGCCGTAGATCTCACTGCCACCGACCGTCCAGTCGAGCAGGTTCTTGAAACTGCCAGCAGGGCTCCCGCGTACTCTCCGGAACCTGCACAGACCCGCACGAGCTGGGCCTGGTACAGACTCGCAACGAGATCTGGCTCCACCCCAACCCGCTGAACAGGACAACGCCCACACCTCGGGCTTCCCCGATGGTGATCGCTGCGAGATACGGCGAATCGCCCTGCCGAGGGCGACAAGGCAGGTCTCGTAACGATCACCGGTGATTCGGGACCACCATCAGCACCTGCCCAGCCGAGATCTGCCGACGGAGGACGCCCTGCTCGTCTCGAGCGACCAGTTACCGCGACGAGGCGCAGATCCTAGCGGTGATCTGGACAAGCTGGTCGAGGGCATACCGGAGCTCGTCCCAGGCCATGGTGCCCCGGGTACGCCACGGAAGTGCCGGTGTAACACCCATCCCTCACGCGCGTTACCGTGCCATGTTCACTAGAAATTGACATCAAATATCGTGCTACCCATGTATGTAGGGAAGCCACAGGGGAGGTTGGTATGGCTGGCTCGTCGACGCCGCTGCGGCGGCTGGGCACGGAGCTGCGACGGCTGCGAGGGACCACCGGGCGTACGCAGGTAGACGTCGGCGAGGCGATCGGGCGCACCCACGCCACGCTGGTCAACTGGGAACGAGGCAAGACGAAGATCAGCAAGTCGGATCTGGTGTGCCTGCTGGCCGAGCTGGACGCGCCAGCAGAGGTGCGCGCGGAGCTGGAGAAGCTCCGCGACGAGGCCGGGCGGGGAGCAGGGCAGTGGGCGATTTACGGCCTGCCCGACTGGCTCCGGTCGCTGGTGAACTTCGAGGAGGATGCCGTCGCGATCACGACGTTCGAGCCAGTCATCGTTCCTGACCTGCTGCAGACCGAGGAGTACGCCCACGCCACCCACGTCGCCGCCCCGCACGTAGTCACCCCGAGTGCGGTCACGAAGTGGGTCGACGCCCGGATGCAGCGCCAGCAGCGGCTGACCAGCCCGGACCCGCTGCGGCTGCATGCCGTGATCTGCGAGTCCGTGCTGCGGCTGGAGGTCGGCGGCCCCGCCGGGATGACGGCCCAGCTCGAGCAGCTGCTCGACGCGGCGAACACCGACAACGTCACGATCCAGGTGCTGCCCGCGATCCAGGCCGCCCATGTAGGCGTCGCCAACAACTTCACCGTGCTGCACTTCGCCGATCCCGCCACCGACCCGCCGCTGGGCTACTTCAATGGCCCGTTCGGCGGATACATGATCAGCGACGAGGGTGACGTCGCCTCCATGGTCACCATGTTCGACGTCCTGCGCCGACCCGCCCTGGACGCCGCAGCGTCCGTCGAGATGCTGGCCGGCATCCTCGGCGAGTACCGCCGGAAGGGAGGCGATCATGTGTAATCTGTCCGCCGCTGGCTGACGGGTGCGTACTCGTTCACGGACGGGTCGTCAGAACTGGACGCTCTTCGCGGTGCCGGTCAGCTCGATGACCCGGTAGGTCTGCAGCGGCCCGGTGATCAACGCCGGCCCGCCGATGGTCGTGAGGTTGGTCGTCTCTATCGCCACCGTGGCGAACTCGACCTCCTGCGCCTCGCCGAGGTTGATAGCGGGCACGAGAAGCGTCAACGTGACCGTCCGTGCGTCGAAGACGACTTCCAGGGTCACCGTCACCTCTGTGCCGAGGTCTGTCGCACGAGTCCCGATCTCCGCACCCGAGAAGTTGAGGTCCCGCTCGGCGTCCCGGAAGCTCAGGCGCGGAGATCCGTCGAAACTGCTCGTCGAGTAGTTCAGCGTGACGCCGTCGCAGCTCAGCTCGTAGCTGTTGGGCTCGTTCACCGGCGCGGACATATCACTGCACCTCCTGTACCGGGATGGTCGGACCGTCGGGGAGGATCGTCACGGTGTCGAGGTCGCCCGGGTTCGCCTGCTCCTCGTAGCGCAGGTCGATCGTCGTGATCACCGTCGCCGCGGGGCCCTCGGGCGGCTGCACGACCTTCTCCAGGAGCAGGTCCCGCGGGTTGACGCCCTGGGGCTCGCGGCGGCGCAGCTCGGCGCTGAACCCGGCCGTGGGGAACTCGCAGGTTCCGGTCACCCGTAACGTCGACGGCCCGGGCGGCTGGCTGTCGAGGAACGCGGTCCAGTCCCGGCAGACCCCGGCCACGGCCGGCGCGGGGACCAGGTCGAACCGCTCGCGGCGCGACGCCCCCACCACCTCGATCCCCCGCGTGCCGATCACCCCGGCGAGCGGGAGCGAGACCGCGTACGGGGTCAGGGCCGGCAGGCCGATCCCCCGTAGGGAGCCGACCACCTCGATCTCCCAGTACTCCGGCTGCTGCACGTAAACCAGCGGCACCAGCTCGACGTCCATGTTCGCGTACGGCTTGGTACCACTCACCCGGAGCACGAACTGCGGCGGGAACGACCGCAGCGTGATGATGGCGGCCGTGTCGAAGTCCAGGAGGCGGAACGACGTGGCCAGCGGCAGGGCGCGGTAGCTCGCCAGCTGCGCCTCGTCCATCCCCGCGGCGCTGCCGTACCGGTCGGCACGCGGCGGCACCGGCTCGAGCCGCCGCCGCAACACCGAGTCGTCGACCTCGAGCACCTCGAACGCGTAGTCCGGCCGCGCGCCGTCGAAGAACGCGGCGACCCGCGCCGGGCCGAGCAGCGTCCACCGACCAGGCACCATCACGATGCCGTCGGCGGGTCCGATGTCCTCCTGGATGAACGTGCCGTCCGCGCGCATCTCGAAGCCGTCGCGACCACGCGCCGGTGGCAGGCTCGCCCCGTCCGGCCGGAACACCTCCACGCCACCGGAGTCCTCCTCGAAAGAGTGCCTCCAGTGCTGGAAGATCGCCCGGGGAAGCCGGTACACCTCGGCGGAGGTCGTGGTCATGGCTGGTCCTCTCACGGCACGCTCCACGCGGCCGGCCGAGTACCCCGACCCGCGTGGCACAGCGGATGAACTGAGGTAGTCGAACGTGGCGTCGTTGCAGGTGAGCGGCACCCCACGGCCACCGGCTGGGCTCGACCTCCAACAGCGTCCCACCCCTGCAGGCGAGCCGACATCAGGGAACTCCCTACAATCGCCAGCCGGTCTCGCCCCGCGTGACACCCCCGCGGGCTCGCGGAGAACGCCCGCCGTAGGGACCTCCCCGATACGGTTCCGCTTGTTCTGCGCCACCGCCCACAGATGATACGCTCGATCAATTGCGAGCAGGTCTGGATCGCGTGGGGCTGCGGAGTCGCCCCGGCACCACCAGCCGCAGATGCGGATCAGTGAAGGGGGTTGACCATGGAGCCCCAGTCGATTCTGCTGGCCTTGCTCCTGGGTGTGCTGGCCTGGCGCGGGCGGTCCCGCCCGAGCACGGCCCGCCGTCGCAATCGTCAGCGACCTACACCGCCCGTCAAGCCGCCGCCGCCCACCGACGAGTCATCAGTCGAGGTACGAGCGCCCGAACCCCACGAACGGCTGGAGGAGGCCACCGAGCAACGACCAGCGACATCCGTAGCGGTCCTCGACCATCCGCCAGCGCCAGCCGCCCCGCCTGATGAGGTCGATGAGGTCGACGTCGCCGTGCCTCCGGCGCCAGCCGCCCCGCCCGATGAGGTCGATGAGGTCGACGTCGCCGTGCCTCCGGCGCCAGCCGCCCCGCCCGATGAGGTCGATGAGGTCGACGTCGCCGTGCCTCCGGCGCCAGCTGCGGATCCGACCCCGTCCGAGCCAGCTGCGTCGCTGACCCCGACCACATCGGCCGCGAACGGCCGCGAACGGCCCTACGGGGCAGGTTCGGCCCGATCGTTGCCCGACGGCTCGCCCCCCGGGCCGGACTACACGATCAAGGGCAACGAGGACTCCATGCTGTTCCACCCACCCACCAGTCCGTACTACAAACGGACAAAGGCTGAGGTGTGGTTCCGCACCGCCGCCGACGCCCGCGCCGCGGGTTTCATCGAGTGGACGCCCCGCCGACGCACCAAGCGCTGAGCCGGAGGCGCGGGCGAGATCCAGGCCTACCACTCCAGCATGAGCGCGTCGAGAGACCGGACGGCCAAGCTCGCCGACCATGCGATCGTGTGTTCGGGTTGCGCAAGGCGCAGCCCGGGAAGACCACGCAGGAGCGCCTCGATCGCGACGTGCAGCTCCTGGCGCATCAAGGCAGCGCCGAGGCAGTGGTGCACACCGCGGCCGAACGACAGGTGCCGGTTCGGACAACGGTCGATCGAGAACCCGTCCGGATGCCCGAAGACCGCGGGATCGCGGTTGACCAGGCCGAACGCAACACCTGCGGCGCTGGCTCCAGCCGCGGTGGGCACCCGGGTCATCCCCACTGTGATCGCGGGACTGAAGCGGAGGATCTCCTCGGCAGCCGCCGGGATCAGCGTGAAGTCGTCCCGGACTCGGCGCAGCTGCTCGGGATGCAGCACCAAGCACAGCACGGCCTGGGCGATCTGTGCCGATGCCAGGATGTGGCCGTCGAAGAACATCGAGGCCGCCAGGCCGATGAGCTCGTCATCGCTGAGCTCCTCGTCGCGGTGACGGCGGAGCAGGGCCGGGAACAGTCCGGTGCCGTTGCCAGCGCGTCGCTGTCGGTCCAGCACGTCGGTGACGACGCGGGCCAGTCCCCGCTCAGCATGCGCGATCTGCTCAGGAGTGGCTCCCGGCTGCCCGGAACGGGCCAACGACCAGGAGAGCAACGCAGGTCGGGCGTCCTCGGGAACGCCCAACAGGTCGCAGTGCACACCGAAGGCGAACGGGGTGCAGAAGCGCGTGACGAGGTCGGCGAGCGGGCCGGTGGTCCTGATCTCGTCGACAAGCTCGAAGGCTCGTCGGGCGATGCCTGGTCTCAGGCGTTCGACCGCGCGAGCCGAGAACGCGTGGTCGATCAACCGGCGAAACCGGGTGTGCCGGGGCGGGTCCATGTCGGTGACCGACATCGCCGAGGCGGGCCCGACGACGTCGCGCTGTGCCGCGGCGCGGCTCCAGAGCGGGCTGCCGAGCAGGGCGGTTGCTCCCCGGTAGTCGGTGACCACCGTGATCGGTCGGCCCTCCACCGACCGGGTGCCCGCCGACCGGGTCAGCGCATGCCACGCCGGGCCAGCCAGCCCGCGCGGGGTTTCACCAGACAGGAACGCCCTCCCACCCTGCCCCCGTTCCACCGCCGGGCACTCGGAGACACCCCGGTCGGCTCGCTCCCCCACGAACACGACCATGAGGTGATGTTCGGTGGACCGCAACCACAGTGCCGTCACGACCACCCGAACGACGGCCGGTTTCCCACCACCGGACCAGTGACCCAGATCAACATCACTGTCCGGTGGGGACTCGTAGATCACCTGCCAGGCGATGCCGCAACGAACATGCCAGGGGAGGAGCCTTCCTCCCAGCATGCCGCATGATGGCGAGAGGCCCACCGAGGTGGCCATCTGCGACACAGATCGAGGTCGAGGCAGGTGAAGGTGTGTTCACCTGCATCGGCGCGGTAGCAGCGGGTACTGATCGGTGTGGTGGAGGACGCGGTCTACGAAAGCATCGAAGGCGACGAGCCTGCTCGGTGTGCACGGCGTCGCGGAGCAGCACGGCGTAGTTGTCGGCTATCCTCCGGGCCCATCGGAGATGGACGTAGCGGTTGGCGGCGACATCAACGTAGAAGGCCTACGCAGTCCGCACGGTGGAGGTGCCACCAGCAGGCTCAGACCTCCGGAAGTCGCAGGGGGATACCACGGTTGACGTGCTAACTTCGTCACCTGCGAGTTCCCGAAAGTAGCTGAGGTTGACAGATGGGGCAGGGGTATCCGCAGGCGTCTGGCGCCGCCGATGGCACCGGCACCCCGTGCGCCTGGTCTGCTGTCCGACGGGGCATAATGCCAGTTCAACGCCATCTCTCGACATCCCGAGTGATCGCTGCCCGATCACATCAGACAGCCGGTCATCTCAACTGTGATCTTGACACGGATTCCGGAGGTCTGAGGCTAGATCAGCTGTGGCAAGCCATAGCTGACCGACAGGTCGGTGATCTCCGCCTCACCGTCCATGACGGCCATGACACGGGCGGGTAACCCGGCCAGCTGAATGGGTCAGCCGCTTACAGTCCTATCATGATCACAAGGTAGGTTCAATGTAACGATACGCCCATAAAAGATCTTGAAGAGATTGTGCAACGCAGTCAGATCCTCGATGACCACTACTCAATCAGGATCCTCGCCTACAGGGTGACAGGTTCTCATGCTACGAGACCTTCGTTGCTTGACCGCGCGACGAGCACCTTCTGCACAGACCAGGGAGGCTAACGTCGCGATCCCGACCGAGCCGAGGTAGATCGCGAGTGCCACGGCGGCAGTCATCGGGATGAACATCAGCAGTGCGACACGCAGCGTGGTGCCCCACTCGGCCGCGACAGCGAGCAACACATCCCACCCGTTAGGGCTCTCGCTCGCTCGTCGGAAGCCGTCTATAATCGGCATGCCATCTCTCCTTGATCCGTGGTAGCGGCTTGGCGTAGTGGCGCTGGGGCGGTTTCGTTGGCGCGAAACCGCCCCTCTTCTTACATGAAACATCTTGGCGTGCTGCACGCTGGCTCGGAGCCAGTGCCATCATTTAAAATTCCGAAGAAGAGTCGGCGTCAAGTGTTCGTTCTTCCGCAAGACTGCTACGCAATTCCATTGCCCGGGATAGTTGGTTAAACGAATATACCAGCTGCTGCCAGGGTGAAATTATGTACAAGTCGGCACGGAACTCTTCAGCGTATCGAAGTCGATGTTGAACCGGAATCATCCTGAGCGTCAGTGCGATTAATGGCCATGACAACACGACTCGTTTGCCGTCGATTACTTGGAAGATCGCACTTGAGGCGCATGCGGCCGCCAAAGACCCGATAGCGAATGCGAAGCTTCCATTGAGCCACCACAGGGTAGAGATTATCGTCAGTAGAAAGTACGCTCCAGCACCGGTTGTCACGCCAGTGAACGAGACGATCCAGGGAACATTATCATAAAGTGTGCGCGAACGGCCGAAATTACATGCCAGCTCGCCTGACCCATGCGTACGAAGATATCTTTCCAGCCGGTGAGCCCGCACTCTTAGGTTACGAACCCGCGCCGAGGCAGGCGGGAAAAGTACAGAAACATCAAAACCAGTAGGATGAGGCTTATTCACGGCCTAGGTCACGACGGACATCGTCGCAGGTCAGAGTACGTACCGGAAGATCAATTCTCGGCTCCTGAATAACCCTCGATGTATACTCGCCTTGGTGATGGTGTGACGTAGATCAGCAACGAGCCCATAGGCCTGTCCACCCAGGTGAAACTCTCGCGGAAAAAACTCTGCTACCTCCTCAGCCAAATCGCATGCACGGCAGAGCAGATCAACATCAATCGTAGAGCCGTGACCGTCGGCAAAGCTGTCAATCAACTCCACCAACGCTTTCGCGGATCGTCGAATCAGAAGCAGCTGCGCACCAAACCGACGAAGACTGAACGGATCACTGCCAGCGACGGCATGTGTATCTAGGTAGTCTTCGAGATTCATGTTGCCTCACCCGCAAGACCCAACTTCAAGCGGGCAACTAGAGTTGAGGGGGTGTGCACGCGGGCTAGCGCGTTTTGCGCCTCTTGCAGTCCTTCGCGACTGAGACGGTAGTAGCGGCGACGTGGCCGACCTTCTTCGTGAATGTCGATCTCTTCCCATCTGCTCACAGCCCAGCCAAGCCGTTCAAGGCGGGCCAGGATGGGATGAACCGTTCCGGTAGGTAGTTCGGCCAGCTGACAGACTTCTAGCCCATACACCTCACGATCCGCTGCGTCAATAAGGGTGCGCAACACGAGCTGTGTCGTCACCGTCATACGAAGTGCCGGGCCGCTACTCACAGTCCTACGCTACCTAGCCTCTAGGTAGAGGTCAAGGCAGGGACGATAGACGGCGCTACCGCTCCCGCAGGGCGCGTGCGGCCGCGGCGATCAGCGCCGGGGATGCCCGGTCGTCGGGGGTGGACGGGCGCCATCGCCGGGTGAGCACTCCGTCCACGGCGAGGGCGTCGCCGCCGAGCTGGCGGGTGTCCTCGACCGGTTTCTGCAGCCGCTGGCCGCGCAGCATCGCTCGCGCGTAGTGGGCGAGCGTGCCCGGCGAGTAGACCTGCCATACCGGCGCCCGGCGCAGCCCCATCAGCCGGTACAGCGCGCGGTCGGGATCGGACAGCATCGGGCCGCGCAGCCCGAGGTGGTCGGCGAGTGGCGCCAGCGCCTCCGGTGGGCTGAACCCGACGGTGACCAGTGTGACCGCGCCGGCGAGCCGCTCCTGCACCTGGACCAGGTGCTCCTGGCAGGGCAGTCAATAGCGGTGCCGGATGAGGGTGAGCACCGCCACGTCGGGCAACTCACCCAGATCGAGGGGCTCCCCGGACCGCGCGTCGGTCAGCCGGATGCCGGCGAGGGGAAGGTGGACGGTCTCGTCACGCATGCGAGCGCTCGCTCTCGATGGTGGGGTCGGTGGCCGGTGCCCGGGCGCCGGGCGGGTGTGGCTCGGTCGGGAGCACGTGGCAGGCCGCCGGGGGAAGCTGGACGGCCGCCTCGTCGCCGATCTCGACGCGAAGCGCCGGGGGCACGGTGGCAGTCACGGTGCCCCCGCCGGGCAGCCGTGCTCGCACGCTCTGGTGGGTGCCCCGGAACCGGACGCCGAGCACCGTCGCGGCCACGGTGTTCGCCGGCGCGCCGGGTGCGGCTGCCCGCACGCGCAGCCGCAGCGCCTCGGGGCGCACGACGAGCACGCCGGGGCCGTCGCGGCCACCCGCCCCGACCAGCAGCCGCCCGAGCCCGCAGTCGAACGCGGTGTCCGTGAGCGTGCCGGGGATCTCGTTGGTGCCGCCGAAGAAGCGGGCCGCGCGCAGGGTGGCCGGGTGTGTGTAGAACGCGGCGGGCGGCCCGTGGGCCTCGATCCGCCCGTCGAGCATCAGCGCGATGGTGTCGGCCACCTCCACGGCCTCGGCCTGGTCGTGGGTGACGAACACGGTGGTGATCGCCAGCTCCCGCTGGATGGTGCGCAGCAGCTCGCGCATCCGTCCCCGCAGGTCGGCGTCGAGCTGGGAGAACGGCTCGTCGAGGAGCAGGACCTGCGGATCGAGCACGAGCGCGCGGGCCAGGGCGACGCGCTGCTCCTGCCCGCCGGACAGCTCCCCGACGCGCCGCCGCGCCAGCTCGGGCAACCCGACCAGCTCCAGCATCTGCGCCGCCCGCGCCCGCCGCACCCGCCGCGCCAGCCCGCGCATCCGCAGCCCGAACGCGACGTTGTCACCGATCGTCAGGTGCCCGAACAGCAGCGGTTTCTGGAACACCAGACCCACCGGGCGCCGCTCCGCGGGCACGCCGAGCACCGAACCGGACCCGATGTGGATCTCACCGGCATCCGGGGCGAGCAGCCCGGCGACGGCCTTGAGCAGCGTCGTCTTGCCGCAGCCGGACGGGCCCAGCAACGCGGTGAGGGTACCGGCCGCGACAGTGAGGTCGACGCCGTCCACCACGGGGTGGCCTGGCCGGTAGGCGATCCGCAGCCCACGCACCGCCAGGGCGACCGAGCTGCCCGGCGGGCTCACAGCCGACCGAACCCGACGACGGCGGGCGTGCGCCCGGTGAGCAACCGCGAGGTCAGCGCGACGAGCACGAGCGGGGGCAGCGCGATGACCAGCGACAGCGCCGCGGCGGCGGGCAGGTCCGCCGATCCGATCGCGGCGAACAGCAGCAACGGCAGCGTGCGGACGGTGCCGCCGCCGATCAGCAGCGTGAGGATGTACTCGCTCCAGGAGATGAGGAAGGCGAACAGCGCGGCCACGACCAGGCCGGGCCGCACCGCGGGCACCGTGACGAGCAGCAGCCGGCGCACCGGGCCGGCCCCGAGCACCCGGGCGGCGTCCTCGGCGTCGACGTCGAGGCCGGCGAACGCCGCGGCCATCACCAGGCTCACGTAGGGCACCGTCGGGATGAGCTGGACCACCACGACCCCGGTGACCGAGTCGGCGAGGCCGTAGCGGATGAAGAAGATCTGGATCCCCAGCGTGACGGCGAGGGTCGGGACGATCGCCGGGGCGAGCAGCAGGAACTGGACCAGCCGCTTGCCGCGGAACGTGTAGAGCCCGAGCGCCCGCCCGGCGGTCGCGCCGAGCACCACGGCGAGCGCGGCGACGGCCGACGCGATCCCCAACGAGGTCAGCAGGGCGTCCCGGACCGCCGGGTCGAGCACCAGACGCACGCCGCGACCCGAGAGCTCGGGCAGCAACGCCGGATAGCGGAACTCCCCCGCCACCGCCCACAGCAGCAACGGCACGAGCGGGGCGAGCAGCCCGACCGCCAACAGGCCCGACCCGACAGCGCGCCTCACCGCGCTACCTCCCCGACCCGCACGCCCCGCAGCCGGTCGGCCAGCGCCAAGTACGCCAGCGCGCACAGCCCGACGAGCACCGCCGTGACCACCGCGATCGCCATCGCCGGCGCCCGCGCGGCCAGGTCGGGATCGCGGAACCGCTGGTAGGCCACCACCGGCAGCGTCGCCGGGAACGGGCGCCCGAGCAGGAACGGCACCTCGTAGGACCCGACGGTGAACGCGAACACCAGGACCGACGTCGCCCCCACCGCGGGCGCGATCACCGGCGCCACGACGTGCCGGAACCGCTGCCAGGCGCCGGCGCCGAGCGCGCGGGCGGCGTCTTCCAGCTCGGCGACCCCCGAGGACAGCACCGCGAGCACCACCACCCCGACGAACGGGGCCTCCTTCCACACGTAGGAGGCGATGATCCCCCAGCCGAACCCGTCCTGGGTCAGCGCCGGGAACGCCGCCGGGGCGTCGACGAACCCGGCCGCGGTCGCCACCCGCGACAGCGCCCCGCTCTGCGCGAGCAGCAGCACCATCGCCAGCGCCGCCACGATATGCGGCAGCGGCAGCGTCACCTGCAATAACGCGGCGAACGCCGTCCGGGATCGGCCCAGCGAGCGGACCAGCAGCGCCGCCCCGACCCCGAGCACGGCCGCCGCCGCGGTGGCCAGCACCGCGATCCGCAGCGTCAGGCCCACCGAGGCGCGCACCGCCGGATCGGCCCACAACGCGCGGTAGGCGTCCAGACCCAGCGGCCGGGCCGGCAGGAACGGCTGATAGCCGAGGCTCTGCGCAAGCGCCTGGGCGAGCCCGCCGCCGAACAACACGACGACGACAGTGAGCGCGGGCGCGAGCAGCAGCGCGATGCGCAGGCCCCGCGGAACCCGAGCGGCTCCGCGCCAACTGGGGTCGTGCGCGGATAACGCTGTTCTAACAGCGTTATCCGCGCACGGCCGCTCCGTCATCGCTGCAGCACGTTCGCGGTCCAGCCGGCCTCGACCGCGGCCACGTAGCCGGTGTCGAGCTCGGGCAGCACGTCGACGGTCAGCGCCGCGATTGAGAGCGTTGCGGGGCGCACCGGCACCGCGGCGAAACGCTGCTGCACGTCCTGCGGCGTGTGGTCCAGGTCGATCACCGGGTAGATGCCGGCGTCGGCGTAGAACCGCAGCTGCGTCTGCGGGTCCTGCAGCAGGTTCGCCAGCACCAGCGCGGCGGCCTTGTCCGGGGAGTCGCCCGGGATCGCGAGGAAGCTGACGTTGCCGATGTTGCCGATGCTCGGGACGGTCGCGCGCGTCGAGGCCGGGAAGACGCCGTCGTCGACCTTGCGGGCGATCGTGCCGGGGCCGTAGGTGTAGAACGCCGCGATCTCCCCGGTCGCGTAGAGCTGCTCGACGGCCTCCTGGCTCGTCGGGTAGGTCGCCCCGCCCCGCCACAGCGACGCCTCCAGCGCGTTCAGCCGCGGCCAGAGCCGGTCGGCGAGCGGAAGGAACCGTGCCTCGTCGAACGGACCGGCCAGCAGCGACGGATCCCCCGCGGTGTCGTAGAGGAAGGTCCGCACGACCATCGAGCCGGTGAAGTCCGGCGGTGCGGGGTAGGCGAACCGTCCAGGGTTCGACCGGGCCCAGCCCGAGAGCGCCACCAGCGAGGCGACGTCGGACTCGCCGAGCTGCGCGCTGTCGTAGATCAACGCGGAGCTCGCCTGCTGCCAGGCGGCCTCGCAACCCTGCACCGGCACGCCGAAGTCGGATGCCACCGCGGGGTCGTCGAGATCGACGAACTGCGCGTTCGGCAGCGCTGCGGGGTAGCCGCAGTACCAGAGGTCGGCCTGCTTACCGGTGGCGAAGTTCTCGCCGTTGATCCAGATCGCGTCGACGGTGCCAGAGCCGGTACGGCCGGCCTGCCGCTCGGCGAGGACCTTGTTCACCGCGTCGGCGGTGTCGGCGACCGGGACGACGTTCAGCGTCACGCCGAACTCGTCGGCCAGCCGGGGCGCGACGTAGTCCGCCACCACGGTGTTGATCTCCTCGACGCCGGTGAACATGTACCAGTCCAGCGTCTGACCCCGCGCCGCCGCCAGCACGGCGGGCCAGTCGGCCGGGTCCGGATCGGCGGCGGCCTGCTCGGCGCCGGTCGCGCCGCAGCCGGCGAGCGTGACGACGGCGGCGGCGAACAGGGCGATCAGGCGGGCACGGGGGCGGGGGCGGCGCACAGGCGGTCTCCAGCGGGTGTCGTCGTCGGTTCGTCGTCGTCGGGTCACTGAGGGAACCCGGCGTACATGGCATCAGTTTCCCGTCTCGGGGAAGTTTCCGGGCACGGCCCGGGTTACTCGTCTCGACACGGGCGTCCGGCCCGCCCGAAGGGGGAGCGCGTGCGCTGGTGGATCAAGCCGCTGCTACTGCTGGTCGTCGTGGCGGGCGGGGTCGCGGTGGCGCTGACGGTCGGCATCCCCCCGATCGAGGACATCCGGGCCTGGGTCGCCGACGCGGGCTGGGCGGGGCCGGTGCTCTACGCGGCTCTCTACGCCGCCCTGACCCTCACCCCCGCCCCGGCCACCGTCATCAGCATCACCGCCGGTGTCCTGTTCGGACTGCCCACCGGGCTCGCGGTCGTCATGGCGGGCGCGGTGACCGGGGCGATCATCGCGTTCAGCCTGTCGCGGGTGCTGGGGCGCGGGGCGGTCGAGCGGGTGGACAGCGACCGGCTGCGTCGCCTCGACGCGCTGCTGCGCCGCCGCGGGCTGCTCGCGGTGATCGGCGTCCGGCTGGTCCCGCTGCTGCCCTTCACTCCCCTGAACTACGCGTGCGGGCTCAGCGCCGTCCGGCCCCGGGACTACGTCGTGGGCACCGCGGTGGGCATCCTGCCCGGGGCCACGGCCTACGTGACGATCGGCGCCTACGGCGCGACACCGGGCTCCGTCCCGTTCCTGGTCGCCCTCGGTGGCCTGGGGGTGCTCGCCGTGGCCGGGGCCGTCGTGGCCCGCCGGCGGCGGCAGCGCCCCGTCGTCGAGCCCGCGGCCTGATGCTCGACGCCCGGCTGCGCCACGTGCTGGATCCCCCACTGGGGCGAGCCGCTGCCACGCTAGACGTGCGATGGGTGAGCCCGGACCGGCTCACCGCCGCCGGGCTCGTCCTCGGTCTGGGCAGCGCGGCCACCGCGGCGGTGGGCTGGTGGGCGACCGCGACGGCGCTGTGGCTGGTCTCCCGGCTCGCCGACGGCCTGGACGGCTCCCTCGCCCGCCGCCGCCGTGCTCGCGGCGACGGCGACGCCGGGGCGGGCGGGTTCTTCGACATCACCGCCGACTTCACCGTCTACGGCGCCACGGTGGTCGGGGTGGCCATCGGCGCCGGCGGGCCGCTGTGGCCGTTCCTGCTGGTCCTGCTCGCCTACTACGTCAACGGGACGGCGTTGCTGGCCTTCTCCTCGATCGCCGAACGAACCGGGCGCACCATCGACGACGGCCGCTCGCTGTCGTTCCTCGGCGGCCTCGCCGAGGGCACCGAGACGATCGTCGTCCACACCCTCTGGCTGGTCCTACCGTTCTGGGCCCCCCAGATCGCCGCAGTCTGGGCCGCAGTAGTAGCCCTCACCGCCACCCACCGCCTCGTGACGGCCTACCAAACCCTGCGCTGCCCACCCACCCGCCTCCCCGTGCTGCCGCACCTCAGCGCCGAGCCCAGTCGGACGGCGTCAGGCTGCATAGAGCAGGCGTGCGCTCGATGCCACTGCGTCCCGGAAGTGCCGGCTGAGATCGCCTGCCGTGCGCAGATCGACCCGTCGCCCGACGAGTGACTCCAACTCGCGTTCCATGGCCGACAGCCCGAACAAGCCCGGGACCTGGCTGGGTGCGAACTCGACGAGCAGGTCGATGTCGCTGTCCTGATCGAAGTCGTCGCGCAGCGCGGAGCCGAACAGCGACAGGCGCACGATCCCGTGACTGCGGGCGAAACCGCGCAGCAGCGCATCCGGCAGGGTCACACCGGGCCTCAGCTCCATGTGCTGGATTCTGTCATCCCGCACAAGCGACGAGGTCGCGCCGCCGCCGCACCTCGGCACAACCTCGCAGACCTTGTGGGGTCCTCGCACATGTCCAGACGTGTGCGAGGACCCCACAAGGTGTGCGACGTGGGGTGAGCCCGCCGCGCGGCGCTCAGCCGGGGCGGCGGCGGTCCAGCCAGTGGCGGCGGAGGGCGGCTAGGGTGCGGGTGGCGCGGCGGGTGGTGGGGGCGGCCAGGCGGGACCGGACGTCGGCGATCGCGGCGTTCCACGGGCCGTCGCCCCAGGTCGGGTAGGGGTGCATCGTCGAGGCGAGGTCCTGGGCCTTGAGGCCGTGGCGTACGGCCAGCGTCAGCTCGGCGAGGGTCTCCCCCGCCCGCGGCCCGACCACGGTGGCGCCCACGACCCGCCCGCGCCGGTCGAGCACCAGTCGCGCAAAGCCCGCGGTGCGGCCCTCGGCGACCGCGCGGTCGACGTCGTCGTGGTGCAGTGTGCGCACCGTGACGCCGGGTTCGTCGACGCCGACGCCCACCGCGGCCACCTCCGGGGAGGTGTAGGTGACCCGCGGGACGGCGGTCACCTCGGCGCTGCGGCGCAGCCCGAGCACCGCGTTGGACGCCGCGGTCGAGCCGTGCACGCCCGCGACGTGGGTGAACTGCGGGTGCCCGGTGACATCGCCCGCCGCCCAGATCCGCGGGTTGGTCGTGCGCAGGTGGGAGTCGACGACCACGAACCCGCGCCCGTCCACCTCCACCCCGGCCGCCTCCAGGTCCAGGTCCGCGCTGTCGGGGCGGCGGCCCAGCGCGACCAGGACGACGTCGGCAGGCACCCGCCGCCCGCCCTCGAGTACCACATCCGCGCCCTCGACCGCGGCGACCGGCGCCCCGGTGAGCACGGCGGCCCCGTCCTGGGTGAGCGCCTCGGTGACCAGCCGCGCGGCGTCGGGGTCCTCGTTGGCCAGCAGCCGGTCCACGGCCTCGACGATCGTCACCGTGGACCCCAGGCGGGTGAACGCCTGCCCGAGCTCGCAGCCGATGGTGCCGCCGCCGAGGACGACGAGCCGGTCGGGCAGCTCGGTCAGGTCCCACACCGTGTCGCTGGTCAGCGGCGCCGCCTCGCGCAGTCCGGGGATCGGCGGCACCGCCGGGTTCGACCCGGTCGCGACGAGCGCCTGCCGGAACCCGACGGCCGTCCCGTCGACCTCGGCCGAGCCGGGCCCGGTGAACCGCACGGTGCCGTGCGCGACCTGCACCCCGGCGCGGCGCAGCGTCTCCGGCGAGTCGACGGGCTCGATCGTGGCGATCGCGCCGTGCACGTGCGCCAGCACCGCCGCGAAGTCCACCCGCACCCCGTCGACGTGCACCCCGAGGCGCCCGGCGCCGCGGGCGTCCGCCGCGGCCGACGCCGCCGCGAGCAGCGCCTTGCTCGGCACGCAGCCGGTCCACAGGCAGTCGCCACCGGTCCGGTCCTTCTCCACGAGCAGCACCGACGCCCCGAACGACGCCGCGGTCCGGGCCCCGACCAGCCCCGCGGTACCGCCCCCGACCACCAGCAGGTCCCACACCCCGCCCTCGACCGATGGCACGACGGTCCGGGGGGCCGCGGCTGTTCCCGCGACGGTCACCGGAGCCCCGCCGGGGCGCGCCGGATGCTGCGGCGCACCTGCACCAGCGGCAGCAGCGTGCGCAGCGCGACGTTCTCCACCGGGTCGAGCACGCTGTGCTGCACGCAGGCCGGCACCAGGCGTCCGACGCCGTCCCCCACGGCGGGGTCGGGGTGGCCCATCGCGTAGTGGCACGCGGCGAGCCGCTCCTGGGTCTCGCGCAGCCGCGGGACGTCGCTGGTGATCCCCTGCTGCATCAGCTCCCAGGCCGGGGCCACGTCGGCGGCGTCCATGAACTGGTGCATGACGAACGTGACCGGCCGCGGCCGGTGCGCCAGCAGCGCCCGCACCCCGACCCGGCGCACCGTCCGGGCCGCCCACCGCGCGGCGACGCCAAGGACCCGGGGGTGGCGGACGACCAGGCGCACGAGCTTGGCCGCCAGCACCGGTGCGGGGGTGCCCCCGAAGCCGATCCCGGAGAAGTACCGGAAGACGTCGTCGCGGGCGGCAAGGTCGCGCGGATCGTCGCCGTCGAGGACGGGATGCCACCGGTCGCCGACGTAGAACCCATAGGCCGTGCGGTTGCAGCGCACGTCGCCGTTCTCGAACACCCGGTAGTCCAGCCAGCGCCCGACGCCGCGCTCGATCTGCGCCCAGACCGCGTCGGGGCTGACGTCCGCGGCGCGGTACTCCTCGTGCCAGCGCCGATCGTCGCCGACGTAGGCGGCCGGCTGGAACGACAACATCCCGAAGCCCATCGCCCCGACCTCACGCACCACCTCGGCGACCTGGCCGACGTTGGCCGGGGTCACCGTCATGTTGTGGGCGAGGAACGAGCGCACCCCGTGCTCGCGGCGCAGCCGGGCGAACTGCGCCACGAACCGCCGCCGGTACGGGTGCAGCGACGCCTCGTCGGGCGGGCGCGGGATCCCCCGACGACCGAACATCATCATGTCGAAGTGCCCGGCGAAGGACACCCGGTGCAGCCGGCGCCGCCCGTCGGGGGCGAGGACCAGCTTCTCCAGGTAATCGTCGTCGATGTCACCGTGGGTCATGCTCATCGGCTCCCGCCCGTGCCGCCGCATGATCGCGAGGGTCTCGGCATGGTCGTCCGGGGGCAGCAGGGTGACCTCGCCGCCGATGAGCTGGGCGTGCGCGCGGGGGCCGCGCAGCCGCTGCAGCACCGCCATCTGGGCCTGCACCTGGGCGCGGGTGTGCGCGCCGTCCACCCGCACCCGGTTGGCGTCGCGCGAGTGGTAGCACGGCGTGCAGGCCAGGTTGCACGCCGGGAACACCCCGTGGGTGCCCTCGCACCCCGGCGCGAACCGGCCCAGCACCTGACCCGGCGTCTTCACCACGTCGGGCAGCTCCGCCCACCGCCGCGCCATCGCCGCGGCGAACTCGGGATCGGTCGGGCGCGTCCGCCGCTCCACGCGGCGTAACCGGTCGATCAGGCTCACCGTTACCTCCAATCTCCCGGAACGCCTCGGGTCCGTGCCCGCCGCCACCTCGGGTGCGGACACCGTAGCCCGTGCGAGGTGGGTCACACCCGCGTTCCTCGCGAGCGTCGGGCCACGAGCATCCGCTCACACCAACCCGTTCGCCGGCCGTTCAGGAGCTACCGTTCGGCGGGGCCACCAGTGTCGGAGGTGCCGCAGCTGCTCCCCGCCGTCGACGTCGTGGGCTACGTGCTGGCCGATCTCGCGATCATCCTGCTGGCCGCGCGCCTGGTCGGGGGGCTGTTCGTGCGGCTGCGGCAGCCCCGGATCGTGGGCGAGATGGTCTCGGGCATCCTGGTCGGCCCGACCGTGCTCGGTGGCACCCTCGCCGCCGGCGCCACCCTCGGCGGCGCGCCTGCCGTGCCCGGCACCGGCCTCACGAACACGCTGTACCCGGCCGAGTCCGCCGCCTTCCTCAACTTGTTCGGCGTGCTGGCCCTGGTCCTGTTCACCTTCCTGATCGGCCTGGAGGTCCCGCAGCACCTGCTCCGCGGCAGCGGTGGCCGGGTGACGACGATCGGCGTCGCGGCGGTCCTCGCCTCGATCGGGCTGGGGTTCGTGCTCGCCGACATGCTGGACGCGCCGGGGCTGTGGCGGGTCGCCGCCCTGCCCGACGGCACGGCCGTGCCCTTACACCGCGCACGCGCTGCTGCTCGGCAGCGGCGTGACCGCGACCGCGCTGCCGGTCGTGGCCCGGCTCCTGCAGGACAAGAACCTGCTGGCCGCGCCCATCGGAGCGCTGGGCGTCGGCGCTTCCGCGGTCGTGACGCCGCTGACGTTCCTGGTCATCGCGGCCGGTTCCGCGGTCGTCGCCGGGGCGGGCGCGACGACGGAGACGGGTGTGCGACTGGCCCTGACCGTTGTCCTCGTCGCGGTGCTGCTACTGGTGGTTCGGTCGGCGCTGGACCGGTTCCTCGCCCTTGACGCGGCCCGCCGACAGGCTCCGGGCGGACCGCTCAGTCCGTGACCGGTCCGGGTACCAGCCCGGCCACCGCGCCGACGACGACCACGGCCGGCGGGCTGATCTCCTGCGCCCGCACCACGTCGGCCACCGTCGCGAGGGTGGCCCGCACCGAACGCTGGATCCGCATCGTGCCGTCCTGCACCACCGCGACCGGGGTGTCGGCCGGGCGGCCCCCGTCGACCAGCGCCGCGGCGAACGCCGCGATCCGCTCCACGGCCATCAGCAGGACCACGGTGCCCCGCAGCCGCCCGAGCGCGGGCCAGTCCACGAGGCTGCGCGGATCCCCGGGGGCCACGTGCCCGGAGACGACGACGATCTCGTGCGCCACGCCGCGGTGGCTCACCGGGACGTCGGCGACGGCGGGCGCGGCGAACGCGCTGGTCACCCCCGGCACCACGGTCACCGGGACGCCCGCCTCGGCGCAGGCGAGCACCTCCTCGAAGCCGCGGCCGAACACGTAGGGGTCCCCGCCCTTGAGCCGCACCACGAACCTGCCCGCCCTGGCGTGCTCGACGAGCAGCTCGTTGATCCGGGCCTGGTTCATCGCCCGGCCGTAGGGGATCTTGGACGCGTCGATCACCTCGACGTGCGGGGCGAGCGCGTCGAGCAGCTCGCGCGGGCCCAGCCGGTCGGTGATCACCACGTCGGCGCGGGCGAGCAGCCGCCGCCCACGCACCGTGATCAGCTCCGGGTCCCCCGGTCCCCCGCCCACCAGCGCGACGCCCGGGCGCACCGGCTCCGCGGCGTCCTCGACGATCCCGGCCTGCAGCGCCTCCACCAGCGCCGTACGCACAGCCGCCGAGCGGCGCGGGCGACGTCCGGCGAGCACACCCACCGTCAGCCCGTCGTGCCGACCGACCGCGGGGGTCACGGCGCTGCCGGCCGGGGCGTGGTCGGCGCGGACGCAGAACACCCGGCGGAGCTGGGCCTCGGCCCCGACCGCGGCGTTCACGGCCGTGTCATCGGTGCAGGCCACGACGTACCACGCGCCGTCGAGGTCGCCGTCCCGGTAGGGGCGGGCCGACCAGCGCAGCTCCCGCGCCGCGGCCATGGCCTCCACGGCCGGGGTGGCCTCCGGGGCCACCACCTCCACGTCCGCCCCGGCCGCGAGCAGCCCGGTGACCCGGCGCTGCGCGACCGTGCCGCCCCCGACGACGACGACGCGGCGCCCGGCGAGGTCCAGCCCGACGAGGTACGGATCGGTCATGACCGCTCCCCCGCCGCCGCGTGCCCGTGGGAATGGCCGTGCCCGTGCCCGTCGGCGGGGTCAGCGGGGTGGTGGTGCGGGGTCTGCGGCGCGCCGAGCTTGTCCTCGAACCCCGGGAGCAGCACCCGGTAGGCGCAGGTGTCGCAGTTCATCCGGATGTCGCCGTCCAGCGCCTCCCGGTAGCGCTCGACGACCAGCCTCGCGAGCTCGTCGCAGTCGCCGAGATGCCCGGCCACCCGCACGTCGAGCCCCCGGTGCTCGGCGCCGAACGCCTGGGCCTGGTCTTCGACGCGGCGCGGGAGCACCCCGTCGAACAGGAAGTACGGCGCGACGACGACGCGGCGCGCGCCCAGCGCCCGGCAGCGGGCGAGCCCGGTGGCGACGTCGGGGCGGGCGAGGGAGACGAACGCGGGCTCCACGACGTCGTAGCGCCGACCCTCCTGGAGCAGCCGGGCGACCTTGCAGACCTCGGCGTTGGCGTCGGGGTCGGTGGACCCGCGCCCGACGAGCAGCACGGCGGTGCCGTCCTGCGGGTCCTCGCCCAGCACGGCGGCGACGCGGGCGTGCAGGATCTCCTGCAGCACCGGGTGCGGGCCGAGCGGGCGGCCGAAGGCGTAGCCGCTGCCCGGGTCGCGTACCACCTCCCGGGCCAGCGCGGCCGGGATGTCACCCTTGGCGTGCCCGGCGCCGACGAGCACCATCGGCACGGCCGCCATGGTCGTGTGGCCGCGCCCGGCGAGCGCGGTCCACGCCTGGTGCACGGTGGGCTGGGACAGCTCGATGAACCCGCCGTCGACGTCGATGCCCTCGGCGTCGAGCAGGCGTCGCACCCGGTCGGTGAAGGCGACGAACTCGGCCACCCCGGTCGCGTCGAGGGTGCCGTGACCGACGAGCAGCAGGGGCGTCGCGCGCAGCGCCGGCTGGGCACGCCTCGACCCGGTCATGGGTCCTCCTCGTCGGGGTCGGCGCTGTAGAGCAGGGCGTTGACCGCGGCCGCTGCCACGGCGGCGCCGCCGCGTTCGGACCGGTTGGACACCGCACCCACCGCCCACCCGTCCCGCCCCGCAGCCCGACTCGCGGCCCGCAGTGCCGCCTTCGCCGCGACCGACCCGACGAAGCCCACCGGCAGCCCGATCACGAGCGGGGTGCTGACCCGTCCCTCGGCGGCGCACCGCAGGAGCTCGACCAGGGCGGTCGGGGCGTTGCCGAGCACCCAGACGGCGCCGACCGGGTGCCGGCGCACGGCGGCCCGGATCCCGGCGGCGGACCGGGTGAGCCCGTCGGAGGCGGCGAGCTCGCCGACGTCGGGCAGGTCGAGCGCGACCGTCGCCGGGCGGGCCGTGATGCCCGCCGCCACCATCCGCACGTCGGTGACCAGCGGCGCCCCGCGCAACAGCGCCGCACGTCCGGCACGCAGAGCGTCCTCGTCGCAGACCAGGTCACCGGCCCAGCTCGGGTCAGCGCTGGCGTGCACGACCCGCTCGACGACCGCACGGGTGAGCGGCAGTAGGTCGGAGGTATCGAGCCGGCGCCGCAGGATCGCATACGACTCGACCTCGATCGAGTGCACAACACTGCGCAGCGGGCCGCTCATCAACACGTTCCTCCCACCTACTGGCCCAGCGCACGAGCGTAACCGCCCGTGCGCGGATAACGCTGTTCGAACAGCGTTATCCGCGCACGGCCCAGGGGTAGCCGCGGGGGGTGATCATCCGGCCGGAAACTATGCGGGTCGTCGTCGAGCCGACGACCACCGTGGTCAGCATGTCGACCTCGGTCGGGTCGAACTCGGCGAGCGGGGCGGTCCACACGCGTTGCCCCGCGCGCCCGGCTTGGCGCACCGCACCCACCGGCGTCGACGGCGGTCGGTGGGCGCGGAACGCGTCGAGCGCGGCACCCAGCTGCCAGTGCCGGTCGCGGCTGCGCGGGTTGTAGAAGCAGGTGACGAGATCGGCCGCCGCCGCGGCGGCCACCCGCGCCTGGATGACCCGCCAGGGGGTGTGCAGGTCCGACAGCGAGATCAGCACGTGGTCGTGACCCAGCGGCGCCCCCAGCAGCGACGCCGCCGCCAGCGCCGCCGTCACCCCCGGCACCCCGACGACCTCGATGTCCGCGCCGGCCAGTTCCAGCGCGGGGCTCGCCATCGCGTACACCCCGGCGTCACCGGAGCCGATCAGCGCCACGGCGCGGCCCGCCGCCGCGAGCGCCACCGCGTCGGCCGCGCGCCGCTCCTCGTCGCCGAGCCCGCTGGCCCGGACCTCGGTGCCGGGCCGCAGCAGGTGCGCCACCTGCTCGACGTACTGGTCGAGCCCGACGACGACCGACGCGCGGCGCAGCTCCGCCTCCGCCCGCGGCACCCGCAGGTCGGCGGCACCCGGCCCGAGCCCGACGATCGCCAGCCGCCCGCAGGGCCGGATCCGCGCCGCCGCCACCGTCACGCCAGCACTCTTGATCTTCGAGACGGCCAGCTCCACCGGTGCGCCCCCCGCGAGCTCGGCCGCGGCGTGCAGGGCGGCCGCCTCCGCCACGCTGGGGGTGCCCACCTCGGCGCGCACCACCTCGCTCGGGTTCGGCACCGCGACGCCCGCCAGCACCGCGGCCGGGTAGGTGTGCAGGGACGCCGGCGCGATCGCCGCGAGGATGCCGACCTCGTCGGCCTTGACGTCGATGCTGGCGTAGGCGCGAATCGCACGCGGGTCCAGGCCGTGCTCGGTGTGTAGCCGGTGCAGCGCCGCGGTGACCGCGGACGCGGGGACCCCGCGCGCGCTGCCGATCCCGACCACGAGCGTGGGCGGGACGAGCCGCGTCACGTCGGCGCCGTCCGCTCCGGCCCGGTCAGTGATCGCGATCGTGTGCCGGGGCTCCGCGGTGACCGGCGGCAATGGTGGCAGCGGGAAGCCGAGCGGGTTCTGCACGCGCACGGCGCCGTCGAGCAGCGCGGTGCCGGCGACGGCGAGATCGCCCTCGACCCGGGCACCGAGCAGCTCCACCAGCTCGTCGAGGCCCGTGCTGCCGGCCGCGTCGGACGCAGTGGTGATCACCGGTTGGGCGCCGAGCACCGCGGCGACCCGCGACGCGAGCGCGTTCGCCCCGCCCCCGTGCCCGCCGGCGAGCGCCACGGCGAACCGGCGCGCCTCGTCGACGCAGACGACGCCGGGATCGGTGCGCTTGTCGGCGAGCAGCGGGGCGATCAGCCGCACGGTGGCGCCGGTGGCCAGGAAGAACACAGCCCCGTCGAGCTCGGGCCACAGCCGCGCGAGCTCCCCCAGCTCGCGGCGGGTGGCACCGATCGCGGCGGCCACCTCGTCGGCGGCCCGGCACCCGGCGGCGGTGACGGCGAACAGGGCGACGGTCACCGGCGGAGACCCCACAGGATCGTGATCGGGTTGGTGGCCGCGAGCCGCACGGCGCCATCGGGCAGCGCGGCCAGCCGGGACGCAGCGAGCTGCACGCCCTCGACCGCGTAGCCCCCGGCGTGCAGCGCGTCGCGCGTCGGGGCGATCCGGTCGAGCGCGGCGAGCGCGATCACGATCCGCTCGGGCCCGGCGGCGGCCGCAGCGGTGACGACCTCGGGTCCCCCACCGCCGACGAAGACCGCGTCCGGCCGGGGTAGCCCGGCCAGCACCCCGGGAGCCTCGCCGGGCACCACGCGGACCTCGACGCCGTGCGCGGCCGCGTTGGCGACCACTCGCGCGGCGTCGTCGCCGCGGCGCTCCACGGCCAACGCCGCCGCGCCGAGCCGGGCGCACTCCACGGCGACCGACCCCGAACCGGCGCCGACGTCCCAGACCAGGCACCCCGGCCGCGGGGCGAGCCGGGCCAGCACGACCGCGCGCACCTCCGACTTGGTGACCATGCCGGCGCGGTGGTCGAACGCGTCCTCGGGCAGCGCCCAGCCATCCGGCGGCGGGGTCGGCTCACCCCCGGCGTACCAGCCGCGGTCCGGGAGCGCGGTGGTGTCCCGCAGGCAGAGCACGACGGTGAGCGGGTCCCACGTCCGGGTGGCCGCGTCGGTCGCCGGCAGGGTCGTGATCCGCTCCCGGGTGCCACCGAGGTCCTCGGCGACGACGAGCGTGCGCGGCCAGCCGTCGAGGGCGGCACCGAGCTCCGCTGGCCCGGCTCCCGGCGCGGTGAGCACGGCGGTGGCGGCGCGGGCGCGGCAGACGTTGACCGCCGGGGTGAGCGCACGCCCATGCGCGCTGACGACCGCGACGCCGTCCCAGGGCCGGCCGAGGCGCGCGAACAGCAGTTGCACGCTGGATCGGGCCGGGAGCACGACCGGTTCGTGGCCGCGCTCGCGCAACAGCCGGACGATCCCGAAAAACCCCGGGTCCCCGCTGGCCAGCAGCACGGCGGGGCGCCCGTCGAGCGCGTCCAGCGCGGGCTCGACCGGCCCGAGCTCCACCCGCTTCGCCGCCGCCGGCACCGGTGCCACCTCGAGGTGTCGCCGCGCCCCGATGACGATTTCGGCGCCCGCGAGCGCGTCACCCGCACCGGGGGGCAGCGGACCTCCGTCGAGGCCGATCACGGTGAGCGTCACGGGCCCTCGGTTCCGCTCACCCGGCCCTGCCCACGGCCATGATCGACGGTTTGGGCCCTGCCGCCGCGCGGGACACGGCCCCGGGGCCCCAACCACCGATCACCGCCAGCCCGCACCAACCCCCTCCACCACACCACCCCCTCCACGGCACCGTGATCGGCGGTTCGGGCCCCGCCACCGCACCACGCACGGCTCCGCGGCCCCAACCACCGATCACGGCCGGTGGCACCCCGGCGTCGGCGAGGCGGCGGTAGACCGCCGCACCGGCGGGACTGGTCACGACGGCCGGGGTTCCGCCGCGGCGCGAGCGGCCCGTAGCTCTCGTCGCGCGGCCGCGTCGGGCTTGCGGAAGGTGTGGAAGTGTCCGGCGTGATAGAGGTGGCTGCGGGTGCCCGTCGCGCCCAGCGCCGCGCCCACCAGGAACAGCGTCTGTCGCCACAGTTTGCGCTGCTTGCACACGGCCTCGACCTCGTCGAGCCGGCAGCGCACGGTCAGCTCGTCGGGCCAGCTCGTGCGGTAGGCCACCACGACCGGCGTGTCGTCGGGGTAGCCGCCCGCGCGCAGCTCCCCGACCAGCTGCGCCGTCCGCGCGGCCGACAGGAAGATCGCCATCGTGGTGCCGTGCCGGGCGAACTCGCGCAGCCTCTCCCGCTCCGGCATGGGGGTCTTGCCGCCTTCGAGCCGGGTGAGCACTACCGACTGCGCGACCTCCGGGATCGTCAGCTCCCGGCCCGCCGCGGCAGCCGCCGCCCCGAACGCGGAGACCCCCGGCACGATCTCGACCTCGAGCCCCAGCGCCTCGGCTGCGTCATACTGTTCCTGCACAGCACCCCACAGCGACGGGTCACCCGAGTGCACCCGCGCGAGCTTCAGACCCTCGGCCGCGGCGCGTCGGTAGAGCACGAGGACGTCCTCGTGCGCGATCCGCGAGGAGTCGACCAGCTTCGCGTCGGGGCGGGCATGCTCGGCGACGCACTCCGCCATGACCAGGCTCGCGGCCCAGATCACCACGTCCGCCTCGGCGATGCGTCGGGCCCCGCGCAACGTGATCAGATCGGCCGCACCCGGCCCGGCCCCGACGAACGACACTCTCCCGCGGTCCACGGGCAACAGTCTGTGCCCAGCCGCGTCACCGCACCAGTGCCGCCACCTCGCCCACGACCGACGGCCACAGCTCGCCGGGCAGATTGTGTCCCATCCCGGGGTAGGTCACCAGCCGCGCCCCAGGTACCGCAGCGGCCGTGGCGCGCCCGCCGGCCGGGCGGACGAGCGGGTCGGCGTCGCCGTGCACGACCAGCGTCGGCGCCCGGACGCCGCGCAGCCCGGCCACCCGGCTCGGCGAGGCGGTGATCGCCGCGAGCTGGCGGCGCGGGCCGGTGGCGTCCTGCGTGCGGGCGAAGGCGCGGCGGCCGTAGTCGCTCAGCCAGTCCTCGTCCAGCGGGTAGCCCGGCGAGCCGATCACCTGGAACGTGCGCAGCACCCGCTCGCCGGCCTCCGCGGCCGAGCGAGCCGGGCGGGCCGCGAGGGCGGCCGCGGCGCGCAGCGTCGACCGCCCGATCGTCCATGACGGCGTCGACATCACCGAGGTCAGCGACCGCACCCGGTGCGGGTGCTCGATCGCCACGGCCTGCGCGATCATCCCGCCCATCGACGCGCCGACCACGTGCGCGGACTCCCAGCCCAGCGCGTCAAGCACGGCGACGGCGTCGGCGGCCATGTCAGAGATCCGGTAGACCGCGACGGCCCGTGGGACGGCGAGCAGGGCGGGCACCGACGGGGCGCCGCGGTGGGTCAGGTGCGTGGACGCCCCGACGTCACGGTTGTCGAACCGCGCCGGGCTGAACCCGGCCCGCGCGAACTCGGCACACAGCTCGTCATGCCAGAACAGCATCTGCATGCCCAGCCCCATGATCAGCAACAACGGCTCGCCGCCCTCGGGGCCGACCGGCTCGTAGGCCAGCTCCACGTCCCCGTTCCTGGCCTGCGACGTCGTGCCGGTCATGCCCCCGCTCCTCGCCTCGTCCACGGCCTTGGCCAGCACCGACAGCTCGGTGTCCAGCGCCCTAGCCGGCAGCCGATCGTAAGCGTGACCTGCCACTGGTGCGAGCTCGTGCGCCTCGTCCCCCAGGCCGGGATCGGGGTGTCAGCTCGCCGCGGCGACGAACCGCGCGACCGCCCCGGGGTCACCTGCCGGGTGGGTGTGCAGGAAGGAGGCGTGCACCCCGCCGACGACCCATCCTTCGCGTATCGAGCCCGAGCCCTCCGGCTCCCCGCCGCGCCAACCCCACGCCGGGGCGACCCCCGCCTGGGGCGTCACCGCACAGTGGTGGAACTCATGTCCCGCCACCCGCGCGCCTGTGGCGAACAGCGGCGAGTCGGCCAGCGCGACGGCGTCGCGGTAGCCGAGCGTGAGCCGGTCGGTCATCGTGGCGCGGGCCGGGAGCACCCCACACATCGGCGCCCCGTCGAGCTCGGCACACAGGTAGAGCAGCCCCCCGCACTCGGCGTGGATCGGCGCCCCGGACGCGGCGAAGGCGGCGACGGCAGACCGCAGCCGCGCATTCGCCCCAAGCGCGACCACGTGTTCCTCGGGAAACCCACCGGGCAGCACCAGCGCGGCAGTCCCGGCCGGAAGAGCCTCGTCCCGCAACGGATCGACAACCACCACCTCCGCACCCGCCGCCGCCAACAACTCAACATGCTCGACATACCCAAAACTGAACGCCACACCACCAAAGATGGCTGTGCGCGGATAACGCTGTTCTGGCGACGATTTCCGCGCACGAGGCGGTGGTGGCTCAGGGGACCAGGACGGACCGGGGGGCAGGGGCTCGGCCAGCCGCTGCACCGCGTCCAGGTCGACGTGCGCCGCCACCAGCTCCGCCATCGCCGCCACCGCCGCTGTCGCCTCGACCCCGTACTCGATGGCCGTGACCAGCCCGAGATGGCGCGACGGTACAGCCAGCGCGTCGTGTCGCGGCAGCGCGCCGAGCACCGGCAGCCCCGCCTCGGCGGCGGCCGCGCGCAGCACCGCCTCGTGCCGCTCGCTCCCGACAAAATTGAGCACCACGCCGGCCAGCCGGACCGACGGGTCGAACGACCCGAACCCGTGCAGCAGCGCGGCCAGGCTCCGCGACTGGCCGCGGCAGTCCACCACCAGCACCACCGGCGCCCCCAGCAGCGCGGCGACCTGCGCTGTCGAGCCGTACCCATCGGCCAGCCGGCCGTCGAACAGCCCCATTACGCCCTCGACCACGGCCACGTCGGCTCCGACCGCGCCATGCCGCGCGAGCGGGGCGATCCGGTCGGCCCCGACCAGCACGGGGTCGAGGTTGCGTCCCGGTCGCCCGGCAGCGAGCGTGTGGTAACCGGGATCGACGTAATCCGGCCCGACCTTGAACGGCGCGACGGCCGTGCCGCGGCGGCGCAGCGCAGCCATCAGCCCGGTCGCGACAGTGGTCTTGCCGCTACCCGAGGAGGGCGCCGCTATGACGAGCGCCCGCGCCATGCCCAGCGCCCTAATGTCCCAGCACCGGATGCGGCACGTAGGGCTTCTCCAGCGCCGCGATCTCGTCATCGGAGAGCACGACCTCGACGGCCGCGACCGCGTCCTCGATGTGACCGGGCTTCGTGGCGCCCACGATCGGGGCCGTGACCACCGGCTTGTGCAACAGCCAGGCCAGCGCCACCTGGGCAGGCGCCAGCCCTCGAGCCGCCGCAACGGCGCGCACGGCGTCGACCACGGCGAAGTCGGCGTCGAAGTCGGCGTCGAAGTCGGCGTCGACGTAGAGCTGGTCGGCGAAGTCGTCGCTCCGCGCCCGGGTGGTGATCTTCGCATCGCGCGTCCGGTTGCCGGCCAGCATGCCGCGCGCGAGCGGACTCCACGGGATCACCCCGACGCCCTGGTGAGTACGGAGCGGGTGCATCTCCCGCTCCTCGCGGTAGAGCAGGTTGTAGTGATCCTGCATCGCGACGAACCGCGTCCAGCCGCCCCGGTCGGCGACGTGCTGGGCCGTCGCGAACTGCCAGGCGTACCTGCTCGACGCCCGAGGTAGCGGGCCTTGCCGGCGCGCACGACGTCGTGCAGCTCCTCCATCGTCTCCTCGATCGGGGTGTCCGGATCCCAGCGATGGATCTGGTAGAGGTCGACGTGGTCGGTGCCCAGGCGCCGCAGCGAGTTGTCGATGCTCGACAGGATGTGCTTGCGCGACAGGCCGCGGTCGTTGGGGCCCTCCCCCGTCGGCATGAACACCTTGGTGGCGAGCGCGTAGTCATCGCGCTTGGCGAAGAGCTCACCGAGCAGCGAGCCGGTGACCTCCTCGCCGACGCCGCGCGAGTGCATGTCGGCGGTGTCGAAGAACATGACGCCCTGCTCGACGGCCTGGCGCACGAGTGGCATAGCGGCGGCGGCGCGGTCGAGCACCCAGTCCCGCCACGACGGCGCGCCGTAGCTCATCATCCCCAGGCACACCCGCGAGACCTGCAGACCCGTCGAACCCAATCGCGTGTACTCCACGCCGCGACCCTAACGCGGCTCGAACAGCTCCACGGCGTTGCCGGACGGGTCGTCGAGCAGGATCTGCCGGCCGCCACGGCCGTCCACGATCTCGTTGCGGAACCTCGCGCCGGCCTCCCGCAGCCCGGCGACCGCAGCGTCGAGGTCGGACACCTCGAGCTGGATCCGGTTCCACCCACCCGGCTCGGGCACCCGCCCGTCCGGCATCGGCTGGGCGGCGCCACCTTCTCCACCAGCGGCGTTGAGCAGCAACCGCAGGGCTCCCCGGGAGAGCGCGGCAAAGCCTGGACCGGGATGCATCTCGACGGTGAACCCGAGGTGGGTGGTGTAGAAGGACACCGCCGCCTCGACGTCGTCAACGATGTAGCGCACCCTCACCATTCGATCCCCCGCTGGCCCTTCTGCCCCGCGTCCATCGGGTGCTTGATCTTCGTGGTCTTCATCACCAGGTCCGCAACGGCGATCAGCTCCGGCGCGGCGTCCCGGCCGGTGATGATCACGTGCTGGTGGCCCGGCCGCGCGGTGAGGACCTCGACCACCTCGCGCACGTCGACCCAGCCCCACGTGAGCGGGTAGGTGAACTCGTCGAGGACGTAGACGTCGTGCGCCCGCGCCTGGAGCCGGCGGCGGATCTCGGTCCAACCCTCGGCGGCCTGCGCGGCGTGGCCGTCCTCGGTACCGGGCTTGCGCGCCCACGACCAGCCCTCGCCCATCTTGTGCCACTCGACGGGCCCGCCCTCGCCGGTCTCGGCGTGGGCGCGGCCCAGCGCCCGGAACGCGGCCTCCTCACCGACCTTCCACTTCGCCGACTTCACGAACTGGAACACCCCGATCGACCAGCCCTGGCTCCAGCCGCGCAGCGCGAGCCCGAACGCCGCGGTGGACTTGCCCTTCATCTCCCCGGTGTGCACGACGACCAGCGGCCGGTTGCGGCGCTGGCGAGTGGTGAGCCCGTCGTCGGGCACCGTCCTGACCTGCCCCTGCGGCACAGCTGGCCCTCCTCCTTCGTCGGGGGGTCGTGCGCGGAAATCGCCGCGGGAACAACGTTATCCGCGCACGGGCGCGAAGCGCTTCACGAGGGTGGTCATGTGGGGGGCGGAGAGGTCGGTGAGGGTGACGAGGGCGGCGGCGGCCGAGGTGGCGAGGCGGGCGGCGAGGGCGAGGCGGACGGGGCCGGTCTCGCAGTCGACCACGACGGTGGCGACGCCGTCGGCGGCCAGCAGCGCGGCCGCCCGGCAGGCGTCGTGGACGGGGTCGCCGCCGTCGCGGGCCGCGACCGTGGCCCGCCCGTCGGTGAGCACCACGAGCAACGGGCGACGACGCGGGTCGCGCAGTTTCTCGACGGCCAGCACCCGGCGCGCCCGCAGCAGCCCGTCGGCGAGCGGGGTCCGGCCGCCGGTGCGCAGGTCCGCGAGCCGCGCCTGCGCGGCCGGGACGCTCGCGGTCGGCGGCAGCACCAGCTCCGCCCCGCCCGCCCGGAAGCTCACCAACCCGACCCGGTCCCGGCGCTGGTAGGCGTCGCGCAGCAGGGACAGCACCGCCCCGCTCACCGCGGCCATCCGCGACCGTGCCGCCATCGAGCCCGACGCGTCGACGGCGAACAACACGAGGTTGCCCTCACGACCCTCGCGGACGGTGTGACGCAGGTCGTCGCGACGCAGCAGCAGCCCGGCCCGGGTGCGGCCGCGGGAGCGCTGGTGCGGCGCGGCGGCGGTGATCGTGGCGGGCAGGTGCACGTCAGCGGCCCGGCGCGGGATCGTCCCGGACGGGCGGACGACGCGCCCGGAGTCGGTGCGCGCCCGGGACCGCCGCCCCGGCGCACCCTCCCCGACCCCGGGCACCTGCAGCAGCCGGGCCCGGAAGGTCGCCGACGGCGGGGGCGCGGCGCGCGTAGGTCCGTCGCCGCCGGCCGCAGGCTGCTCGGGCGGCGCAGGCGTCCCACTCGCACCCTCGGACGACCCCCCGGCGTCGCTCGCGCGGTCCTCCTGCGCGCCGCCGCCGGGATCGACGGGGTCAGGATCACCGGGGCTGGGATCCTCGGAACCGGACTGCGCGGCCGCTGACCGCAGCGCCTCGTCCAGCGCGCCCTCGTCCATGCCCGGCTCGTCGAAGGGGTCGCGGCGACGTCGGTGCGGCAGCGCGAGCCGGGCGGCGACGCGGACGTCCTCCTCGGCGACGGCGCCGGCCCCGCGCCACGCGGCATGGGCCATCGCGGCGCGGGCGATCACCAGGTCGGCGCGCATGCCGTCCACGGCGAACGCCGCGCAGACCGCGGCGATCCGGCACAGCTCGGCATCGGGGAGCACGACCGCGCCGACCCTGTCCTGCGCCGCGGCGATCCGCGCCGCCGTGCCCACCTCGGCCTCGCGCCACCCAGCGGCGAACGCGGCCGGATCGTCCTCGAACGCGAGCCGACGCCGCACGACCTCGACGCGGGTGGCCACCTCGCGCGCCGCCCGCACCTCCACAGCGAGCCCGAACCGGTCCAGCAGCTGCGGGCGCAGCTCCCCCTCCTCCGGGTTCATCGTCCCGACCAGCAGGAACCGCGCCGCGTGCGACACCGACACCCCGTCGCGCTCGACGTGCGCGCGGCCCATCGCGGCGGCGTCGAGGAGCAGGTCGACGAGGTGGTCGTGGAGCAGGTTGACCTCGTCGACGTAGAGCACCCCGCGGTGGGCGTCGGCGAGCAGGCCGGGCTGGTAGGCGCGCACCCCCTCGGCAAGCGCGCGCTCCAGGTCCAGCGAGCCGACGAGCCGGTCCTCGGTGGCGCCGACCGGCAGCTCGACGAGCCGCGCGGCTCGCGTCGCACCCGGTCCCCCGCCATCGTGCGGTCCGTCCGGGCACCCAGGATCCGGGTCGCCGGGCGCGCAACCGAACCGGCACCCCGCGACGACCGCCACCGCGGGCAGCAGCGCCGCGAGCGCCCGCACCGCCGTCGACTTCGCGGTGCCCTTCTCCCCCCGCACCAGCACCCCGCCGACGCCCGGGTGGACGGCGTTGAGCAGCAGCGCGAGCCGCAGGTCGTCGTGCCCGACGACGGCGGAGAACGGGAAGCCCGGCTGGCGGGTGGCACCGGGGAGCGAGGCGGTCATCCGGGCGAGCCTGCCAGACGCGAGGTCACCACCGGCAGCTCCGCAGGCGCACCGTGACCGATCACATGCTCGAGCGCGGCGGTGTCGAGGTGGCCCTCGACGAGCCGGCAGCTCGTGGCGTCGGCCGTCCAGGCGGTGTTCGGCGTCGGATGGGCCACGCTGGCGAGCCCGCTCGACGGCTGGGGTCCGGCCCCGCAGTGGTCGTCCCTGCTGCACGCCCGCCCATCTTCATGCACACTGGATCCAGTACTAAAATTTTAGTATAGGTAAGGAGCTCCGAGTGACTGCTCTGCCGCGCTGGCTGAAGCACATGAACCGCGTCCTGGTCAGGTTGCAGCGGATCGGCATCAGCCCGAAGGACATGGGCGTGCTGACGGTGCCGGGCCGCCGCACCGGCAAACCCCGCAGCATCCCGCTGACGGTGCTCGAACTCGACGGCAACCGGTACCTGCTCGCGGGCTACCCAGGCACCGACTGGCCGGCCAACGCCCGCGCCGCCGGGGCGGGCACCCTGAGCATCGGGAAGCGGAAGGACAAGGTCCGGCTGGTGGAACTCGACGTGGAGACCGCGCGGCCGGTGCTGTGCGAGTGGCCCCGGCGCTTCGAGTCAGGACCGAAGATGATGCTCGACGCCGGCGTCGTCACCGACACCACACCGGACGCGTTCGAGGCTATCGCCGGGACGTGCCCCGTGTTCCGGGTGGACGTCGTGTGAGCCGTGCCAGGCTGTCGCGACATGGAGCAACGCGCCCACTTCCTCACCGTCGCGACCGCTGACCTCGACGCCGCCCGCCGCTTCTACGTCGACGGGCTGGGCTGGCATCCGCTGCTCGACGTGCCCGGCGAGATCGTCTTCTTTCAGATCGCGCCAGGCACCGTGCTCGGGTTCTTCGCCGCCGAGCAGTTCGCCGCCGACCTGGGCACCACCACGCAGCAGGCCCCGGCCGGCTTCACGCTGTCGCACAACGTGGCAGACACGGCCGCCGTCGACCGCGTGCTGAGCGCCGCAGCCAGCGCGGGCGCCACGATCGTCAAACCCGGGCAGCAGGCCACGTTCGGCGGCTACCACGGCCACTTCACAGACCCGAACGGCGTCACCTGGGAGATCACGCACAACCCGGGCTGGAGAACAACAGAGGAGGGAACGGTGGAACTGACCCCACCACCCTGACCGCACTTCGGAATGCGGCTGGGGATCAGACGTCGTAGTCGATCGTCACCTTTTCCGAAGTCGGCAGGGTCTGGCAGGTCAGTCGGAGGCGCCACAGGCCGTCGTGCCCGACGACGGCGGAGAACGGGAAGCCCGGCTGGTGGGCGCCGCCGGGGCTCGAGGCGGTCATCCGGGCGAGCCTGCCAGATGCGAGGTCACCACCGGCAGTTCCGCAGGCGCACCGTGACCGATCACATGCTCGAGCGCGGCGGTGTCGAGGTGTTCCTCGACGAGGTCGGCGAGCAGGTCGAGCTGGGCCGCGCGCAGCCCGGCGAACGAGGTGTCCGGGGCCGCGACGAACCCGTGCCGCCCGGCCTGCAAGGCGACCCGGGTCAGGAACCCCCGACGGAACCCGTCGTTCTCCAGCAGCCCGTGCCAGTGCGTGCCGAGCACGACGCCGTCGTCGGCCCCCTCGCCGTCGATCAGGTCGGCCTCGGCGGACCGGACGACCCGCCCGTGGTGGATCTCGTAGCCGCGCACCGGCTCACCCCACGCGGTGCCGGTGGGGTTGCCCAGGTGCTTCGCAATGTCGAAGCAGACCTCCAGGTCGAGCAGCCCGAGCCCGTCCGTGTTCGGGGACGCGCTCTCCACGCCGTGCGGGTCGGCGATGCGGCGGCCGAGCATCTGGTAGCCCCCGCAGATCCCGAGCACGACACGCCCGGCGCGGGCGTGCGCGACCACGGCGTCGGCGAGCCCGGTGCGGCGCAGCCACTCCAGGTCGGCGACGGTCGCCTTCGTCCCGGGCAGCACGACGAGGTCGGCGTCGAGCAGCCGCGAGGGCTCGGTCACGTACCGGACGGCGACGCCGGGCTCGCAGGCGAGCGCCTCCGCGTCGGTGGCGTTGGAGATCCGCGGCAGCCGGACCACGGCGACCCGCAGCCACTGCGACCCGTGCGGCGGCGCGGGCCGTCCGAGCACGCCGTCGGGCTGCGCGGCCAGGGAGTCCTCGGCGTCGAGCCAGAGCCCCTCGGCCCACGGGACGACGCCGAACGTCGGACGTCCGGTCAGCGCGCGGAGCCGGTCGAGCCCGGGCGCGAGCAGCGCGGGGTCGCCGCGGAACTTGTTGACGACGAACCCGGCGACGCGGGCCTGGTCGGCCGGGTCCAGCACCGCGACGGTGCCGAACAGATGGGCGAGCACCCCACCCCGGTCGATGTCGCCGACGATCACCACCGGCAGGTCGGCGGCGTGGGCCAGCCCCATGTTGACGATGTCGCCGTCCCGAAGATTGATCTCCGCGGGCGAGCCCGCACCCTCGCAGACCACGACGTCGTAGCGGGACCGCAGCTCGGCGAGGGTGCCGGTGACGACGTCGAGCAGCGCGGCCTTGCGCGCGGTGTAGGACCGGGCACTCACCGTCCCGTCGACGCGCCCGAGCACGACGACCTGCGAGCTGCGGTCGCTGCCGGGCTTGAGCAGCACCGGGTTGAACGCGACGCTGGGCTCCAGGCCGCACGCGTGCGCCTGCATCGCCTGCGCGCGGCCGATCTCGCCGCCGTCGGGGGTGACGACGGAGTTGTTGGACATGTTCTGTGCCTTGAACGGCGCCACCGCGGCGCCGCGGCGGTGCAGCCACCGGCAGAGCCCGGCGACGAGTGCGCTCTTGCCAGCATCCGACGTCGTGCCCGCCACCAGCAGTGCGCCCCTCATCGCGCCAGTATCACACCGACTACCGTGGTGACGTGCGGTTCCTCTTGCGTCCGGGCTGGCTCGCGTTGATCGCGGCGGTGGTGGGTTTCGTGATCGCCTGTTACGCGCTGCTCGCGCCGTGGCAGTTCGGCCGCGAGGCCCAGCGCGACGCCCAGCAGCGGGCCATCGACGCCTCCACCGCGCTCGCGCCCGTCCCGCTGGCAGAGCTCTCCCCCGCCGGTGCGGGCGTCGAACGCGATGTGGTGTGGCGGCAGGTCACCGTGTCGGGCACGTACCTCCCCGAGGCCGAGGCGGTCGTGCGGCTGCGGGTGATCGACGGCAAGCCGGCGTTCGAGGTACTCACCCCGCTGCGCACCGACGACGGCCGGCTGCTCACCGTGGACCGCGGGTACGTCACCGCAGACCGCGGTACGGCCGTGCCCCCCTACGCGGCGCCGCCCGCGGACCCGGTGACGCTGACCGCCCGCCTGCGCGTGGACGAGACCGACCCGCAGGACCGCGGGGTGATCGAATCCGACGGCCACCGCCAGCTCTACGCGGCCGACTCCCGTCAACTCGCCACAGCCACCGGACTCGACCTGGAGCCCGGTTACCTGCAGCTGGCCCCCGAGGCCCCCGGTGTCCTCGGCCCGCTCGCGGTGGCACCGAGCTCGAGCGCCGCGCCGTTCACGAACCTGTCCTACGCGCTGCAGTGGCTGACGTTCGGGGCGATCGCGCTGTTCGCCCTGGCCTACTTCGTCCGGCTGGAGCTCCTGCAACGCCGCTCGGGCAACCGCGCACCCGAGCGCGCCGCGCTGCGCCGAGCCCTGGCCGGCGACGAGACCCCCCTCGCCGACCGCTACGGCCGTCGCTAGTCCCTGATGATCTACCTCAGCCGCTCTGCGATCAGGGCCTTGACCTGGTCGAGAGGCACGCTGCCGGGCGGCAACTCGCCGGTGCGCAAGGTCTGCTCGGCCCGGACCAGTATTCTCCGATACCCGTCGGGCCCGTTGGCCGTGGTCAGCCAGGCGATCCGGCGCCAAGACTCCAGGGTCTGGTGCACGGCGGTCAGGTCGAGGGTCTCGGTCGCGGCGGCCATCGCCTCACGCCATTGCCGGTCGAACTCCGCGACGTCCTCCGGGATCAACGCGGCCCGCACCCGCGCCGGCGAGGCGTCCTCGAACGGTGGGCCGCCCGCATCGGACTCCGGCCCGGACGTGGCAGCAGCAGTCATAGGCACACCATAACCAGTCCCCCCGGCACGATCGCCGTCGCGGATTCGGTCGTTGCCAGAGCTATGTGATCGTCGGTTCGGCGCGAAAACCGTCGTTTTTGACCGGGAAACGCGCCAGGGCGCTGATCATGCGGCTGGAGATCGGCGCGCCGCCGCCAGGCCAGCTGCCAGCACTGCGGACGCCCACCCCACCAGGTGCGAGAGCCGGGCGGCCCGCCGCAGGTCCGCCGGGGTCGGCGGGAGCCCTGCGCCCAGCCGGGGCCGGTCCTCCACCACGTGCGGGTACACCGTCGGTCCCCCGAGCGCGACGCCCAGCGCCCCCGCCGCGGCAGCCTCCACCGCGCCCGCGTTGGGGCTCGGGTGGGCGCGGGCGTCGCGGCGCCAGGCCGCCAGCGCCGCCCGGGGCGAGCCGCCGACGGCGGGGGCGAGCATCGTGAACAGCACCGCCGCCACCCGCGCGGGGACGAGGTTGGCCGCGTCGTCCAGCCGCGCCGCAGCCCACCCGAACCGCCGGTAGCGCGTGCAGCGGTGGCCCACCATGGCGTCGAGGGTGTTCACCGCGCGGTACCCGAGCAGCCCGGGCACCCCGGCGACCGCACCCCACAGCAAGGGGGCCACGACGGCGTCGGAGGTGTTCTCCGCCACCGACTCGGTGCCCGCCCGGGCCAGCCCGGCCCCGTCGAGCGCGGCGGGATCGCGCCCGCACAGCGACGGCAGCCGCGCCCGCGCCGCGACCAGGTCGACCACGGTCAGCTCGGCGGCCAGCCCGGCCCCCTCCCGCGCCAGCGACGTCCCGCCCAGTACCGCCCATGTCGCGACGGCGGTCAGCGCCACCCCCGCCACCGGCCGCGCGGCGACCGCACGCTCCCCCACCACACCCAGCGCCACCGCCGCACCGACGAGCGCCCCGGTGTACATCACGCCAGCCCCCCGCCGGTCGGCGTAGCAGCGCCGTTCCAGCGCCGCCGCCACGACACCGAACCCGGCCACCGGGTGCGCGCGCCGCGGGTCCCCCAGCACGGCGTCGGCCGCCATTCCCAGCAGTAGCCCGGCCGGTCGGACCCACGCGGGCGATCTCCGGGATCCGAGCACCCGGCTACTTCTTCGGCTTCTCGCCACTCGAGTCGGTGGACAACGCCGCGACGAAGGCCTCCTGCGGCACCTCGACCCGCCCGATGGTCTTCATCCGCTTCTTGCCCTCCTTCTGCTTCTCCAGCAGCTTGCGCTTGCGGGTGATGTCCCCGCCGTAGCACTTGGCCAGCACATCCTTGCGGATCGCGCGGATGTTCTCCCGCGCGATGATCCGGGCGCCGATGGCGGCCTGGATCGGCACCTCGAACTGCTGGCGCGGGATCAGCTCGCGCAGCTTGGAGGCCATCGTGGTGCCGTAGGAGTAGGCCGCGTCCTTGTGCCGGATCGCCGAGAACGCGTCGACCGCCTCGCCCTGCAGCAGGATGTCGACCTTCACCAGGTCGGACTGCTGCTCCCCGGCCTCCTCGTAGTCCAGGCTGGCGTAGCCGCGGGTGCGCGACTTCAGCGCGTCGAAGAAGTCGAAGATGATCTCGGCGAGCGGCATCGTGTACCGCAGCTCGACGCGGCTCTCCGAGAGGTAGTCCATCCCGCCGAGCCGCCCGCGCCGGCTCTGGCACAGTTCCATGATCGAACCGATGTACTCCGAGGGCGCGAGGATCGTGGTCTTCACGATCGGCTCGTGGACCTGCGCCACCGCGCCGGCGGGCCAGTCCGAGGGGTTGGTGACGACGAGCTCGGTGCCGTCGTCGAGCACCACCCGGTAGACGACGTTGGGGGCGGTGGAGATCAGGTCGAGCCCGGCCTCGCGCTCCAGCCGGTCGCGGGTGATCTCCAGATGCAGCAGGCCGAGGAAGCCGCAGCGGAAGCCGAACCCGAGCGCGGTGGAGGTCTCCGGTTCGTAGGTGAGCGCGGCGTCGTTGAGCTGCAGCTTGTCCAGGGCCTCGCGCAGCTCCGGGTACTCGGAGCCGTCCACCGGGTAGAGCCCGGAGTAGACCATCGGCCGCGGCTCACGGTAGCCGGTCAGCGGTTCGGTGGCGCCCTTGCGCTGGCTGGTCACCGTGTCGCCGACCTTCGACTGGCGGACGTCCTTCACGCCGGTGATCAGGTAGCCGACCTCGCCGACCCCGAGGCCGACCGAGGGCTTGGGCTCCGGGGAGACGATGCCCACCTCGAGCAGCTCGTGGGTGGCGCCGGTGGACATCATCATGATCCGCTCGCGCGGGGTGATCTTCCCGTCCACCACCCGGATGTAGGTGACGACACCGCGGTAGGTGTCGTAGACCGAGTCGAAGATCATCGCCCGGGCGGGGGCGTCGGCGTCGCCGACCGGGGCCGGGACCTGGCGGACGACCTCGTCGAGCAGCTCGCGCACGCCTACGCCGGTCTTGGCGCTGACCCGCAGCACCTCGTCGGCGTCGCAGCCGACGATGTGCGCGATCTCGGCGGCGTAGCGGTCCGGGTCCGCCGCCGGCAGGTCGATCTTGTTGAGCACCGGGATGACCGTGAGGTCCTTCTCCAGTGCGAGGTAGAGGTTCGCCAGCGTCTGGGCCTCGATGCCCTGCGCGGCGTCGACCAGCAGGACCGCGCCCTCGCACGCCTCCAGCGCCCGGCTGACCTCGTAGGTGAAATCGACGTGACCGGGGGTGTCGATGAGGTGCAGGACGTGCTCGCGCTCGCCCACCTGCCACGGCAGCCGCACGTTCTGCGCCTTGATCGTGATACCACGCTCGCGCTCGATGTCCATCCGGTCGAGGTACTGGGCACGCATCGCGCGCCCCTCGACCACGCCCGTGAGCTGCAGCATCCGGTCGGCCAGGGTGGACTTGCCGTGGTCGATGTGGGCGATGATGCAGAAGTTCCGGATCAACTCCGGGGGGGTGAACGTCTGGTCGGCGAACGAGCTCACTCACGGTTCCATTCAGCGGCGGGTGCCGCCATCGTCCCACGCGCCCCGCGACGCCCCGACGGCGCGACAGCGCCCGACACCCGGACGCGGTGATCACTCGCGGGTACGGTGTCGCACATGAGCATCACGCCCCTGCCGCCCCTGGACCGCAAGCAGGCCGCCACCGCCGTGCTCGCCGCCAAGCAGCGGACCGGCCTGCGCTGGGCGCAGCTGGCCGCGGTGATCGAGCGGTCGACCGAATGGACCACCGCCGCGCTGCTCGGCCAGCACCCGCTCACCGCCGACCAGGCCACCGCGCTCGGCGCCGCGCTGGACCTCGACCAGGTCATCGTCGAGACCCTGACGTTGCCCCCGGTGCGGGGCCGCGACGCCGTCGACACCTCGGAACCGCTCGTCTACCGGCTCCAGGAGGTGGTGCAGGTCTACGGCAGCACCATCGCCGAGCTCGTGCGCGAGGAGTTCGGCGACGGCATCGTCAGCGCCATCGACTTCGAGATGGGCCTCGAACGAGTGCCCGACCCGAAGGGCGACCGCGTCAAGATCACCTTGAACGGGAAGTTCCTGCCCTACCGAACCTGGTGACACCGGGGCCGGGCCAGGCCGGCGGCCCCCGCGCTGTAGCATGAGCCGCTGATCCCAGGCGTGCAGTCCAGCGGCAGAAAGAACTCGAGGCATTCGCGTGGCCAACATCAAGTCCCAGATCAAGCGGGTCAAGACCAACGAGAAGCGGCGGCAGCGCAACAAGTCCGTGCGCTCGTCGGTACGGACCGCGGTCCGCCGCTTCCGTGAGGCCGCGGAGGCGGGCGATACCGAGAAGGTTACCGAGCTGCAGCGCGCCGCGGCCCGGGCGCTGGACAAGGCAGCGAGCAAGGGCGTGATCCACCGCAACCAGGCCGCGAACCGCAAGTCCGCGATGGCCAAGCGCGTCGTCAAGGTCTGAGTCGAGCGCCGCGCCTGGGTCGACCACCGCACGGACCTCAGCGGGACTCGCGCGCCGCGCAGATCCGCAGCACCGCACGTTCCAGCGCGTAGCCGGGGTCGACGGCCGCGCCCTTGACGTCGGCGTTCACCTCGGCGGCGGCGTCGAACGCGGCCGCGAGCGACTCCGGCCGCCAGTCCCGCACCTGCGACTGCGCCTTGCGCACCTTCCACGGCGGCATGCCCAGGGTGCCCGCCAGCCGGTTGGGGTCGCCCCGACCGGCCGATCCGACCTTGGCCAGCGTGCGCAGCCCGTCGGCCAGGGCGTCGGCCACCAGCACCGGCGCCACCCCGAGCACGAGCGCCCAGCGCAGCGCCTCCAGGGCACCGGAGCGGTCGCCCGCCACCGCCTTGTCGGCCACCGCGAAACCGGACACCTCCGCCCGGCCGCGGTGGTAACGCAGCACCGCCCGCTCGTCGATCGCGCCGCCGGTGTCGGCGACGAGCTGCCCGGCGGCCGCGGCCAGCTCACGCAGGTCCGACCCCACCGCCTCGATCAGCACCCCGACCGCGTCCGGCGTGATGCGCCCGCCGCTGCGGCGGACCTCCGCGCGTACGAAGTCGGACCGCTCCTCGTACCGGGTGATCGGGTTGCAGGTGGTGACGATGGCGCCGGTGCCGCGCAGCGCGTCGACCAGCGCCTTGTTGCGGGCAGCGCCGGTGTGCAGCACCATCAGCACGACGCCGTCGGCCAGGTCCCGGGACTGCTCGACGATCGCGGTGGCCAGGTCCTTGCCCGCGTCCTGCGCGGCCGCCAGCACGATCACCCGGCCCTCGGCGAACAGCGACGGGCTCAGGCTCGCGGCCAGGTCGACCGCCGTGAGCTCGGCCGCGCGGAACCGGCGCAGCTCGGCGCTGGGATCAGCAGCCCGCGCCTGCGTGACGACGTCGGCCACCGCGCGTTCCACCAGCAGCTCCTCCTCGCCGAGCACCAGGTGCAGCGGCGCGGGCGGGGGCGACGAGGTCATGGCAGCCATGCTCGCGCACGGCACCGACAGTGCGTGACCCGCCTCCCAGATCGGGGGCTGGACTTGGTTCGGAGTGGATCGTGTCGTAACGTGCTGGTCATCCGTGCGGATCTCGCGTTCCGCCGGGGTCCATAACTGCATATGGCTCATCCAGAGGGGCAGAGGGAACGGCCCGACGAAGCCCCGGCAACCGGCGACGCGTGTCCGCGTTCGATCACGGTGCCAATTCCGACCCGCGCGGTTGCGGGGAAGATGAGGAGTCCCATGACCCTGACTGCGCCAACGCAGCGTGCTGCCGACGTCTCGGCATCAACCCGCTACGACCTCGGGCCTGCGCGCGCCCTGTCCTGTCGTGAGTGCAGCCACCAGATCCCACTCGCCGCCGAGTTCGCCTGCTCGGAGTGCTTCGGACCGCTCGAGGTCGCCTACGAGTTCGGCTCGGTCACCCGTGAGTCGATCGAGGCGGGCCCGAGGTCGATCTGGCGCTACCGCCAGCTGCTCCCCGTACCCTCGACCGTCCATGACCTGCCCAACACCGAGCCCGGGCTCACCCGGCTGATCAAGGCCGATCGGCTCGGCGCGGCACTGGGGCTGCGCAGCCTGTGGGTCAAGGACGACACCGGCAACCCGACGCACTCGTTCAAGGACCGCGTGGTCGCCGTGGCGCTCGCCGCCGCCCGCGAGCTCGGGTTCTCGGTGCTCGCGTGTCCGTCCACGGGCAACCTGGCCAACGCGGTGGCGGCCGCGGCCGCCCGCGCCGGGTGGAACTCCGTGGTGCTGATCCCGTCGTCGCTGGAACAGGCCAAGGTGCTCACCACGGCGGTCTACGACGGCACGCTGCTGGCGGTGGACGGCAACTACGACGACGTCAACCGGCTGGCCACCGAGCTCGCAGCCGAGCACGAGAACTGGGCGTTCGTGAACGTCAACGTCCGGCCGTACTACGCCGAGGGCTCCAAGACCCTCGGCTACGAGGTGGCCGAGCAGCTCGGCTGGCGGCTGCCCGAGCAGATCGTCGTGCCCGTCGCCTCGGGATCGCAGCTGACGAAGGTGGACAGGGGCTTCACCGAGCTGGGTGCCCTCGGGCTGGTGGAGCCCATCCCGTACCGGGTGTTCGGCGCGCAAGCGACCGGCTGCTCGCCGGTGGCGAAGGCCTTCGCCGAGGGTCACGACGTGATCACTCCGGTGCGTCCGGACACCATCGCCCGGTCGCTGGCGATCGGCAACCCCGCCGACGGGCCGTACGTCCTGGACGCGGTGCGGCGCACCGGCGGCGCGGTCGAGCACGTCAGCGACGCCGAGGTCGTGGACGGCATCCGGCTGCTGGCCCGCACCGAGGGCGTGTTCGCCGAGACCGCGGGCGGGGTCACGGTGGCCACCGCGCGCAAGCTCATCGAGTCCGGCCGGCTCGACCCGGACGCCGAGACGGTGCTGCTGATCACCGGCGACGGCCTCAAGACCCTCGACGCCGTGGCCGGTGAGATCGGCCCGACCGCCACCGTGCCGTCGAACAGCAAGGCCGTGCGCGCCGCACTGGAGGGTCTCGCGATCTGAAACGGGTGAACAGCTTGCCCCAGATGGTGCCGCGCAACGTCATGCGCTGTCAGACGTCTGTGGTTGTGTACCTGCAGAACCGAGCACGGAGATCGACATGACCACCAGAACAAGATTTCGGGGCGCGGCGATCACGCTCGCGACGATCGGGGTGCTGGCCGCCGGCTGCTCGTCGGCCGAGCCGCCGCCCGTCACCACGGCCCCGCCACCGGCGACCACCGACGCCGGCGTACCGCCGACGGTGACCACCGGAGCGAGCGACGGACGGTCGATCGAGCCCGTCGCCGAGAGCACGCCGCGCTGCACCACCCCGGAGCTGATGCTCACGTTGGGCGCCGCCGGCGCCGCTGCCGGATCGGTGTACCAAGATTTGATCTTCACGAACAGCACCCAACACCGCTGTGAGCTGACCGGCTTCCCGGGTGTGTCCTATGTCGCGGGCGACGACGGCCACCAGGTCGGACCGGCCGCGGAGATGTCGGGCGAGCGGGGCGGCCCCGTCATCCTGGACCCCGCCGGCACCGCCAAGGCTCAGCTTCAGCTGGCCGACGTCCGGCTCTTCGACGCCGACACCTGCATGCCGACACCCGTCAGGGGCCTGCGTGTCTATCCGCCGGGTGACACGGCGTCGCTGTTCGTCCCGAGGGACGGCACCGGCTGCAGCGCGACGAGCCTGCCCGGTGCACAGCTCGCGGTGCAGACCGTCATGGCCAACTGATCGTCTCGGGAGGGGCGTCGACGGTGATCGACACCAGCGGCGTCCCGCTGGCGACGACCCTGGGCAGGACGAGCCGTACGGCAGCGTCACCGGCCTCGCCGCGGCCGGCCGGGTGATCACCTCGGCGCTGATGAGCCTGGTCGGGCGAGCGGATTGGTGGCTTCCGTGTGTGGGCCCGGTGACACCGGTGGTCGTTATGCTCGTACCCGACGGAAGGAGGGCGCGATGACCGTCGAAGCCGTTCCGCAGGCCCCGGCCCCGGAGGGCTGGACGATCTCCGACATCGACGCGCTGCCGGAGAACGGCCTGCGCTACGAGCTGGTGGACGGAGTGCCTCGGGTCCTGACGCCACCGACGCTCAAGCACCAGCAGGCCCAGCGTCGGCTGACGAATGCTCTTGAGGACGCCGCCCCACCCGGCATGGTCGTCACCGAGGGTGTCGGGGTGATCCTGGCTCTCGACCAGCGTCCGATCCCCGACGTCGTGGTGCTCCGCAGCTCCGAGGCAGACTCCGAGTTGAGCAACTTTCCCGCTGAACGGGTTCTGCTCGTCACGGAGGTCGTGTCACGGTCGAGCCGATCCGACGATCGGTTCCGCAAACCGGCGCAGTACGCCCAGGCAGGCATCGCGGTCTACCTGCGGGTGGAGCTGGACCCACCGCACGTCGTCGCCTACCGGATCGGACCCGACGGCCTGTACGTCGAGACCGGCCGCGCCGAGCCCGGTCAACAACTCGTGCTGCACGAGCCGTTCCCGATCACCCTCGACCCCGCAGCGCTGCTGCGCTGAGCCTGGATTCACGCGGCCCCGACAGCAGCCACGGTCACGTCACCGCCGATGTCGGTGCGGCACGGTCAGTGAGCCGGTAGCGTTCCCGGCCCCGACGGTTAGTCGAACAGGTCGTGGGCCGTGTCGGCGGTGGCCGCACGACGCACCCAGGTGTCGAGCCGGTCAAGGTCGCAACACTCGGCGATGCGGGTACGGACGTCGGGGGGAACGTCGATCCCACGGGCATCGAGCACCGCCAGCACCGCCGTGACCTTGCCCTCTGTCTTGCCTCGGGAGAAGTAGCGGCGGGCGAAGTCGCTCTGGTACTCATACGTTCCGGCGGCCATGAGTCCCTCCAGGTAACGCCGCGCCGCCTCGGGCAACGCAGCGAGCACAAGGTCACAATACAACTCCGCACACGGAGGATCGACCACGGCGAGCGCGCTGAGCAGCGCATCCAGCACCATGCTCCGCTTCGGGTCACCCCCGTGCGCGAGAGCCGAGAGCACCGCCACCTCCGGAACCCGACCCGCGTACTCGGCATCGGTCACCACCGGTACCCGGTCAGGTCCCAGCACCATCGGCGTCACCGTCGCGCCAGGTCCGAGCTCGATCGGCGTGGCACACCAGGCAGCCGTCACGGCATCGACGCAGACCACCAGCAGCACCGTCGGACAACGCAACCGCCCACGCAGGGTAGCCACATAGACCGGCCAGCTCCACCGCTTGCCCGGGTCCGGGCGCAGCTGTACCTCGACCACCACCGCCCACACCGCAGCCCCAGCCGCCGAGAGCACCACGACCGCGTCGGCGCGGTACTCGGTGGGGGTGAGAACGGTGAAGTCACCGGCCTCGACCGTGGACTGATCAAAGCCGGGCAGCTCCATTCCCAGCCGGTCGGCCAGCAGCTCGGCGGCCAGCGACGGCCGCTGCCGGAACATCTCGATCAACCCCTCATGCAGACTCGATGGCATACGGCGGACGCTACCGACGGCCACCGACAGTCCCGCGCGATCTAGCCGCCACCGAACCACCGGTCCCGGGCCACCCACACCCACCAGACCGACACCAGCGAACTGGCGGCTGCCGCCGCGGCGGAGGGCAAACAGTGGATCTCCGCGGGTGACGATCTCCAGGTTCGGGCCGCCGTCGGTGTCGCCGGGCTCGGCTACCACGGCAACGTCGCCGCTGATATCGGTGCGGCGCACGTTGGTATCGGTGCAACACGGCCAGGAAGCCGGTGCTGGTCGCGGTTGCCTACCCTGCCGCTGGTGGTCGTCTGCGTTTCGGAGTGCGGCTGGGCGAGGAGTCCGTCGCCATGATCGTTCACGACGTACAGGCGCGGGCGACTGAGCAGGATCTGGTCACCGTGGCACCGGACCAGCCTTGACGATCTGGAAACGACGTGACCGGTCGGGTACTCAGTGGTGCTGGTGGCGAACGGAGTTGTCCAACCGCCTCCGGGCTGGTGAAGCATGTGGCACGCTCAGCGTGAGCGCTCTGGTATCGGCGGATGGGCGGAGGTGACCGACGATGGCACACGTCGAAGATGTTGCGATCTACATCATGGAGCAGTGCGGGCCGATGACCGCGATGAAGCTTCAGAAGCTCGTGTACTACAGCCAGGCGTGGCACCTCGTCTGGGACGAGGAGCCGCTGTTCAGCGACCCCATCGAGGCGTGGGCGAACGGTCCGATCGTGCGGTCCCTGTACCACGGCACCGCGGCACCGCGGCAAGTTCTCGCTGAACGGGCCAGCGGAGATCACCGACGGTGACTCGTCGCGTCTGACCCCATTCGAGCGGGAGACGATCGACCAGGAGGGTTATTCAGGAGAGTTGTGTGGATCTTGTAAGACCGCGGTTGAGCTGCGGAGATACGCCTCCGATCAAGATCGCTGAATAAGCCTCCAGGTGTTACGCGCCTACGGCGACAAGTCCGCGCACTGGCTCAGCGAACTGACCCACAACGAGGAGCCCTGGCGTCGAGCGCGTGAAGGCCTCAGCCAACGTGAACGTGGCAGCCAAGTGATCACGGCTGAGAGCATGTTCGAATACTACGACGGCCTCACCAGCGCTGATGCAGAAGCCCTGTGACTGGCGGCAAGTCGAAGGCTGCGCGCAAGAACGCATCGGTCGACGCTGAGCGGTGCCCCCGCATCGAACGCGGCTCACGCCCCACTGGTGATCGGACGCCCCGGCGCGAGCACCGATTCGTCCCGCCCGATCCGGCGGACAAGGTCCTCATGCAGTTCGGCCGATGCGACGTCGACAGCGACTGGTGCCTGACCAAGATCAGCTCAGAGGATCACTGCGCTCCAACGATGAACCGAGCATGGACTATGACCTCGCCACGCTGCCGACCAGGACAGCACACGCCCGGCTCCCACGGCAACGTCATGTTCACAACCCGTAGTTGCCCGTCACTCTAAGTGGCCAGGAATGGGAGCACCCTCATCCGGTCCCGACATATCCGCTCGGTGGTTTCCTTAATCGCATCGACACCGTTCAGCCGGAGGATTCCGATAGCCATGTTCCTCAGCGTGGCCATGACCTGCGGCCCACTTCCGGTATATGCCTGATGCGCATCCTCACCCCAGACGGTGTCGCGCACGTAGTGACTTTTGTTCTCAATCCCCCAGTGATTTCGCACATACCGATCAAGATCGCCCGCAGTGGTGTCGGCAGCGTCCGTGCTGGCCACCACCCACGCGTGCTCCTTACTGATCCGCTCCCCGGCGAGATCGAAGACCTCGCGACGGACGCACCCCACCTGTCGTCCGTGC
>Ga0136617_10000098_pt1 | contig 60270 bp, 48 predicted proteins | sample AntDrymUQ3222106_2_FD_129672 | JGI IMG/M metagenome (GOLD analysis project Ga0136617, IMG submission 129672) | Polar desert sand microbial communities from Dry Valleys, Antarctica - metaG UQ322 (21.06) | ecosystem: Environmental > Terrestrial > Soil > Desert | place: Antarctica: Dry Valley...
CCGCGCTGGACGATGTGGGTCGTCGGCGGCCTCATCCTCACCGCCCTCCTCGTCCCTGGCCTGTGGCCGCACGAAGAGGGCGAGAAGCTCACCTACACGCAGTTCATGACGCAGGTCCGCGAGGGCAATGTCGACTCGATCGTCGTCAACAACTCGACGAACACGATCAGCGGCAAGCTCGACGACGGCACCGAGTTCGCGACGACCGGCGGCGGCGACCGCAGCCTGTCCGAGGCCGACGAGACGGTGCTACGTGAGAACAACGTCGACATCGAGTTCAGGACGCCCGGCAACAACTGGCTCCTCAGCCTCGCCGGCCTGCTGCTCCCGGTGCTCCTGATCGTCGGATTCTTCGTCTGGATGCAGCGCCGAGCCGCCGGGCAGATGGGCAACGTGATGTCGATCGGGCGCAGCCGGGCCAAGGCCTACGTGGCCGACAAGCCGTCGACGACGTTCGCCGACATCGCCGGCTACGAGGGCGTCAAGCAGGAGATCACCGAGGTCGTCGACTTCCTGCGCATGCCCGAGAGATTCCGCGAGATCGGCGCCCGCGTGCCCAAGGGCATGCTGCTCGTCGGTCCGCCGGGGACCGGCAAGACCCTGTTCGCCCGGGCCGTCGCCGGCGAGGCCGGCGTCGGCTTCCTGTCCGTCACCGGCTCCGACTTCATGGAAATGTTCGTGGGTGTCGGCGCCAGCCGCGTGCGCGACCTGTTCCAGCAGGCCCGTCGCCTCGGCCGGGCGATCATCTTCATCGACGAGATCGACTCGATCGGCCGCAAGCGGGGCGCCGGGCTCGGCGGCGGCCACGACGAGCGCGAGCAGACGCTGAACCAGATGCTGTCGGAGATGGACGGCTTCGAGACGTCCGAGGGCATCGTCATCCTCGCCGCCACCAACCGGCCCGACATCCTCGACCCGGCCCTGCTCCGTCCCGGCCGCTTCGACCGCCAGATCGTCGTGCCGCTGCCCGAGTTCGAAGAGCGCAAGGCCATCCTCGAGGTGCACTGCCGGGACAAGCGCATCGGCCGTGACGCCGACCTCGACGTGATGGCCCGGGCCACGCCCGGCATGTCCGGCGCCGACCTGGCCAACCTCGTCAACGAGGCCGCCCTCGTCGCCGTGCGCCGCGGGGCCAAGGAGATCGAGCGCATCGACTTCGAGAACGCTCGCGACCGCGTCGTGCTCGGCGCCCGCCGGGAGAGCCTCGTCATGTCGGCCGAGGAGAAGAAGGCGACGGCCTACCACGAAGGCGGTCACGCCCTCCTGGCCACCGTGCTCACCCACGGCGACCCCTTGCACAAGGTCACGATCCTCCCTCGCGGCATGGCCCTGGGCGTGACGTGGAGCCTTCCGCAGGAGCGGCACACCTACTCGCTGGAGTACTTCGAGGACACGATCTGCAAGGCGATGGGCGGCCGGGTCGCCGAGAAGGTGGTCTTCGACCACATCAACAGCGGCGCGGCCAACGACCTCGAGCAGTCGACCGCCATCGCCCGGCGAATGGTCCGCGAGTGGGGCATGAGCGACCGCATCGGGCCGATGGCCTGGAGCAGCCAGCAGGCGGTCTTCCTCGGTGAGGACCTGATGACGAGCGGCCGCGAGTACAGCGACGACACGGCCAAACTGCTCGACGAGGAGGTCGCCCGCATCCTCACCGAGCAGGAGCAGCGGGCCACGACGCTGATCCGCAAGCATCGTCGCGGGCTGGAGCTGATCGCCGAGGCCTTGCTCGAGCACGAGACGATCGACGGCCGCGAGGTTGGCCGCTTGATCCATCAGGGGCTGGGCGAGTCGGGCGACTCCGACATCCCCGAGATGAACATCCTCGACCCCGAGTACGACGACGAGGTCGAGCGGGCCCCGGAGCCTGGCGGCGGGACGATCACCCCGCCGGTCGCGGCCGGCGGCACCGGCCCGGGCATCGGCTGAGTCGCCCAACTCCAATCAGGGGGCGCAGTCGCCGTCGTCACGGCCGTCGCGGGCCCAGGCGACGGCGGCCCACAAGTCGGTGGCGGTCACCGGACCCAAGAAGTGACGGTGGACGACGCCGCTGGCATCGGCGATGACGACGAGCGGCACACTGTCGATGGCGTAACGCTCGTGGATGTCGCGGTGGGTCGCGAACTCGACGTCGACGACGGCGACGTCGTCGCTGGCGAGCACGGCGGCCTTGGCCGCAACGTCGGCGCACGAGCGGCACGTCGCCGACGAGAACACGGCCACCAACCACGGCGCCTCCGGGCGGGCGAAGTCGGCCCGATCGAGCTGCACCGGCACGTGGCCACGCGGTTGCGTCGGAGCGTCGGGGCGGCGGCGCCGAGCGACGGCGGCCACGGCCGCGGCGACGGCGACGATCGCCACGGCGATCAGCAGGTTGCTCATCGGCGCGCCGTCACCCGGCGGCCGGGAGCGGCCACGAGTTGACCCGTCCTTGCGCCCCCTCGTCGCGCGGGAGCAAGCGTTCGACGAACATCCGCCCGGTCGAGCGCAGGATCAGCTGGTGGCCGATGGCCAGCTCGTCGGTCAGGTCGATCGTGATCAGCCCGTTGGCCGGCAGGGCGAGGGACTCCAGGCCGGGAACGTTCTCGATGCCGGACGGGGTGACGGCCTGCACCGTGACCGTGGCGTCCTGGGCGTCGATGTTGTAGGCGACGAGCGCGGCCGGTGTCGGTTCTTCGACCCCGTACCCGAGCGTCCACGTCGTCGCCACGTACCCGTCCTCGTAGCGCGGCGGCGCGCCGACCACCACCGAGGTCGTCGGCAGGTCGTCGAACGTCCGGGTCAATGCCCGCTCGACGACGATGCGCTCCTCCAGCGACTGCGCGCTGAAGACCATCGCGTGGCGACCGGTCGGCATGCCCTCGACCTCGGCCGGCGCGAACGTCACGACCTGGCCGCTCGGCACGTCGATCGGGTCGATCGGCACGAACTCGGTCGTGTCGATCCCGAGCAGTGATGCGGTCACCTCGACGCTTTCGTCGCCGGGGTTGTAGATGCTGTAGCGCTCGGTGATCCCCTCGCCGACCTCACCGTCGGCGAACCACCACTGGTCACGCGCCGCCGGCGCCGCCAGCGTGACGGCGTAGCCGCGCCGCCCGGTCCCGGCGTAGGTCTGGGCTCGGGCGACGAGGATCTCGCCCTTCGTCGCTTCGATGGCCACGGCCACCTCGGTCTCGTCGCGGGCCGCCAACTCGGTCATGTCGAGGATGCGCACCGAGTGCGGCGGGATCAGCGTGCTGCGCAGCTCAGTCGGCTCGCGCGAGCCGTCCTGGGTGGCGAAGCGGACTCCCACCGTCGCCCCCGACGGATACGGGTTCATGAGGATCAGCTGGTCCCGGCTGCCGTCGGCGGTGTAGCCCTCGGCGAGGTACCAGTTGGGCGACGTCGTGGTGGAGCAGGCGGCGACCGAGTCGGCCACGGCCCCATTGACGAGCGGACTCGTCGCCCGTTGCTCGACGACCCCGGCCCCGCCGGTGATCTCGACCACGGCGCCGGCGTAGGGCGACGTGATGGCGGCGTCGACATCGACCGTCGTGCGCGACCGGGGCGCGACGGTGGCCTCCTGGGTCACGGGCTCGCCCTCCGTGCCGAGGAAGGAGAGATGCACCTGCAGCTCGGCCTCGTCGGCGTTGGCGATCATGATCTCGCCGCCGCTGTCGGGCTCGCCCGACGCCGGCACGCCCGGGCAGTACCACGTCGTCGACAGCGCGGTGCGAACGGGGGCCGCCGGCATCCACTGCTCGACGGCGCTGGCGGCGGAGAAGACGGGGGCGACCGACGGCGGCAGATCACGGCCGACGGTGGCGATGACCGTGGCGGCGGCGACGACGGCCCCGAGCATCGGGAGGCGGCGCACGTTCATCGAGGCCTCGGCTCCGAGTCCTCGGGCTGGTCCGGCACCATCTCCGACACCCAGCCCCCGTAGCCGGTCCGGTCGACCGTCCCCCGGTCCAGGGCGGTGAGATCGGTGGCGCCGGGCTCGGCATCGAGGTCGAGCAGCGTCTCGTCGCGGGTCCGTGTGCGCCGCAGCACGGCGGGGACGCCGACGCGACTGGCGGCCAGCAGCACGAGCAGCCAGCCGGCGACGACGAGCGCGAGCACCGCCTGGCGGCTCGCCGACGGCACGTAGCGCAACTCGGCGGCGCCAGCGGCGGGGAGGTCGAAGGCCATCGTCGTGCCGAAGGCCGAACGCGACGCCACCACCCGCTCGTCGACCTCGAGACGCCAGTGGTCGTCAGGGGAGATGCCGATGTGCAACGTCCCGGCCGTCACCGCCCCCTCGGCCCGGCGGTCGACATCGGCGCCGACGAGCACCGGTGTGGCCGTCGACGGGTCGAGCGTCACAAGGACGTCGAGACCGTCCGCCCGGGTCGCCTCGGCCAGCGGCCCGCTGGTCGTGGCGATCGTCGGCATCGCCGCCCTGTTCTCGAAGACCACGAACGACGTCGGCGTGACGACCCGGAACAGGTCGAGCTGGGTGTTCAAGGCGTCGGTCAAGCCAGTGGCCAGGGGTAGCCGGTCGTCGCCCGTCGAGACGACGCCGTCGACGATGGGCACGACGAGGTAACGCACCCCGAACGGAGCTAGCAGCCGGCCGCCGCGCGTCGTCTGGCCGGCGGCGATGTCGGCGAGCACGTCGACCAGCGCCGTGCGCACCTCGGCGTCGGCCGCCGGCCAACGATCGCGGGCATCGAGCGGACCGTCGTCGACGACGGCTACCGACACGCCGCCGCCGAGCGACGTTCCCGGCACCGGCAACAGCCGCGGGTCGCCGAGGTAGACGATCCGGTCGTCCCGGCCCGAACTGGCCGAATCGGCGTCGGTGCCGACATAGGTCGCGGTCAGCTCGTTGAGCGTTGAGCGGGGGGCGTAGAAGGCACCGTCGGTCAACGTGAACACGACCGGCACACAACCGACGGCCGTCGCCGCCAGGGCGACGATGGCGGCGGGCTGGCGCCAGCCGAAGCGGCGCCCGGCAACGTCATCGCCGAAGGCGGCCGACAATGACGCCGCGCCCACCGCCAGGCCGACGACGGCTGGCGCCAGCAGCAGGCCGACGTCGGGCAGCCGGAAGGCCAGCGCGTCGCGGTCCTGCAACACGGCCAGCACGCCGAACACGGCGACCAGGCCGGCGGCCCGGCCGGCCCAGGTGAGGCGCCAGGAGCGGGCCACCGCCAGCGCGACCCCGAGCGGAATCAGCAAGCAGACGGCGAGCACGGCGAAGCGGGCCTGACCGATGTCCATAGAGGCGACGGCGACGAGGCCGCGGCCGGGCGGGTTGGCCAGCTCCGGACTGAGCAAGTCGCTCCAGGCCCACGAGGCCGAGTACGGAAGGTTGAGGACCCAGGCCACGCCGACGGCGATCGCCCCGACGCCGAGGCACCACAGCGATGTGCGGACGCCGGCGCCGGCCGCCGCCGATGCCGCCGCCAGGACGACGACGACGAGGGCGAGCACGATGAAAAGCGCCGGTGAGAGGGCCACGGCGACGGCGGCCCCAAGGGCGAGGACGGCCGTGCGCCGGACACGCTCGCGGGGCGACGGCTCGAGGATGCCGTCGACGAGCTCGTCGTGGGCCAACTCCGGATCGGCGGTCCCGACACCGAGAGCCCGCCGCAGCAAGTGCACGAACCACGGCAGCGCGGCGTAGGCGATCAGCCCGCCGAAGCGCCCGGTCGATACGAGTCCGGGGACGAGCGGCGTTGCCGCGTAGACGACGAGGGCGGTCAGCCGCGCCCGGTTGTGCGGGAACAGCGTGGCCAGGCGCCACATGCCGAGCAAGCCGACGAGTATCGACCCGATCACGAGCACGGTCAGACCGAGCCCCATGCGGAAGCCCCACAGCACACTCGCCAGCGACAACACGGCCCAGCCGGTCGGCGGCGCCGACGTCGCCCCGAGGCCGTTGGCGTTCCAGCCCGACGCGAACTCGCCCCACCAGTCCCGCGGGCTGTCGGGGAGGGCCAGCAGCTCCCCGACCGGTGGCACGCGCGTGTCGATCATCGTGCGGCTGGCGACGAGCAGCCCGGCGACGACGACGAGCCACACGAGCGTCGTGCCGAGCGAGCTCTCCCTCCAGCGCCGCACACTGGTGTCCTCACCGACGTAGGTCGTGGTGTCGCGAGTGCGCAGGTATGAGGCGATGCGGGCACTGCCCTTGCTCTGTAGGCCGGCCAGCTCCTGGTCCGGCACCTGCCGATAGACGGCCACGGCGCGGCGTCGGGCGAGGATGGCCGGCGTCCGCGGCAGCAGCCCGACGAAGCCGCGCAGCGACGCCCAGGCCTCGCCGAAGCGGCCGGTGAACAGCCCGACGACCAGCTCGACGACGGTCAGGGCCACCAGCTCGAGCGACCGCACGACCAGGCGACCGCCGCTGGTCAGCGTCGTCACGGTGCGCATGCGGTGACGGGCCCGGAGCGCGCTGTGGTTGAGGTCGGGCCGGCGCACTTCGAGCTGTTCGAGGTGGCGGGCCCGCGCCTGGGGGGCGACGACGACGCGTGCCCCACTGACGTGGATTCGCCAGCACAGGTCGACATCTTCGCCGTGGAAGCTGATCGACTCGTCGAAGCCGCCGATCGATCGGAACAGGTCGGCCCGCACGAGCAGGGCGGCCGACGGCAGGACGAACACGTCGCGCACGGCGTCGTGCTGTTCCTGGTCGAACTCGCCCGGCTCGATCACCGGGTCGATCTCGCCGAAGCGATCCATCCCCAGCCCGACGTGCTGGAGCACGCCCGGCTGGTCCCACTCGACCAGCTTGGGCCCGACGACCCCTGCATTGGAGCGGTACAGCTCCTCGACGAGGACGCGGATGGCGTCGGCGTCGAGGGCGACGTCGTCGTGGAGGAAGCAGAAGAAGCCGCTGTCACCCTCGACGAGGCGGAGGACCTCGTTGGCGGCGGTCCCAAAGCCCGGGTTGGCGCCGAGGTCACGCACGAAAGCATCGGGCAGGACAGCCCGGATGCGCGTGGCCAGATCGCCGCCGTCGGCATCCTCGGGCGCCGTGAGCAGGAACAACGTGTTGAGGTTGGGGTAGTCCTGGTCGGCGAGGGCCTCGAGCGACTCATCGAACCACGGGCCCGGCGCATGGACGACGACGACGGCGACAACCGGCGGCGCGAGGGGGGCGTCCGCGAACGCGGCGTCGGTGTCCACGGTGGCCCGAGGCTACCGGCGCGACCAGGTCGGTTTCGTCATCAATCTGTCATCTTCGGCGAGGGACCGCTCCGGGGCATCGAGCTACTCGCCGTGGTCACGCCGTAGCATCCGGGCTTCGTGTCCGACGCCCCGAGCACCCGAACGCCGCTGCCCGAGGGCACCATCCCGGTCGCCGCCGCGCTACTCATCGCCGGGATCGCGACGTATGCGTTCTTCACCGTCGGCACGTGGGCCGTCGGCGGCAAGGACGAGTTCAAGCCGATCTCGTCGCTGTGGTTCGCCACGTTCGCGCTGGCGCCGGGCTTCTTCCTGCCGCTGGAGCAGGAGCTGGGCCGGGCTCTCGCCCACCGCCGCGCCGTCGGCGACGGCGGGCGGCCCGTCGTCCGGCGCATCGTCCTGCTCGGCGCCGTGCTCGTCACCGTCGTCGTCGTCGGCATCCTCGCCGCGAGCCCGCTGATCACGGCCGAGTTCTTCGACGGCAGCTGGTGGATGCTGGCTGCCCTCGTCTGCTCGTTCGCCGCCTATGCCCCCGCCCACCTGGCGCGGGGCATCTGCTCGGGCTCGGGACGCTTCCGCGAGTACGCCACCGTGATGGGCGCCGACGGCGTCGTGCGCATCGTCATGTGCCTCGCCCTCGCCGTCGTCGGCGTCAGCGCCGCCGCCGCCTACGGGTTCGCCGTCGCCCTCGCCCCGCTCGCCGGCGTGACCATCGTGCTCGCTCGCGGCCGCCTGCGCACCGAACCGGGCCCGCCGGCGACGTGGCCGGAGGTGACCCCCAATCTCGGCTGGCTGCTGCTCGGCTCGGTCTTCGCCGCCACCCTGCTCAACGCCGGTCCGTTGGCGACCACACTGCTCGGCTCGGCCACCGAGAGCGCGCGCATCTCGGAGTTCGCGTACGGCGTCCTGCTGGCGCGCATCCCGCTGTTCATGTTCCAGGCCGTGCAGGCCGCCCTGCTCCCCCGACTCAGCCGGCTGGCGGCGCGGGGCGAACTCGACGAGTTCCGTCGCGGCCTCGGTCAGCTCCTCGCCGTCGTCATCGGCGTCGGGGTCGTCGGGACGGCCGGCGCCTTCCTGTTCGGCCCGTACGTGCTGGAGCTGGTCTTCGACGCCGACCTGACGGGCCGCACCCTCGCCATGCTCGCCCTCGGCAGCGCCTGCTACATGATGGCGCTGGCCCTGGCCCAAGCCGTCATCGCCCTCAAGGGTCACGCCCTCGTCAGCGTGGGCTGGAGCGCCGGCGTCGTCGCCTTCGTGCTGACGACGTGGCTGGCCAGCGACGATCTGTTCCGCCGGGTCGAGATCGGACTGCTGGTGGCGTCGGCGACGGCGATGGTCGCGTTCGCCCTCGCCCTGCGCCAACGCCTCGCCGCTGGGGCCGTGCCCGACGACGGCTCGGTGCTCGAAGCCCTGATGGACCAGCCCCTCGAGGGTTAGCCGGGGACGGCGAGGCCGGCCTTCTTGGCCTCGATCTCGAGATCGTTGGCGACCATCATCGTGACGAGCGTCGGGAAGTCGACCTCGGGCTTCCAGCCGAGCTTGGTGCGGGCTTTGGTGGCGTCGCCGATCAACAAGTCGACCTCGGCCGGACGGAAGAACTTCTGGTCCTGGCGCACGTACTGCTGCCAGTCGTCGATGTCGACCTCGGCGAAGGCCCGGGCCACGAACTCCTCGACGGTGTGCGTCTCCCCGGTGGCGATGACGAAATCGTCAGGCTCGTCCTGCTGCAGCATCAACCACATCGCCCGGACGTAGTCGCCGGCATAGCCCCAGTCCCGCTTGGTGTCCATCGGACCCATGACGAGCTCGTGCTGGAGGCCGAGCTTGATGCGGGCCGCCGCGTTGGACACCTTCCGAGTCACGAACTCGATCCCCCGGCGCGGACCCTCGTGGTTGAACAAGATCCCCGAACAGGCGAACATGCCGTAGGACTCGCGGTAGTTGACGGTGATGTCGTGGCCGAACACCTTCGCCGCCCCGTACGGCGAACGGGGATGGAACGGCGTCAGCTCGGTCTGCGGTGTCTCGCGCACCTTGCCGAACATCTCCGAGCTCGACGCCTGGTAGAAGCGGACGGGATTGCCCTGGGCACCCCCGACCATGCGGATCGCCTCCAACATGCGCAACACGCCGAGTCCGGTCGTGTTGGCGGTCAGCTCCGGCTGGCTGAAGCTCAACGCGACAAAGCTGATGGCGCCGAGGTTGTAGACCTCGTCGGGCTGAGCCAGCTCCAACGCCGCCACCAGCGACGGCAGGTCGGCCAGATCGCCCGACACCAGCTCGACGAACGGCATCTCCTCGACGACCTTCTCGGCTCGCGGATTGCTCTGGCCCTTGACCATCCCGTACACGTCGTAGCCCTGCGCGTGCAGGAACTCGGCCAGGTGCCGGCCGTCCTGGCCCGTGATGCCGGTGATGAAGGCGCGAGGCATGGGCCCGGAGTGTACGAGCGCCGCTAGGTTCCGACGTCGGGATGGAACCGGTCCGCATCGCCTTCGACGTCGGTCCGGAACACGGCCATCGCACCGGCGTCGGCGTCACCGTGCACGCCCTGCGCAGCGCCCTCGACGAGCGGGCCGACGTCGCCTTGGTGCCCTACCTGCTCAGCTGGCGGACCCACCCGGACCCGCCGACGCGACGCCTGGCCCTGCCGGCGGCGCTGGCCCACCGCCTGTGGGCCCACGTCGACGCGCCGGCGGCCGAGCGCATGCTGGGGCCGTTCGATGTCCTCCACGGCACCAACTACCTGGTCGCGCCGAGCCGCCAGCCCCGTCTGGTCTCGGTGTACGACTGCTGGTTCCTGGATCACCCCGAGCAGGCGGCGCCGAGCGTGCGCCGGGCCGGCGCCGTGCTCCGCCGCGCCGTCGCCGCCGGCGCCACCGTCCACACGTCCAGCCACGCCACCGCCGATCGGGTGCGCGACGTGCTCGCGACCGAGCGCGTCGAGGTGATCCCTCTCAGTGCCTTGCCGGTGGACCCGCCGGCGACGAGCGCCGACGCGCCGGCGGCGGTGGCGGCCGTGGCCGGGAGGCCGTTCGTCCTCGCCCTCGGCACGTTGGAGCGGCGCAAGAACCTGCCGGCACTGATCGCCGCCTTCGGCCACCTCGCCGTAGACCAGCCCGATCTGGGGTTGGTGCTGGCCGGCGCCGACGGCGATGACGGCCCGGCCGTGACGACCGCCCTGGCGGCACTGCCCGCCGCCGTGCGCGCCCGGGTCGTCCGACCGGGACCGGTGACGGCGGCGGTGAAGGCGTGGTTGCTCGGTCACGCCCGGCTGCTCGCCTATCCGTCACTGGACGAGGGGTTCGGCTTCCCGCTCCTCGAAGCGCAGCAGGCCGGCCTGCCGATCGTCGCCACCCGGGCCGGATCGATCCCGGAAGTCGGCGGGACCGGGGTCGAGCTCGTCGCCGTCGGTGACACCGAGGCGCTGGCCGCCGCCCTCGACCGGGTGGCCAGCGACGAGGGGCGCCGGGCCGAGTTGATCGGCGCCGGCCACGCCAACCTCGCCCGCTTCTCGTGGGCAGCCACGGCGGCGGCGATGGCGGCCCTCTATCGCCGCATGGCTGGGGAGGGTCGATGATGGGGTCCGTGGCGTTGCCAGGCGAGATCGACGTGGCCGTCCTCGCCGGCGGAGTCGGGGCGGCCCGCTTCCTGCGGGCGCTGGTCGACGTCGTCGCCCCGGAGCGCATCGCCGCCGTCGTCAACACCGCCGACGACACGGTGCTGCACGGGCTCGAGATCTCCCCCGACCTCGACACCGTCGTCTACACGCTGGCCGGCGCCATCGACCCGGCGCGGGGGTGGGGGCTGGCCGGTGAGACGTGGCAAGCGATGGCCGGGCTGGAGCGCTACGCCACTGTCCGCCCGGCGGGCTCCGGCGCCGCGCCGACGTGGTTCAACCTCGGCGACCGGGACCTGGCGACCCACCTGTACCGGACCGCGCGCCGGACCGAGGGGGCCCGCCCGACCGATGTAGCCGCCGAGATCGCGCGGGCGTGGGGTGTTGCCGTGCGCCTGCTGCCGATGACCGACGGACGCTGGACGACCCGCGTCACGCTGGCCGAGACCGGGGAGGAGGTCGCCTTCCAGGACTACTTCGTGCGCCAGCACCACGACGTCGCCGTCGCCGGTGTCCGCTTCGCCGGCGACGCCGACATCGTGGCCACGCCGGAGGCCTTGGGCGTTCTGGCCGAGGCGCCGGTGGTCGTCATCGCCCCGTCGAACCCGTTGGTGTCGATCGCGCCGATCCGCTCGCTGCCCGGTGTCGACGAGACGCTGGCTTCCCGGCGGGACTCGGTCGTCGCCGTGTCGCCGATCGTCGGCGGCCGCGCCCTCAAGGGACCGGCCGACCGGATGCTGCGCGAGCTCGGCATCGAGGCGTCCGTGGCCGGTGTCGCCCGGATGTACGCGCCGGTCGCAGCCGCCCTCGTGATCGACCCGGCCGACGCGGCCCTCGCCGACGACGTCGCCGCGGCGGGGATGCACGCCGTCGTCGTGCCGTCGGTGATGAGCGACCCCGCCGTCGCCGTCGCCCTGGCCAGAGCCACGTTGGCCGCCGCCCGCCCCTGAGCCCGAACCCCGTTGCGGATCGGCGAGGGGGGGCGAGCGTCGAAGCGAAGCGGAGACGGCGAGCTCGGCAGGCGCAGCCGATCCGGCTTAGCCGGTCCGCGGAGCCCGAGCGAGATCAGGGGCGAAGCGAATCGAGGCCGGCGGCGAGGGCCGTCCACGGCGCCCAGCCGAGGTGGATACGGGCGCGCACGGGCGACACCGCGAACCGCGCCAGCTCGTCGGGGCGGGCGGGGCCGAAGCCGGCGCCGGCACCGTCGGGCGCCACCGTCGACCACAGCTCGCGCAGCGACGTCTGCACGCCGGTGCCGATGTTGACGACGAGGCCGCTGCCGCGCTCGCCGGCGCGGGCCAAGGCATCGACGGCATCGTCGACGAACAGGAAGTCGCGGGTCTGGCGGCCGTCGCCGTTCAGGGTCAGGCTGCTTCCGCCGCCGGCCGCGGCCAGCGCGTTGGCCACGACGCCGCGCCGTTGGCGCGGGCCGTAGACGGTCGTCAGCGCCAGGGCCGTGAACTCGACGTCCCACCGCTCGCGGTAGGAGGTGAGGAGGTCGATGATCGCCTTGGCGACGACGCCGCGGACGCCGCGGGCGACGAGCAGGCGCTCCTTGACGGGCAGCTCGCGCCCCGACGGATGGCCGTACAGGGCGGTCGCCGGCAGGGCGACGACGATCTTGTCCACGCCGGTCCGGCGGGCGACCTCCATGAGGGCGAGCATCGACGCGAACGCCCGGCCGTGCTCCGGCGCCGGCGCCTCGTGCGGCGGCAGCAGGGCGAGGTGGTAGATCGTGGTCGGGCGGCGCCGGGCGATTAGCTCGCCCAACCCGGGCGTCGTCGCGTCGAGCGTGTGGATGTGCAGCTCAGCCGCCGTCGTGGTCCGGATCGACGCCCGGGCATCGGCCAGGCTGGCCAGCGAACCGGTGGACAGGTCGTCGACGACGTCGACGGCGAGCCCGTCGTCGAGCAGCCGGTCGACGAGGTGGGAGCCGATGAACCCGGCCCCGCCGATGACGAGGATCGGCCGGCGCCGGTCGTCGACGGCCGCCTCGGTCGGGCTCGCCGCGGCCGCCGGTTCGGTCGCGCCGCCAGGGGCATCGGGATCGGGGACCCGACCGTCGGCGACGACGGCACCGGCAGGAATCGCGCCGTCCGCGCCCACCACCATGTTGCGCAGGTGGGCGCCGTCGCCGACGGCACCCATGACGATCGACTCCTCGACGACGGCCCCCGGACCGATGCGGGCGCCGGCCATGACGACCGTGGCTCGCAGCGCCGCTCCCGCGCCGACGACGGCTCCCGGACCGACGATGGCCCGTTCGAGCGTCACGTCGGCGGCGACGTCGGCCTCCGGGTCGACCGGCTCGGTCAGCCGCTCGGCGCGCCGACCGTCGAGCAAGTCGAGGTTGGCCTGGAGGTACTGCTCGGGTCGCCCGGCGTCGAGCCAGTACACGTCGCGTGGCGCCCCGTAGATCCGGCCCCGCTCGACGAGACGGGGAAACGTGTCGCGCTCCACCGACACGCGCTGGCCCGACGGGATCAGCTCCAGCACCGATGGCTCGAACACGTACGTGCCGGCGTTGACGAGGTTGCTCGGCGCCGTGCCGGGCGGCGGCTTCTCGACGAAGCCGACGATTCGTTCGTCGGCGGCCAGCTCGGCGACGCCGAAGGCCGACGGATCCTCGACGCCGATCAGGTGGAGCGTGGCCTCGGCTCCCCGTCGGCGGTGGGTGGCGATCAGCTCGCCGATGTCGAGATCGGTGATGATGTCGCCGTTGGCCACGACGAACGTGTCGTCGACCCCGCTGCGGTCGGCGGCGAAGCGGATCGCCCCGCCCGTATCGAGCGGCTCGGGCTCGACGGCGTAGTGGAGGCGCACGTCGCCGCAACGCTGATCGGGGAAAGCGGCCATGAACGGCTCGGGCCGGAACCCCAGGGCCATGGTGACGTCGCCGATGCCACCCTCGGCCAAACCGGCGATGAGCCGGGCGATGAGGGGAACGTTGCCGATCGGCAACATCGGTTTGGGCACCGAGTTCGTCAGTGGGCGCAGGCGTGTGCCGAAGCCCCCGACGAGGACGACGGCGTGCATCAGCCGCCCGTGGTCGGCGGCACCGTCGCTGCCGGCACGTCGGTGGCCGGCGTCGACGCGTCCGGCGCCGAGCCCGACGTCGCTGTGCTCGCCCCCGTCGTGACGTCGGTCGTGACGTCGCTCGTCGCGCCGGTGGCGCCGGCCGTCGTCGTCGTCGGCGGCAAGCCGCTGGCCCCCGGCGCCTGGTCGAGCGCCCCCAAGGCGGGAAGCTCGGCGGCCCACGGCGGCATGGCCACTTCGCGGGCGTCTTGGCTTTCGGGGATGTAGGCGACCACGAAGACCATCGCATCCCGGTTGATACGGATGCTGTCGAAGTCGGCCGTGTACACGGTCGGGTCGCCGGTGTCGGTGAAGTTGTTCCACACGCCGACGGCGAGCTTTCCCTCCTCGTCACCGCACATCGTCTCGCCCTCGACGTACTCCTCGCCGCCGAGCTGGTCGTCCGGGAACGACAGCTCGGTGTCGGACAGGTCGACGCCGTAGACGTCGAGGAACACGCCGAGGGTGGCGTTGTGGCCGGTGGCGGCGGACGTCAGCGGGTGCCAGTGGATGACGCCGTCGTCGTGGCTGTGGACGCCCGTGCGCAGGTACTCCTGGCTGAGGATTTGCCCCGTGGAGTCCAGCTCCTCCTTGGCCCCGGTGAGCCGCTGCACCGACTCGGTGCCGCACAGGTCGAAGCCGTAGGCGACGTGCCAGTGATCGTCGACCGTCGGCGGCGAGGCGTCAGCCGCCGGCCGGCTGAAGCGGGCGTAGACGATCAGGGCCATGCCGGCCACGACGATGGCCATGACGACGAGCGGGAAGAGGGTCCCTCCCTGGAAGCGGACCTTCTTCCCGCGACCCTTCTGAGCCAGGCGGGCCGCCTTCTTGGTCGACGATGAGGACACCACGGGGGCCGAAGCCTACCGGCCGCCCCGCCGGTTCACGGGGCGCCTGGGCGCCGTCGGCGAGGGTCGCTGAGCGCTCTTACCAGGTGTTCGTAGGAGGCGGCCACGGCCGCCGGGGAGGCCGCGCCGACGACCCAGGCGCGCCCCCGGCGGCCCATCGCGGCGGCCCCATCCGGGTCAGCGAGCAGCGTGTCGAGGGCGGCGGTGAAGGCATCGGGATCGTCGGGCGCGACTGCGATGCCGGCCCCGCTGGCCGCCAGCAGGCGGGGGATCTCGGTGCCGGCGTCGATGGCGGCGACGACCGGCCGGCCGGCGGCGAGAATCGAGTACGTCTTCGACGGCACGCTGACCGAGCCGAGCCCGCGGCGCAGGGGGACGACGTGGACGTCGCCGGTGGCCAGCAGCTCGGGCAGCCGCTCAGCCGGGACGAAGCCGGCGAAGCGGACGTTGGGCAGGCCGGCGGCCGCCCGTTCGAGCGCGTCGCGGGCCGAGCCACCGCCGTTGAGAAGGAACGTCACGTCGGGGAGGCGGCGGGCGGCCTCGACGACGAGTTCCAGTGACTGCGAGAAGCCGATGTTGCCGGCGTAGAGGACGACCGGCTCGGCGCCGATGCCCAGCTCCCGGCGGTAGCCGGTGGCTCGGTCAGCCGGCAGCACCTGGTCGGTGTCGACGAAGTTGGGGATGGTGTGGACGGTGGCGGCCCGCGCCGCCGGCAGCTTGGCGACGACGTTGACCCGCAGGTCGTCGGAGAGCACCGTGACGGCGTCGGCCCGGCGGTAGCTCCACCGTTCGACCGCGCCGGCGAGCGCGATCACCCTGCGGTCGGTGATCGCACCGGTGCGCACGGCGGCGTCGGGGAAGACGTCCTGGATGTTGAACACGAACGGCGCCTGGTGGGACCAGGCGACGAGGCGCCCGGTCGGGCCCATCGTCAGCGGCGGCGACATGGCGATGACGGCGTCGACACGGCGGGCGATCCCACCCGCCCGCAGGCCGGCGGCGGTGGCCAGCGCCGAGAACCCGGCGAACCCGGCCGCGCGGCGCAGGAGGTTGCGGCGGTCGGCACCCGGAAACGGGTGGAGGCGGCGGACGGTTCCCCACCCGGTGTTCTGGCGCCGCCACCAGCGCCCCGTCCAACCGGGGGCCACGGCATGGTCGCGGTACCAGGGCAGGGTCGTGACGACGTGCAGTTCGTGCCCGCGGGCACCGAGCTCCTCGACGATGCGCGTGAGCACCCGGCCGGTCGGCGCCGTGTCGGGATCGAAGTGCGGACCGATGACGACGAGGCGCAGCGCCCGCTGGTCGGGGCGACGTCGGGAACGGCCGCCGCCGCCGGTGGCGCCGGCGGCCTGGCGATAGGCACCGGCGAGGGCCGCCCCCGACGCCATCGCCGTGAACCGAGCGGCACGGACCTGCCCGGCGACGACGAGCTCGCCCCGACGGGCCCGCACCTCGTCGAGGGCGCCGGCCCAGGCGTCGATGTCGAGCGGCCGCAGCACGGCGGCGTCGCCGGCGACCTCGGGGAGGGCGGCCTCGTTGCTGGCGACGACCGGCGTGCCCAGCACCATCGCTTCCAGCACGGGCGCGCCGAAGCCCTCGTACTGGGACGGGAACACCAACGCCTCGGCCGCCGCGATCAGCCCATCACGGTCGGCGTCGGGCACCCGACCGGTCCGCACGACCCGCCGGCCGAGCCCGAGCTGCTCGATGGCGGCCGTGACCGCCTGGTCGGCGCGGCCGGCCTCGCCGGTGAACACGACGGCGAGGTCGGGGTCGCCCCAGGCCTCGCGGCCGCCGGCCAGCAGGTCGAGCACGAAGCGGTGCTGCTTGTGGGGGTGGGTGATCGCCGGCAGGATCACGTAGGGCCGCCGGCCAAGTCCGTAGCGGTGACGCACGGTGTCCTCGTCGGTGACGGTCGCCGGGGCATCGACGCCGTGGGGAACGACGACGACGCGGTCCGGCTCGACGTCGTAGGCCTCGACGACGGTGGCCCGGACGTACTCGCTGGGCACGGCCACGACGGCGGCCCGACGCACGCTGGCCGGCACGACGGCGCGCAGGTAGCGACGCTTGAGCGGCGCGACGTACTCGGGGTAGCGGCGCCACTGGAGGTCGTGGATCGTGAGCACGACCGGGTCGGGGCTGCGCCGCGGCAGCGTGCCGCCGCCGTGGTGGACGACATCATGGCCGCGCAGCTGCTGCGCCAGCCAGGTCGCCTCGGCCAGCACGCGGCGTCCCCGACGCTCGATGCCGGCCGGCCCGACGACCTGCTCGACGCCGTCGAGCTCGGGGTGGGCGGCGGCGTAGCCCGGTGGCACGAACAGCCGCAGCTCGATGTCCGGCGCTGCTACCCGCAGCCCGTGCAGTTGGCGGGCCAGGTATTCCTCGGACCCTCCGACCTGGCCGGGAAGACTCCACAACAGGTTGACGCCGACGCGGAGGTCGCCGCGCCCGTTCACCGGCGAGCCACCTCGGCGTAGACGGCGCGCGTCGCGGCGGCCGTCGCCGCCCACGTCAACTCGGCCGCCCGGGCCCGACCGCGGATCGCCAGGTCGGAGGCGTCGACGAGGGCGGCTTCGATGCCGGCGCCGATGGCATCGACGTCAAGCGGGTCGACGAGCACGGCCGCGCCCCCGGCGACCTCGGCCGTCGAACGGCCTGCGCTGGTGACCACGGGCGTGCCCTGGGCCATCGCCTCGGCCACCGGCAGCCCGAAGCCCTCCCGCTCGCTCGGATAGGCGAACACGGTGGCGGCGGCGTAGAGGGCTGCGAGGTCGGCCGGCGGGACGAAGCCGAGGAAGCGGACGGCGGCGCCGGTCGGCGCCGGGGCGTCACCCCAGCCGGTCGGCCCGGCGACGACGAGCGGCAGCCGTTCGTCCGACGCGTCGATGGCGGCGACGAGGCGGCCGAGGTTCTTGCGCGGCTCGACGGTGCCGACGAACAGGACGAAGCGCTCGGGCAAGGCGTAGTCGCGTCGCACGCGATCGATATCGGCGGCGGCGGCCGGGGTGGCGTCGACGCCGAGCGGCACGACGCGGAGGCGGTCGTCGCCGATGCCGTGGTCGCGCAGGTCGGCCGCGCTCGCCGCGCTCGAGGTGATGACGGCGGCGGCCCGGTCACGCACGACGGCGAGGCTGCGCACCATCACCCGCACGCCCTGGCGGGTGAAGCCCTGCGGCTCGTGAACGAAGGCGATGTCGTGCACGGTGACGACGAGCGGCGCCCGCGTCGGGCACGGCACCAGCCCGGTGGCGTGGGCGACGTCGACCGGCCCGGTGACCCGCTCGACGCGGGGCCGACCCAGCCGCAGCCAGGCCTCGTACAGCAGCGGGCGAGGCAGCGGCAGGTGGGCGATCGGCCCCGGCGGCCGGAACGGCGGCGCCGGCGGGTGGCGATGACGGCCGGCGACGAAGCGCAGGTCGACGTCGCCGGCGCCGTGCAGCGCCCGCGCCACCTCGACGGCGGCCACCGCCGTCCCCCCCGGCACCCGGTGCCAGCACTGCTCGACCGTGTAGGCGACGCGCAGGGCGGCGCGGTCCGGTCTCAATGGTGCACCGTGACCTTATTCGACGCGTTCGGGTACGCGTTGGTGCACCAGTGAGCCGAAGACGATGCCTGATGGTTCGCTCGCTGAAGCTCGCTCACGGCTCTCCATGATGGCGGGCCGCACGTAGCATCGGCCGCCATGACGTCGTTCTGGACCGGCCGCCGCGTGCTCGTCACCGGCGGGGCCGGGTTCCTCGGACGCCGGGTCGTCGCCCGGCTGATCGACGCTGGCAGTGAGGTCGTCGTCCCCCGCCACGCCGACCACGACCTCACCGTGCCCGGCGTGGCCGAGGCCGTGCTCGCCGAGCACCAGCCGGCCACCGTCATCCACCTCGCCGCCCGGGTCGGAGGGATCGGTTACAACCAGGCCGCGCCGGCGACGCTGTATCTCGCCAACCTGCTGATGGGCACGCACGTCATCGAGGCGGCCCGCCACGCCGCCAGCGTCGACAAGACGGTGCTGCTCGGAACGGTGTGTTCGTACCCGAAGTTCACGCCGGTGCCATTCCAGGAGGCCAGCCTGTGGGACGGCTACCCGGAGGAGACCAACGCGCCTTACGGCATCGCCAAAAAGGCGCACCTCGTGCACGCCCAGGTCAACGCCGCCCAGTACGGCCAGCGCTTCGCCTATCTCATCCCGACGAACCTGTACGGACCGGGCGACAAGTTCCACCCGTCGGTGTCGCACGTCATCCCGGCTCTCATCAAGAAGGCGGTCGAGGCGACCGAGGCCGGCGCCGACCACATCGAGGTGTGGGGCACCGGCTCGGCCAGCCGGGAGTACCTCTACGTCGACGACGCCGCCGAGGCGATCGTGCTGGCGGCCGAGTCCTACGAGGGCGACGAGCCGATCAACCTCGGCACCGACCACGAGGTGACGATCCGTGAGACCGTCGAGACGGTGGCCCGCCTGGTCGGCTTCGAGGGTGAGTTGCGCTGGGACCCCGCCAAGCCCGACGGCCAGCCCCGCCGCCGCATCGACGCCACCCGGGCGCTGACCGAGTTGGGGTGGAAGGCGCAGACTCCGTTCGAGGACGGCCTGCGCGAGACGATCGCCTGGTACCGCGCCAACCGAGCCGAGGCCGAGCGCCCCTCGACCTGACCCGAGGTCAGGACTTGCCGACGGATCAGAGGTTGGGCGAGCGCCGATCCGGAGGGTCGGTGGCGAGCTCGGAGGCGCAGCCGATCCGGCTTTGCCGGTCGGTGGAGCCCGAGTGTGGACGGAGGAGGCCAGCGGCGACGGCGGGGGCGCGGTAGGCGGCGGCGAGCGTGGCCGTTGTCTCGTGGGCGTTGAGGCCGGACGGGTTGGGGACGATCCACAGCTCGGCCTCGAACTCACCGGCGACGCCCAGGCCGGTCGGCTGGCGCCCGAGCTGGGCCCGACGGTCGCCGAAGGCGTCGCGATAGGCCGTCACCCCGGCGACGGCGACGACCGGCGGCCGACGGTCGGCGATCAGCCGGCGCAGGCGTTCTCCACCCGCGTGCAGCTCGGCCGCCGTCAGCTCGGCCGCCCGCGGCGTGGCCCGGGCGACCAGGTTGCTGATGCCGATGCCTCGCTCGGTCAGATATCGGCGGTCATCGTCGGACATTCCTCGACCGCGGTCGATGTCGCGCTCGATGATCCCGGCCTGGCGCAGGGCCGGGTAGAACCGGTTGCCGGGGTGGGCGAAGTGGGTCTGCGTCGCCGCCGTCCACAACCCCGGATTGATGCCGACGAAGAGCAGGCGCAGGCCGGGCCCGACCAGATCGGGCACGACGGCGTCGCGGCACGACTCCAGCTCGGCCCGCGTGAACCCCACCGCCGAGAGATTAGGAGCGAGCACGCTCTACCATTTCGTCGATGACCCGGCCGACGGCGTTGCCTCTCGTCGATGTGGCCGCCTTGCTCGATGTCGGCGCCGAGCCCGGCGATCGCCTCGCCGTCGCCCGCCGCCTCGATCAGGCCTGCCGGCGCTTCGGCTTCGTGCGCGTCACCGGTCACGGCGTGTCCGCCGAACGGCGCGACGAGCTGGAAGCGTTGAGTGGCGACTTCTTCGGCCGACCCGACGCCGAGAAGGCGGCCGTGGCGATGGTCCACGGCGGTGCCGCCTGGCGCGGCTGGTTCCCCATCGGTGACGAGCTGACGTCCGGGCGTCCCGACGTCAAAGAGGGCCTCTACGTCGGCGAGGAGTTGCCGGCCGACGACCCCCGCGTCCTCGCCGGCACGCCGCTGCACGGCCCCAACCTGTTCCCGGCCTCGCCGGCCGACCTGGGCCCGGTCGTGCGGGGCTGGATGGCGGCGATGACCGAGCTCGGCCAGCGCCTGCTCGGCGGGCTCGCCCTCGCCCTCGGCTTGGACGACACGTGGTTCGCTGACCACGTCACGGCCCACCCGACCGTGCTGTTCCGGATCTTCCACTACCCGCCGCACCCGGGCGGCGACGACGAGTGGGGCGTGCGCGAGCACACCGACTACGGCTTGCTCACGATCCTCGCCCAGGACGCCACCGGTGGGCTCGAGGTGCGCGGTCCCGACGGCTGGCTCGACGTGCCGGCCGACCCCGACGTTCTCGTCGTCAACCTCGGCGACATGCTCGAACGGATGACCCGCGGCCTGTACCGCTCGACGCCGCATCGCGTGCGCACCCGATCCAACGGCGGCCGCCTGTCGTTCCCGTTCTTCCTCGACCCTGATTGGACGGCGACGGTGACTCCGCTGCCACTCCCCGAGCTCGACGCCACCGACGTGTCGGGCGGTCCGCCCCGCTGGGACGGGGCCGACGTCCACGCCTGGCACGGAACCTACGGGGACTACCTCACGGCCAAGGTCGCCCGCGTCTTCCCCCAGCTGTTCACGAACGCGACGTCGCCGGGTCACCCTCCGGCATCGTGACGACGACGTCGCCGAGGTCGGCGGTCGCCGCCGGCGGGTCCGTGGCCAGCACGGCCAGGCGCTCACCGGCGGCACGGCCCAAGGCGACGAGTTGGCTGAACTGTTGGTCGGTGAGGAACTGGTCGCCGGTCGAGTAGTTCGGGAAGCGGCGGTCGGCCTTGGCGAAGCGACGCAGGGCGACGTCGAGGTCGCTGGCCACCTGGGCCTTGGCGTAGTGGATGACGCCGGTCGACGTGGTGGTGCCCGGCCCGCGGTAGGTGACGCGCAGCGAGGCGACGAGTCCCGACGGCAGGTTCCCGCCGGCCGAGACGATCGAGTCGAGCGACGTGAGGTCGATGTCGGCGACGACGTCGGGCAACTCCAGCCCGGCCAGCTCGACGGCCTGGCGCAACGTCGTGAACGCCCCGACCTGGTCGCCACTGGCGTCGATGCACAGGATCGTCGCCGCCCGCCGCCGCAGCAGCTCGACGAGCCCGAGGTTCTCCCAGTGTCCGCCGTCGGCGACGAAGACGTAACGATCGGCCGGGTCGTACCAGCCGAGGATCTCCTTGAACAGGTAACCGAAGCGGACCTTCGGGAACGTCGTGTGCCGGTCCGCGACGAGGCGCGGGTTGGGCAGCCAGATCCCGAGGTCGATGTTCAGTGCCGCCAGCAGCGCGTTCGTCGAGCCCTTGCTCAACCGTCCCATCGCCGAAGCGAAGGCCGCACCACTCGTGGCGATCCACGACGCCACATATCGCTCGGACGCGAGGTGGTCGGGGATGCGTGCGGTGTAGGTCGGTGTATCCACGACGAAGTCGGCGATGCGGACCTCGTCGCGCGAGATCGTGAATGTCTCGGCCGGCAGCCCGCCGGGCGCGATGCCGGTGCGCTGCTGCGCGCAACACACGATCAGCTCGGGCTCCGTCGCCGGTAGGTCAGCCCACTGCAGCTGTTCGGTCTGCGGTGGCGCCCACAGCGATCGGTCAGGCCGGCGGGCCAGCCCGAACGAGCGGCGCAATCCGTTGCGGTAGATGCGGTGGATCGTCGGGCCGCTGATGCCGACGAGGCGGTACACAGCGATGAAGCCCGCGGTGACGGCCAGCCACGTGATCGGCGCACGGAACAACCCGGACCCCGTCGCCGCGTCGGTGGCGACCTTGCCGCCCCAGACGAGGGCGACGACGGCCAGCAGCAGCCCGCCCAGCTCGGGTAGCCGGCTGGCCAGGCGCGTCGTCACCGGCTTGGCGGCGAGGCGCCAGACCGTGCCGGCGACGCCGGCGAGCGCGGTCGTGCCGACGAACGCGGCGCGGGCGCTGGCCGTGCCGCCGTGCAGCAGACGGCCGACGACGACCATGGCCAGCGGGACGCCGATCAGGAGCATCTCGAGCACGAGGCCGATGACGAACAACCCGGCGGCGGCCTTCCACAGCGAGGCGAGGCGGTACGAGCGCAGGGCCGACACGGCGAGGACGACGAGGCCGGCGCCCATGACGATGACGCCCGGCAGCCACAGCTCGGCCGGCAGCGTCAGGCGGTCGGGCAGATCGCCGAGCGTGCGCAGCGCCGGTTGCACGGCATCGCTACCGATGACCCAGCCGATCGGCCATGACAGGGCGAAGACGAGCGCGCCGAGCGTGACGAGGTTGAACAGGACGTAGGCGACGGCGGCGATGACGGAGCGACCGAGGCCACCGGGGCCGTTACGCAGGAAGCGATGGCGACCCATGTCGCTGCCGGGGATCGGCGCCGCCAACCAGTCGACGATGTCGGCGGCGGCCGGGCGGGCGGGATCCGAGGCCCGCACCAACGACCAGGCCGTCGCCGCGTAGGACCCGCCCGACACGGACGACAGCCAGCAAGCTCGGCTGGTGACCCCGGCGTGCTCCAGCCGGTCGAGGGCACCGAGGGCGAAGGCGGCGGCACGGATACCGCCGCCGCTGCAGCAGATCCCCAGCCCAGTTGGCTCCGCCGGGGTCGACTCCGGTCGCGCCATCGGGGCGACCGCCGGCCGTGCCGCCTCGCCCCGCCGCGCCGCCGCCAGCATCACGGCCATCACCACGGTGACGACGACGATGCCGCCGGCGATCCACTTGAGCCAGGAGACGGTGGCGATGGTGACCGGCAGGGCCATCCGGGTCGGGTAGGCGAAGCGGCCGTTGCGGGTGTCGAGGCCGACGAGGATCAGGGCGTTCTCGATCACGTCGAGGCCACCGACGACAGCCGGCAGCGTGATGACGATGCGTTCGAGCGCCTTCAAGCGCGTCGCTTGGTACAGCGGCCACCAGCGCCGCAGCACGGCGGCGGCGCCGGTCACGTAGCCGGCGATCAGGAGGAGGTCCCAGCCGAGGCTGGCCCGAGCGGCACCGAGGTCGGCCGGGCACCCCGGGATCCACGTCGCCAGCCGCTGGTCCGACCCGGCCAGCTCCAGCGCGGCGTGCAGCTGCGCGCACGTTCGGTCGGCGAGGCGGGCCATCAGCGCCAACCCGGCACCGGCCAGGGCGACGCCGAGCGCGATCGTCCACCACGCGCCGAGGCCTCGGGACGGCCGCGGGGTCAGTCCCCCAGTGTGGACTCCCTCTGCCACGGCGGCCATCCTGCCACGCCCCCGACCTCCCACCCGAGCGTTTCGGGTGGGAGGGCCGGTCCGGGGGGTTACGCGGTGAGGCGGGCGATCAGCTCGGCCAGCGGGGCCCGGAAGTCGCGCAGCAGCGGGATGCCGGCGGCGCGCAGCACGGCGTTATCGAGGACGCTGTTGGCTGGGCGCGGTGCAGGACGGGGCGGGTCGAGGTCGGCGGTGGCGATCGGCGCGACCATCGCCGGGTCCTTGCCCGCCGCGGCGACGACAGCTTGGGCGAACTCGAACCACGACACCGCGCCCTGGTTCGTCACGTGGTGGACGCCCGACCGGCGATCGACGGCGAGGCGGCGCAGCATCGGGGCGAGGTCGGCGGTGAACGACGGGTGGCCGCGCTGGTCGTCGACGAACCGCAACGCGTCGCGCTCGGCGGCCAGGCGGAGGATCGTCTTGACCATGTTCGCCCCGTGCGCGCCGGCCACCCAGGACGTCCGCACGACGGCCGCGCCCGGACCCAGCGCGAGTGCTTCGACCTCGCCGGCCCGCTTCGATGCCCCGTACACGGATTGCGGATTCGGGTCGTCCCACTCCCGGTACGGCCGGTCGAGCGTGCCGTCGAAGACGTAGTCGGTCGACACGTGCACGAGATGGGCGGCGGCACGATCGCACGCCTCGGCCACCCAGCGCACGGCCAGCGCGTTGGCAACGAAGGCTCGCTCGGGATCACCCTCGCAGGCGTCGACCGCCGTCCACGCCGCCGCATGCACAACCGTGTCCGGCCGCCACGACGTGATCGCGCCGTGCACGGCATCGCGATCGGTGACGTCGAGCGCGGCGTGCTCGAGCCCGAGCACTTCGTCGCCAGCCGAGATCCCAGCAAGGACGACGTCGCGCCCCAGCTGACCCCCAGCGCCAGTGACAAGCAGCCTCACCGCGACGCCCCCTCCTATTGCCCGGACTTGGCGTACATGGCCTCGGTGGCGGCCTTGTGCGGACGCCACCAGTCCTCGTGAGCCCGGTACCAGCCGATGGTGGCGGCGAGGCCCTCACCGAAGTCGGCGTAGCGCGGGAGCCAGCCGAGCTCGTCGCGCAGCTTGGACCAGTCGATGGCGTAGCGCAGATCGTGCCCGGCCCGGTCGGTGACGTGGTCGAAGGCGTCGGTCGGCAGACCGAACTGGGCCAGGATCATGGCCACCACCTGCTGGTTGTTGAGCTCGCCGTCGGCGCCGATCAGATACGTCTCGCCCACCCGACCGCCCTCGACGATCGCCAGCACCGCTGAGCTGTGGTCGTCGGCGTGGATCCAATCACGCACGTTCCGACCGGCCCCGTACAGCTTGGGCCGCCGGCCATCGAGCACGTTCGTGATCTGGCGGGGGATGAACTTCTCGACGTGCTGGTACGGCCCGTAGTTGTTGGAGCAGTTACTGATCGTCGCCTGCACTCCGAACGAGCGCACCCACGCCCGCACGAGCAGATCGGAGCCAGCCTTCGTCGCCGAGTACGGGCTCGACGGGTTGTACGGCGTCGACTCGGTGAACCGGTCGGGGCCGTCCAGTTCGAGGTCGCCGTACACCTCGTCGGTCGAGATGTGGTGGAAGCGGGACTCGTGGTGGCGGACCGCCTCGAGCAGCGTGTACGTCCCAACGAGGTTCGTCTGCACGAACGGCGCCGGGTCGCGCAGCGAGTTGTCGTTGTGCGACTCGGCGGCGAAGTGGACGACGACGTCGGCGTCGGCGACCAGCGCATCGACGAGCGCGGCGTCGCCGATGTCGCCGACGGCGAGGCGCAGTCGGTTCGCTTCCAGCCCGTCGAGCGAGGCCCGGTTGCCGGCGTACGTCAGCTTGTCGAGCACCGTCACCTGATCGTCGGTGTGGGCGAGCACGTGACGCACGTAGTTCGACCCGATGAACCCGGCGCCGCCGGTGACCAGCTGTCTCACGACGACCCCGCCAGCACCTCGGCGCGCGTCGGCAGCGCGACGTCCTTGGCCGACACGTTGGCCCGGTCGTCAGGGTCGACCGCCACCGGCCACGCGATGCCGAGCTCGGGATCGAGCGGGTTGCAGGCCAGACCAGCCATCCCCGGCTGCCACTCGCCGTCGAAGCAGTACACGTACTGCGTGCCGTCGACGAGCGCCTGGAATCCGTTGGCGACGCCGTTCGGCACGAGCACCTGCGTGCCGGGGACGAGCTCGATCGTCTCGACGACGCCACGCGTCGGCGAGTCGGCGCGCAGGTCGACGTACGCCCCGAAGCCCTCGCCGGCGACGACGGCGATCAGCTTCGTCAGCGCCTCGGCGTGCAGGCCGCGCACCGCACCGCGGTGCGACTCGGTGACGTTGACCTGGCCGAACGGGCCCGTCGTGGCCAGCCCGGCCGCCCCGAAGGCGGACGCCCGGAAGAACTCACGGATCGTCCCCCGCTCGTCGGTGACCTGCCGCATCGTCACCACGACCATGCCGTCGATGGCTGCCGGGCGGGTGTCGAAGTCGACGACCGCGCCCGTCATTCGACGTCGATCTGGCAGTGGTCGCCGACCATCAGGCGGATCGCTCGGGGTCGTTGCTGGGTGCGGGTGATCACCGCTTCCCGCCCGATCAGGCTGTCTTCGAGCCGCGGGATGTCGAGCACCTTGGAGTCGTCCATGACGACCGAGTGCTCGACCTCGCTGTTGACGATCTCACAGCCGTTGCCGATGGCACTGAACGGGCCGATGAAGCTGTCGACGATGCGGGTGCCGGCGCCGATGGCCAGCGGTCCGCGCAGCGTCGAGTTGACGACCTCGGCCCCGGCCTCGATGATGACCTTGCCGTCGATCGTCGACGCCGCGTCGACCGAGCCGTCGACCCTGGTGACAATCTTGTCCAGCAGCAGCCGGTTGGCCTCGAGCAGCGGCGTCAGCTTGCCGGTGTCGATCCACCAACCCGACAACAGCTCGCAGCGCACCCGGTGACCGTGGTCGATGAGCCATTGGATGGCGTCGGTGATCTCCAGCTCGCCCCGTTCCGACGGCGTGATGGCCGCGACGGCTTCGTGGATCGTCGGATCGAACAGGTACACGCCGACGAGGGCGAGGTCCGACGGCGGGTCGGCCGGCTTCTCGACGAGGTAGACGACGTGACCGTCGGCGTCGAGCGCGGCGATGCCGAAGCGGTGCGGGTCGGGGACCTGCTTGAGCAGGATCTGGGCGGCCGGCGGCTCCCGGCCGTCGCGGGCCGACTCGAAGGCGTCGACGAAGGCTCCCAGGTCCTGCTCCAGCAGGTTGTCGCCGAGGTACATCACGAAGTCGTCGGGGCCGAGGAAGTCCCGGGCGATCAGCACGCAGTGGGCCAGGCCGAGCGGCGCTTCCTGGGGCAGGTAGGTGATCGCGGCCCCGAAGCGGGAGCCATCACCGAGGGCGGCGCGCACCTCGGGCCCGGTATCGCCGACGATCACCCCGATCTCGGTGATCCCCGCGGCGACCATCGATTCGATCCCGTAGAACAGGATCGGTGTGTTCGCCACCGGCACCAGCTGCTTGGCGCGGGTGTGGGTGATCGGGCGCAGCCGCGTCCCGGCCCCGCCGGCGAGAATCAGCGCCTTCATCAATCGGAGACAGTGGTCTCGGTCGGTGGCGGGTCGGGTGGCACCGGTCCGACACCGCGGAAGAAGTCGAGATACACGTCGGCGCCGTCCCCCAGCTCGAGGGCCGACTCGCCGTCGACGTCGATGAACTCGACCGGCAGCGAATACGTGTGCAGCCCGGCGCCGGCGGCGGCCCGCAGCGCGTTGGCGCTCTGCACCGGGTCGGCGCCGGCGTCGATGCGCACGGCCGAACCGGCCGTCGAGATCAGCTCGTTGAGCATGAACGGGTTGCCCTCCAACTCCTCGAGCACCTGAGTGACGGCCTGGCGGATGAACAGCTGCTGGCGGGCGATACGTCCGAGGTCGGCGACCCCGGTATCGGTCCAGTCGCCGTTGCGGAACTCCTGGTAGTAGCGGCTGCGGGTGTAGGCCAGCGCCTGGGTTCCGTCGAGGCGGTGACAGCCAGGCTGGACGTCGAGCCCGGAGTGGGTGTCGCGGGTGGCGTAGAAGAAGCACATCTCGACGCCGCCGATCTCGTCGACCATCGACGTGAACCCGACGAAGTCGACCTCGACGTAGTGGTGGATCGGGATGCCCAGTGACTCAGTGATCGTGGCGGCGAGGCGCCGCGGGCCCTCGTTGTAGGCGCTGTTGATCTTGTCCTCGTCACCGTCGGTGTCGGCGATCTCGACCCACAGGTCGCGGGGGATGCTGAGCAGGTAGGCGCCGCCGCCCTTCTCCCGCCGCAGGATCATGATCGTGTCGCTGCGCCGACCGACGACATCGTCGGCGGTGCCGGTCTGTTCGACGTTCTCGGCGTCGCCGGCGATGCCCTCTCGCGAGTCGGAGCCGACGAGCAGGTAGTTCTCGGCCGGACCGTCGTTGGCGGCGAGCACGTCAGCCATGTCCTCGACCCGCGCGACCTCGTCGGAGCGGTCCTGCGCCGACGTGACGACGCCGAGCGTGCCGGCGGCGCCGACGGCGAGCCCGAGGGCCACGGCGAGCGCGCCGGGAGGACGGCGCAGCCGCGAGCCAGGCATGGCCGACGAGGCTAACGGTGCACCTTCGTTGCCACCGAGCACCCGGGCGCGATCAGCGGAGATGGACGACGTCGGCGGCGTCGAAGCGATGGGTGACGGCGTCGCCGTCGACGACCACGAGGCGCCCGTCGCGGTCGACGTCGACGGCCCGCCCCTGCACGATCGCGCCGCTCGGTCGTTCCACCCGCACCGACCGGCCGAGGGTGACCAGGGCGGCGTGATAGGCGTCGTGCACGTCCGGTGGCTGGGCGTCGAAGGCAGCCAGCAGCGCCGCCAACACGTCGCGCGGCTCGATGTCGTCGCCGAGGCGGGCGGCGCCCGCCGGGGCCCATCGCACGTTGAGGCCCATCCCGACGACGACCGGTCCGGCGGCGTGCCGTTGAGCCAGGATCCCACCGAGCTTGGCCTCGCCGACGAGCACGTCGTTGGGCCACTTCAGGGCGGCGGCGACGCCGGCGACCTCGCCCACCGCGGCGACAGCGGCGAGTCCGACGCGCCGGGTCAGCTCGCCCGGCGGGTCGGGCACGTGGTGGAAGAGGATCGACACGAGCAGGTTGGCCCCGGGCGGCGCGTCCCACCGCCGGTCGAGACGGCCGCGCCCGGCCGTTTGGTGGCCGGTGGCCCGCACGCTGCGGTCGGGTCGCTCGAGCGCGTCGGCGAGGAGGTCGTCGTTCGTGCTGCCCGTGACATCGACGTACTCCACCGTCCATCCCACCGGCCATGACCGGGCCGAACGCGGGTCGCCGGTGGCCATCCACCTACTGTGTCAGCCGTGCTGTCGAAGATCCTGATCGCCAACCGCGGCGAGATCGCCGTTCGCGTCATCCGCGCCGCCCGTGAGCTGGGCATCGCCACCGTGGCCGTGTACTCCGAGCTGGATCGCGACGCCCTCCACGTCCGGTTGGCCGACGAGGCCTACGCCCTCGGCGGGCAGACCGCGGCCGAGAGCTATCTCAACACCGAGGCGATCCTCGACGCGATCCGCCGGAGCGGTGCCGACGGTGTCCACCCCGGGTACGGGTTCTTCTCCGAGAACGCCGAGTTCGCCCGCGCGATCACCGGGCTGGGCGTCGCCTTCATCGGCCCGCCGCCCGAGGCGATCGAGGAGATGGGTGACAAGGTGTCCAGCCGTAAGGCGGCCCTGCGCGGCGGCGCCCCGATCGTGCCGGGCACCACCGAGTTCGCCCAGTCGGCCGACGAGATCCGGGCCTTCGGGGAAGAAAGCGGCTGGCCCGTCGCCATCAAGGCCGCCTTCGGGGGCGGTGGCCGCGGCATGAAGGTCGTCCAGTCGGCGGCCGACGTCGACGACGCGATGGCCAGCGCGCAGCGCGAGGCGAAGAGTTTCTTCGGGCGCGACGAGGTGTACGTCGAGCGCTATTTGACGTGGCCCCGCCACGTCGAGGTGCAGGTCGTCGGCGACCAGCAGGGCAACGTCGTGTGGGTGTCGACGCGCGACTGCTCGGCCCAGCGCCGCCACCAGAAGCTGATCGAGGAAGCGCCGGCGCCCAGCCTGCCCGACGGCGTCGAAGACGCCATGGGAGAGGCGGCCGTCAAGGCGGCCAAAGCCGTCGGCTACTTCAACGCCGGCACGGTCGAGTTCATCTACCAGGACGGCGAGTTCTTCTTCCTCGAGATGAACACCCGCCTGCAGGTCGAACACCCGGCTACCGAGGTGATCACCGGCATCGACCTCGTCGAGTGGCAGATCCGCATCGCCTCCGGGGAAGCGCTGCCGCTGAGCCAGGACGAGGTGCGCGCCCTCCAGCGCGGGCACGGCATCGAGGTCCGCATCAACGCCGAGGACCCGGCCGGTGGCAAGTTCCTGCCCTCGCCGGGGCGGATCACGAAGCTGCAGATCCCCGACGGCTTCGGGATCCGTTTCGACGGCGGCTACCACGAGGGCGACGAGGTCAGCCAGTACTACGACAATCTCGTCGGCAAGCTGATCGTGTGGGGCAAGGACCGCCCGACGGCGATCGCCCGCACGATCCGGGCGCTCGAGGAACTGGAGGTCGGCGGCATCGCCACGACCGTGCCCGCCGACCTGGCGATCCTCGGCCACGACGACTTCGTCGCCGTCACCCACTCGACGAAGTGGGTCGAAGAGACGCTCGATCTGAGCGCCGTGGGCGCGGCGGCGCCGCCGGCGGCGGCGGCCACCAACGGTGACGACGACGCCGAGCCGGAGCCGACGGTCAAGCGCTCGGCCACCGTCGAGGTCAACGGCAAGCGCTTCAGCGTCGACCTGTGGGTGCCGGAATCGCAGGTGGTGGCGGCCGGTGGCGGCGGCGCTGGCGGTGCCGCCGGACCGGCGCGTGCCGCCCGCAAACTGCGTCGAGCCGCCGGCGGCGGGAGCGGGGCCGGTAGCGGGAGCGTCACCGTGCCGATGCAGGGCACGATCGTCAAGGTGCTCGTCGAGGTCGGCCAGCAGGTCGAGGCCGGCCAGGGCATCGTCGTGCTCGAAGCGATGAAGATGGAGAACCAGATCAACGCCGAGAAGGCCGGCACGATCACCGAGATCAAGGTCGAGGCGGGCCAGACCGTCGGCGGCGGCGACGTCGTCGCCACCATCGGCGACTGACGCCCGTCTCGCGCCGCGACCGCCGATGCTGCTGGCGACCGCCCTCGCGCTCGCCGCGGCCGTCATCCACGCCAGCTGGAACCTGCTGGCCAAAGCGAGCGCCGACCGCTTCCTCGCCCTGTGGGGCCAGTTCGCGGTCGCCGCCGTGCTCTCGGCAATCGTCCTGGTGGCCACCCGTACCCTGCCGGCGGCGGCCTGGTGGCCGGCGATCCTCACCGGGGCGGTGCACGTCCCGTACATCGCCGGGCTCGCCCACGCGTACGACCGGGGCGACTTCGCAGTCGCCTACCCGGTGGCCCGGGGCTCGGGCGCGGTCCTCGCCGCCATCGGCGGCGTGCTGGTGCTCGACGACCGCCTCGGTGCGTGGACGGTCGTCGCCATCGCCGTCGTGGCGGGTGGGATGGCCCTCCTGGCCGGCGGCGCCCACGTCACGCAGCTGCTCGCCGCGCTGCTCGTGGGTGCGGCGATCGGCTTCTACACGGTCAATGACAGCCGGGCGATGCGCACCTACGACGACTGGACGTACGCCTTCGCCGTCTTTCTCACGATCGGCCTGACGACGACGGGGTACGGGCTCGTCATCGGGCGGGGCCGCAGCATGGTCGCGACGATGCGGGCCGACGGACGCCGCTACGCGCTGACGGGGACGCTCGTCGCGGCCAGCTACTTCCTCGTGCTCCTGGCCGTCCGCCGCGCCCCCGTCGGCTACGTCGCCGCGCTGCGCGAGTCGAGCGTGCTGATGGCGGCGTTCCTCGGCGCCCGCTACCTGTCCGAGGCCAATGCCCGCCGCCGCACCGTCGCCGCCGCCGTCATCCTCGCCGGCCTCGTCCTCCTCATCGCCACCGCCTGACCGGCCGTCCGCTCTTCTGGGCGCGGATCCTCTCGAATCTGCACACATCTGCGCCCAGAACCGGTGCCATATCGGCTGCGGCGGGCAGACCCGACCCTGGCATCGTCTGACTCATGCCCGCCGACCACTTCGCCGGAGATGTCGCCGCCCGCTATGACGCCGGGCTGGGGGCGATGAGCGAGTCGGCCGTGCTCGATCGGACCATCGACGTGCTGGCCGAGCTGGCCGGCGACGGCGCCGCGCTCGAGTTCGCCATCGGCACCGGGCGCGTCGCGCTACCGCTGCGTCAGCGCGGCGTGCCCGTCGCCGGCATCGACTTCTCCCCCGACATGGTGGCCCAGTTGCGGGCGAAGCCGGGCGCCGACGGCATCGCCGTGACCATCGGCAACATCGCCACGACCCGGGTCGAGGGTTCGTTCGCGCTGGTCTACCTCGTGTTCAACACGATCATGAACCTGACGACACAGGACGAGCAGGTCGCCTGTTTCGCCAATGCCGCCGCCTACCTCCAACCCGGCGGCTGCTTCGTCGTCGAGGTCGGCGTACCCGCCCTGCGCCGGCTGCCACCCGGTCAGACGGTCGTGCCGTTCCACGTCCAGCCCGACTACGTCGGGTTCGACGAGTACACCGACCTTACGGAGGTCCAGCGAATGACGTCGCACCACTACCGCGTCGCCGACGGGCGGGGGCGCGTCGCGTCCGTGCCGTTCCGCTACGTGTGGCCGGCCGAGCTCGATCTGATGGCCCGCCTCGCCGGCATGACCCTCTGCCACCGCTGGGCCACGTGGTCGCGGGACGAGTTCACAAGCGACAGCCCCTCCCACGTCTCGGTCTGGGCGCGGCCCTGATCGATCCCTCGTTCTGGGCGGCCGCGGGTCGTATTCCCAACGCCCTGGGGCGCCAGCGGCGCTGATGGCACCACCGGTGGACGTTCAGCAGTCTCCTTATGCTGGCTTCATGCCGACGATCCGCCTCGACGTCGTCAACGACGACCCGGCCGAGTCCCGGAGCTGCGCATTGGCCCGCTGAGGGCGACCGAGATCGCGGCCGACCGAGTCGCAGGTGGGGGGCACCGCCACCCTCTCCTTGGGATGAACGTGCTCGGCCGTCACCGCTGCCGGTTCCACCCCGCCGACGTCGGCCTCGAGATCGACGAGCCGGTGCCGGCCAGCTGGGTGCTCGACCCGCTCGCGGTCTACGCCGGCGGGCAGCCGCTGGTGCTGGTCACCATCGCCGACGTCACGGTGACGGCCTGCTGGGACAGCGGCGCTTCGTTGACGGTCGTCGATCTCGGGTTCGCTCGACGCCACCAGGCTGTCGTCGCCCTCGGTCAGCGTCTGGCCGGCCACGACAGCGGCGGCGACGACGTCGAGGGCTGGCGGGCGACGCTGGCGCCGTGCGCCATCGGCGGCGTCGGGTTCGGTGCGTCGGCAGCCATCGTCATCGACCTGTCGGAGTTCAACTCCGAGCTGCCCGGGCCGCTGGAGCTCATCGTCGGTGTCCCGCTGATCCGTCAGGGGGACTGGCTGTTCGACTTCCCGGCGGGCCGCTGGGGCGTCCGGGCACTCTGACCGTCACAGGCGGGTCTGTGCGCTCCGCGTACCGAAACGCGCACGTGCCGCTCGCACCTCTCCGCACCTGCATGCGGGACTCACAGTTTCAAGCGCGGGCGCCGGACGAGTCGGAGGGCTGCTACTCGGCGGCTTCGGCCAACGCCTCGCTCAGCGCGGGGTGCACGAGCAGGCTCTCGACGATGTCGCTGACTTTGAGGTTGGCGGTCACCGCCAACGCGATCACCGAGATCAGTTCGGCGGCGTGGCGGCCGACGATCGACCCACCGAGCACGACGCCGGTCGCCGGGTCCGAGATGATCTTGACAAAGCCGCGCGGGTCGTTGTTGATCAGCGCCTTCGGCGAGGCCGAGAACGGGACCTTGGTGACCCGGATCTTGCGGCCGACGGCGAAGGCCTCCGCCTCGGCCAGCCCGACGTCGGCGATCTCCGGCTCGGTGAAGATGGCCGATGCCGCCTTGTCGTAGTCGAGATGACGATGGTGGCCCTGGTGCAACCCCATCATCCGCTCGGCCACCTTGCGGCCCTGCATCGACGCGACCGACGACAGCGGCAGCTTGCCGCTGACGTCGCCGGCGGCGTAGATGTGCGTGACGTTGGTGACGCAGTTGTGGTTGATCGGGATGTAACCGCCGTCGTCGATCTCGACGCCGGCGGCGTCGAGGCCGAGGCCGTCGGAGTTGGGGACCGACCCGATGGCCAGCACGGCGTGGCTGGAGCGCACGACGCGGCCGTCGTCGCAGCGCACCACGACGTCGTCGCCGTCTCGCTCGATGGCCTCGGCTCGGGCGCCCTTGAGCAGCTTCACGCCCCGCTTGAGGAAGTCGTCCTCCAAGACGGCGGCGACTTCGGGGTCCTTGCCCGGCAGGACCTGCTGGCGGGACACGACCAGCGTGACCCCGGCACCGAACGACGAGAACATGTGCACGAACTCGACGCCGGTGACGCCCGAGCCGACGACGGTGACCGACGTCGGGAACTCCTTCGGCGGATAGCAGTCGCGGGTCGTCAGGATCCGGTCGCCGTCGGGTTCGCACCAGTCGGGGATGCGCGGCCGGGATCCGGTGGCGATGAGGGCGACGTCGAAACCGACCTCCTCTTCCCCGTCCTCGGCCGACTCGACGGTGATGAGGTGGGGGGAGGCGAAGCGGGCCGAACCGCGCAGGAGGCGGACGCCCTGGCTGGTCAGCAGCCCGCTCGTGCTGTGCTGCAGGTGAGCCTTGATCGACTCGACCCGTTCCGACAGCGCGGTGGTGTCGACGTCGGCGTTCGTCTTCTCCAGTCCCATGCCCTCGGCCCGGCGCAGGAAGCTCATCGCGCCGCCGGTGGCGATCATCGTCTTCGACGGGATGCAGTCCCACAGATGGGCGGCGCCACCGACGACGTCACGCTCGACCATCGTCACGTCAGCCCCCAGCCGGGCGGCGTAGCTCGCCGCCGTGTTGCCGGCCGGGCCGCCGCCGATGATCACGAAGCGCGTCACGACCCGCAGGCTAGGCGAGCCGTCGTCGCCCAGGGCCGGGGCGGTACGGTCTCGTCCTCGTGAGCGACGGCGATCCGGTGACGGGCAGCGGGCTGGCGGCCGAACGGGCCCGGCGCCAGGGCCAGGTCGACGCGCGGCGTGCCGCCGGCGGGGAGCCGTACCCGTACCGCTTCGACCGCACTCACTCGCTGGCCGATGTGCGGGCGTCGGCCGGCGACCTCGAACCGGGTACCGAGACCACCGACACGGTCAGCGTGGCCGGTCGCATCCTCCTGCTGCGCGACAGCGGCAAGCTGATATTCGCCACGATCGCCGACCGGGGCGTCGAGTTGCAGTTGTTCATCTCGAAGGCGGCGGTCGGCGACGACGCCTTCGCCGAGATCAAAGCGCTCGACCGAGGCGACTGGGTCGGCGCCGTCGGCACGGTGATGACGACGCGCAAGGGGGAGCTGTCGATCAAGGTCGAGCGCCTCGAGCTGCTGGCCAAGTCGCTCCGCCCGCTGCCCGACAAGTGGCATGGGTTGGCCGATCCCGACACTCGCTTTCGCCAGCGCTACGTCGACCTCGTCGTCAACGCCGACGCCCGCCGGGCCTTCGAGGTCCGTCACGCCGTGCTCGCCAGCTTCCGGCGCACGTTGGGCGCCCGCGGCTTCGTCGAGGTCGAGACGCCGGTGCTGCACGTCGAGGCCGGCGGCGCCCACGCCCGCCCGTTCGTCACCCACCACAACACGCTCGACATGGAGCTGTACCTGCGCATCGCGCTCGAGCTGCACCTCAAGCGGCTCATCGTTGGCGGCATGGACAAGGTGTTCGAGATCGGCCGGGTCTTCCGCAACGAGGGCCTGTCGACCCGCCACAATCCCGAATTCACGATGATGGAGAGCTACGAGGCCTTCGCCGACGTGCACGACGTGATGGAGCTGACCGAGACGCTCATCGCGACCGCCGCCAACGACGCCCTGGGCACGTCCACGGTGAAAATCGGCGGAGAGGATGTCGGGCTGACTCCCCCATGGCCGCGTCGGCGCATGGTCGACCTGGCCAGCGACGCCGCCGGCGAGGAGATCCACCCCCGACGCGGCATCGAGTCGTTGCGGGCCGCGGTTGAGCGGGCCGGCGTGCGCTGGGAGGCGCCCTGGTCGGCCGGCCAGCTGGTCGAGGCCGTCTTCGAGGCGCTCGTCGAGGACACGATCGTGGCCCCCGTCTTCGTCACCGGCCATCCGGTCGAGATCTCCCCGCTGGCGCGCGTCGACCGGACCGACCCGCATCTCACCGAGCGCTTCGAGCTGTTCGTCAACGGGCGGGAGATCGCCAACGGCTACAGCGAACTCAACGACCCGGTCGAGCAGCGGCGCCGTTTCGAGGACGAGCAACGGGCCAAGGACGCCGGCGACCACGAGCGAGGCGGCATCGACGAGGACTACCTGCGCGCTCTCGAGTACGGCCTGCCGCCGACCGGCGGCCTCGGCATCGGCGTCGACCGCTTGGTCATGCTGCTGGCCGGGGTCGACACGATCCGCGACGTCGTCCTCTTCCCGACCCTGAGACCGGAGCAGTGACCGCGATGACGAAGACGGCATGGGGGGCGGGGTTCGCCACCGAGGCGGCTGACGGTCGCACCCTCGACGTGTGGTACCGCTGGCTCGGCTGGGGTGAGTACGGCGACGAAGCCCCACCCGAGTCCGACGAGGCGCTGGCCGGCGGCGAGCAACGAGACGACATTCGCCACGTCGTCGTACGCCCAGTCCGCATGACGATCGACGTCGAGACGGCGCCGGCGTCGACGGCCGACGTATACCTGCGCCTGCACCTGCTCTCCCACCGCCTCGCCCCGCCCCGGTCGCTCGATCTCGACGGGATCTTCGGCCACCTCAACACGGTCGCCTGGACCGACCTCGGCCCCGTCGCTCCCGACGACCTCGACGACGTCCGCGTCGCGCTGCGGGCCGCCGGGCGGACGCTGACCGTACGGGCGCTCGACAAGTTCCCGCCGATGACCGATTACGTCGTCCCGAGCGGGGTGCGCATCGCCGACGCCAGCCGCGTCCGACTCGGAGCGCACCTGGCCGACGGCACGACCGTCATGCACGAGGGCTTCTGCAACTTCAACGCCGGCACACTCGGCACGGCGATGATCGAGGGCCGCATCTCCCAGGGGGTCGTCGTCGGCGACGGCACCGACCTCGGCGGGGGCTCGTCGATCATGGGCACGTTGTCGGGGGGCGGCACCGAGCAGATCTCGGTCGGGCAACGCTGCCTGCTCGGCGCCAACGCCGGGCTCGGCATCAGTCTTGGCGACGAGTGCGTCGTCGAGGCCGGTCTGTACGTCACCGCCGGCACGCTCGTCAAGCTGCCCGACGGCACCGCCGTCAAAGGCAAGGAGCTGTCCGGCATCAGCGGCATGTTGTTCATCCGCCACAGTCAGACCGGCGCCGTCGAGGCCCGCCCGCGCACCGGTCGCTGGGGTGGCCTCAACGAAGCGCTGCACAAAAACTGATCGGAGGCGGGGTCGGCAGGCGCAGCCGATCCGGCAGCAACCGGTCGGCGCAGCCCGAGCGAGAACGGGGACGTTCGATCACCCGGGCGCGGCGGGCAGGGTGGAGGCATGGCCAACGAGAACCAGCTCCGCGTGACCCGCCAGATCCCGGCCTCGTCCGACGCCGTCTTCGATGTGCTGTCGAATCCGGATCGCCATGCCAACCTCGACGGCAGCGGTTTCGTCCGCTCGGCCGAGAAGCCGCAGCGCATCCAGGGCGTCGGCGACGTGTTCCGCATGAACATGTCGGGCCCGCACATGGGCGGCGACTACCAGACCGACAACACGGTCACCGGCTTCGACGAGAACAAGATGATCGCCTGGAAGACGGCCCCGGCCGGCAATGAGCCGCCCGGCTGGGAGTGGACTTACGAGCTGACGCCGACCGGCCCGGACGCCACCGACGTGGCGCTCACCTACGACTGGTCGCAGGTGACTGATCAGCAGCTCCTGCAGAAGATCACGTTCCCGCTCGTCACCGAGCGCCAGCTCGACGAGTCGCTCGCCCACCTGGCCGCCGCTGCCAGCGGCTGACGGCACGCCGGAACTTAGAACCGTGGGCGGACGAGGACCGCCATCTCCTCCGGGCTGAGATCGATCATCGCTTCGGCGTGCAGCTTCTCGAAGTAGGTGACGTCGCTGCGATACATCGGCTCGGCGTTCGAGCGGCTGACGACCTTCAGCAGCAGGGCCGAACGGTTCGACGGCTGCGGCCCGGTCCCGTAGAGGGCCCAGTTGTAGGACGTCAGGTTGAGTTCGTGGTACGTCCGCATGATCGCCGCCAGCCCGGCACCCAGGTCGGCGGTGTCGGCCGCGGTCAGCGCCGCCAGATCGCTCGGCCCGGCGGCGACGGCCCACACCTCGTGGAAGCCGACCGGCGCCCACGGCGTGAAGAACGACCATCGCGCCCGGCTCCCGATCCACCGCTCGCCATCGCGCTCGTGGCCGACGAGGGTCGACCAGTACGACTCGTCACCGCGCCACGCCTCGGACAGCGCGACGAGGCGGCGTTGGACGCTCGTGCCGACGTCGTCGTGGGCCGACTGGGCGTGGGGGTGGACCAGCGAGCTCCCCGCCGGCGGGAGGAAGTTGGCGTTGATCGACGACCACATCGGCCGTCGCCCGTGCACGGCCGCGGTGTAGGCGACGAGCGCTTCGAGCAGGTCGCCGATCAACTGGGGGGTGAGGTCGGGCAGGTCGACGAAGTGACGCTCGGCGTCGTAGATACCGACGGAAGAGAACTCGGAGTAGGCGAGCACGTTGGGGAACACGACGGCGCGGCCGCGCCGGATGCGGCCCTCGCTCGTCAGCTCCGGGGCGAACTCCCCCGTCGCCGCCTCGATGCGGTCGGCGCAGAACGGACAGAACGCCGGCGGCGCCGTCAGCGCGGTCATGTCGGGCCGCGTCGACGGGGCCAGCTTGGAGCCGCTGATGATCCGGGCCGTGTCACCGGTCAGGGGGTCGATACGGATGCGCAGGGGTACGTCGATGAGGTTCGTCGGCGCCATCAGCTCGGGGACGCGCGCCGTGACCTGGTGCTCGACGAGCTCGATGCGGTCCATCGGCGGCACGCTAGTAGCGCGCCAGGGGTACGGTCCGGGGCATGGCCAAGGCCGACCACGGCGAGCCCGTCGCCCTCGACGTCGGCGGGCGTACCGTCGAGATCTCCAGCCCGGACAAGGTCATGTTCCCCGAGCGGGGCGAGACGAAGCTCGACCTTGCGCGGTACTACGTCGCCGTCGGCGAACCGTTGATGCGCACCGTGCGCGACCGCCCGACGCTGTTGCAGCGCTGGCCGAACGGTGTCACCGGCCAGAACTTCTTCCAGAAGCGGATCCCCGACAGCGCGCCGGAGTGGCTGCAGACGACCACCGTGTCGACCCCGAACGGCACAACGTCGCGGGCCATCGTGATGGCCGATGTCGCCCACGTGCTGTGGGCCGCCAACCAGGGTGTGCTCGGGTTTCATCCGTGGCCTTCCCGCGCGAGCAACCCCGGCGAGACCGACGAGTTGCGCATCGACCTCGATCCCTCGCCCGAGGTCACGTTCGAGATGGTGCGCGAGGCCGCGGCCGAGGTGCGCACGTTCCTCGGTGAGCTGGGCATCACTGCCTTTCCGAAGACGACCGGCAACCGGGGGCTGCACCTGTACGTCCGGGTCGAGCCTGGGTGGGACTCGTTCTGTGTCCGGCAGGCCGCGATCAGCGTCGCCCGGTCGATGGAGGAGCGCCGGCCCGACCTGATCACCGGGCAGTGGTGGAAGGAGGAGCGCGGCGCCCGCGTGTTCGTCGACTTCAACCAGAACGCCATCCACAAGACGGTGTTCGGCGCGTGGTGCGTGCGGGCGCGGGTCGGGGCCCAGGTGTCGACGCCGTTCGGCTGGGACGAACTGCCGGCCGTCCACCCCGACGATTTGACGATGGCGACGGTGCCCGCCCGTCTCGATGTCGCTGGCGACCCGTGGGCAGCGATCGACGACGAGCCGCAGACGATCCAGCCGCTCGTCGCCCGCTACCGCGCCGACCTCGCCCGCGGCGTGCCCGACGCCCCCTGGCCCCCCGTCTACCCCAAGATGCCCGACGAAGCCCCCCGCGTGAACCCCAGCCGCGCCAAGCCCCCCACCTGACCGTCCCGAGGACGGGCCCGGGCGTCCGTAGCCTGGCCGCCATGACCACCACCGACGCCGACATCGCTGCGCCGCCCGAGCTCGACGCGGCCGCCGCCGACCTCGCCGCGGCCGGGGTCCATTGGGACCTCGAGACGATCCTCGAGGGCTTCGCCTCGGTCGACGAGATCCTCGACGAGGTCGATCGTCAGGCGGCCGCGCTGGCCGAGCGCGGCCGCGGTCGCATCGCCACGATGAGCACCTCCGAGCTGGCAGCGTTCTTCGACCAATACGGGTCCCTGCTCGAACTCCAGACCCGGGCGAGCGACTACGCCCAGCTGCGCTACGCCGCCGACACCACCGATCCGGCGAACGGGGCGCTCGTCGCCAAGACGACCGACCGGGCCACGCAGGTCGGCGCCGGGCTCGTGTTCATCACCCTCGAATGGGTCGCCGCCGACGAGGACCACGCCGAGGGCGTGCTCGCCGACCCTGACCCGGCCCTCGACTTCGTTCGTCACCACCTCGCCTCGGCCCGCCGCCAGCGGCCGCACCTGTTGTCGGAGCCCGAGGAGCGCCTCGACATGGAGAAGGGCGCGGTCGGTGCCTCGGCGTGGGCCCGCCTGTTCGACGAGCTGACCTCCGCCGTCGACTGCCCGACGCCCGACGGTCCGGTGTCGCTCGATCGAGCGCTGAGCGACCTCGCCCACCCCGATCGCGCCGTGCGCCAGGCGGCCCACGACTCGGTCACCGAGGGCCTCGCCCCCGGACTGCGCACCCGCGCCTTCGTCTTCAACACGCTGCTCAACGACCGGGCGATCGATGATCGGCTGCGGGCGTATCCCTCGTGGGTCTCGTCGCGGAACCTCGCCAACGAGGCGTCCGATGACAGCGTCCAGGCCGTGGTCGACGCCGTGGTCGGCCGCTACGACATCCCCCAGCGGTGGTACGCGCTGAAGGCCCGGCTGCTCGGCGTCCCTCGCATCGCCGACTACGACCGCATGGCGTCGGTGGCGACGGCGGCCACGACGATCGGCTGGTCGGCGGCCACCGAGGTCGTCACCGACTCCTACGCCTCGTTCTCACCCGAGCTGGCCGGCATCGTCCAACGCTTCCTGCGCGAACCATGGATCGACGCGCCGACCAGGCCCGGCAAGCGGGGCGGTGCGTTCTGCGCGTACACCGTCCCCTCGCACCATCCCTACGTGCTGCTCAACTGGACGGGTACGTCGCGCGACGTCAGCACGCTGGCCCACGAACTGGGCCACGGCGTCCATGCCTATCTCTCGCGCGAGCAGGGGATCTTCCAGATGAGCACGCCGCTGACGCTGGCCGAGACGGCGTCGGTGTTCGGCGAGACGGTAACGACCAACCGTCTGCTCGGCCTCCTCGATTCGCCCGAGGCCCGCCTCACGCTGCTGGCCGAGACGGTCGACGACTCGATCGCCACCGTCTTCCGGCAGGTCGCCATGAACCGCTTCGAGCACGCCGTACACACGGCCCGGCGGGACGAGGGTGAGCTCGCCGTCGAGCGCTTCAACGAGCTGTGGGCCGAGACGCAGGCGGCAGTGCTCGGCGACGCCGTCGAGATCACCGACGAGTACCGCTCGTGGTGGAGCTACATCCCCCACTTCATCCACGTGCCGGGCTACGTGTACGCCTACGCGTACGGGCAGCTGCTGGCGCTCAGCGTCTACCGCGAGTACGAGCGCCAGGGTGACGACTTTGTGCCCCGCTACCTCGAACTCCTGCGGGCCGGCGGGTCCCTGCCGCCGGAGGAGCTGGCCCGTCTCGTCGACTGCGATCTCACCGATCCGGAGTTCTGGAACGGCGGGCTGGCGATCATCGACGACCAGCTGACGGCGGCCGAAGCGGCGGCCACCGCCGCCGGTCGACTCTGACCTCCGCGGTCAGTACAGCCAGGGGTCACGCAGGTCGAGATACTCGACGTCCGCCATCAACTGCTCATAGTCGGCTGCACCGGCGGCGAGCTCCGGAGGGGGTTCGTTCTTCTCGCCCTCGCGAGCGTCGGCCTCACTGGTGAAGTACGCAACGTCCACGTACGTGTCGGCCGCTGTCCAGATGCGCGTGCCGCCGATCAGGTCCGGGCGGAAGTCGCCGGCGACCTTCTCGAATTGCTCGTCCATCTCGCGCAGCTTGGATCGATCGGCGGTTCCCTTCATCACCTGGACGAACGTGGCGTCGTCTGATCCACCGCCGAGGAACTCATCGATCTCCTCGGAATCGGTGAACGTCACGTCACCGTCGAAGCAGCCTTCGGTCGCCGTCCACCACTCCCCCTGCTCCGGTCGCTGGCTGTTCGTCTTGGCCGCCTCCGCCGACTCGAAGCGGGCGACGGCGATGCCTCGACCGTCGTCGGCCACCCCCGCCGTCGTGCCGACGTAGCCACTCGCCCCCGATCGCAGCTCGGTGGCCCAGCGGTCCATCTGCCGCCGGAGGCCCTCGGCGTCGGCGACGCGCCCCTCGATGATCTGCACGAACATTCCAGTGTCCTCCCTCGGTCGGATCCCTCGGCCCCAGCCGCCATCATCGTCGTTGCCGGCGATGCCGCGCAACCGCCTCAGGGCACGTGCACGCCGAACACGTCGCGCAGCGCGTCGCTGACCTCACCGAGGGTGGCGTTGGCCCGCAACGCTTCCTTCATCGGGGGCAGCAAATTGTTGGTGCCCCGCGCCGCCGCCCGCACCTCGTCCAACGAGGCCTCGACGGCCGCCAGCTCGCGGTCGGACTTGAACGCGGCAAGCCGGTCGCGCTGGCCCCGCTCCAACACCGGGTCGATCGGGAACGGCACCGGCTCGGGCTCCTCGTCGAGACCGAACTTGTTCAACCCGACGATCACCCGCTCGTCGTCGTCGATCGACTTCGTGTACTCGTAGGCGGACTGCTCGATCTCGTCCATCTGGAAGCCCCGCTCGATGGCGGCGACCGCACCACCCATCTCGTCGATGCGTTCGATGTACTCCCACGCCAGCTGCTCGACCTCGTCGGTCAGCGCCTCGACGAAGTACGACCCGGCCAGTGGATCGGGCGTGTCGACGACGCCGGACTCGTAACCGATCACCTGCTGCGTGCGCAACGCGATGCGCGCCGCCTCCTCGGTCGGCAGGCTGATCGCTTCGTCGTAACCGTTGGTGTGCAGGCTCTGGGTGCCACCCAGCACGGCCGCCAGCGACTGCACGGCGACGCGCACGACGTTGTTCAGCGGCTGCTGGGCTGTCAGCGTCGACCCGCCGGTCTGGGTGTGGAAGCGCAGCAGCTTGCTCGACTCCTTCTGCGCGTCGAAGCGTTCCGTCATGATGCGATGCCACATCCGCCGGGCCGCCCGGAACTTGGCGACCTCCTCGAAGAAGTGGTTGTGGCCGTTCCAGAAGAACGAGAGGCGGGGGGCGAACTGGTCGACGGCGAGCCCGGCGTCGATCGCCGCCTGCACGTAGGCGATGGCGTTGGCCAGCGTGAAGGAGATCTCCTGCACGGCCGTCGAGCCGGCTTCGCGGATGTGGTACCCGGAGATCGAGATCGTGTTCCACTTCGGCACGTTGTCGGCGCAGTAGGCAAAGATGTCGGTGATGATCCGCATCGACGGGCGCGGCGGGTACACGTACGTGCCGCGGGCGATGTACTCCTTCAGCAGGTCGTTCTGGATCGTCCCGCTGATCGCCGACGCCGGCACCCCGTTCTCCTCGGCGACGAGCTCGTACAGCAACAGCAGGATTGCCGCCGTCGAGTTGATCGTCATCGACGTCGTCACTTCGTCGAGCGGGATGTCGGCGAGCAGCGTGCGCATGTCGGCGATCGAGTCGATGGCGACGCCGACCTTGCCGACCTCGCCTTCGGCCCGGGCGTGGTCGGAGTCGTAGCCCATCTGCGTCGGCAGGTCGAAGGCGCACGACAGCCCGGTCTGGCCGGCGCCGAGGAGGAACTTGAAGCGCTGGTTTGTCTCGGCCGCCGATCCGAAGCCGGCGTACTGGCGCATCGTCCACAGCCGGCCGCGGTACATCGACGGATACACGCCGCGGGTGTAGGGCGGGGTCCCGGGCGCGCCGAGCTGGGTCGCCGGGTCCCATCCGGCCAAGGCCTCGGGGCCGTACAGCTCCTTGACCTCGATCCCTGAGTCGGTGTGCCGGACGACCGGGTCAGCCATGGGTGCGAGCGTAGGTCGGCACTGGGCCAGGGGCCCATCCGCACCGCGCCCTCGACCGCGCGGCCGCCAACGACCATGCTGGTCGCCATGCCCACGTCGCTGTCGTTGGAGCAGCACCTTGTCGCGCTCGACGTCGCCGCCCGGGCGATGGTCGACCGCGCCGTCGCCGCCGGCCTCTCCGCCAAGGTGCCGACGTGCCCGCGGTGGGACGTGACCAAGCTCCTCGCCCATCAGACGATGGTCCACCGCTGGGCCACCGCCCAGGTGCGCGGCGACGACCCGGCCGGCGTGCCCGACGAGGTCGAGCTACTCGAGCTCGTCCGTCAACGACCGGCCGTCGTCATCGCCGGCGCCGACGAGCTCGTCGACGTCCTCGAGACGGCGTCGGACGACCTGGAGGCACTCACGTTCCTCAATGACGCGCCCCCGCCGCGCCAGTTCTGGGCCCGCCGCCAGGCCCACGAGACCACGATCCACGCCGTCGACGCCCTCGCCGCGCAGCTCGGGCGGGTGCCGACCGCCGGCGAGGCGGCCATCGGGCCCGAGCTGGCCGCCGACGGAATCGACGAGCTGTTGCGCGGCTTTTTCACCCGCGGCCGCTCCAAGCTGTTCGCCGGCACGCCGTTCTCGTTCGCCGTGCTTCCCGACGACATCGACCGGAGGTGGATCGTGCGGGTCGACGAACGGCTGACCGTCGACGACGGCGACCCTCGACCCGACGGCGTCGCGAGCACGTGGACGGCCACTGCGGCGCAGCTCTACCTGGGGTTGTGGAACCGCGGCCGGGAGATGACCGTCGGCGGCGACGCCGACATCGCCGGGCGGTGGAGGGCCAGCCAGCGCGTGCGCTGGCGCTGAGTCTCTCGGGCTCCGCCGGCCGGACAAGCCGGTCCGGTGGGCCTGCCCAGCTCGCCGCCGCCGCTCCGCAGCGACGCTCGCCCACCTTGTCCATCCGCAACACTTGAGGAACACTCGGCGCGTGAACGAGGCCATCAACCCCACCACGATCGCCCCGCCCGCCGCCCGCTACGCCCACGCCGTCGTCAGCGAGTCGGGGCGGCGTTGGCTGCACACGTCCGGAGTCGTGCCCACCGCACCGGATGGCTCCGTGCCCGACGGGCTCGCCGCCCAGGCCGAACAGGTGTGGGTCAACATCGCCGCCATCCTCAACGAGGCCGGGATGACGACCGTCGATGTCGTGTCGATCACGACGTACGTCGTTGTCGGCGAGGACCTTGCGGCGGTGATGGCGACCCGCGACCGCGCCATCGCCGGCCACCTCGCGGCCTCGACGCTCGTCACCGTCCCGTCCCTGGCCCGGCCGGAGTGGCGCCTCGAGATCGCGATCGTCGCCGCCCGCTGAGAACCGGCCCACGTAGGTCCTCAGTACCCTGGGTCCATGACCGATACCAAGCCCCACATCGCCGACGTCTTCGCCGCCGCGCCGACGATGGCGGACGGGGTCCCGGCCGACGTCGCGGCGGACACGCCTAGTATCGACGGTGTGGCGCTGACGCCGAAGGCGGTCAGCCTGGCCGGCCCGCCGACGTTCGCCACCGTCGACGAGGAGCGCATCCACCGCAAGCAGAAGCTGGCCGGCGCGCTGCGCATCTTCGGCCGCTTCGGCTTCGGCGAAGGGGTGGCCGGCCACATCACCGTGCGCGACCCCGAGTTCCCCGACCACTTCTGGGTCAACCCGTTCGGGCGCAGCTTCCGCCACATGCGCGTCAGCGACCTCATCCTCGTCAACCACCACGGTGAGGTCGTGTACGGCGATCGGCCGGTCAACCGCGCCGCCTTCGTGATCCACTCGGCCATCCACGCCGCCCGGCCCGACATCGTGGCCGCTGCCCACTCCCATTCGCCGTACGGCAAGTCGTTCGCCTCGCTCGGCCTGCCCCTGGCCCCCCTGACACAGGACGCCTGCATCTTCTACGGCGACCACCACGTCATCGCCGAGCAAGGCGGTGCCGTCGTGTTCGACATCGCGGCCGGCCAGGAGCTGGCGGCCAAGTTTCCCGACGGCAAGGCGGCGATCCACCAGAACCACGGCCTGTTCACGGTCGGCCAGACCGTCGACGAGGCGGTGTTCTGGTTCGTCTCGATGGAACGCTCGTGCCAGGCCCAGCTGATGGCCATGGCCGCCGGCGACCCGGTCGAGATCCGCGACGAGTACGCCCGCTACACGTTCGAGCAGACCGGCTTCCCGCTCGCCGGCTGGTTCAGCTTCCAACCACTGTGGGAGGAGATCTGCCGGACGGATCCGGAGCTTTTCTCGTAGCAGACGGGTGGCGCCTCCCGCTGCGAGCTTCGAGGACCGGCGTGCGGCCGGACCCATGACGCGTCGGCGGTTTCTTGACACGGCTTCGCCGGAGGCGCTGTTCGTGCTGTCGGCGGTTGCCCAATACGTCGGGGCGACGATCGCCGTGCTGCTGTTCGACGACGTCGCGCCGCAGACGGTGGCGTGGCTGCGGGTGATCGGCGCCTCGCTCGCCGTGCTGGCCGTCACCGGGCGGTGGTGGCGGGGCTGGACGGGCGCCGACCTCGGCGCCGCCGCCGTCTTCGGCATCGCCACGGCGGTGATGAACCTGTGCTTCTACATGGCGATCGCCCGCACCGACCTCGGCAAGAGCGTCGCCATCGAGTTCATCGGCCCGATCGTCGTGGCGGCGGCGATGACGCGCAGCCGCCGCAACGCCCTCGCGCTGGTGCTGGCGGCCGGCGGCGTGGTCGTGCTGGGGGGGATCGAGCTCGGCAGCAACGCGGTCGGGCTGGCCTGGATCCTGGCCGCCTCGGCCTGCTGGGCGGCCTACATCGTCGTCGGGTCGCGCGTCGCCCAGCAGGATCGAGGGCTCGCCGGCCTCGGCGTCGGTCTCGCCATCGGCGCCGTCGCCATCACCCCGTTCGGGGCACCGGGAAGCGGGCCGGTGTGGACGGCCCCCGGGCTGCTCGCCGCCGCCCTCGTCGTCGGCGTGTTCTCCAACGCCATCGGCTACGGCATCGACCAGCACGTGCTGCGACGGATTCCGGTGCGCCGCTTCTCCGTCCTGCTGGCGCTGCTGCCGGTCACGGCCGTCGCCGTCGGCTGGATCGCCCTCGACCAGCGCCCGGCGCTGCTCGATGTCGCCGGCATCGCCCTCGTGCTGGTCGGCGTCGTGGTGCAGGAGCGCGACGAGGTGGCGGCCGAGCTGGCCGCCCCCGACCCCGGTTGACGGAGATCAGGCAGTCAGCAGGCGGGCCAAGCGCAGGCGACGGACCCCGGCGGGATCGGCCAGCGCCCGCAAAGCGAGGTCGACGTCGGGGAGCTCGTACACGTCGAGGTCGTCGGTGAGCAGCCAGAAGCGGTCGAACGTGGTGAGGAACCGGCGGTCGTGGCTGACGGCGAGGACGGTGCCCTGGAACCCCTCGAGAGCGCGTTCCAGCGCCTCGGCCGAGTCGATGTCGAGGTTGTCGGTCGGCTCGTCGAGCAACAGCACGTTGTGGCCCTCCAGGTCGAGGCCGAGAATCTCCAGTCGGGCCTGTTGCCCGCCCGAGAGCGTGTCGTAGGTCTGGCGGGCGGCGCCGACGAGGCCGTAGCCGGCCAGCGCCTTGAGCGCCTGCTCCTCGACGGGTCGCCAACGGGCGACGATGTCGGCGACGGTCCGCCCGAGGAAGTCGGGGCGGCGGTTGACCTGGGTGAAGAACCCGACCGACGTCCGGGGTCCGAACGTCACGGTGCCCTCGTCGGGCGGGCCCTCGCCGGCCAACGCCCGCAGCAGGTGGGTCTTGCCCGTCCCGTTCGGCCCGACGAGACCGATGCGCTCGCCGAAGTGGACGTCGTCGGAAAACGGGAGGAACAGGTCGCCGACCGACACCCGGGCGAGACGCACGACGCGCCGGGCCGAGTCGGCGCCCTTCAGGCGGGGCCTGATCCGCTCGTCGCGAACCGGCGCCGGCGGCGGGCCGGCGGCAAGGAACTTTTGCCAGCGGGTCTCGGCCGCGTCCGCTCGGGCCGCGTTGGCGTCGTTCACCGCCGCCCGCTGCTTCATGATCTTCATGTGCCGGAACAGCCGCCGCTCCTCGTCCTTCCAGCGCTGGAGCGCATCGCCGAGCAGCTCCTGGCGGCGCTGGCGGGCGGCCGGGTAGGTGGCGTAGGAACCACCGTGGACCCAGGCGCCGGCGCCCTCGACGGCGACGACCTTCGTGACGGCCCGCTCGAGCAGCGTGCGGTCGTGGCTGACGAGCAGGATCGTCGCCCGGCAGGCGGCCAGCTGCGCTTCCAGCCAGGTGCGGGTGGGGATGTCGAGGTAGTTGTCGGGCTCGTCGAGCAGCACGACATCGGCCGCCGAGGTCAGCAGGACGTCGAGGAGGAGGCGTTTGCGCTCGCCACCCGACAGCTCACCGACGCGACGAGTGGCGACGTCGTCGACCCGCGACTTAACGCTGCGCCGGGCGGCCGCGGCCCATTGCGCCTCCAACTCGTAGCCGCCGAGGTCGCCCCAGGCCGTCAACGCTTCGGCGTAGGCGAGGCCGTCGTCGGTGCCCCCGGCCCGCAGCGCCCGCTCGGCCGTCACGAGCTGGCGTCCCGTCGCCCGCAAGGCCGGTGGAGCGACACCGAGCAGCAGGTCGCGCAGCGTGTCGTCGGGGCGGGCCAAGCCGGCGTCCTGGGCCATCGACAGGACCGTGCCGTTGATCGCCCACTCCCCGGCGTCGGCCCGCAGCTCGCCGGTGAGGATGCGCAGGATGGTGCTCTTGCCGACACCGTTCGGACCGACGAGGGCGGCGTGCTCGCCGGGGGCCACGCCGAAGCTGACGTCGAAGAACAGCGAGTCACACCCCGGCGGGGCGTACTCCAGATCGGCGACGACGATGCTCCCCACGGCGCCCGATCATGCCTCACCCCAACGTCCCCCCACCCGAGTGTTTCGTGCGTCTGGCGCGTGGAGGCCCCGCGCCAGACACTCGGGGATCAGACGGAGGGGAGGAGAGAAGTTCGGAACAGATCGAGCCCTGGTCGAGGGCGGCCCGGGTCGGCCCACCGGGCGCGTCGATCAGGTGCTCGGTGAGCACCGAGTGCGGCGGCATCGGCGCCGCCGGGTTGGCCGAGTCGGCCGGTCGCTCGACGGCGACGAAGGCGTCGCCGAGCTGGTCGCGGAGGAACTGGAAGCGCTCCGGTGGTAGAAAGCGATCGCCCTCGAGCGCAGGCCGACGACGCGCAGCCCGTCGCGCTGGCAGCGGCCCTTGACCACGGCCAGCTCGTCGGGCGAGATGTCGATCGTGCGCCGGCGGCCCGCCGTCACCCCGAGCGGCAGCGACGGTTGACTCAGCACGGGGCCAGCACACGGTCGTCGACTGCCATCGCCAGCGCGAAGCCGCCGGTGAAACACATGCCGACTGCTCCGACCCCGGGGCCACCGCACCGCTCGTGCTCGTCGCCGGCGAGCGCCCGCAACCAGCCGACGACTGGCGACGAGCTGCCGGTTACCAGCACGGTGGACTCGCGACCGATGCAGGTGGGCAAGAACGACTGGGCGGTGTACGCCACGATGCCGAGTTGACCCCGTCTGGGGGTCCCGACCGGGCTCACCGAACAGGTGCGGCAGGACCGCCGTGCAGCCGATCGCGGCAACGCGGTCGGCGAACTCGACCACCTTGGCGTGATGCCGGGCAACTCGGCGATGACGATGACCGCCGGCCCGCTTCCCGCCGGTAGACGGCCCGCTCCTTGCCCTTGTGGGTGAACGGGCCTTTCGTACGCGTCGAGCACGGTCATGCCCGACAGCTTGGCCCAGCGCCAGCGCGGTCCGGAGTATCCGCTGCACGGTCCTTGCTCCCGTCGCGTTCACCAGTTGAAGCCGCCACCGGATCCGGTCGTTTCACGCGACCAGCGATGCCGGCGCGCCGACCCTCGGGTGGGGATCAGTGGGCGGCGTCGGTGAGCCAGGGGGCGCAGACGCCGTCGAGCTCGCGGATCTCGATCTGGTCGCGGTTGGCGTAGGTCACGACGTTGGCCGGGTCGGCCCGCAGGTTGAACGTGCGGAACGTCATCTCGGTCGTGTCGATCGTCAGGATCCGTCCGATCAAGGGCTCGCCGAGGCCGAGCAGCATCTTGATCGCCTCGAGCGCCTGGATCGATCCGACGATGCCGGGCAGCACGCCGAGCACCCCCGCCTCGGCGCACGACGGGGCCAGGTCGGCCGGTGGCGGCTCGGGCACCATGTCGCGGTACGTCGGCCCCTCGAGCGGGTGGAACACGCTGACCATGCCCTCGAAGCGGAAGATCGAGCCGTGCACGACGGGGATGCCGAGCTTCACGCTGGCGTCGTTCAACAGGTAGCGCGACGGAAAGTTGTCGGCCCCGTCGACGACCACGTCGTAGCCGGTGAGGATGTCGATGATGTTGTCGGCCGACAGCCGGGTGTCGTAGGTGACGACGTCGACATCGGGGTTCAGCGCGACCAGCGTTTTCTTGGCCGAGTCGACCTTGCGATCGCCCACCCGGTCGAGGTTGTGGAGGATCTGGCGCTGCAGGTTGGAGGCGTCGACCTCGTCCATGTCGACGATGCCGATGGTGCCCACGCCGGCGGCCGCCAGATAGAGCGCCGCCGGCGAGCCGAGGCCGCCGGCGCCGAGCAGCAGCACCTTCGAGCCGAGCAGCTTGGCCTGGCCCTCGACGCCGACCTCGGGCAACAGGAGATGGCGCATGTAGCGGTGCTTCTGGTCGGCCGTGAGGGTGACCGGGGCCGACCACGACCGTCCTTCGTCCTTCCAGCGGCCGAACCCGCCGTCCATCGACACGACGTCGGCGTACCCCAGCTCCTGCAGCGTCCGCGCTGCGAACGCCGAGCGCACACCTCCGGCGCAATACACGACGACCGGCTCGGACTTGTCCGTCAGGCGCCCCTCGACCTGGGCCTCGAGATGGCCTCGGGGGATGTGGACGGCGCCGTCGAGGGCGCCCTGCTCGTACTCGTCGGGCTCGCGCACGTCGAGGACACGGGCGCCGGCGGCGATGCGCTCGGCCGCCCCGGCCGTGTCGACCTCGGTGATCTCGGCCTTGGCGGCCCCCAGCAGATCGCGGAACGTGGCCATGACGAAAACCCTATCGGGCCGGTCGGGATTCGATCGGGCCGGGCGCAGGCCCGTCATCGTCGTGGGTGGCGGCCAGGTGCAGCGTCAGGTGAAGGCCGACGGGAACGGCGTCGGGATGCGCCGGCCGGCGGGCGTACTCCTCGGCCAGAATGTCCAGCCGCTCAGCCAGCTCGGCGATCTCGTCGGTCGTGAGGCGTGGTCCGACGCGGCTGTTGATCACGACCGCGTCGGGCGGGGCGGCGGCGATCAGTCCGGCGGCGCGCCGGCGGACCCGGCGCCGACGATCGCCGGAAGGAGGGTCGAGATCGAGCCGTAGACCACCGCGTCGGCGAGGCCGTCCATCTCGGTCGGCCCGCCGTTGACGATGACGATCCGCGCCCCGGCCCGCTTGGCGACGGGCACGCAGCCGGCGACCGGATAAACGCTCAACGTCGAGCCGACCGCCAGCAGCAGATCGCACGACTCGCTGATTGCGACCGCACGGTCGATCACCTCGGTCACGAGGTTCTGGCCGAAGGAGATCGTGTCGCTCTTGATAATGCCGCCGCAGCGCAGGCACGCCGGGTCGTCCTCGCCGGCGCACACCCGGTCGAGCGCCTCCGCCATCGCCCGGCGGTCCTGGCAGGCCCAGCAACGGGTGAACCACATCGTGCCGTGCACCTCGATCACCAGCGCGTCGTCATTGCCGGCCATTTGGTGGAGACCGTCGACGTTTTGGGTGACGATGCCGTGCAGCTGGCCCCGATGCTGCAGCTCGAGGATGGCGCGGTGGCCGGCGTTGGGCAAGGCGGCCCACGCCGGTGAGTCGATCCGGGTCCGCCAGGCGCGCCGGCGCACCTCGGGCTCGGCGAGATAGTGCTGGATCGTGGACATCTTCTCGGCGCCCGGGTTCTTCGTCCACACGCCCTGGGGACCCCGGAAGTCGGGGATCCCGGAGTCGGTCGAGATGCCGGCACCGGTGAGCACGACGATCCGCTCGGCGGCGCCGACCCAGTCGGCCGCTCGGGTCAGGTCGGCGGGATCGGCGGGATCGGCGAGGTCGTCGGGGTCGGCGTCCATCCCGGCAGTCTCCTCGACGGCCACGGTGATTTCCCGTTCCGGCGTTTGACGACCCCCTTGTCGGTCACCGACGTCCTCCTCCTGCCGACCGATCCCACCCGGGAGGTCCTCGTGTCATCCGTCCTCGGCGCTCCGGGCGCCGATCTCTCCGTTGCCCCGCCGCCGCTGCCCGACCGCGTCCACATCACACCGTGGCTCGACCCTGTCGTCGACGCGCGAGGCCACGACCCTCGCTCCACCTACGTCGAACAGTTCTGGCTCTCGGTCCTCGGACCGACGGCGACGTGGTTGATGCGCCACTTCGTCGCCGGCTTCGACCATCACCCGGACGGCTACGAGCTGGAGGTCGCCCACGCCGCCCGCTCGCTCGGGTTGAGCGTGGCCAAGGGCACGGCGTCACCGTTCGCCAAGTCCGTGCACCGTTGCGTGATCTTCGGCATGGCCGCACCGCGCACCGACGGCTGGACGGTGCGTCGCCGGATGCCGCCGGTCCCCCACCGCCAGCTGCAGCGCTTGCCCGAACCCGTGCAGGCCCGTCACGCCGATTGGTCGGCCCGGACCATGACGCTGGCCGAGTTGGAGCGGGCCCACGCACTGGCGACAGCGATGGTTGACGTGGGTGACGATCCCGGCGTCGTCGCCGCCCAACTCGTCGCCGTCGGCGTCAGCCCGCCCGCGGCCGAGGAGGCCCGCCGGCTCGTCCTCGGCCCCGCCGACGGCTGTGCGCTCAGCGGGTGACGTCGACGACGAGGCGGCCGCGCACCTGGCCGGCGAGCAAGCGGGCGCCGGCGGCGGTCACGTCGCCGAGGCCGATCTCCTCGGTCATCGTCGCCAGCAGGTCGGCGTCGACATCGCGGGCGAGGGCGTCCCACGCCGCCCGGCGCTCGGCCATCGGTGTCTGCACGCTCTCGACGCCGGCCAGCGTCACGCCGCGCAGGATGAACGGCGCCACCGTGGCTGGGAAGTCCATGCCGCCAGCGTTGCCGCAGGCGGTGACGACGCCGTAGTACTTCGTCGACGCGCACACCGAGGCCAACGTCTGGCCACCGACGGTGTCGACGGCGCCGGCCCACCGTTCCTTGTCGAGCGGGCGGCCGCGCTCGGCGAGCACGTCGCGCTCGATCAACTCGGCGGCGCCGAGCGAACGGAGGTACTCCTCCAGCTCGGGACGCCCCGACGAGGCGACGACGTGGTAGCCGCGGCGGGCCAGGGCGGCGACGGCGATGCTGCCGACGCCGCCGGCGGCGCCGGTCACGACGATCTCGCCGGCGTCAGGCTCGACGCCGTGATGGGCCAGCTTCTCGACGCACAACATCGCCGTGAACCCGGCCGTGCCGAGGCTCATCGCCTGGCGCGTGGTCAGCGCGGTGGGAACGGGCACGACGAAGGTGGCTGGCACCGTGGCCACCTCGGATAGCCCGCCGTGGCGGACCTCGCCGAGGCCGTAGCCGGTGACGAGCACCCGGTCGCCGGCTGCGAACCCCGCGCTGGCGCTCGAACGCACGGTCCCGGCGAGGTCGATGCCGGGCACCATCGGAAACGATCGCAGCACCTTGGCCGTGCCGCTGACCGCCAGCGCGTCCTTGTAGTTGAGCGTCGACCACTCGACGTCGATCTCCACCGGGTCGACGTCGCCGTCGGCGCCGCCCGGAGCGTCGCCGTCACGCAGTTCGGCCCGGTACCCACCGTCGTCGTCGTTGCTCACCCAAATCGCACGCATCGCTCGCAGGGTACGGAGAGTGTCGGATACTTCCCCGTACTGGTCAGCGGCGGGGAGGGCGGAAGGTGGCGGCGAGCTCGGCGAGGAGGCGGGCGCCGTAGCCGGTGGCGCCCTTGGGCTTCCAGCTGTCGTCGGTGTCGGACTTCATCGGCCCGGCCATGTCGATGTGCGCCCACGGCGTGTCGCCGACGAATTCCGACAGGAACACGGCGGCGGTGATGGCGCCGCCGTAGGGCCCGCCGACGTTCTTCACGTCGGCGACGTCGGAGTCGAGCAGCTTGCGATAGCGGGCCGTCTCCAACGGCAGCTGCCACACCGGCTCGTCGACGACGGCCGCCGCCTTCCCGACCTGGTCGATCAGGGGCTGCGACGTGCCGAGCACACCGGCGTAGGCCGGGCCCAGCGCAACGAGGCAGGCGCCAGTGAGCGTGGCGATGTCGACGACGGCGTCGGGCCGCTCCTCGGTGGCCAGCACCAACCCGTCGGCGAGGATCAGACGGCCTTCGGCGTCGGTGTTGTGGATCTCGACCGTCGTGCCACCGCGGATGTGCAGCACGTCGCCGAGCTTCATCGCCGAGCCCGATGGCATGTTGTCGGTGCACACCATGTACCCGGTGACCGTTGCCGTGCCGCCGAGCGCTGGCAGCGCCGACATCGCCGCCAGCACGGCGGCCGAGCCCGACATGTCCATCTTCATCACCGCGTGCATCGGGTCGCTGGGCTTGATGCTGATCCCGCCCGAGTCGTACATCACGCCTTTGCCGACGAGGGCGAGGTGCCCGCTCGGCCGGCCGGCCGGCCGGTAGGTCAGCTTGATCAACCGGGGCGGCTCGGCGCTGCCGGCGTTGACGCCGAGCAGCCCGCCGCAGCCCATGTCGCGCAGGGCGTCGGCGTCGAACACGTCGACCTCGAGGCCACGGGCCGTGCCAACCTGTACCGCCAGCTCGGCCAGGCGCGTCGCCGTCAGGTGACTGGGCGGCGTGTTGGCGAGGTCGCGCGCCAGCTCCGCGGCGTGGGCCATCGCCTCGCCCCGACGGGCTCCTTCGGTGGCGGCCGGGGATCGGCCGCCCCCGACGACGAGCGTGAGGGCGGTCACCGGCACCAGTGGCGACTCCTTCTTGAGGACGCCGTAGCGGTACCGCGACAGCAGCACGCCTTCGACGACGGCCGCCGCCGCCGCCGCCGGATCGACGCCCTTGACGTCGGCGAGCGACGTCGCCAGGACACCGGCCTTGCCGGCCGCCTTGGCGAACGCGGCCGCCGCCTCGCGCATCGCGGTCGGCGCCAGGTCGGCATCGCTGCCGATGCCGACCGCGACGAACGTCGTGCCGTTGCCGCCCGGCACCGGGCAGGCCTGGCCGACCTTGCCCTCGAATCCGAGGGTGGTCAGCGTCGCTCGATCGACGCCGAGCGTCTTGGGGACGACGCCCTTGGGCCCGACCGGGATGCCGACCGCGGCGGCGTCCTTCGGGATCGAGCGGGCGACGGCGATCGTGGTCGCGGCCGCGCGATCGAGGGACGGGACCGGGTTGAAGCTGGCGGGAGCGCTCATGGTCTCGCCAGTCTGGCGTGACGGCCCGCCGTTAGCCTCTGCGTGATGTCCCGTTCGCCGTACGTCGACGCCGTCAACGAGCGGGTCGTGGTGTTCGACGGCGCCTTCGGTACGTACATCCAAGGCCTCGACCTCAGCGCCGACGACTTCGGTGGTCCCAGCCTCGAGGGCTGCAACGAGATGCTCTGCCTCACGCGGCCCGACGTCATCGCCGGCATGCACGCCGCCTTCTTCGACGTCGGTGTCGACGCGGTGGAGACGGCCAGCTTCGGCAGCTTCTCGACCGTCCTCGCCGAGTACGACGTGGCCGAACGGGCCCACGAGCTCAACGTGGCCGCCGCCCGCATCGCCCGCGAGGTCGCCGACGGCTACGCCGCCGACGGGCGGCCCCGCTTCGTCGCCGGCTCGATCGGACCCGGCACGAAGCTGCCGAGCCTCGGCCACATCAACTTCGCCGACCTGCGCGACGCCTACGAGGAGCAGGCCCACGGTCTCCTCGAAGGCGGCGCCGACCTCTTCGTCGTCGAGACGTGCTACGACCTGCTCCAGGCGAAGGCGGCGATGATCGCCTGCCGGCGGGCAATGAAGTCCGTCGGCCGCGCCGTGCCGATCCAGGTCCAGGTGACGATGGAGACGACCGGGCGGATGCTCGTCGGGTCGGAGGTCGGCGCCGCCCTGGTGTCGCTGGCGGCGATGCGGCCCGACGCCCTCGGCATCAACTGCGCCACCGGCCCGGCCGAGATGCAAGAGCACATCCGCCACCTCCGCCAGCACTCACCACTGCCGATCAGCGTGCTGCCCAACGCCGGGCTGCCCTCGATCGTCGACGGCCACGTCCACTACGACCTCACCCCCGAACAGCTGGCCGAGCACCACGCCCGCCACGTGGCCGAGCTCGGCGTGCGCATTGTCGGGGGCTGTTGCGGCACGACACCCGAGCACCTCCGCCAGGTCGTCGAGGCCGTCCGCGACCTCGAACCGGCGCCGCGCACGCCGACGTTCGAGCCGGCGGTCAGTTCGATCTACAGCCCGGTCCCCATCGAGCAGGACCTCTCGTTCCTGATCATCGGCGAGCGCACGAACGCCAACGGTTCCCGAGCGTTCCGCGACGCCATGCTCGGCGGCGACTGGGACACGTGCGTGCGCGTCGGCGCCGATCAGGTGCGCGAGGGAGCCCACGTCATCGACGTGTGCGTCGACTACGTCGGCCGCGACGGTGCGCTCGACATGGACGAGATCGCCCGCCGCTTCGCCACTCAGGTCAGCGTGCCGCTGGTGCTCGACTCGACCGAGACGCCGGTGCTCGAGGCCGGCCTCCAGCACATCGGTGGCCGGGCCGTGCTCAACTCAGCCAACCTCGAAGACGGCGAGCTGCCCGACTCCCGCTTCGACCGGGTCATGTCGCTGGCTCGCGACTACGGCGCCGCCGTGATCTGCCTGCTCATCGACGAGCGCGGCCAGGCCCGCGACGTCGAGTGGAAGATGGAGATCGCCCACCGCATCCACGACATCGCCGTCGAGCGCTACGGCCTGTCGGCCGGCGATCTGATCTTCGACGCCCTCACGTTCCCGCTGTCCACCGGTGACGACGACCTGCGCCGCGATGCCATTGCGACGATCGAGGCGATCCGGCGGATCAAGGCCGAGATCCCCGGCGCCCACACCACGCTCGGCGTCTCAAACGTCAGCTTCGGGCTCAACCCGGCCGCCCGCCACGCCCTCAACAGCGTCTTCCTCCACGAGGCGGTCGAGGCCGGCCTCGACTCGGCCATCGTCCACGCCGGCAAGATCGTCCCGCTGAACCGCTTGCCCGACGACCAGCGCGAGGTCTGCCTCGATCTCGTCTGGGACCGTCGCACCGACACCTACGACCCGCTCCAGCAGTTGCTGGAGGTGTTCGCCGACGTCAAGTCGACGAAGACCGAGAAGGTCGACCGGTCCGGCCAGCCGGTCGCCGAGCGCCTGCACCACCGCATCATCGACGGCGACCGCGACGGCCTGATCGCCGACCTCGACGAGGCCCTTGCCGCCGGCATCCCCGCCCTCGACATCATCAACGACGTCCTGCTCGGTGGCATGAAGGTGGTCGGTGAGCTGTTCGGATCGGGTCAGATGCAGCTGCCGTTCGTGCTGCAGTCGGCCGAGACGATGAAGATGGCCGTCGCCCACCTCGAGCCGCACATGGAGAAGGTCGGTGGCTCGTCGGCCAAGGGCAAGCTGGTGCTGGCCACCGTCAAGGGCGACGTCCACGACATCGGCAAGAACCTGGTCGACATCATCTGCACGAACAACGGCTACGAGGTCCACAACCTCGGCATCAAGGTGCCGATCAGCGAGATGGTCGCCAAGGTCAAGGAGGTCGAGGCCGACGCCCTCGGCATGAGCGGCCTGCTCGTCAAGTCGACGCTGATCATGCGCGACAACCTGGAGGAGCTCAACTCGCTCGGCCTGGCCGAGGTGCCGGTGCTGCTCGGCGGCGCCGCCCTGACCCGGCGCTACGTCGAGCGCGACCTGCGCGAGATCTACGACGGCCGCCTGTTCTACGGCAAGGACGCCTTCGAGGGCCTGTCGACGCTCGATTCGTTGATGGGCATGAAGCGCACGGGGACGTGGGACCCCGACTTCGGCACCGTGCCCACGGGTCGGGAACTGCCGGAGCGCGCCGCGCCCGACGGCGCCGCACCGGTAGCGCTGCCGCGCCGCTCGCCCGACGTCGCCGACGACAACCCGGTGTTCGTGCCCCCGTTCGTCGGCTCCCGCGTCGTCAAGGGCATCGGTCTCGACGACATCGCCGAGTATGCCAACGAGACGGCGCTGTATCGCAACCAATGGCAGTTCCGCCCGGAGAAGGACGCCGCCGGCAAGCCCGAGTCCGACGACGAGTTCAAGGCGCGCATCCGGGCCGTGTTCCGCCAACAGCTGGCGTCAGCGAAGGCGTCGGGCGTGCTCGTGCCGCAGGTCGTGTACGGCTACTTCCCGGCCAACGGCGACGGCGACGACCTCGTCGTGTGGAGCGACGAGTCACGCACGACCGAGGCGGCCCGCTTCCACTACCCCCGCCAGCGGGCGGCGCCGTACCTGTGCATCGCCGACTTCTTCCGGCCGGTCTCGTCGGGCGAGATCGACTACGCCGCCTTCCACATCGTCACGATGGGTTCGGTCGTCAGCGAAGCGACGGCTCGCCTGTTCGCCGCCGACGAGTACCAGCAGTACTTGCTCCTGCACGGCCTCGGCGTCGAGATGGCCGAGGCGCTGGCCGAGTACTGGCACCGGCGCATCCGCGAGGAGTGGGGCTTCGTCGCCGAGGACGGTCCGACGATCGGCGGCCTGTTCCGCCAGCAGTACCGCGGCGGCCGCTACTCGTGGGGTTACCCGGCCTGCCCCGACCTCGAGGACAACGCCACCGTGGCCGAGTTGCTCGGCGCCGACCGCCTCGGCATCGAGGTCTCCGAGGACACCGGCTGGCAGTACCACCCCGAGCAGACGACGAGCGCCATCATCTGCCACCACCCCCAGTCCAAGTACTTCATCGCTCGCTGATCGTTCCGTCCGGAGCCGCTCGAGACACCGGTTGTGCGTCAGAGGCCAGGCCGGCGATGAAATCCTCTAGCGCGCCCCGGGAGAGGCCGAACTTGAGGTCGCCGGCGCCGAGGCCCTGGGACACGATGATGTCGGTCGCCGAGCCCCCGGCCGTGTCGGTGAGCGTGTAGAGCCCGTCGAGCCGGTCCAGACCCGAGTCGAAGGTGCCGTCGCCCAGCGCCGAGAACCGGGCGCCCTTCAGTCCGTTCGTCGGCTCGTCCGGCAGGACCGTGGCCGGGCACGCGTCGTCGGCGTCCGGAACGCCGTCGCCGTCGCTATCGCTCGGCGTCGCCGGCGAACACGACACGTCCCACGTGGCATTGCCGGTGGGGAGCAACCCCCTACGACGAGGTACGTGCCATCGTCGGGCACGGTGTGGGTCAGGGTGGCCGGGAAGTCCTCCCTCCCCTGCCCATCACGGCCAGCGCACTCAGCGCGGCCACCGAGAGACACCGTCGGTCGATGCCGAGACCCCTGGCCGGCGACATGGCCTGGGCGCTCACCGTCCGCGAACGGGCGGGGCGTCGCTCCAGTACGCGGACACTGAGCGCGATGTCCGGCGTCGGGCAGTCCTACGGCCAGCCGATCCAGTCGTGGACCTGATCGACAGCGGCGCCGCCGGCATGGAGACCACCCTGCACCAGGCCGGTCGGGGAGAATGAGGCGTCGATGTGGACGTCGAAGCCGACCCCGAGGGCGGCGCCGATGTCGGCCTCGACCCCGATGCGATCGGCCGTCAGGGACACGTCGCCGCCGAGCTCACCGCCGACGCCGGCCCGCACGCCGACGCCTCCGCCGGCTCTGACGTTGTCGCCGAACAGCGTGACGTGGTCCTCGACGCCGGCCCGGGCACCGGCCCACGCCTCGGCGTGACCGCCGGCCCCGACGCCGTCCCAGCCGGCGTGGAACGAGCCCTCGGCTTCGGCACCGGCGCCGGCCTGAGCACTCGCTTCCAGGTCGTTGCCGACGGCGCCCCACAGCACCGTCGTGCGGTTCTTGTACTCGGCCTCGGCGCCGGCGAACGCCTCGACCTTGCCCTCGCCCGACAGGCTCCGCCACCCGAAGTCGAGGCTGCCCTCGCCGCCGGCGCGAGCGCCGACGAGCGCATCGAGCTCTTGCTCCGAGCGGTACAGGCCACCGGCGACCTCCGTCGTGTTACCGACGTGCCCGCGCAGCCCAGCCCACGCGTCACCCGCGGCCTCGGCGTGCACGCCGCCGAGGCC
>Ga0136617_10000099_pt1 | contig 60025 bp, 58 predicted proteins | sample AntDrymUQ3222106_2_FD_129672 | JGI IMG/M metagenome (GOLD analysis project Ga0136617, IMG submission 129672) | Polar desert sand microbial communities from Dry Valleys, Antarctica - metaG UQ322 (21.06) | ecosystem: Environmental > Terrestrial > Soil > Desert | place: Antarctica: Dry Valley...
AAGATAAAGCTCACCGACGCGCAGAAGGAGGCGATTCCCATCGAGCGGCACGCGTTTCACGGCGACTGGAACTATACCATCAAGGAGAGATCAAATCGATAGGTTATTTCATTACGACTACTATGCGGCGAACGGGACGCCGTCCGCGACAACTCGCCGCCGCGGACAGGATCACACCGATGCCGTCGGGTTGCGAGTGTCAGTGACAACGACTGGGCGTCATAGCGGCGGGCGTACGTAGTCGCGCGGACCGGCGGGCACCCGCTAGGCTCGCGGCGCGCCCTGATCTTCGGGTTCGCCAACTTCGACGTGGCGGACGACCTGCTCACACTCGCTCCCTGACCGACCGCGAGATCGCAGACTGCAAGAGCTGATCCTCGCTGCGGGGCCCGCGAGGTGGCGCCCGGCGGGTGGTGTTCATCCGGTTGCTATCGGCCCGTTGCGGCGGGTGGGGTCGGGTGTTGCCGGGGTTCGGTACCAAGACCGGTGTGACCTCATCGCAGGTTCTCGTCCGGACGCCGCAGGCCGCCGCCTCGCGGTACTCGTTGCTGTTGACCACTGACTCCGACGAGGTGCGTGCTGCCCAGCGGCTGCGCCACCGCGTCTTCGCGGGCGAGCTCGGCGCCGTGCTGCACGGCTCCGAGCCCGGGCTCGACACCGACCGGTTCGACGCGTTCTGCGACCACGTCGTGGTGCGCGACGACGCGTCCGGGGAGATCGTCGGCACCTACCGCATGCTGCCACCGGAGCGCGCCCGCGCCGCCGGCGGGCTCTACGCCGACGGCGAGTTCGAGATCGACGAGCTCGCGCCGCTGCGGCCGTCGCTCGTGGAGACCGGCCGGTCCTGCGTGCATCCCGACCACCGCGACGGCGCCGTCGTCGGCCTCGTCTGGGCGGGCATCGCGCAGTACATGCTCCGCACCGGCAACCGCTGGCTGGTGGGCTGCGCCAGCGTCCCGCTGACCGACGGTGGCGGGCTCGCCGCGGGCGTGCGGGACCGGGTGCTGGCGCGGCACCTTTCTCCGGAGCCCTACCGGGTGCGGCCGCGGCTGCCGTGGGACCCGGCGGGGATCACCCCGCCGTCGCGGGCGCCGCTGCCGCCGCTGCTGCGCGGCTACCTGCGGCTCGGCGCGTGGGTGTGCGGGGCACCCGCGCACGACCCGGACTTCGGGTGCGCCGACTTCCTTGTGCTGCTCGGCCTGGACCACATGGATGGCCGTTACCTGCGCTTCTTCCTGGGCGAGCAGGCATGACGGCGTCCACATGCCTGGCCGCGGACCCGGCACACCCGGCACACCCGACACATCCGGTGCGGCCGAGCGCAGGCTGGGTGCCCTCGTCACCGTGCACACCGGGGTGCCTGCCCGCCGCGAGCGGACCCTGCTCGGGGCGGATGCGGGTGGCCACGCGGCTGGTGGGGCTGTTCGCGGTGCTGCTCGGCGCCGTGCTGGGCGCCCCACTCCTGCCCGGGTCGATGCGCGCGGGTTGGCTGCGCGGGTGTTGCCGGGCGGCGCTGCGGGCGATGGGTGTGCGGCTGCGGATCAGTGGTGCGCACCGCTATACCGGCAACGGTGGCGTGCTCGTCGTCGCCAACCACGTGTCCTGGATCGACGTCCTCGCGCTTGACGCGGTGCAACCGGTGCGGATGCTCGCCAAACGTGAGATGCGTGACTGGCCGGTGATCGGCGGGCTCGCCACGCGGGCCGGAGCGCTGTTCGTCGACCGGGCCGGGCTGCGCACGCTGCCCACCACGGTGGCGGCGACCGCCGATGCGCTGCGCTCCGGAGCCGCCGTCGGGGTCTTCCCGGAGGGGACGACGTGGTGCGGAGCGGCGGCGGGATCGTTCCGTCGCGCGGCGTTCCAGGCTGCCATCGACGCGGGCGCCGCGGTGCGACCGGTGGCGATTACGTTGCGACGCCCGGACGGCGGCGGTACCGGGCGGGCCGCGGCCTTCGTCGGCGACCAGACCCTGTGGGACTCATTGCTCCGGATCCTGCGCCTGCCGGGGCTGATCTGCGAGCTGACCGTGCTGCCGGTGATCCCCGCCGGAGCCGCCGCCGACCGCCGCGAGCTGGCCCGATGGGCGGGCGAGCGCATCGCCGAGGTCACCGGCGTCGACCATCAGGCCACGACACGTGCCGCCGCCGTTCCGCAGGCCGCTTGATCAGGCGCATCACGTCCGTCGGTGGGCTCTGGACATCGGCTCGTCTCCTACGAGAGCGCGACCGAAGCGCGCCGCACCGCGAGCGGCGACTACCCTGGGAGGCTCATCGACCGGTGAGGGCATGAGGCCTGACGTGATTTCTCCTGGGACCGTGGCGGCGACCACCAGCACGACCTACCTCGACCACGCCGCCACCACCCCGATGCTCGACGCGGCCGTGGCAACCATGAGCGAGGCGCTCGGGCGCACCGGCAACGCGTCCTCGCTGCATTCCGCGGGCCGCCGGGCGCGCCGCGACGTCGAGGAGTCCCGCGAGCGGATCGCCGCCGCCGTCGGCGCCCGCCCGTCGGAGGTCGTGCTCACGACCGGAGGCACCGAGAGCGACAACCTCGCCGTGAAGGGCCTGTACTGGGCCCGCCGCAGCGCCGACGCGCGTCGCACCCGGGTGCTGGTGTCGGCGATCGAGCACCACGCCGTGCTCGACTCGGCGCAGTGGCTCGCCGAGGACCAGGACACCGAGGTCGAGATGCTCGAGGTCGACGGTTACGGCCGGGTCCGACCGGAGACGCTGCGCACGGCGCTCGCTCGGGAGCCCGAGCGGGTGGCGCTGGTGTCGGTCATGTGGGCCAACAACGAGGTCGGCACGGTCAACCCGATCCGCGAGCTGGCGGCGATCGCCCACGAGTTCGACGTGCCGCTGCACACCGACGCCGTGCAGGCCGTCGGGATCCTGCCGGTCGGTTTCGCCGCGTCCGGCGTCGACGCGCTCACCCTCACCGGGCACAAGCTCGGCGGCCCCTACGGCGCCGGCGCGCTCCTGCTGGGCCGCCAGGTGGCCCTCACCCCACTGTTGCACGGCGGCGGCCAGGAGCGCGACGTCCGATCGGGCACGTTGGACACCCCCGCCGTGGTGGGGCTGGCCACCGCCGTCGAGCTGTCGGTGGCCGCCGCTCCCCGCCGCGCCGCGGTGCTCGCCGGGCTGCGCGACGACCTCGTCGTCGCGGTGCTCGTCGCGGTGCCCGAGGCCACGCTCAACGGCGATCCCGGCACCGGTGTCGTCGACGGCGGACCGTCGCGGCTGCCGGGCAACGTGCACCTGTCGTTTCCCGGCTGCGAGGGCGACAGCCTGCTCATGCTCCTCGACGCGCACGGCATCGAGTGCTCCACCGGCTCGGCGTGCACCGCAGGTGTGGCGCAGCCCAGCCATGTGCTGCTCGCCATGGGAACCGACGAGGCCACGGCCCGCGGCTCCCTGCGGTTCTCCTTCGGGCGCACCTCCACCCCCGCGGACGTCCACGCCGTCGCCGCCGTGATCGGCCAGGTCGTGGACCGGGCCCGCCGAGCCGGTCAGACGGTCGCGCTCGCCGCCGGGAGATAACCGTGCGCGTGCTGGCGGCGATGAGCGGTGGTGTCGACTCGGCGGTCGCGGCGGCCCGGGCCGTGGACGCCGGGCACGACGTCGTCGGCGTGCACCTGGCGCTGTCGCAGACCCCCGCCGCGCTGCGCAGCGGGTCGCGGGGCTGCTGCTCGCGCGAGGACGCGGGTGACGCCCGCCGGGCCGCCGACGTGCTCGACATCCCGTTCTACGTCTGGGACTTCGCGGCGCGGTTCGCCGAGGACGTGGTGGACGACTTCGTCGCCGCCTACGCCGCCGGGCAGACCCCCAACCCGTGCCTACGCTGCAACGAGAAGATCAAGTTCTCGGCGCTGCTGGAGCGGGCGCTGGCTCTCGGTTTCGACACGGTCTGCACCGGCCACTATGCCCGCCTGCAGGTCGCCGATCAGCCCACGCTGCGCCGCGCCGTGGACGCGGACAAGGACCAGTCCTACGTGCTCGCCGTGCTGACCCACCACCAGCTCACCCACGCGATGTTCCCGATCGGTGACACGGCGAAGGTCGAGGTCCGCGCCGAGGCCGCCGCCCGCGGGCTGCGGGTGGCCGACAAGCCCGACAGCCACGACATCTGCTTCATCCCCTCCGGCGACACCCGCGCGTTCCTCGGTTCCCACCTCGGGGTGCGCCCCGGCGCGGTGGTCGACGACGTGACCGGAGCGGAGCTGGGGCGCCACGACGGCGTGCACGGCTTCACCGTCGGGCAGCGCAAGGGCCTCGGGATCGACGCCCCCGCACCCGACGGGCGGCCGCGCTACGTGCTCGGCATCGAGCCGGCCAGCGGCACCGTCCGCGTCGGCCCGGCCGCCGCGCTCGACGTCTGGTCGATCGACGCCGCGCGTCCGGTGTGGAGCGCCGGACGCTGTCCGGGAGAGCGGTTCCCGTGCGTCGCGCAGGTCCGCGCGCACGGCGGGCTGGCTGCGGCGACCGCGGTGCCATCGCCCGACGGGCTGCGGGTGGAGCTCACCGAGCCGCTGCGCGGCGTTGCCCCCGGGCAGGCGGTGGTGCTGTACCACCCCGACCCCGGCGGCGACGTGGTGCTGGGCAGCGCGACGATCACCGCCACCCGCAGCAACGTGCCCAACTCGTGCATCGTGCCGTGCTGACCAGTCCCCACCTCGTCTTGTCCAGGCTGGCTGCTGAGGTGGCGTCCAGGCTGGGCGAGGTCGTATCCGAGGGCTTCACGGTCACAGCCGACGACACGACGATCACGCTGTCTCGCTGGGGCGAGACGTGGCGATCGCTGGACCTGTCCCTGGAACTGGGCCATTACCCCGATGAGCCCCTCGCGGAGACCGCAGCGCGGGCGAGTCTGCAGGTCCTGCGCGACGTCCAAGACGATGTGATCGAGACGATATGGACGGCCTGGCCCGAGGCTGCCGGGCGATCCGGTCCCGCGAGGGCCTACTCTGAAGTCGAGAATGGACGGCTCCGACTCGGCTACGTTGGGGCCTTCGACCTTGAGCCGGTCGACGTGGAGGACTAGGCGCTGACCTGCGATGATCACCTCGTGACCGAGCTGCCACCTGACGCCGTCAACCCCGCCCCGCCTGGCACTCCACCAGGCGAGCGATCACGCGCCGCTGACCTCTGGTGCGCCCACGGCGTCCGCTGGACCCACGAACCCACGGGCTATCTGCCCACCGTCGAAGACCCGCAGCACCCGCCCGTGCCCTGCCGCGACGCCGGAGCCATCCCGGAACCGTGTCAACCCACCACCGCCTTCGACCCTGCCGACTACCCCAACGCCGGCTTCCACGCCGTACAAGCCGTACTCGACGAGCTGAACCCATGATGCGAGATCATGGAAGGCGTGCCGAAGCCACCGTGTGACATCCCGATCACTGAGGACCCGATCCGGCTCGGCCAGTTTCTCAAGCTCGCCGGTCTGGCCGAGCACGGTGGGCATGCTAAGGCGTTGCTGGAGGCCGAGCAGGTGCAGGTCAACGGGCGGGTGGAGACGCGCAGGGGTGCTCGGTTGCGGGCCGGGGACGTGGTCGCTGTTCGCGGCGGAGAGCGGGCCCGCCCGGTGGTGTCCCGCTGACGTGACGCTTCGCTCGAATCGTCAGCCGAGCGCGGCGACGACACGCTCCTCCACCAGCCCCGCCATCGACGAGGCGTAGGAGGCGGTGAGGTGGTTGTCGTCCAGGTAGACCATGACGTTGCCGATCTCCGCCGGGCAGCGCGCCGGGTCGCATACCGCGTCGGCCACGTCGAGGAACGACACGTTCGGTGGAACGTCGGTCAGCTGGGCGTAGGGCGGGACGGCGGCGTAGACGGCGCCGCGGTCCATGCCGCACTGCGCCGCGTCGCGGCCGTGCTGCTGCACGCAGTCGGGCACGGAGAAGTCGAAACGCGGGTTGTCGCGCACGGCTATCACGGGGATACCCGTTTCGTACAGCCGCCACCACTGCGCGACGAAGCCCGGCGGGGTGTGCTCGGTCAGTCCGGGTCGCACGTCCCGGGTGGCGAGGGTGACGACGGCGTCCGGCTGGAGCTCGGCGATCGTGGCGGACGCGGCGGTGTTCCACGCGAGACAGTCGGCCTCCTGGGGGACGACCTCTGACACCGTGGAGAACGGGCAGGCCCCGCGCACGATGGAGATCAGCTGCCAGTTGTGTCGCTGGGCGATCGGGACCAGCGCGCCCGCGAGCTGCTGGATGTGTGAGTCGCCGACGACGACGATCCGGAGCGCGGGCGGGCCCGGGCCCTGCACGGGCAGGGCACACGCGTCCATGGGGAACAGGGTCATCGGGGTGCAGTCCCAGTACTCGATGCGGACCCAGTCCTCGAACACGGAGACCGCCGGCGGCAGCAGCGGTGCGCTGGTGCCGCTCGCGGCGACCAGCGCCTGCGCACCGGGGTGGTCGGCATCACCGACCATCCCGGCGGGGACGGCGCGCTGGTTCGTCGCGAGCTGCCAGCCACCCGTGGCGAGGAGCACGGCGGCAAGGCCCGCCGCGGCCAGCCGGTAGCCGCCGCGGACGCTGAACGAGCGGGCCAGCACCGGTTTCTCCACCAGGTGGTGGGTGAGGACCGCGAGCACCAGGGAGGCACCGATGATGACGGCCCCGCCGCTCAGCCCGACCTGCTCCCGGTCCCGGGTGGCCAGGTAGAGGATCAGCACCGGCCAGTGCCAGAGGTAGAGCGGGTAGCTGAGGTCGCCGAGGTACTGCGCGGGCCGGCTGGCGAGCAACCGGTCGGCCCCGTGACGCGAGCCCGTCGTGCCGGCGATCAGCACGAGCGCGGCGCAGCCCGTCGGCCACAGGGCGGCGTAGCCGGGGAACACGTTGCCGCCCTGCAGCACCATGCCGCAGCTCACCAACCCGACCACGCCGAGCCATCCGAGCGCGATCCGCATCCGGCGGGACAGGGCGATCCGGTCGACGCCCAGGGCCAGCAGCCCGCCGAGGGCGAACTCCCAGAGCCGGGTGAGCGAGTGGAAGTAGGCCAGCGGCTGGTTGGTGCTCGTGAGCGCGATCGAGAAGCTCAGCGAGGCGGCGAACAGCCCCAGCACCGCGAGCGTCAGCTGGGTGTGCAGGCGGGCTGTGGCACCGCGGGCCATGAGTGCGACGAGCGCGATGAGCAGTGGCCAGACCAGGAAGAGCTGACCCTGGATCGACAGGGACCAGAAGTGCTGGACCACGCTCGTGGTGTTGGTGCGGGCGGCGTACACGACCGAGTCCGCGGCCAGCTGCCAGTTCTCCAGGAACAGCGCGGCGGCCGCCACCTCCCGGATCGTCTGGCTCCACCGCCCCGCGGGCAGCGCGACGACACTGGCCAGTACCGTGGCGAGCAGGACCGTCAGTGCCGCCGGCAGCAGCCGCAGCAGCATCCGGCTCCAGCGCTGCCCGAGCCGCAGCGGTCCGCGCTCGGCCGCCCGCGCGAGCTGGCCGGTCAACAGGAACCCGGAGACCAGGAGAAACACGTCCACACCACCGGAGACCCGGTTGAACCAGACGTGATAGACGACGACCAGGGTGACCGCCAGCGCGCGCAACCCCTGCAGCTCGGGACGGAAGGACCGCGCGGGTGCCGAGACGTTCTCCGGCCGGTGTTCGGATCGTGCCGTCATCCCGTCCCTCGCCGCCAGCGTGTGTATAACCCCCACCGCGCCGCGCCGGGTGTGGACTAGCGTAACGTGATGGTGATCTCGACCGGGTAACGGGGCGGCTCGTCCATACGGCTTGCTTTCAGGGTGTGGTCAGTACCCGACGTAGTCTCCGGAGCCGTTACTGCGCCCACCGGCCTCGAGGGTCTCGAGCCCGTAGTGCTCGATCATGTAGCGGATGCCGGCGGTGATGTTGGCGACCGGGTCGGTGATCGGACGGTCGGCGACATCGGGGTGCACGTAGTGCTTGAACGTCGACGGGATCGTCTGCATGAGGCCCTGGGACGGGGTGCCGCGACGGGCGTTGCTGTCCCAGGTGTTGATCGCCCGGGGGTTCCCACCCGACTCGGCCAAGATGATCTTTTTGACGCCGGGGGCGAACGACTGCGACAGGTCGAGGATCTGCAGGGCCTCGGCGATCCAGCCGTCCAGGCCGCCGCTGTCGATCAGGGCGGCGACGCGGTCCCGTTCGGTCTGCTCGCGCTCCTGCTGGGCCTGTTGTTCGGCGAGCTCCGCGGCCTTGTCGAGCAGGGCGAGGTGCTGGTCGGCGGCGGCGAACTCGTCGGTCTCCTCGACCGAGTAGGCGACCGGGAGCAGGGCGCCGGCGCCGGCGGCCGGAGCTGTGGTCGCCAGGGTGGCGGTGTTCGCGGCGAGCGTGGTGTGGAAGGAACCCGCCTCGGCGGCGGCGGTGGTGGCCGTGCCGTCGGTGGGTGTGGGCACGAGCGCGGTGACGGTTCCGGTGGCGACAGCGCCGACAGCGGCTGCGGTGGCGAGAACCGTGGTGCGCAGCGACGGCCCGGTGGGGGTCGGTCCGTGTGCTGCCTGATGTCGGGTCGGTGCGGACGTGGCTGCCTTGCGCGCACGACGGACACGGGGAGAACGATGACCTGCCACGAACCTGCCTTTCAGCGTGGGGGAGCGATCCGCGCAGCGCAGCCCCGGCGAACCGGCTGGGGAGTCCCGGTTCGGGGCGCTGATGATCGGATCGTGACGCTGGGCAGCACCCTACGAGAGCGCGTCCCGTTACGACAAGCGGGTGGTTGACGTTTCACCGCAGTTTGACGGCCGTTCACCTTGTCGGGTGATGTGGTGGCTGTGCCGCTGAACGCTCAGTCGGCTCGACGAGCGGTCCTCGAGGGCAGCAACAGGCACGAGTCGCCGAACTCGTGCCACCGGTACCCGCCGTCGACGGCCGCCGCGTAGGCCCGCCGGACGAGCCGAACTCCGGCGACGGCCTCGAGCAGCAACAGGTGGGACGTGTCCGGCTCGTGCCAACCGGTGACGAGACCGTCCACCACGCGGGCGGGACGATCGGGGCCGAGCACGAGATCGGTCCAGCCCGTCCCCGCGTGGACGCGGCCCGCGGCGTCGGCCACCGTCTCCAGCGCGCGGGTCACGGTCGTACCCACCGCGACGACACGCCCCCCGACGGCGCGCGTGGCCTCGACCGCCTCGACGGTGGCGGCCGGTACGCGGTACCGCTCCGGCAACGGCACCTCGTCGGCCTCGAGCGAGGACACGCCGGTGTGCAGCGTGATCTCCGCGACACCGACGCCCCGGGCCCGGAGCCCGTCGAGGACAGCCGGGGTGAACGGGCGACCCGCGCTGGGCATCTCGGCGCTGCCGAACTCGGTCGGGTGCTCGGGTCGCGGCGCGGCGAACAGGGTGCGGTACGCCTCGAGCGGCCAGTGCCCGCGCAGGTAGGAGTAGCGGATCGGCCGACCCACCACGGCGAGCCAGGCCGGCACCCCACCCGCCACCGGGATCCGCGCCCGCCAGAGCCTGCTGCCGGCCTCGACGCGGGGATCGGGATGGCCGGCCAGCAACGTGGCGTTCACCCCCTGGGGCAGCCGGACCGACTCGCCGGCGACGGCGTCGCGCACCCGCCGCCCGTCCGGGGTCCGCAGCTCGACGACGAGCCCACCATCCGGTGCCGGGCCCGACACGTGCACCGTGACGGCCCGCCCGCCGGACCGGTGCCCGTCGACCGCGGCGGGCTCGGTGTGCGAGGTGTTGACGACCACGAGGTCGCCCCGGTGCAGCGCCTGCGGCAGGTCGCGGAACCGCGCGTGCCACAGCGGACCGCGCTCGCGCGCCACGAGCAGCCGGACCTCGTCGCGGGCCAGGCCGCGTGCCTCCGGCGGCTCGACGGCTGACAGCTCGGGTGCGACGGCGAACACCGTCGCGGCGGCCGCCCTCATGCCGGGCTCCCGGCCGGCGCCAGGTCCGCGGCCCGGTGGCGCCCGCTCGCGGGACGCTCGTCGAGCAGGCGCAGCAGCGCGGGCACGACCGTCGCCGGCTCCGGGCGGTCGGAGATGTCCTCGCCGGGGAACGCGCGCTGGTGCATCGCGGTGCGCATGTCGCCGGGGTCGAAGGCGTGCACCCGCAAGTCCGGCTCCTCGACCGCGAGCACCGCGGCGAGCTTGTCGAGCGCGGACTTGGCCGCGCCGTAACCGCCCCAGCCCGGATAGGCCTCGACGGCGGCGTCCGAGCTCAGGGTGATCACGGTGCCCGTGGTCGAGGCGCGCAGCAGTGGCAGCGCGAGCTGGGTGAGCGCGAGCGGGGCCAGCACCGTGGTCTCCAGCACGGCGCGCAGGGCGTCGAGCGGGTAGTGCTCCAGGGTGGGCAGCGGGGCGGGGCCCAGCTCGCCGGCGTTGTGCACGAGCAGGTCCAGGCGTCCGCGGGCGGCCCGCACGAGCTCGGTGCGCACCGTGGCGTCGGTGACGTCGCCGGGCACGGCGAGGACGCCGGGCAGGTCGGCGGTGGCGGCGCGCAGCCGGGCGGCGTCGCGGGCGCAGGCGATCACGGTGGTGCCGCGGGCGGCGAGGGCGGCGGTGAGGGCGAGGCCGAAACCCTGCCCGGCACCGGTGACGATGGCGGTCTTCTCGGTCATGCGACTAGCCTGCGACCTGAAGTCAGCTTCAAGTCAAGGGAGTCGGATGGACGCGCGGGACCTGCTTACGATTGGCGAACTCGCCCGCCGCAGCGGCTTCTCGCCCTCGGCGCTGCGGTACTACGAGCGGGAGGGCCTGTTGCGCGCCAGCCGCACCTCGGGGGGCCAGCGCCGCTACGAGCGTTCGGTGCTGCGCCGGCTCGCGTTCATCCGGGCGGCGCGCACGATCGGTGTGGGGCTCGAGGAGGTGCGACATATCCTCGACACGCTTCCTGAGGCCCGCACGCCGACCAGGGCCGACTGGTCGCGGCTGTCGCGGTCCTGGCGTGGCCGGCTCGACGAGCAGATCCAGGCGCTCGTGGCCCTGCGCGACGGGCTGGACTCGTGCATCGGTTGCGGGTGCCTGTCGCTGCAGCGCTGCCGGCTCTCCAACCCCGAGGACCAGGTGGCCGAGCACGGACCCGGAGCCCGGCTGCTCCCGCCGATGCTGCGCCGCACCCCGGCCCAAGGGGCGTAGCGGACGCGACGAACGTCACTCTCGTCCGAACCATCCGGCGAGCGGACCGTTCGTCGAAGCGGGGGAAGTGCGGCCCTCTCGCCGCTACGGTGGGTGGGTGCGCGACGCTTCGCTTCACCGGTGGTTGGAACTGGAAGGGCTCGACAACGTCCGCGACGTCGGCGGGCTGCCGCTGCGCGCCGGCGGGACCACGCGTCCCGGCGTGCTGCTGCGCAGCGAGACGCTCCACCACGTCACGCGCGCCGACGTCGAGCACCTCGTCGACGGGTACGGGCTGCGGCTGGTGCTGGACCTGCGCACCCGCCGCGAGATCGACCACGACGGACCCAGCGCGATCACCCGGGCGGGCGTGCAGACCGTCGCGCTCAGCATCCTCCCGGAGGAGGGACAGACGCTGCCCGAGACCGGCGCGGACCTCGATCCGATAGTGCACGCCTACCTCGGCTATCTCACCGCCCGCGGCGAGAACGTCGTCGAGGCGGTGCGGCGGCTGGCGGCGCCGGACACGGGCCCGGCGATCGTGCACTGCGCGGCCGGCAAGGACCGCACCGGGGTGCTCGTCGCGCTGGTGCTGGACGCGGTCGGCGTCGAGCGCGATGCGGTGGTGGCCGACTACGCGCTCTCCTCGGAGCGGCTGGAGACGATGTTCCGACGCTGGGCGACCGTGGCCGGCCTGCCCATGCCCGACGACGTCGCCCTGCACCTGCCGCGGGCCGAGGTGATGGCGACGGTACTGGGTCACCTCGACGCCGAGCACGGTGTCGAGGCGGCCGGGGGAGCCGCCGGTTGGCTGCTCGCCCACGGGCTGGACGAGGACGCGCTGCACCGCCTGCGTACCCGGCTCACCGACGGGTGAGGGCCGCACGAGTGAACCCACCGGTCGCCACCTCAGGGCAGCTCCTCGATCGTCACCGACGTGTCCAGCTTGCGCAGCGCGCCCGGCTCCCCGGTGACGGCGGGCCAGCCGCGGCGCCGCGCGCTGGCGGCCACCTGGCCGGCCACGATGTCGTCGAGCCCGCAGGCCCCGAGCAGCAACCCGGACTCCTGCGCCGAGGCCGGGCCGAGCTCGTCGATCACGGTGTTGGGCAGGTCCAGCAACACCTGCAGCGCCGGGTGGTGCTCGGGTTCGAGCACGGCCCACGCCCGGCCCAGCGCGGCGCTGGGCACCGCGAGCACGATGTTCTCCTCGACCGCCGCCCACACGAGCGCACGGACGTACAGGGGCCTACCGACGGCGAAAGCCGCGAGCGCGGTGGTGTCGAGGACCCGTCCGCCGATCACGGAGTCGCCATCAGACGGTGGCCGGTGACATCAGCCGCAGCATGCGGCGGGCCTGCGCGAGCTCGTCGGGAGGAGGAGGCCCGCCGTAGAGGTCGGCCAGGGTGGCCAGCGAGCGTTCCTGCAGTTGGCGCGCGGCCACGGCCTCGGCGATGTAGGCCGAGAGGCTCCGGGCCGCCCCGCGACGAACGGCGTCGCGGGCCTCGGCCAGCAGGTCGGCCGCCAGGCTCACCGTTACCCGCTCTGTGTGCATCCCCGAAGGTTACCGGGCCCGAGCGCCCAGAGGCACCCGATGCGCGGCCGGTCTGCCTAGGGTGGGCGGAGTTTGCCGCAACCGGGCACGAGGAGGCCGGATGGACCTGACCTACACCGCTGCGGAGGAGGAGTTCCGCAGCGAGCTGCGCTCCTGGCTGCAGGCGAACATCCCGCAGGAGTGGACCCGGCCAGGGTTCTGGGAGTCCCTCGATGCTGACGAGAGCTTTCGCATGCGCCGCGGCTGGGAACGCGACAAGGCCCTCGCGGGCTTCGCCGGCATCGAATGGCCCACCGAGTTCGGCGGTCGCGGCGGTACCCCCGGCATGAAGGCGATCTACGACGAGGAGACGGTGCGAGCGCAGGCCCCACGCACCGTCAACCCGCTGGGCCTGGCCTTCCTCGCGCCCACCGTGATGGCCATCGGCACCGACGCGCAGCGCAAGGAGATCATCTCACCGGTGCTGCGCAACGAGGTGATCTGGTGTCAGGGCTTCTCCGAGCCCGGCGCCGGCTCCGACCTTGCGGCGCTGTCGTGCAAGGGCGTGCGCGACGGCGACGACTTCGTGGTCAACGGACAGAAGGTGTGGACCACCAACGCCATGCAGGGTGACAAGATCTTCGCGATGGTCCGCACCGAGCCCGGCAGCGTCCGGCACCTCGGCATCTCGATGCTGCTCATCGACATGCATCAGCCCGGCGTCGAGGCCCGCCCGCTGCGGCAGATGAGCGGGGCCAGCGAGTTCGGCGAGGTCTTCTTCACCGACGCGCGCGTGCCCGCCGTCGACTGCCTGGGCGAGCTCGGTGACGGCTGGCGCACCGCGATGTTGCTGCTCTCGTTCGAGCGCGGCGCCTCGGGCATCGCGCAGTACACCGAGTTCCGCCGGCAGTACGACGAGATCGTGGCGGTCGCGCGCCGACTCGGCCGCGACCGGGACCCGGCCGTCCGCGGCAAGCTCGCCCGGGTGCTGACCGACCTGGAGTGCCTGCGGCTGCACGCCATGCACGTGCTCACGCAGACCGAGCAGGGCCGTGACCTCGGATCCGAGGCGTCGATGACCAAGCTGATCTGGTCGGAGACGTTCCAGGACCTCTGGGAGGTCTTCGACGACATCCTCGGCGAGGACGCCACGCTCGACGCGCTGGACGGTCTCGACCTCACCCCGCTGCACGCCCGGGCGATGTGGTCCCGGTCGGTGACGATCTGGGGCGGGTCCTCGCAGGTGCAGCGCACCATCACCGCCGAGCGCGTGCTCGGCCTGCCCAGGTGAATCGAGACAGGTAGGGGTCGGCTCATGTTCTTCGCACTCACCGACGACCAGTGCGCGTTCGACGCCGCGGTCCGGTCCTACCTCGCCGAGCGCTTCGACCTCGAGGCGGTGCGGGGCGTGGTCGAGGACACCTCCGGTGACGGGCATCCGGTGTCGCTGTGGAAGGCCGCCGCCGAGCAGGGCTGGCTCGCCGTTCTTGTCCCCGAGGAGCACGAGGGCCTCGGGCTCGGCTTGGTGGAGGCGCAGGTGATCGCCAGGGCGCTCGGTGCCGGGGCGGCGCCGGGTCCGTGGCGCGCCACGGTGCTGGCCGCGGAGGCGATCCGGCTGGCGGGTTCGGCCGAGCAGCAGGCGGCCTGGCTGCCCCGCCTCGCGAGCGGTGCCGCCGTGGGCGCGTGCACGCTGCGCGGCTCGGTACCCGGCACGCTCCCGGCCGTCGAGTACGGCGAGATCGCCGACGTGGTCGTGGCCCGCAGCGGCGACGGGCTCGCGTTGGTCGAGGGCGCCACCGCCACGCCCCGGGGTTCTTACGACGGCACGGTGCGCCTCGCCGACGTCGTCGCCGGGGCGGGTTCGGCGCTGCCCCGGGCGACGCCGGAGGTCGTGGCCGAGCTGGCGGCGCGGGCCACCGTGCTGGTGGCGGCCGATCTCGTCGGGATCGCCCGCGAGGCGCTGGCGCGCACGGTGGCCTACGACTGCGATCGCCAGCAGTTCGGCGTCCCGGTCGGGTCGTTCCAGGCGATCAAACACGCGCTGACCGACCTGCACGTGGCGGTGACGCTGGCCGAGCACGCCGCGCTCTACGCCGCGCACGCGGTGGACGCCGGCCTCGACGGCGCCGATCTCGCCGTATCCGTGGCCAAGGCCAAGGCGAGTGACGCCGCCCTCGACGCGACGGCGGCGATGATCCAGTACCACGGCGGGATCGCGTACACCTGGGAGCACGAGGCGCACCTGTTCTACAAGCGCGCCAAGCGCCTGGCCGGCCAGTTCGGCGACGCCGACACCCACCGCGCCCGAATCGCCACCCTCACCCTCCGCGGCTGACGCCGCCCGTGCGCGGAAATCGTCGCCAGGGCGACGATTTCCGCGCACGACTCGGACGACTTCGGAGGTGCGGCGGGCGGTACAGAACATGTTCCCTGATCGGTTACGAGGGGTCGGAGCCACGGATGGCGGCGAGCCACAGGCCGAGCGCGGCCGCTAAGGCCGTCGCCGCCACCCACGTGGAGAGGCCTCCGCGGTCGACGTAGGCCCACAACAGCCCGATGAACGGTGCCGGCACGACCAGCGGCAGGTCGGCCCGAAGCTGGCGGCTCATCCGGGCGAGTGCCGCGGCCCGGACGCGGACGGTGTCGTCGGGTCGGGAGGGGTTGTCGGTGCGATGGCCGCGTGGTTCTGCCAACCGGACCGGGCCGGACGGGACGAGCGGCTGGTCACCGTCCGGTCCCGGCACAGTGGCAGCCACCATCCGGTCGCGCAGCGGATCGCCGTGCAGCCGGGCCACCGTGGGGGAGGGCAGCCCGACGAGTGCCGGGTCGAAGTGCACGGGGATCCACCGCTGCGGATGCGTGTCGGTCTCGAGGTAGGAACGGGTCGAGAGTCCGGCCTGCCAGCGCACCCGCCGCACCGTCGCGGTGCGCACCGGCTGGGCGAACGCGCGGCGGCGCGTGTGCACCTGCCAGGTCAGTACCGCCAGCACCAGCACAGCGACGACGATCGTGAGCGCGAGTGTGGTGAGTGCCCGGTCGGCGTCCACGAGCACCTGCGCGCCGGGAACCAGCGGATCCACCGGCTGCGCCGGATCGAACGCCACCTCCGTGCGGGCGCCGGGAGCGGGAACCGTGCCGGCCACGGCGACCGTGTCCACACGCTGGACCCCGCCGGGCGGCGTCCAGCGGACCAGCACGACCGTGCCGTCACGGATCGACTCGACAACACCCTCAGCGCGGCCGGTCGCGGACCCGATCCGGGTGGATGCGCTCGCGAGCGCGGTGGCCTCGAACCCCGCTAACGTCGCGCAGACGGCGAGCACGACTCCGGTGGCGAGCAGGCCATGCCGCAGCGGACGGAGAACGCCGGGACGCCCTCCGTCCGCCGCGGTACTGCTGGTCAACGACTCACGGCCTCACCGGGTGAAGCCGATCTTGGTGTAGTCGAAGTCCGCGAAGCCGAACGCGCCGAAGTTCGCGACGTTGCCCTGTACCGCGATGGCGTCGGGGCGCTGGTAGAGCAGCAGCGAATGCCCGACCTTCCAGATCTCCTGGTCCAGCTCGTTGGCGAGCTCCCGTTGCTTGGCCGGGTCGAGCTCGGCGTTGGCCTGGTCGAGCAGCTGGTTGATCCTCTCGCTGCCGATCTGGCCGTAGTTCTGCTCGACGCCGTTGACGCCGCCCGTGCGGTAGATCCCGCTGGACGAGCTGATCGGTGTCTGGGTTCCCAGCCAGGAGAAGTGGGTGATGTCGAAGTTGCCCGTGTGGACGAACTGCTCGAAGAAGTTGTCGAGCGGCACCGCCTGGATGTCGACCTGCACGCCGATCTCGGCCAGCTGCTGTTGCACGAGCTTGGCCTCGGCCTCGCTCACCGCGGTGCCGGTGGGGATCACGTCGCGGATGGCGAGCGGCTTGCCGTCCTTGACGCGTACGGCGCCCTGCACGGTCCAGCCCAGGGCGTCGAGCTCGGACCTCGCCTTGTCCGGGTCGTAGGCCACGATCCCGGAGTTGTCCTGGTAGCCCTCCTGACCCTCCACGTAGATGTGGTCACCGAGGGGTGCGGCGTTCGGGACGATCGGGCCGATCTGGGACTGGAGGATGATGTCCCGGTTGATCCCCTTCATGATCGCGAGGCGGAGTGCGGGGTCGGACAGGATCGCGCCGTTGGCACCGTTGAAGGTGATGTGCCGGTAGTTCGGCCCGTTCGAGGTGCGGACGACGGCGCCCTGCACCTGCTGGGCCCGCTGGAGGTTCGACACGCTCGGACCGATGTCGAAGAAGCTGAGCGAGCCGTTGGCGAACGCCTCGGGGGTCGCCGCGTCGTCGAGACCGATGTAGACGATCCGGTCGAGCACCGGTTTGGCACCCCACCACTTCTCGTTGGGCACGAGGATGAGCCGCTGCGCGGTCGGGTCGATGCTCTCGAACGTGAACGGCCCGGCGCCAACCCCGGCGATGGGCTGGTTGAGCCAGCCCTCGTTGAACACCGCGGGGTCGGAGTTGGTCTCTTTCGGGTACAGCGGCACCCACAGGCTCCGCCAGTCCGCGAACTTGTTCGCGAAGGTGACCACGACCTCCTGCGGGGTGGCCCCCTGCTCGATGGAGCTGATGTCGGTGTACCCGGTGGTACCGGCGACCTGATAGGCCTCGTTGGTGCCGTTGAGGGCCTTCCACTGGGCCTCGAAGTCGGTCCAGTCGGCGGGACGGCCGTCGTTCCAGACGAAGTCCGGGTTCAGCTTGTACGTGATGACCTGCGGGTCCTCGCTGGTCACCTCCGCTGACTCCAGGTAGTCCGGGTCGGCGTTGAGCACACCCTGGGCGTCACCCTTGAACAGGATCGGGATGACCGCGCTCATGATGTCCCGGGTGTCGGCCTCGGTGCCGTCGAGCTGGATGCGGTTGTACTGCGGCGGCAGGCTGGCGATCGACCAGAGGAAGTCGCCGCCGGGGCGCAGCTGCGCCACGTCCACCGGGTTGATGTCATTGCCCTCCTGGGCCGCGCCGCCGGTGACGTCGCCCGCGCCGCCGCCGGTCCCGCCCCCGCCGCATGCGGTGAGCACGAGCGCGGTGACCGTGGCCAGCACGGTCAGCCCCACTCCTCGTCGTGACGATCTCATCGTTCCTCCTGGTCGGTTGGTGTCCTGTTACACGACGGCGCGGATCTGGGCGTAGTGGCAGGCGACCTCGTGGTCGGCGACGCGAGCTCCGGGCTCGCCGGGCAGGGCCGGGCTGCGCGGTGGTTCCTGCTCGATGCACCGAGCCTGTCGGCTCTCGTCGAGGGCCAGGAACAGCGGGCAGCGGGTGCGGAACCGGCAGCCCGACGGCGGGTCTGCCGGGCTGGGGAGGTCGCCGGTCAACAGCACCCGTTCGCGGCGGCGTTCCACCTCGGGATCGGGCACCGGGATCGCGGAGAGCAGTGCCTGAGTGTAGGGGTGCTGGGGCGCGGCGAACACCTCGTCCACCCCGCCGATCTCCACGATCTTTCCTAGGTACATCACGGCGACCCGGTCGGCGATGTGGCGCACGACGGACAGGTCGTGTGCCACGAACAGGTAGGCGAGCCCGAGCCGGACCTTCAGCTCGTTGAGCAGGTTGAGCACGCCGGCCTGGATCGAGACGTCGAGCGCCGACACCGGCTCGTCGAGCACGAGCACCTTCGGTTCCAGCGCGAGTGCGCGCGCGATGCAGATGCGCTGGCGCTGCCCCCCGGAGAACTCGTTGGGGTAGCGGTTGATCTGCTCGGACCGCAGCCCGACGAGCTTCATCAGCTCCGGGACCCGATCGGCGATCTTCGTCGCGGGGAACCCCTGGATCTCCATCGGCTCGGCGACGAGATCGCGTACCGGCAGCCGCGGGTCCAGGGACGCCATCGGGTCCTGGAACACGATCTGCATGTCACGTCGGATGCGCTTGCGGTCGGTCCGCGACAGCGTCGCGACGTCCGCGCCGAGGACCTGCACCGAACCGCTCATCGGCGGCTCCAGACCGAGGATCTCCAGGATCGTCGTCGACTTCCCGCAACCGGACTCACCGACGAGCCCGAGGGTCTCCCCGGCGCGGACGTCGAAGGTGACGCCGTCCACGGCGTGCACCGCACCGACCGTCCGCCTGAACAGACCCCCGGTGCGGACCGGATAGTGCTTGACGAGCGCGTGGACGTCCAGAACCGCGTCGCGGTCCGCGCGCGACGCGGCGTCGATCGCCGAGGTGTCGACGTCCTTGGCGTCGTAGATCTCGGCGGCCAACTCCTCCGCCTCCGCGTCGGCGCTGGCCAGCTCGCCGCTACGGATGCAGGCGACCTGGTGGTCCCGGCCCGATCCGGGAGCAGTCAGCAGCTCGGGCTCGGCCTGGTCGCAGGCCTCAACATGCAGCGGGCAGCGGGGCCCGAACGGGCAGCCCGGCGGCAGCGCCACCAGCGACGGTGGCTGACCCTCGATCGGCACGAGGGGTCTGCCGCGTCCGACGTCCAGCCGCGGGATGGAGCCGAGCAGACCAAGCGTGTAGGGCATGCGCGGGGTCGCGAAGATCTCGTCGACGGTGCCGCTCTCCACCGCCCGCCCGGCGTACATGACCACGACCCGGTCGGCGGTGCCTGCAATGACGCCGAGATCGTGGGTGATGAGCACGATGCCGGCGCCCGTCACCTCCTGCGCGGTCTTCAGCACCTCGAGCACCTGCGCCTGCACCGTCACGTCGAGCGCCGTGGTCGGCTCGTCAGCGATGATCAGATCGGGGTCGTTGGCGATGGCCATCGCGATCACCGCGCGCTGACGCATCCCGCCGGAGAACTCATGGGGGAACCCCGCCGCGCGAGTGGCCGCGCGCGGGATCCCGACGAGGTCGAGCAGCTCCACCGCCCGCTTCGCGGCGGCCGTGCGGCTCATCGAGCGCCCGCCGTGCACGAGCAGGGCCTCGGCGACCTGGTCGCCGACGGTGTAGACGGGCGTGAGCGCCGAGAGCGGGTCCTGGAACACCATCGCGATCCTGCGACCGCGGATCCTGGACAGCTCGGTGTCCGACAGACCGAGCAGCTCCTGCCCGCGCAGCCGGATGGAACCGCTGATCTTCGCCTGCGGCGGCAGCAGCCCCATCACGGCCAGCGACGACACGGACTTGCCCGACCCGGACTCGCCGACGATGCCCAGCACCTCGCCCGGGGCGAGGTGGTAGCTGATCCCGCGGACCGCACGGACCCGGCCCTCCTCGCCGGGGAAGGAGACCTCGAGATCGGTCACCTCCAGCAGCGGTTCCCGAGCACCCGGCGAGCGGTCACCGCCCGGATCGGCCAGCACGTCGGTGTCGAACATCGTCATCAGAACGCGGCCTTCTGCGCTGGTGCGGCCTTCTTCTGCTGGCGACGCTGTCCCCCACGGGACTGCGGGTCGAACGCGTCGCGCAGGCCGTCGCCGACGAAGTTGACGGCCAGCACCGCGATCACGAGCAGGCCGCCGGAGAACAGGAACAGCCATGGTGTGGTCAGCGACGCGGTGCTGCCGTCGCGGATCAGGGTGCCCAGCGACACGTCCGGGGGCTGGATACCGAAGCCGAAGAAGCTCAGTCCGGTCTCCAGCAGGATGGTGGCGCCCACGGTGATCGTCACATCGATAATCATGAGTGACGCCATGTTGGGCAGGATGTGCCGCCGGATGATCGTCCGCGGCGGCGCGCCCATGAACTTGGCGGCCTTGACGAACTCGCGCTCGCGTAGCGTCAGCGTCATACCACGCAGGATCCGCGCGGTGATCATCCATGCGAACAGCCCGAGCAGCAGCACGAACAGGATCCAGCTGTCGCCGCGCAGCGCGGGGGAGATGATCGCGATGATGAGAAACGAGGGCAGCACGAGCAGCAGGTCGACCACCCACATGAGACCTCGGTCCACCCAGCCGCCGAAGTAGCCCGCCGACGCCCCGACCACCGAGGCGATGACGATCGAGACGGCGGCGGTGAGCAGCCCGATGCTCAGCGACTTCTGCAGGCCACGCATCGTCTGGGCGAAGACGTCCTCGCCGATCTGCGACGTGCCGAACCAGTGGCTCGCCGACGGTGCCTGCAGGAACGCGGTGTAGTCGTACTCGGAGTAGGCCCACGGCGCGAACAGCGGGCTGGTCAGTGCCAGCAGGTACAGCAGCACCAGGGTGGCCAGTCCGGCCAGCGCCAGCCGGTTGCGCACGAAGCGTCGCATCACCAGCCTGCCGCGAGTGATGCCTTCGGTCTCGCTGCTTGCGGCGCCGGCGGGGACCGTGACCGGGGTTGCGCCTACGGCCGGGATGCGGGCCGCCGCGCCGTTGGTGACATCGGTCGTGGTCATCGTCGCTCCGGTTCCGTTGTCAGCGCAGCCGGACGCGCGGGTCCAGGAGGGCGTAGAACACGTCGGCCAGCCAGCCCGAGACGAGGACCAGCACGGCGACGAACAGCGTGACCGTCGCGGTGATGTTCGTGTCCTGCTGCTGGATGCCGTAGACGAGCCAGTCGCCCATCCCGAACCAGCCGAAGATCCGTTCGGTGAACGTGCCGCCGGTGATGAGCAGGCCGAAGCCGAACGCGAACAGGGTGGCCATCGGTATGAGCGCCGTGCGCAGCCCGTGCTTGAACAGTGCCTTGCGCCGGGTGAGTCCCTTGGCTTGCGCGGTACGCAGGAAGTCGCTGCCGAGCACGTCGAGCATCGCGTTGCGTTGGTAGCGACTGTAGAGCGCGATCTGGCCGAGCGCGATCGTCAGCGTCGGGAGGATGAGGTGCTGGATGCGGTCGAGCAACGCGGCGCCGAAGCTGCCCTGGAACCCGGGTGTCGTCTCACCCGTGAACACGATCAGCTGTGCCCCCGCGGCGCTGTTGATCTCCAGTGCTGCGTACTTGAGCAGCAAGCCGAGCAGGAACACCGGAGTGCTGAGCACGACGAAGGAGAAGAGCGTGGCGACGTAATCGCTGAACGCATACTGCCGGATCGCGCCGGCGACGCCGAGGATGACCCCCAGCGTGATGCCGACCGTGGTTCCGAGCAGGAACAGCCGCAGGCTGACACCGATGCGGCGCGGGAGCTCCTCGCTGATCGAGGTGTTCACCGTGGTCTTGCCGAAGTCGCCCTGCACGGCGCCGCCGAGCCAGGAGACGAAGCGCGCAGGGATCGGATCGTCGAGTTGTAGCTCGGCGCGCTTGGCATCGATCACTGACGGTGGCGGCGGGGGGTTGCGCTCTTGCAGGCGGCCCACCGGGTCAAACGTCAGGGCGGCCAGGGCGAAGGCGAAGAAGGTGGCGACGAGACCGAGCGCTACGTAGTTCAGCAGCCGACGCGCGAGGAAGCGGGTCATGCATCTCCTTGCCTACGCCGGACCGGGCGCACCGGCTCCCTTCCGCTTCGAGGCGAAACCGATGCGCTCGTCAGCGCTGCTGCGGGACACCTTAAGCGGACGTGTGTGTGCTCCGTGTTGATTGTGCACGCTCGGGACACGGGCCCCGGTGCCGCCGTCGGCCAGCGACCGGTACGCCAGGCGGCCACTCTGGACCGTGACTCGGCCACAGTGGATGCGAGGCTGGCGCCGGGATGGCACGGTAGGGGGATGCCGCCCGGGAGAGTGACCGCTGTCAACGCCACCGCCGCCGCGCTGCTCGGGCTGCTGCACAGCGGTCCGATGACCGGCGGGCAGCTCGTCGCCGCCGCGGGGGAGCAGTTCGGCTCCTTCTTCTCCGTCACCCGTAGCCAGGTCTACCGCGAGCTGCCGGTGCTCGCCGAGGCCGGACTGCTCACACCGGGCAAGAAGGGTCCCCGGGCGTCGCAGCAGTACGCCATCACGGCGGCCGGCAAGCGCTCGTTCACGGCCTGGCTCACCGGCGGCGGTGGGTCCGACGCGTTGCGCAGCCCGCTCGTGTTGCGATTGCTGCATGCCGGGTCGTTGCCGGTCGACCAGCGCGCCGAGCTGGTGCGCACCAGTCGGGAGGTCTATGTGAACCGGCTCGAGGCCGCCCGCGCCGCCGCCCGAGGAGAGCCCGATCCGTACCGCAAGGCCGTCGCCGACTTCGCCGTCGCGCACACCCGGGCGATGGTGAAGCTGCTCGACGCCGTCCCGACCGCCTGAGGCCCGGCGCGTAGCCTGGAGTGTTGTGAACCTTGACGTCGCAGCCGATCTGAAGGACCTCTCCACCACCCTGGAGAGCATCGAGGCGGTCACCGACCTGCCCGCACTGCGCGCCGAGATCGCCGACCTCTCCGACCAGGCCGGCCAGCCCGATCTGTGGAACGACACCGAGGCCGCGCAGAAGGTCACGAGCAGGCTGGCGCACGCACAGGGCGACCTCCGCCGCCTGGAGGACCTCCGCCGCCGCCTGGAGGACCTCCCGGTGCTCTACGAGCTCGCCGCGGAGACGGGTGGCGCCGAGGGTGCCGCGGCCGCCGCTGACGCCGACGCCGAGCGTGCCACGTTGCGTGGGGACATCGCCTCCCTCGAGGTGCGCACCCTGCTCTCGGGCGAGTACGACCCGCGCGAGGCGCTGGTGACGATCCGCGCCGAGGCCGGTGGCGTCGACGCCGCCGACTTCGCCGAGATGCTCATGCGCATGTACCTGCGCTGGGCCGAGCGTCACGGCTACGGCACCGACGTCTACGACACCTCCTACGCGGAGGAGGCCGGCATCAAGTCGGCCACGTTCGCGGTGCACGCGCCGTTCGCCTACGGCACGCTCTCGGTCGAGCAGGGCACCCACCGGCTCGTGCGGATCTCGCCGTTCGACAACCAGGCGCGCCGCCAGACCTCGTTCGCCGGTGTCGAGGTGGCGCCGGTCGTGGAGTCCACCGACCACGTGGAGATCGACGAGAAGGACCTGCGCGTCGACGTCTACCGGTCCTCGGGGCCGGGCGGCCAGGGGGTCAACACCACCGACTCGGCGGTGCGGCTCACCCACATCCCGACGAACATCGTGGTGTCCTGCCAGAACGAGCGTTCCCAGCTGCAGAACAAGGCCGCGGCGATGATGGTGCTGCAGGCCAAGCTGCTCGAGCGCCGCCGGCAGGAGGACCAGGCCAGGATGGACGCCCTCAAGGACACCGGCTCGTCGTGGGGCAACCAGATGCGCTCCTACGTGTTGCACCCCTACCAGATGGTCAAGGACCTGCGCACCGAGTTCGAGGTCGGCAACCCCTCTGCGGTGCTCGACGGCGACATCGACGGCTTCATCGAGGCCGCCATCCGCTGGCGCCGCACCCAGAGTTCGTGATCGGCAGTTTGGAACCCCGAGCCGTGCGTCCTGCGGTCGCCGGGACCCGAACGTCGATCACGCGGCCGGGCCGGTGCGGGCCCCAGCACGGTGCGGTCGCGGTACGACGGTAACGTCCGGATACGTGATTCGCCTGGAACGCGTCACCAAGCTGTACAAGACCTCGACGCGCCCTGCGCTGGATCGGGTCTCGGTGGCCGTCGACAAGGGCGAGTTCGTCTTCCTCATCGGACCGTCGGGCTCGGGCAAGTCGACGTTCCTGCGGCTGCTGCTGCGCGAGGACGTCCCGACGCGGGGCACCGTCCACGTCGCCGACCTCAACGTCGCGAAGCTGCCGCGTCGCCGGGTGCCGCGGCTGCGCCAGCGGATCGGCTGCGTGTTCCAGGACTTCCGGCTGCTGCCGAACAAGACGGTCAGCGGCAACGTCGCGTTCGCCCTCGAGGTGATCGGCAAGTCCCCGGCGACGGTCGGGAGGATCGTGCCCGAGGTGCTGGAGCTCGTCGGGCTCGCCGGCAAGGCCGACCGGTTCCCGCGCGAGCTCTCCGGCGGTGAGCAGCAGCGCGTCGCGATCGCGCGGGCGTTCGCGAACCGCCCGCTGGTGCTGCTCGCCGACGAGCCGACGGGCAACCTCGACCCGGACACGAGCCAGGACATCATGCTGTTGCTGGAGCGCATCAACCGTACGGGCACCACGATCGTGATGGCCACCCATGACCATTCGATCGTGGACTCGATGCGTCGGCGCGTCGTGGAGCTCGACCTCGGCAAGGTCGTGCGCGACGAGTCCCGCGGCGTCTACGGCGTGGGGCGCTAGCCGATGCGATCCGGCTTCGTCGTCCGCGAGGTCCTCACCGGCCTGCGGCGCAACGTGACGATGACCGTCGCGATGGTGCTGACCACCGCGATCTCGCTGGGCCTGGTGGGTACCGGGCTGCTGGCCGTGCGCACGATCGACCGCACCGAGGAGCTCTACAGCGACCGCGTCGAGGTGCAGGTCGCCCTCACCGCCGACGTCTCGGCCGCCGACACCGACTGCAGCCAGCCGATCTGCACCGGCCTGCGGGCGACGCTGACGGGCTCGCCGCTCGTCGAGTCGGTGCGGTTCGAGAGCCAGCAGCAGGCCTACGTGCGTTACAAGGAGCTGTTCGCGGGGCAGTCGCTGGCCGAGGTGGTCCGCCCCCAGTCGCTGCCGGCGACGCTGCGCGTGAAGCTTGCCGACCCTGAAGCCGGGGCGCAGGCGGTGCGGCAGGCGATGACCGACCAGGTCGGGGTGCGCAACGTGATCGACCAGCGGGACGTCGTCGCGAAGCTGTTCGACTTCCTCGGCGGCGTGCGCAACGTGATGTTCGCGCTCGCGCTCGTGCAGGCCGTGGCGGCGTTGCTGCTGATCTCCAACACGGTGCAGGTCTCGGCGTTCACCCGGCGCACCGAGGTCGGGGTCATGCGGCTGGTGGGCGCGACCCGCTGGTACACCCAGCTGCCGTTCCTCATCGAGGCTGTGGTGACGGGCATGATCGGCGCGCTGATCGCGTCGGTCGGGTTGCTGGTGGGGAAGTTCCTGTTCATCGACCAGCTGCTCTCGGGGATCGTCTCGAACGGGGTGGTGCCGCCGATCGAGGTGGCCGACGTCGTCTGGGTCTCGCCGATCCTGATGATGATCGGTGCCGGTATCGCGGCGGTCACCGGGTACGGGACCTTGCGGTTCTACGTGCGGTTGTAACCGGCGGAACCCAGGGCGCTCCGGGCTCCGCTCGGTCCCCGTCGGCGTTCGGCGTTCGACGTCTCGCCCGACAGCGGCAGTTCGATGAGCCGCACGCTCCTGGCGTCTTAGCGTAGGGTGGGCTGGGTACAGGAGAAGCGCCGTAAGGTGACCGCGCAGGACCGCAAGGTTCGCCGGGCCCCCTCACCTCCCACCGGCATCGGGCGACAGGGTCTTCGCTCCGACGTCGGGCCACAGGATCGATGCGGCATGCGATTCGGAGGGTGGAGATACATGGAAAGAAACGAGAGCTACGGAAAAGACGTCGCGCTGGTCGTCGTGCGGCTCGTCGTCGGATTTTTCTCGGTCTATCACGGTATGCAACAGATCGTCGGGATGGCCGACTTCACGTTCGTGGTGAGCCGGTTGGGCGTGCCCTTTCCGGCGGTAGCGGCGTGGCTCGCCGTGCTCGGTCAGATCGGCCTCGGCGGGCTATTGATCATCGGACTGTTCACGCGCGTAGTCGGCATCCTGATGACTGTCCTGTTCCTGCTCATACACTACTCCTATTACGTCAACCGGTTCGACGACACGCTTTCGCTCCTGGGTAACGGGACGCTGTGGGGTGTCGAGTCACTGTCCTACGCTGCGACCGGTGTCTTCTTCGCCTGCGTCGGTGCAGGTCTGTTCGCCCTCGACGGGGTGTTGAGCTCCGCTCTGCGCCGTCGAGGGATCCGTACGCCAGGGCTGGTGAGGTTTCTTTGGCCAGACGATGGCCAGGCAGGGAAGAGTCGGTACGCGCCAGTTGTTGGATCGATCTTCTTCCAGATCTTCATCGGAGCTCTCGTCGTGCTGCAGAGTGTTAGGCAGCTCATCCCCGAGCAGAGCATGACGAACCTGATGGACAGGATGAATGCGGCCGGACTACCTGTGCCGAACGTTCTCGCCTGGGTGACCACACTTGCGCTGCTGGTCGTGGGTGTGCTTTTGGTTCTCGGTCTGTTTTCCCGTGCGTCGGGAGCTCTGCTTGCTTTGGTGGCCGCGGTGCTTTTTATCGCGGTGCCCGAGCGGGGTGGCACTGTGGTGAGCGAGGGCGGTGGACGCCAGGTCGGCTTCCACGGTGAGGAGTTCGTCTTCCTCGCTGCAATAGGAGTATTCTTCGCCATAGTGGGTGCCAGGCAACTCTCGCAATACCTGCGCACCAGGCGTACGACCTTCGATTCCGAGACCGCTGCACGATCGACAGCTGTTGACAGCAGGGGTGCAACTGGCGTGCGGAGGGGCTGAGCGATACGGGGTCGCGGGCCGCGAGCTGGTGGGCCGTTGGGGCCCCAGATGTGCTGACATCCCCGGCGTAGGGTGGCTGGGTGCAGGAGAAGGGCCGCAAGGTGATCGCGCAGAACCGCAAGGCGCGCCACGACTACACGATCATGGACACCTACGAGGCCGGTGTCGCGCTGCTGGGCACCGAGGTCAAGAGCCTGCGGCTGGGCCGGGCGTCCCTGGTCGATGCGTTCGCCACCGTCGACGAGGGCGAGGCGTGGCTGCGCGGCCTGCACATCCCCGAGTACACCCAGGGCAGCTGGACCAACCACGAGCCCCGCCGCACCCGCAAGCTGCTGCTGCACCGCGGCGAGATCGAGCGGCTGATCGGCAAGATCCGCGAGGGCGGGCTGACGCTCGTACCGCTGTCGCTGTACTTCAACGACGGCAAGGTGAAGTGTGAGCTCGCCCTGGCTCGGGGCAAGAAGAGCTACGACAAGCGCACTGACCTGGCCAAACGCGACGCCGAGCGGGAGATCTCCCGGGCCTTCGGGCGGGCGGCCAAGGGGCGCGCGCGAGAGCTGCGGTGAGATCCGGGATGAACTCGGACGGCTCAGGGGTTATCCTCTACTGACGCCCAAGACGGGGCGTCGAAGGGGGTGAACGGTTTCGACTCCGGACGTCGATCAAGGGGAAGCGTGCCGAGGAAGGCGACGATGATCTCGAAAACCACCCGTCGCAACCCTATAAGCGCCGCCAATACGCAGCGCGACTTCGCCCTCGCCGCCTGAGCGAGTGCGAGTCTGTCGGACCGGGTGCGTTCCCGACCCTGACCCCGGCATCAGCTAGGGGACTCACCTGCCCACCCGGTCGCGGGGTGGGCAGGGACATCACGCAGCGACTGGGATCGTCACACCGGCTCGTCCGCATGACCGGTGGATCCGAGCAGAGGCACCGCGGACTGCGCACGGAGAAGCCCTTGTGAAGCGACGGAGGACCCGGGTTCGATTCCCGGCACCTCCACCAAGGCCGAAGCCGCTGTGAGGCGGCTTCGGCCTTGACGTCTGTGGGGGTTGGCTATGCCACGGTGAGTCCCTGGGCGAAGGCGAAGACCGCGTCCGGGTCGTAGCGGTGGGCCGCCGCCCGCAGCCGGGGCAGGTTGGCGCCGTAGTAGGCCTGCGCCCAGTCCTGTTGACCGGGGTCGATGTAGTTGACGTACGCGCCGGTCCCGACCAGTTCGGCGAGCGCTGCCTGGACCTCCGACACCGCGGCGGTGTCGGTCCCGCTGGCGTAGATCTGCACGGCGGCGAGCGCGGTGCGGTGCGGGAACGCGGTGGCGTCGGGGGCGACCCGACCGACCGCGCCGCCCAGCGAGTCGAACAGCAGGTCGATGCCGGTGCGCCCGTCGATCACCGCGGCGACCGCGGCGGCGTCACGCAACGGCGCGCCGAGTATCCGCGACGAGGCGACGAACGGCGTTGGAGGAGCGACCCGGCACTGCTCAATGGGCGTGGTCGAGCAGCCGGCGAAGTAGCGCATCGCGTCCAGGTAGCCCATCTCGATGACGGTTCGTCTCGTGGGCGCGCCGCCGATCCGGCGGACCAGGTCGTCCAGCAGCGGGTTCAGCGTGCCGGCCGTGCCGACGAAGCAGCCGCCCACCCGGGCGCTCGGCGGACGTCCCGCGGACGCGATGCAGTTGGACCACAGCTCGTCGGGTGCTCCGGCGACCCAGTCCAGCCAGGCGGTCAGCACCGCGGGCACGCTGCCGGCCGCGAAGCGCAGCGCGAACACGGTCACCTCCGGTGCCGGCACGGTCTCGAAGGTGAACGCGGTGACGATGCCGAGGTTGCCCCCGCCCCCGCCGCGCAACGTCCAGAACAGGTCGCCGTCGTTGGCGCTGACCTGGGTGCTGTCGGCCAGCACGACCTCGGCTGCACGCAGCTTGTCGATGGTCAGTCCGTGCAGCCGGGTCAGGACCCCCTGCCCACCGCCGAGTGTCAACCCGGCGATGCCGACCGTCGGGCAGGAACCGGCCGGCAGCGCCCGGCCCTGTGCGGCGAGCGCGGCGTACACGTCGATCAGCCGGGCGCCGGCCTGCACGACCGCGGTGCCGTCCGCCGCGACGTCGATCCCCGTCATCCGGGACAGGTCCACCACGAGGCCCTGGTCCGGGGTGGAGTAACCGGCGTAGCTGTGCCCGCCGCTACGTGCCGCGATCGGTGTCCGGGAGGTGCGCGCCACCTCCACGCACGCCTGGACGTCGGCCGGTCGGGTGGCGTGCACGATCGCGGCTGGGCGGCGGTCGGCGAACCGCGCGTTGAAGGGTTGGCGGGCGTCGTCGTAGCCGGTGTCGCCCGGGAGCAGCAGGTCGCCGGCGAGGCGGCCGCGCAGTGCCGCCCAGTCCGGTGGGTCGGTCGGCGCCGAGCTGGGTGCGGCGCCGGCTGTGGGCATCGTTCCGGGCCAGGCCGGCAGGCCGACCGTGGTGTACGCCGCAGTGGCGACCGTTCCCAGCCCGGTCAGTCGCAGAAACCAGCGCCGATCCATGGTCGTCAGTGTGCCACCTGTGGCTCCACCTCGAGCTCTGTCACGTCGGTCATACCCCGGCGGTCGCGCTCTGCGACCCGGTGCCGTGCCGCGTAGGGTGATGAGCAGTAGCACGAAAGGGGGACTCGGGTGGTCGAGAGCGACGACCCGGGTGCAGTCCCTGACGCTCCCGACCGGCTGCCGCGGGAGATCTGGGTCCTCGTCGGTGCCTCGTTCATGATCGCGATCGGGTTCGGGCTGGTCGCGCCGACGTTGCCGGTGTTCGCCCGCAGCTTCGACGTCGGCATCACCGCGGCCTCGCTGGTGATCAGCGCCTTCGCGCTGTCCCGGCTGCTGTTCGCACCGGTCAGCGGTCGGATCGTGGCCCGCTGCGGGGAGCTGCCCGTGTACCTCACCGGGCTGGGTGTGGTGGCGGTGACCACCGGCTCGCTCGCGTTCGCGACCGAGTACTGGCACCTGCTCGCACTGCGCCTGCTCGGCGGGGTCGGCTCCACGATGTTCACCGTATCGGCGCTGTCGCTGCTGATCCGGCTGGCGCCGCCGAACATGCGTGGTCGGGCCTCGGGCATGTGGGCCACCGGTTTCCTGCTGGGCAGCATCGTGGGCCCGCTGGCCGGTGGTGGCCTGGTGCTGATCAGTCTGCGGGCTCCTTTCCTGGTCTATGCCACGCAGCTGGTGATCGTGGCTGTCGTCACCGGACTGCTGCTGCGCAACCGGACGCGCGAGACCGTCGCCGAGGCCGCCGCCGCGGGGTCGCCCGCGCGGTTCCGCGTCGCGCTGGGTCACCCCGCGTACCGGGCCGCTCTCGTGGCCAACTTCGCGAACGGCTGGGCGGTCTTCGGGGTACGGATCTCGCTGGTGCCGCTGTTCGTCGTCGAGGCCCTGCGCCAGCCGGATGCATGGGGTGGGCTCGCGCTGGCCGCGTTCGCCATCGGCAACGCGGCCACCCTGGTGGTGACCGGGCCGCTCACCGACCGTCACGGCCGTCGCCCGCCGATGCTGGTGGGCCTGGCCGTCTCCGGGGTCGCGACGGGCGTGCTGGGGTTCGTCACCTCGCCGCTGCTGTTCCTCGTGGGGGGCCTCGTGGCCGGCATGGGCAGCGGAATGGTGAACCCTCCGATGAACGCCACGGTCGCGGACGTCATCGGGTCACGGGCCCGCGGCGGGACGGTGCTCGCCGGGTTCCAGATGGCCGCCGACACCGGCGCGATCATCGGACCGGTGCTGGCGGGGGCGCTGGCCGAGTCGGCCGGATACCCTGCGGCGTTCGCCGCGACCGGTGTCGTGGCACTCGTGGCGCTGGTCTTCTGGGTGCGCGCCCCCGAGACGCTGGTGCACGCTTCCTCGGCGGGCAAGGACGCGTTGGCGGAGTGCGCGGTGGCGGATGCACCCGCCGTGCGCCGCGGCTGAGCTTGTGTGGAGGCGGTACGGGCGCAGGGTCGACCCACGAGGCGTTCTGACTGTGCCCGTCGCTAGTCTCATCGCGTGATCCCGGGCCGCGTGCTGGACGTCGTCGGGACGCTGGCGCGGCTCGGTCTGGCCGCCGTCTGGCTGGTCTCCGGGGTGCTCAAGGCGATCGACCCGGACCAGACCTACATCGCTGTCCGCGCGTACGACGTGCTGTCTCCCACGGCCGTCGAGGTGGTAGCGGCGTTGCTGCCGTGGGCGGAGATCGCGCTGGGCGGGCTGTTGCTGGTCGGGGTCGGCACGCGCGTGGTGGCTGCGCTGTCGGCCGGGCTGCTGCTGGTGTTCATCGCCGGGGTGGCGCAGGCGTGGGCGCGCGGGCTCTCGATCGACTGCGGGTGCTTCGGCGGCGGTGGCCTGGTGGATCCTGGGGAGACGGCGTACGTGCAGGAGCTGCTGCGCGACACCGGGTTCCTCGTGCTCGCGGTGTGGTTGATCGTGCGGCCCCGCGCGCTGTTCGCGCTGGACTCGCGGCTGGTAGACACAGGAAGGACCTGACATGGGCGGAGCGTCCCGGAACGAGAAGAAGCGTCGGCAGGAGGCCGCGAACCAGCGGCTGGCGGCCGCCGGGATCCGGCCGCCGGAGAAGAGCAGCGCGAGCCGCATGCCGCTGATCGTGGTGGCCGTCGTCCTCGCGGTGGTCGTGGTCGTGGGGCTGACAGTGCTGATCAGCCGCAGCTCCGGGGACGTGGTGCCCACCTACACTGCGTCGGCGTCCGGCGCGGTGGTCACGGCTGGCTCGGGTCCGGTCGCGATCGACGTGTACGAGGACTACCTCTGCCCGGCGTGCGAGCGGTTCGAGCAGCGCTACGGCGACGAGATCACCACCGCGCTGAACGACGGGCAGCTGACGGTGCGCTATCACAGCATCGCGATCCTGGACGAGCGCACCGACCCGCCGGGCTACTCCACACGGGCCGCCAACGCCGCGCTCTGCTCGGTGCCGGCAGGCGTCTACCCGACCTACCACAAGAAGCTGTTCGACTCCCAGCCTGCCGAGGGCAGTGCGGGACTGACCGACGACGAGCTCGTCGCGTTCGGCACCGAGCTCGGCGCGCAGGGCGACTTTGCGGCGTGCGTGCGCGGCGGTGCCAGCGCGCCCGCGATCGCCGCGGAGACCGAGGCCGCGGTGAGCGACCCGGCGCTGCAGACGGACGGAAACTTCGGCACCCCGACCGTCGCGATCGACGGAACGAAGATCGACCTGAGCAACACGAGCTGGCTGCAGGACGCCATCGCCGGACAGTGATCATAGGGTTGGGCCTGCTGATCTCGACCTGAAGGAGTCGGCGGCGGCTGCTCGGTGTGGCCGGGTTGAACCGGTGTCACCTGCGAGCCGCCGCCGGCCTCTTCGCCAACCTCGTGCTGGCGCCCGCTGCCCGCTGGCAACAGGCGAGGGTGGCAACCCGATGCACAGGCGCGGCGACGAGTCGTGTAACTTCATCGAAGCCAAGGGGCTGTGGCGCAGCTGGTAGCGCACTTGACTGGCAGTCAAGGGGTCAGGGGTTCGAATCCCCTCAGCTCCACCCCAGGTCAGAGAGGGTTTCAGGGTCATCGGTCCCGTCCCTGATCCCAAGCGAGTGACTATCTGAGTGACTGTTCTTCTCGCTCACTACCGGGAAGATCCTGTCCATGGTGGTCGCGCCCTCGTCCAGGACCGGGCGGAGTTGTTGCCGGTAGACGGTCTCGGTGACGGCGGTGCCGCGGTGTCCGACGAGGCGGGAGATGTGTTCGAGCGGTACCCCGGAGTCCGAATCCAGGTCAGGCCGGTGTGGCGGAGGTCGTGGCGGCGGAGGTGCTCGTAGCCGAGTTCGGTCACAACCTCGTCCCATGATGTCGCGTCGCGGAGGACGGCTGTGGTGATCCGACCGCCACGCGGGCCGGTGAACAGCCGGGCGCCTTCATCCCCGCCTGTTCCAGCGATACGGTGCTGTACCAGCTCGTGGACTTCCTCGATGAGCGGCACTGTTCGTGCACGCTTCCCTTTCGTGCCCTTATCGACGAGCCCGCCGGCGCTGGCGTCGTCTGGCGCCGGACTGTCCAGGTCCACTCGGCCGTATCGATGTCTCCGACTCGGCAGCCGGACATCTCGTCGATCCGCGCCGTTGTGCAGGCGGTGAAGACGACGACGTCGCCCCAGCCGCCGTACTGCTCTGCTCAGCTGACCGGGCGACGAGAGCAGCGGCGAGTCGGGTTAGTTAGGCCCAGCGGGGTAAGGCGAGGGAGCGCGGATCGTCGAGCTCGTCCTCAGCCTGCTTGTACAGGCGTTGCCAGCCGACGACAGGAGCCGGGTTCTGGCTGATGAGCCCATCACGGACGGCCTGCTCCAGGACGCGAACGAGAACCGCGAGGCTGTTCTTCACGGTGGAGGTGCTGCACTCGTCGGTGATCCAGCCGTGCACAGCGCGATCGACCGCGCCGTTGGTAATCATCCGGATCGGAAGGTGGCCGAGTGTCGGGACGACCCGTTTTCGCCAGCTGGCGAGGTAGGGATCGGTCGTCTTGGGTTTGAGTCCGCATAGCGCGAGCGTCATGTTCGCCTCGCCGGACTCGGCCAGCGTCACGGTGGCCGAGTCCGGGTCGAGTTCGGCGGTGGCGGAGCGTCGCATGTCCTCGATCCACGCCTCGGCCTCCCCGGGCGAGTCCCGCGAGACCGACCGCGACCGTCGTCGTCCGGTGTCGGGTTCGGTCCAGCGGACACGTGCGCGGTACGGCGTCGGCCGGTCGGGCAGATACTCGACGTCAGCCGTCAGCCGCCAGCGGAGCGCCGATCGGTAGTCGCGTCGTCATCGGTCGCTCTCCGTAGTCGGTGGTGGCAATCTTGACGCCTTCGTGAACCGGCCCGACCCGCGGCACCCAGTCACGCTCCGTCGTTCATCAGCGCAGGCGCGTACATGGTGGACCGCGACACGGCGGACCGGTCTGCTCCCACGTCCCTCGGGTGGCTCCTAGAACGTCGCTGACCTGCGGTTTTCGGGCGAGCCAGCAGCCGCTGTCGTTGCGCAGCGAGATCGTTACCGGAAAGATCGTGGTGGCCGCAGGCAGACCTCAGGTCCACGTGTAAGGTCCCGGGCAACATCCGGGGGCGGAGGTCAGCCGCCGGAGTCTGCAGAGGAGTGGCAATGTTGAGCTGGTGGGTCTGGGTCCTTATCGCGCTTGTGGTCATCGCCCTGGCCATATTCTTCTCTTCTCCGATGCGCCGGTACCGCGCGATACGCAAGATGTAGCTAGCCGGTCGGTCCCTTGACGCCGGTACTGGACGGCACGGCGGCCAGCCAGCACAGCTCGCCGCGGACACCATGAACGGACGACCCCGGTTCGGGGTGAGGGTGTTGCTGCCTGTCGCTGTGGCGTGAGTGCAGTTCGTGCACTGTTCGGCGGGCGCGTGGACCAGAGCTGTGCTTGGGGAGTTCGCGTGGGACTCCCCGAGTGACACGTCGGTGTTCTAGGCGGTTACGGACAGCTCCTGCCTTGCCGACGGCAAGGACTGCGGCGTCAGCACGTTCTGCCATGTCAGCTCGGGTCCTGTAGGACGAACCTGCCCTCGGAGCCGTTGACGTCCGCGAGGAAGTCGGCGATCACTCGGAGCTGATCCGCATCGCGGCGACGTAGCACCGCGTCCAGATGCTCCCCGTGCTCGCGGTAGTGCTCGGCCAGACCTGCCATCGCCTCGGCGACCGGTGTGACGAGCACCTTGCGACGATCTTCGGCGTCGCGCACCCGTCGGACGAATCCGCCCCGCTCCAGCCGGTCGATCACGCCGGTCACGGTGCCGGTGGTGAGCCCGGTGAGTTCGGCGAGCCGGCCCGGGGTGAGCGGGCCGTGCAGGTCGAGCAGGTTGAGGAACTGCGAGTCACTGCTGCCCAGTCCCAACCGCTGCGCGACGGCATGGTTGTGCAGCACCACGCCGGCGATGAACCGCAGCACCGACGTACCGATCTCCGAGCGCAGCTCGTCCGCGTCCACGGTGGTCCTCCTTGACATTAGCTCGTCAATCCAAGAAACTCGTTATAGCGAGATACTTGTGATCTCGAGTGAGCTTATCGAGGAGTGGTCATGACCACAGCACTGGTGATCGGAGGCGGGGTGGCTGGGCCCGTGGCCGCGATGGCGCTGCGCCGCGCGGGCGTCGAGACCACGGTCTACGAGGCGCACCCCGGCACGGCCGACGACGTCGGGGCGTTCCTGACGCTGCAGGTCAACGGCATCGACGCGGTGCGCGCCGTGGGTGCGGACGCCGTCGTCGCCGGGCTCGGGTTTCCCACCGCGTCGATGCGCTTCCGTAGTGGCAGCGGGAAGCTGCTCGGCGAGGTGAGCACCGGTGAGCCGCTGGCGGACGGGACCGTGGGCGTCACCCTGCGTCGCTCCGATCTCTACCGCGCCCTGCGCGACGAGGCGCTGCGCCGCGGGATTCGCGTCGAGTACGGGCGGCGACTGGTGAACGCCGCCAGCACCCCCGACGGGGTACGGGCCGAGTTCGCCGACGGCAGCACCGCGGCCGCGGACCTGCTCGTCGGCGCCGACGGGATCCGCTCCCGGGTCCGGCAGATCATCGACCCGTCCGCGCGACCGGCGCGCTACGTCCCGGTGCTCAACATCGGCGGCTACGCCCCACCCCAGGAGACGGGGGCGCGGCCCGGGCAGTACGAGATGGTCTTCGGCAAGAGGGCGTTCTTCCTGTACGCCGTGGCCCCGGACGGCACGATCTGGTGGGGTGCCAACCCGCCGCGCCGCGAGGAGCCCACCGCCGCCGAGCTGGCCGCGATGACCACCGAGCAGTGGCGCTCGTGGCTGCTGGAGCTGTTCGCGCCCGACCGGACCCCGGCGTGCGCGATCGTCGACTCGACGCCGGGAGAGCTGACCGGGTGGGCGACCTACGACCTGCCCGCGGTGCGTCGTTGGCACCGGGACCGGATGATCGTTATCGGGGACGCGGCGCACGCGACGTCGCCGGCGTCGGGGCAGGGCGCGTCGATGGCGATCGAGGACGCTGTCGAGCTGGCCCGGTGCCTGCGTGACCTGCCGGATCCGGCCGCCGCGTTCACCGTCTACGAGGGGCTGCGGCGGGGGCGGGTGGAGCGGGTCGTGGCCCAGGGCGCGCGGTCGAGCAACTCGAAGGCCGCCGGGCCCGTTGGGCGGGTGTTGCGCGACGCGCTGCTGCCGCGGATGCTGCGCCGAACAGCCCGCAGTGCAGGCAGCGGCTCGGTGGCGTGGCTACACCGCTACCACATCACCTGGGAAGCTCCCGCACGATAAGGGGGGTCGTGCGCGGAAATAGTCGCTCCAGCGTTCATTTCCGCGCACGGGCTCGGAACGGGCCTCCCTGGTTGTCCAGGCAGTCGGCTGTGCTGTCGTGGTCGGTGCGCGCTGGCTCGGTGGCCTGCCCGCCTGCGGCACGTACCGCGGCGACGGCGGCGTCCAGGTCGGTGACGAGGAACCAGGGCACCGCCACGGCCTCGGCATGTCCACCCACCAGCCCGGTGAGCGGCATCGGAGGCGTGCCGCTCACGTCGGTGTGCCAGTAGCCGGGCTGGGAGCCGGGGCGGAACCGCCAGCCGAGGACCGTGTTGTAGAAGGCGCGGGCGCGGGTGGCGTCGGGGACCCGGAGCTCGACGTAGTCCAGCTCGCCGGGTCCGGCGGGCTGCGGGGGAGGAGCCGTTGCGAGGGCGGGTGGGGCGAACACCGCAAACGGCAGGCCCTGGTCGTCGACGCAGTCCGCGATGCGGCCGTAGGGCTCGTCTCTCGCCTCACCTGCGGTGCCACCAGCAGCCCGGACCAGCACCACGGACTCGTCCACGTCGGCGACCGCGTAGCAGAGGAACACGGTAGGTCGTTCCTGGCCGCCCCACAGGCCCATCGGGGTCCGCAGCCCGGTCACCTGCCGCCCCTGGGGGCCCGAGCCCGCCGCCGTCGTCCAGCCCAGGACCTCGCCGTAGAACCGCTCGGCGACGGCGACGTCGCGCGTCCAGAGCGCGGCGTAGCCGACGTCGCCAGGGCGCGGACCCGCAGCCACCTCGCGGGAGATCATCCAACGATGCCCGGACGGGTCCAGCACCACGCCGCCGCGGCCGTAGGGCGAGTCGGTCACGGCCCGCTCCAGCACCCCGCCCGCCTCGACGGCCCGCGCCACCACGGCGTCGGGATCGGGGACCTCCAGCCGCAGCGACTGGCTCACCCCGCCGCGGTGCACCGGCGCCGCGAGACCCAGCTCCGGGTACTCGTCGGCGAGCATGAGCACGCTGTCGCCGAGGGCGACCTCGACGTGCCCGACGCGGCCATCGGGCATGACGATCGGTTCGCCGCGGCGCGCCGCCCCGAACGCCGCGACGTAGAACTCCACCGCGGCACCGGCGTCGGCCACCGCCAGGTACGGGGTCAACGTGTGCAGGTGCAGGCTCTTCGCCGCCCGGTGCTGTCGGGGCTCGGTGGTGGTCATCTCGGTGGTGGTCATCGTGTCCTCCCGTGGGTCGAGCAGGGCGCGCTCCAGGCGGGCGCGCAGGGTGCGGGCGAAGGTGGGGTCCGGGTCGACGGGTGGGGTGGGCGAGCGCAGGACGTCGAAGGGATCGGTCGTCATCGCGGGCCTCCCTCACCGCGGCCGCGCGGAGCGTCGGCGGAGCGCGTATCGAGCCCGAGTGCGGTGTAGCTGCGGCGAAACGCGGCGCGGGCGCGTGTGAGCAGCGCCTCCGTGGCGTGCACGGTGCGGCCGAGCGTCCGGGCCACCTCGGGTACCGGGAGGCCGTCGAGGTAGCGCAGGGTCAGGGCCGCGCGGTGGGTGGCGCTCTGCGCGGTGAGCACCTCCCGGGCCAGCAGGGCGTCGAGCCGCTCGTCCCACGGGTCATCGGTGCCGGCGGGCTCAATCCCGACGGCGTGCAGCCCGCGCTCCTCACGCTCGGACGCCCGCCAGTGATCCACGAGCTTGTGCCGGGCGATGCCGACCAGCCAGCCGGTGCTGGGTGCGGGCGGCGGGTGCCGCCGGCAGGCCGTGACCGCGGCGAGAAACGTCTCCGCCGTCAGGTCCTCGGCCAGCGCGCGGCGCCCGCAGCGCGCGAGAAGGTAGCCGTAGACCTGGGGGAGCGCAGAGTCGTAGAGGTCGAGCAGCGCCGCGCCCGCGTCGGACCGGACCCTCCCGCTGCTGCTCACGTCCACTCATCGCTCGGAGGCCCCGTCCTCCGACGGTCGTTCACCCGATCGTCGCAGCGCCACCGCCAGATCGTGTCGACTCACCCACCAGTTCGTACCGACTCGCGGGGTTATGGCTGGCGGCCGAGGAAACCGATCAGGCGGTCCGAGGGGGACTGCTCGGCGGATACTGGCACTTCGGGGGCGAACAGCGCGTGGGGGCCGAGGCGGAACTCCGGGGTCACGATCGGACGGAGGGCGGTCAGGGTGGCCTCGGCCACGCCGGAGTCAACGGTGGGGCTCTTGCCGGTCGCGACGGCGATATCCCAGCCGTGCACGGCCGCTTCGGCCAGCGCCAGGCCGAGCGCTGCGCTGCCCGGCAGTGCGCCCATCGGCAGCTGGAACGTCCGTTCCATCGCTCCCGGCGCGGAGAAGGTGTCGAGCGTCGCCTTCGCCGCGAGCGCATACGTCCAGCCGGGGTCGCTCCCGATCTCAGCCGGCTGGAGCACCTCGTCGTCGGACAAGCCCCCGGACGCGTACATCAAGGTCGCACCGATCAGGTGGCTGAGGAGAGCCCGGACGTCCCACCCAGCGCACGGGGTCGGCCTGCTCAGATGGTGCGGTCGGATTCCGCGCACGATCCGGCTGCTGTTGTCCAGTGCCTTCTCATAGACACCCAGGATCTCCATCGTGCCTCCTCATCGCCCGACGCAGCCGAGCACCAGCCGTACCCTACCGACGCCCCCGAGGTGGCACGTCAGTGTGCGCCATGTCGAGATGAGCGGTAGGGCACGGGATCAGCTTATCGATCACCGTACTGCTCGACTCGGTGGAGTGACCGCGGGGATGAGGAGCCGCTGACGGGCTGTGATCATGCGGTGGACGCGTTCCGCGGTGTGTCGTGGGGTGTCCCAGACGTCCTCGTAGCCGAAACGCATGGTCTCCCAACTGAGCTCGGCGACGGCCATGTCGCGGCGGTTGTCCTGGATGCGTCGTTGCCGGTGCGGTTCGACGCCGTCGTACTCGATCGCGAGGCGGAGCCCCGGATAGGCCAGGTCGAACCGGGCCAGCACGAATCCGTATGCATCGAGCAGTTCGAACTGGACGGCTGGTGGGGGCAGGCCGTACCGCAGCAGCAACAACCGCAGCCGGGTCTCCATGGGGGACTCCGCACGCTGGTCGGCGAGCGACACGATCTCTCCAAGGCGCCGGCTGCCCCGCCTTCCGGGCCGGTTGATGCAGCTCGCCAGCAGCAGCGACGGGTCGAACCGGCCGCGGCGCGCCAGCGCGTCCACTGCGACGACCGCCTCGGTCAGCTCGAGGCGGCGCGCCAGGTCCCAGGCCGTGCGGAGCGGATGGGTGACCCGGCAACCCTGCGCAGTCCACACGTCGGTGTCGGGCAGCCTGTCCCGGTGCACGACCAGCCCCGGCCGTGGCCGGATGCCGGTTCCGACGCTGACGATCTCCGCAGGAGCGTCCCGCGGCCCGCACGACGTCCCCAGCAGCTCCGCGGCGGAGTAGCCGGCGAGCGCGCCGGTGCGCTCAACCAGCAGGAACGCCGCGCAAGACCGCGTGGTGAGGTCCAGCGGTTCCCCCGACGCCGCGACATAGACGTCGCGGAACACCTGGTGATAGCGGCCACTGCGCAGATCGCCGCGAGTGAGAACGCCACGGGCGATCGCCGCAGACCCCCGGAAGGGACGGTCGTCCATCGCGCCAGGGTCGCGTGCTGCCCATGATCGCCGTGGGGACTTCGGCGAGATGAGCGGTATGGCACGAGATGGACCTGTCGATCACCATACTGCTCATCTCGACGACCGGGTGGGTGGGTTGCGTAGGGTTGGCCCCGTGGGCGTCATTGTCAGTTTTCATGCGCATCCTGATGACGAGTCGATCGGGAACGCGGGCACGCTCGCGCGGGCCGTGGCCGCCGGGCATCGCGTCGTCCTGGTCTTCGCCACCCGGGGGGAGCTGGGGGAGCCGGTCCCCGGGGTGCTGGCCGAGGGCGAGCAGCTCTCGATCCGCCGGTCCGCGGAGTGCTACGACTCCGCGGCCGCGATCGGGGCCGAGCGCGTGGAGTTCCTCGGCTACACCGACTCCGGGATGATCGACGAGCCCAGCAACGACGCCCCGTACTGCTTCTGGCAGGCCGACGTCGAGCACGCCGCCCGCCGCCTCGCGCTGATCCTCGAGGAGGAGCGACCCGACGTCCTCACCGTCTACGACGACAACGGCGGCTACGGGCATCCCGATCACATCCAGGTGCACCGGGTGGGTCGACGCGCCGCGGAGCGCAGCGGCGTCCCCGTCGTCGCGCAGGGCACGATCAACCGGGACCTGGTCGCCCGCCAGGTGGCCGCGGCCGTCGAGGCGGGGCAGTTCCCCGAGGGTTCGGACCCGCCGCCCACCGACGACGCGACGTTCGGCAAGCCCGAGCGGGAGATCACCCACCGAGTCGACGTCGGAGACGTCGTCGCCACCAAGCGCAAGTCGATGCTGGCGCACGCGAGCCAGATCGCGCCGGACCACTTCCTGGTGGCGATGCCCGAGGAGATGTTCGCGGGCGTGCTGGGCACGGAGTTCTTCATCGTCGACCCGGTACCGGATCCGGCCACGGCACCGGCGGTCTTCACGGAGCTGTTCGCACCGATGCGGCCCTGACGGCTTGCGAGTCCTCGTGCGGACGCGCGAGGATGCCTCCCACGGCGCCCTCCCGCGCCGGACCCTCTGACCGGGCGCCCACGCCGCCCGGCACCTGCGGGGGCGAAGGGGATCGATGTCCTCGGGTCGATGTCCGGTGTCTTGCGTCGACGGCAGTCCCCGCGCATCCGGCGGCGGGTGACGTGCCGGCGTGGGAGGACGTGACCTGCCGCGGAGAAGACGACCGCGATGACCGCACACCCGCACCTCAAGCAGCACATCCGCGACCGGATGGCGCGCACCGGGGAGTCCTACACCACCACGCGGCGCCACGTGCTCGCCGCGGGCGACCGCACGCCCCCGCCGCGTCCGGAGGGGCTGCTGCCGTCGTGGCCGGCGACCGGTGGTGGTGACCACCACGGCAGCGCGCTGGCCGCGCACCTGATCACTGCGTCCGGCACCCGGGCCCCGCACACCGGCGAGCCCTACTCCGAGGCGATGGTCGCCGGGCTCGCCGGCGGGATCGGCTTCATGTACTTCGTGTTCTCCTACGACGGCCACCACCCGACGATGACCATCGTCGCCCGCCGCCACCCCGAGCCCTACGTCGCCGCGGCGCTGCGGGCGGCCGGGGTGGAGCTCACCGAGCAGCACACCGGAAGCGCCTCGGTGGCGGAGAGACGGCTGCGGGCCGGGCTGACCGCCGGGCGTCCGATGGCTGCCACGGTGGACCGCACCCGGCTGCCGTGGCACGGCCTCGACGGCTCCCCGTACGGGCCCGAGCCGCACCCCGTCGGGATCTGCGGTTCCCGGCCCGGCGACGTCGTGCTGCTCGACGACGAGTGCGTCCGGCCGAACCCGCTGGGGCTCCCCGAGTTCATGGCCGCCTGGTCGGCCCCGGCGAAGAACCGCCACGAGCTGCTGGAGATCACCGGGCCCGCGCCTGCCGACCACGACGTGCCCGCCGCGTTGCGGGGCGCGGTCGCACACGGCTGCGCGCTGCTGACGGAGCCGGTGCTGGGCAACAACTTCGACGCGAACTTCGGCTTCCGAGGCATGCGCAAGCTCGCCGACGGGCTCGCCGACCCCCGCGGCAAGCGGAGCTGGGCGCGGCTGTTCGCGCACCCGGAGGCGATGTTCACCGTGCTGCGCCGGCTGCACGACTGCCTGGAGACCGAGTACACCGCGCCCGGGGCGACCCGGCCGCTGTGGGCCGCGTTCCTCGAGGAGGCGGCTGTGGTGGTGGGCGAGGCGGCGTGGACGGCCGCGGCGGTCGACGTCCGGGCCGCCGGTGTGCTCTGGTCCGGGATCGCGGAACGTGCGCTGTCGATTCACCCCGCGCTCACCGCGTACGGCGAGCTCGTCACCGAGCGGCAGCGGCTGATCGTGGCGCACGGGGCCGAAGTCGCCGCGGAGATCCGCGCCCTGACCGGTCGGGTGGACGGCCTCGCCGCTACCTACGCGGCCGATCCGCCCGACCCCGGCGCCGTCCGGGAGCTGCTCGACGACCTGGCCGCGGCCGTCCGAGCCGCGCTGGAGCGAGAGGAGTGGGCCGTGGCCGCACTCACGACCTGACCCCGTGCGGCTGCCGGGGTCCGGGCGTCAGTCGAGCAGCAGGTAGATGCTCACGGCCACGCCGAGCGTCACCACCGCCCAGCGCAGGACGTTTTCGGGCAGCCTGCGGGCCAGCATGGCGCCGAGGAAGCCGCCGACGAGGGTGGTGGGCGCGAGGAGCGCGACGGCCAGCCAGTCCACCGGGGCGCCGACGGAGAAGATCACGACGGTGACGGTGGCGATCACCAGCGCCAGCAGACCCTTGAGCGCGTTCAGCCGCACCAGCCCGTCGTTCGCGCTCAGCGCGAGCGTCGCGATGAGGATGATGCCCAGCGCCCCGCCGAAGTAGCCGCCGTAGATCGCCGCGACGAACACAGTGGGCAGCAGCGCGGCGAGCCGGTCCGGCGCACCCGGCTCGGCCGTCGTCCCGAACCAGCGCTTGATCCGTTGTTGTAACGCGAGCAGCACGCTGGCCAGCAGCACCAGCACCGGCACGACGGTGTCGAACACGGCCCCGGGCAGGGTCAGCAGCAGCGCGCAGCCGACGGCCGAGCCCGCGACCCCCGCGGCCGAGGTCAGCAGGACGCGGCGCCGCTGGCCGCGCAGGTCGTGGCGCGTCCCTGCGACGATGCCCACGTACCCCGGCCACTGCGCGACCGAGTTGGTGACGTTCGCCGCGAGTGGCGGGAACCCGACGGCCAGCAGCGCCGGGAACACCAGCAGCGAGCCACCGCCCGCCACCGCGTTGACGCCGCCAGCGAACAGGCCCGCGACAAGCAGGAACACCAGCGCACCCGGCGACATGTCGATCACAGATGGCACGCTGTCCCGCGGCAGCTCCGGTCCATCGGGAGAGTCCGGAAGCCGACCGGACGGTCTTCAACCAGCCAGCCGGGCAACGGCGACGGCGAATGCGTCCAGATCGGGTAGTCCCGCGGAGAGCGCCTCGTGCACACGGACGTCGTCGATCTCGTCGTAGACGTGTACCAGACGGTTGCGTAACCCGGCGAGGCCACGAAGCCGGCCGGCCAGCGCCTCATCGATGATGCCGTGTTCGTGCAGGACGGTGAAGCTGTCGCCGAAGTCGCGTGGGCCACGCCAGCCCTCGGACGCGATGACGTGGTTCGCCAGATCGATGCAGGTCTGGGCCGCGACCTGGACCAGGTAGCGGCCGGCGTAGACCTCGTGCCGCAAGTACTCGGTGACCGGGAGATCCTGCAGGCGTTGCAACTCGCGTAGGTAGCCGGCCAGCAGCTCCAGGCGGTGGTGGATCCGGTCGCGATCAACCATTCAGGCCTTCTGTGGCGACCCGGCGCAGGAAGGTGTCGCGGTGGGTCCGTTGGGTCGGCAGGAAGTCGAAGTACTCGCTGCGGGTGCGGACTTCAAAGGCGACCCGAGCGGATTCGTCCGCGCTGAACAGCAAACGGCCCTCGGTGAGCACCCGACCCCGCATCCGCAACGGAGCCCGCTGCAGGTCGAGCACGTCGACAGCGGGCACTTGCATCGCCTGCGCCAGCCGGTCGGCCAAGGCAACCTCCGCGAGAAGGTCGAGCGGCCGTGCGGTCATGATCGCGACGTCGGCGTCGCTGGCCGGGCCGTGCTGGCCGGTCGCCCGCGAACCGAACAGGTACGCGAACGCAACACCCGCCTCGGCGAGCACCTGATCCACCGCGGACGTGCTCATGGCCGTGGAGCATACTCGCCGCCCTACTGCTTGCGGGCAAGCTTGCGGTGCGCTGGCTTCCGGATCGGTGCTGACGTCGAACAGTGTCTTCGTCCCGCAGGCGTGGCGGGGTGCTGCGGGACAACCTGAGGGTCCGTCGAACGTCCTTCAAGTTGTGAATATCCGTGACCCGGAGGAGGTCGCCATGTCCAGAACCATCCGCTCGCTGCTCGCCGTGCTGCTCGGCCTCGGTCTCGCACTCGCTGGGGCCGCGGTCGCTGTGCCGGCGTCGGCCGCGCCGGCGCAGTGCGCGACGGCATGGGGCAGCCTCGCGAAGACGGCTCCGGCGTTGGGCCCCGCTCCGGTCATCGCCGCCCGCACCGGCCAGCACCCCTGCTTCGACCGCGTCGTGTTCGACCTCGCCGGGCCCGCCGCCGGGTACTCCGTGGAGTATGTGGACACGGTGACTCTGGACGGGTCGGGTGCGGCTCTGCCGGTCCCCGGTGGGGCTCGGCTGCAGGTGCAGCTGCATCACCCCTCCTACGACGAGCAGGGGAACTCGACCGTCCCGTACGGGCTGGGCGAGCAGGTCGCCGACGTCGGTGGGTACGCGACGCTGCGGTCGGTCGTCTACGGCAACAGCTTCGAGGGCTACACGACGTTCGGTGTCGGAGTGCGGGCGCGCCTGCCGTTCCGCGTGTTCACGCTCGCCGGCCCGGGCGAGCACGGCCGCATCGTCCTGGACGTGGCGCACCGCTGGTCGTGACGGATCAGGGCACCGCGTAGAGTGCTGTCTCGGACGAGCTGGCCGGGCGGCCGCGTCGGCGGTTGCGTGCAATCGCCGCCGAGGAAAGTCCGGACTCCGCAGGGCAGGGTGGTTGTCAACGGCAACCCGGGGTGACCCGCGGGACAGTGCCACAGAGAACAGACCGCCTCGCGGCCCGGACGGTCGTCCGGGCCGCGGGGTAAGGGTGAAACGGTGGTGTAAGAGACCACCAGCACCCCGGGTGACCGGGGTGGCTCGGTAAACCCCACCCGGAGCAAGACCAGGAGGCCCCGTCCCCGGACGAGGCTGCGCAGGCGTTCGAGGGCGGCCCGCCCGAGTCTGCGGGTAGGTCGCTGGAGCCCGTCGGCGACGGCGGGCCGAGATGGATGGTCGCCGAACGGTGCGCCGCAAGGCGCCCGGGAACAGGATCCGGCTTACAGGCCAGCTCGTCCGCACCCGTCTGGCCTGGTGCTGCTCATCGGCGTTGCTTGCCTTGCTGACCTGGGCATACTTGCTTGCCTAGCCTCTCCGGGCGCTACCGGTCGCTACCGCGCTCCCACGGCCCAGCCACGGCCAGAGACGGCCTAGAACTGTCCACATCGGACAGGTGTGCCCTCGTGGACCCCTGGGTGCCTGCATGACCTCACCCCGTCATGCAGGCGGCCGCTCGGCGACACCACCTCGAGCAGCCACCGTGTAGCCGTCCAGCGTCGCCACCAGCGTGCCGTGTTCAGACATTCGATCCTGGTCAAGGCGGTGCCGACGCCGCTGGCCCGAGGTCTCGGGCAGCCTGCATGACGACCGCAGGAAGCCGGGGCACGAACAAGAGCGATGCCCTGGCCGGGCGGGCAGGTCTCCGAGATGATCGGCCATGCGGACCGGTGGGTGCGGGCACTGGGGAGGGGGCGGGGTACGCGCCAATCTCGTCGCAGGGCGGTGCTAACCGTAGCGTAAGCTGCCTGAATCAGAATGCGGGATTCTTCCGGATACTCGTCGTTTGCGCACATTCAACTTGACAGTTACCGGGACCGGGAGGAGTATGAAATCGGTCAGCAGAACTCACCGCTCCCACCTCCTCAAGGGAGGCGTCACTCGCCGGTGACGCCTCAGATGTTGTCCGACATAGGCACCCTGAGGCTGGTAGTGCTGCTGGTGCATTTTCAGCCCGGAACGGGCCGCCCTCAGGGCTACAGGTGCCGAGTTCCGGTACGAACACGGAGAAAAATGAATAAACGTGTACTACATCCGCTCCTAGTTGCTGCCATTATGATCCCGTGCGGGCTCAGACCTCCGGAAGTCGCTGGGGGATACCACGGTTGACGTGCTAACTGCGTCACCTGCGAGTTCCCGAAAGTAACTGAGGTTGACAGGTGGGCCAGGGGTACCTGCAGGCGTCTGGCGCCGCCGATGGCACCGGCACCCTGTGAACTCGGTCTGCTGCTCGACGGGCATAGCACCAGTTCAACGCCATCTCTCGACACCTCGAGTGATCGCTGCCCGATCACATCAGACAGCCGGTCAGCTCAACTGTGATCTTGACGCTGATTCCGGAGGTCTGGGGCTCAGCAGCGCAACCGTCGCCTACGCCTCCTCCAACTGCGTCGTAGGCCCTGGAGTGACACAGACCACCACGACCGTGACTGGAAGCGGCAGAAATGACACGATCGACTGCACCAGCGCGGACCCCGGCAAAACGATCAATGGCAACGGCGGTAACGACACCATCACCGGCACGGCGTTCGACGACACCATCAATGGCAACGACGGTAACGACACCATCACCGGTGGCGTAGGCAACGACACCCTGAACGGTGACGCCGGCATGGACACCCTGAGTGGCAGCGCAGGCGACGACACCCTAAGCGGCCCTGACCTCGACTCCGCTGTGGATAAGCTCAATGGCGGCACTGGCACCGACTCCTGTGGGCCGATTGGCGTGCCCCCGGACAGCCGCGACAGCTGCGAGTCCTAGAAAACCTTTCCACACTCGCTGGCCTGCCCGTTCGACCAGATCCTGGGTTCGGGACGAAGAGCGCCCTCGCCGGGCGGGCAGGTCTCCGAGATGGTGGGTGGGGAACCTTAGCGGTGGGTTGTGTGTGGCGAGGTGCGCGCCATCTCGCCGACCTCCCAGAGGGCTATCACGCCGCCGCCCGGGGGCAAGCCTGGCCAGGTACGCGCCGGTAGCGCAGGGGGTTGCCCCCGGGCGGTGGCGTGATCGGCGATGCCAGGTCGACGAGATGGTGCTTCGGCTCCCGGCGTGGGCGGAGCATTTCCGGAGCGCACTGCCTAGCAGCGCCCGGCTCACGCTGGTACCCGGCGACACGAACTACCAGCTCAGACGACACAGGGCAGCACAGAACCTGGAACACAGCTGGGCCGCCTTCATCCCGAGGTGAGCGGCGAGGGAGCACAAGGTTCGGACAGATCCAGGCGCGCTTGAGGCCCCCAGTCTGACACGGCGGTAGCGTGGCGGCGACCCTCTCCAGATCACACGGTGCGGTCACTGCCAGGCACCGGTCCCATGGTGCGCGTACGCCGACGTAGAGGAGCCCCGTGACCCTGCAGCTGCCCGTTCGCGCCCGCCCGGACCTGACGTCGATCGACGCGTACTGGCGGGCGGCGAACTACCTGTCGGTGGGCCAGATCTACCTGCTGGGCAACCCGCTGCTGCGCGAACCGCTGCGCGCCGAGCACGTCAAACCGCGGCTGCTGGGTCATTGGGGGACCACGCCCGGGCTGAACCTGCTCTATGTCCACATGAACCGGGTGATCGTCGAGCGCGGGCTGGACGCCCTGTTCGTGACGGGCCCCGGCCACGGCGGTCCGGGGCTGGTGGCCAATGCGTACCTGGAGGGCACCTACAGCGAGGTGTACTCCGCCATTGGCCGTGACGAGGCCGGGCTACGCGCGCTGTTCCGCCAGTTCTCCTTCCCCGGCGGCATCCCTAGCCACGTCGCGCCGGAGACACCGGGTTCAATCCACGAGGGCGGCGAGCTCGGCTACGCGCTGCTGCACGCCTACGGCGCGGTGTTCGACAACCCCGGCTTGGTGGCGCTGTGCGTCGTGGGCGACGGCGAGGCCGAAACGGGCCCGATGGCGGCGAGCTGGCATTCCAACAAGTTCCTGAACCCCGTCACCGACGGCGCCGTGCTGCCGGTGCTGCACCTCAACGGCTACAAGATCGCCAACCCGACGCTGCTAGCCCGGATCCCCGAGGCCGAGCTCGGAGACCTGATGCGCGGCTACGGCTACGCACCCCACTTCGTGGACGGCGGCGAGCCCGCCGCCGTCCACGAGCTGCTCGCGGCCACCCTCGACACCGTGCTGGACGACATCGCCGAGATCCAGGACGCCGCGCGCAGCCGGGGCGCGGTCACCCGTCCTGCCTGGCCGATGATCGTGCTGCGCACCCCGAAGGGCTGGACCGGGCCGAAGGTCGTCGACGGCGTCCAGGTCGAGGGCACGTTCCGGGCGCACCAGGTGCCGCTGGCCGAGACCCGGGCGAACCCCGGGCACCGCGCGCAGCTCGAGGAATGGATGCGCAGCTACCGGCCCGAGGAGCTGTTTGACACCACCGGGCGTCTCGTCCCGGAACTGGCGGCCCTCGCCCCGCGGGGCCCGCGGCGGATGAGCGCCAACCCGCACACGAATGGGGGGCTGCTGCTGCGCGACCTCGCGATGCCGGTCTTGCGGGACCACGCCGTCGTCGTCGAGCGCCCGGGCGTGGGGTCGAGCTCGGACACCGGGGTGCTGGGCGGGTTCCTGCGCGAGGTCATCGCGGCCAACCCCGACCGGTTCCGCCTGATGGGCCCGGACGAGACCGCGTCCAACCGACTCCAGGCCGTCTTCGAGACCACCGACCGGGCCTGGGACGCCGAGACCATGACGGGCGACGACCACCTCGCCCCTGACGGCCGGGTGATGGAGGTGCTCTCGGAGCACCTGTGCCAGGGTTGGTTGGAGGGTTACCTGCTCACCGGGCGCCACGGGCTGTTCACCAGCTACGAGGCGTTCATCCACATCGTCGACTCGATGGTCAACCAGCACGCCAAGTGGCTCAAGACCACCAACCACATCCCGTGGCGGGCGCCGATCGCGTCGCTGAACTACCTGCTCTCGAGCCACGTCTGGCGCCAGGACCACAACGGCCTGTCCCACCAGGACCCCGGGTTCATCGACCACGTGGTGAACAAGAAAGCCGCGGTGGTGCGCGTCTACCTGCCGCCGGACACCAACACCCTGCTCTCGGTGACCGACCACTGCCTGCGCAGCCGCCAGTACATCAACGTGATCGTCGCCGGGAAGCAGCCAGCGCTCACCTACCTGACGATGGACGAGGCGGTGGCGCACTGCACGCGCGGGCTCGGCATCTGGCCGTGGGCGGGCACGGCCGACCACGAGGGCGGGGGCCCCGACGTGGTGCTCGGCTGCGCCGGGGACGTCCCCACGCTGGAGACGCTCGCCGCGTCGGACCTGCTGCGCACCCGCCTGCCGGAGCTGAAGGTGCGCGTGATCAACGTCGTGGACCTGATGCGACTCGAACCCGAGTCCGAGCACCCGCACGGGTTGTCGGACCGTGACTTCGACGCGCTGTTCACCCCGGACAAACCGGTGGTGTTCGCCTACCACGGCTACCCGTCGCTGATCCACCGCCTGACCTACCGGCGGACCAACCACCACAACATCCACGTGCGCGGGTTCAACGAGGAGGGCACCACCACCACGCCGTTCGACATGGTGATGATGAACGACCTCGACCGTTTCCGGCTGGTCATGGACGTGATCGACCGCGTCCCGTTCCTCGGCAGCAACGCCGCGGTCCTGCGCCAGGAGATGGCCGACGCCCGCCTCGTCGCCCGCGCCCATACCCGAGAGCACGGCGAGGACGACCCGCAGATCGCAGCCTGGACCTGGCCGGACGCGCGGTGACCCTGGAACCAACGCTGCGGGTGCTGGTCGTCAACGCCGGGTCGTCGAGCCTGAAGCTGCGCCTCCTCAACGGGGACGACGAGCTGGAGCACCGCGCCGACCCACCCGCCAGCGGCGATCTCGCCGCCGTACTGCGGGACTGGCCGGTGCCCGATGCTGTGGGACACCGGATCGTGCACGGCGGCACCCGCTACACCAGCCCCGTCCGCGTAGACGACGAGGTGCGCGCGCACCTGGAGGAGCTCACCGACCTCGCGCCATTGCACCAACCCAAGTCCCTCGCCGCGCTCGACACCGTGACCGCGCTGCTGCCCGGCGTACCGGCGGTGGCGTGCTTCGACACCGCGTTCCATGCCACGATTTCGGAGGCGGCGGCCACCTACGCGGTGCCGCGGGAATGGCGCGAACGCTGGGCGATCCGCCGCTACGGCTTCCACGGCCTCTCGCACGAGTACTGTGCACACCGCGCCGCGCAGCTGGTCGGGCGGCCCATCGGGGAGCTGCGGATCGTCACCTGCCACCTCGGAGCGGGTGCCTCACTCGCCGCCGTGCTCGGCGGGCACAGCATCGACACAACCATGGGCTTCACCCCGCTGGAGGGCCTCGTCATGGCCACCCGGTCGGGCACCGTGGATCCTGGGTTGGTGCTCTGGCTGGAAGAGCACGAAAACCTGGCCCCGCACGAGGTCGCGACGGCACTGGAGCAACGCTCCGGCCTCCTCGCGCTTGCCGGCACCGGCGACATGCGCGAGGTGGTGGCCGCCGCGACCCGCGGTCAACCGGACGCGGTACTCGCGCTCGACGTCCACACCCACCGGCTCGTGGGCGCCGTCGCCGCGATGGCCGCCGCGACCGGGGGACTGGACGTCCTCGCGTTCACCGGCGGGGTGGGCGAGCACTCTGCGGGAGTGCGCCGACGGACGGCCCACGGGCTCAGCTTCCTCGGCGTCACCATCGATGACAACCGCAACGACAGCATCAACAGAGACGGCGACGTCGGCGCCACCGGCGCGACGGTCCGCACCGTCGTCGTCGAAGCGCGGGAAGACCTACAGATCGCCCGCGCCGCTCGTACCCTGCTGCAGGGGCCCGGGTGGCTGCCGACGACGGGTAGGCCCGGAGCGGCTTCACCGTCGCCTGGCTAGAACGCGTTGGGACGGACGCGATTTCGCAGCCGACGTGCTCCCGGACATCCCACTATGGGACGACCCGGAGTTCGGTCGCGTCCACAACCCGGGACCGCGAGACACCCGTCTCTGATCCGCCTGCTTTCCGATCACGAGTTACGCGACGGCCTGCCCGGATCGTCTCAGTAACGATCGTCTGCGCGATCTGCCCGCCCATCGATACCCCGGCGACGTGCGTGCCGGTCGATCCCCAGCGCGTCGAGCAGCCCGATCCCGTCGGCCGCCATGTCCGACAACGTGTACGAGGCCGACGACAGGTCCCCGGCCAGCGCGGCGGGGAGGTCCGGCGTTCGGGCACCAGTCAGATGTGTCGACCGGCCGATGTCGCGGTTATCGAACCGGATCGGCTGCAGTCCCCGGGCGACGAGTTCGCCGCAGAACTCTTCTTGCCAGGTGACCATCTGCATGCTCAGTCCCTGAACCAACAGGACCGCCGGTGCCTGAGGGATCACCGAAGCGCTCGCACGCGATGTCGATGGAGTGGCCGACGCTGGCGATCTTCTCTGCGTTCACGCAAGGCAGTGTGGACCCGTGACGGGGTCTTGCGGCAAGTCCCCATGTCGGCTCTACTGTGAAGTGGGGAGCAAGGCTCAGACGTTGAGCCGGAACGATCCGGGTAGAGCACCTACCTGCGGCGATGCCACCGAACCGCCGCTGAGCTGCAGGGACAGGTCTCGGTAGTTCTGGTTGTTGCGTTACCGGTGGACGTCCTGATGAACGATTGACGAACGGCCGGACCACCGTCCTTCACCCACTACGGGGTTCGTGTGGCATCCCGTCGACCTGGCGCAGCCCGACCGCGCGCTGCCCGGACGCATGCCAGGGACACCGTGTGGTAGCCCTCGGGGAGGTCGGCGGGGTGGCGCATCAGCAGGCGCGCCTACTCCACACAGGCAATCCGCGTCCGGGCATCCCAGAGACCTGCCTGCCCGGCGAGGGCTCGGTCCTGACTGCGACTCTCTTCCAAGCGCGTAGGCGGGCGCCTACCAAATCACACTAACGCCTAGCCTTTCGCTGAATGCGCATCTGCCTGCGGCTATCGGTCGCTACGGGTGGCCGATAGCTCCCTGGCACCTCTCTTTGGTCGTACCCCAGCCCAAGCCGCCAAACGGGGTCCGCGCCTACGAGTCGTGCGCACGTCCCTAGCATGCTGCTCGCGCTGTCCACCTGCCAGCCCGCGGCCCTGGCAAGGCCCTGCGTGGCCCGCAGGCGGCCTGTCCATCAAATGAGGCTCGTACGCATCTTCGCAGGTCAGAAGGCTAGGACGCCAGCTGATGTCCCTCAGTAGAAGCTCTGCATCAAATACCCGTCAAGGACGACCCTGGCTGCCCTCAGCAGCCCAAGCTGGCAGGTAGCGCATGAGCTTCTTTGCCGCTTGAGCATCGTACGGGACGACGACCCCCGCCTCGACAGCCTCACCGATAAGTCGACTTGCTTGCGCACTGTTCTGGGTGGAGATTCCGAACCGCTCGCGGACTGACGAGTTGGTCATCTGCTCTCGCGTTACGTAGCGCAAGCAGGAATGCATGTATACGGCCCGAACTCGCTCCTCTTTGCCCATCTGCTGCAACGGCCTAGGGCTGAACAACACTACGCGCGTACTCGCTTCTGGCAGTTCGATCAGTGGGGCTGGAAGTTGATGGAATTCAATCTCGAAGCCAATCTTGTCCCAGCCGCTCCCCCGCTCCTCGCAGACGCCGATTCGGCGCATCATGGAAGCCAATGCCTCATTGCGGGACCTTGGAGGGGCATCGATGAATCTTTCGGGAGCTACGAGAGGTGTGCCCGGATTTGTGATTTCGACTCGTCCTTCGAATAGTTCCACCATTGGGCCGGTGCCAGTCTGCGCGAAGTCTTGATGGATCAACGCATTAGCAACAAGTTCGCGAATCGCCAGATCTGGATACATGGGCACCATCTTTCGTAGGGCTTGACCGATAACCTCGTTAGCTGGAAGCAGGTTCTTGATGTACTCGATCATCCCTTTAAAGCCAGCCGCGTATCCCCGAACTCCCTCCTGCTCCCGCAGGGTCTCCACTCTACTTGTGCCCCGGTACTGCACTACACGTAGAGACTTCCGCGCCGTTGACGGGAAATCCGAAAGTCTTCTCGCAAACAGAATCGCGCCTAGATTAGTGACGCTCCAAGTCCCATCGTCAGCGCGAACGATGATATTGTCAGCTTGGAGGCTGGACAAGATTCCAGCTCGGTTCTCTGGAAGCGGTGCACCCATGAGTTCGAAGTACGAAGGGTAGTCAAGCAAAGCGACGACATCCTCGTCGCCTGCACCATCGAGCGAAATTGAACGATCGAATGTAATTTTCTGCAGTGCCCGCCACAGCTCCTTGGCGAGCTCCGTGTGATCCCGCAACTTCTTCTTGTAGGATCCGACGCGAATCCACTCATCGTTACCGAAGCGGATGGGTGTAGTGCTCGCCGCTTCGATCTCTAGGACTACGACATCCTTGCTGCTAACCCGAACTTCGTAGAATTGGAACCAGGTCCGAGGTTGAACAAGGCGAGTTAGCCAGTTGGCAAGATTCTCGTTGCCATGTTTCTCGCTGAGCGGCTTAAACGATGTTCCCGTGACGGCATGATCGCTGTCGCGAATGCCCCAGACCAGATAGGCGAACGGGCGGCTCACGAGCGCAGCAGAATTTGACAGCGCGGCGATGTATTCGCCGATATCCTCGGGACTCTTGTTGTTCTCTTTGAACTCGACCCACTCCGACTCGTGGGGAGTTCTGCATAGTTCGCCGACCAATCCCCGAAGGTAGTCGTCAGATCGTGCTGGCGTCATGATCGCTTCCGGATCCCGCGCTCTTGGATCATCTCGTGTACGGCAGGACGTGCTGGAGCGTAGCGGGTCGGCCTGGAAACGACGATTGCACACCGAACGACATCGGGTCGGTGACCAGCGAGCGTCTAGCTGCGGCCAGAGGCGCCACACGATCAACGCTGGTCCATGTCTGGGCGGCACCCCAGCCCACCTCGGATTTAGTCTGTTTGGGTGATCCCGGCGATCTGCCGTCCGGCGAGGACATCGGTGTCTTCCCTGCGCCTGGTGATCTCTTCGACCTCACTGCTGGTCCTCGCCCAACACCCGAAGGGCTTCGCCAGGCTGGCGCTGCGTCGAGTTGAGGGGTGGTCGTCGTCCAGGATCCGCCGGCAGCGGGTGAGGGTGTCCTCGTGCGGATCACCGGCATGACCACCTCGGCGACGACGGCGGTGCTGGAACAGCGCGGACTCGTCGAGCGGCGGCGCAACTTTTGACCGGCGCAAGGTCGTGGTCGTGCCGACCTCGGACGACGGCGGCCCGCTCGCTGGGATCTTCGAGGACTTGTACCAGGGGACGTTGGAGTATCTCGGCCGCTACAACGACGAGGCACTGAAGCTGTTGGGCGGCTTCTTCACCGGATCAACGCCGAGAGTCGCGGTCCTCGTCGGGCTGTCCTGGCGGTGGGGTCCTGGTCGGGACGCCGTCGCGGTGCTCGCTTGGTCGGCCTGCTACGCCGTGCTGGCACTCTGGTGGCGCGGTCTTCGTCGAGCCGCGGCAGGGTGTGGCGGGTCGGAGCTGGTCGTTCTGGTCAGCGCTGTAACGGTAGCTGCGCGATGACTGCGCAGCAGGCACTTGGGTGGCGCTGACGTCACTGGCGTCGGTCATCCCCAGAAGATGCTGGTGGGATCGCTGTCGATCTCGGTGAGCAGGTCGTCGACGCTGGCCGATGGCCTGATGCGGTCGTAGACGTGGAAGCGCAGGTCGCGGTCGCGCCAGTACAGCTCCCAGGTCTTACTCGCCTGCGTGTAGCGGAGGCGCGCGATCGGGAAGCGGGTCCAGTCCGTGCCGTCGTCCCCTTGCCAGGGTGCGCGGCACTCGACGATCGTCAGGTGTTGAGGTGCCAGGTCGCACTCGACCCGGACCTGATGACGCGCCCGCTCTGGCACGCGTTGGGCGCACCAGCGCTGCACACGTGCGACGTCGAGGTCGGGGAGGCCGTCGGCGGACATGGCGGCAAGCGTCCCATCCAGGTGTCAGGCCGACCGCGCCGGGACTGCGGTCGCCGCTTCTGCTGCTGCGTACGTTGCGCTGGAGCTGCGGGTGAGCAACGGTTGGACGACGTGGTGTCGGTGACAGGGAGGTGTCTGGTGAGTGAGCAGGTCTCGGGGGAGCGCGACTCCTCCTTCGCCAAGGCGTTGTTCACCGGGCGGCTGCAGGAGGAGATGGTCTTTCCCTACCCACGTCCGGACCGTGCGGAGAGCCGGCGCATCGAGCAGCTCATCGCCGATGCCCGCGACTTCCTCGGCTCGCACTACGACCCGATGCAGGTGGAGGAGCGGCGCTGGGTCGGTGACGAGATCATCAAGGGGCTCGGGGAGCGTGGTCTGCTCGGGCTCTACGTGTCTCCGGAGTACGGCGGGCAGGGCCTGTCCCAGACCGGTTACTGCCGGGTCATGGAGGAGTTCGGGGGATTCGACGCGTCGCTGTCGGTGGTGATGGGCGTGCACCAGTCCATCGGCATGAAGCCGATCCACCTGTTCGGTGACGAGGACCAGCGGGCGCGTTACCTGCCCGACCTGGCCGCCGGCCGGAAGCTGGCCGGTTTCGCGCTGACCGAGCCGGGCGCGGGCTCGGACGCCTACCACCTGGCCACCCGCGCCGAGCAGCAGTCCGACGGGTCCTGGCTGCTCAACGGGGAGAAGCGCTGGATCGGCAACGGCGGCAAGGACGTGCTGTGCGTGTTCGCCCGCGCCGAGCAGGGCCACGTCGCGCTGATCGTGGAGGGCGGCTGGGACGGCGTCGACGCGGCCGAGCGGTTCGAGACCCTCGGTCTGCGGGGTAACGACCTGCGCCGGGTGTGCTTCCGGGACGTGCGGGTCCCCGCGGAGAACCTGCTCGGCGAGCCGGGGGACGGGTTCCGGATCGCGATGCACACCTTGAACAACGGTCGGATGTCGCTGGGCACGGGGGTGGTCGGCGGGGTGAAGCGGCTCATCGAGCAGGCGATCGAACACACCACCGAACGGGAGCAGTTCGGTGGTCCGCTCTCGGAGTTCGAGCTCGTCGAGGAGAAGGTGGGCTGGATGGTCTCCTACCTCTACGGGTTGGAGTCGATGGCCTACCTCACCACGGGCCTGGTGGACTCCGGGGTCGAGGATTACTCGCTGGAGTCGGCGATGACGAAGGTCGCCGCGTCCGAGCACATGTGGTACGCGACGAACCGGGTCTTCCAGCTGATGGGCGGCCAGGCGTACATGGCGGGCTCGCCGCTGGCCAAGACCCTGCGCGACACCCGGATCTACCCGATCTTCGAAGGTGCCAACGACGTCCTGCAGTCCTTCGTCGCGCTGTCCGGGCTCAAGGCGATGAGCGAGGACGTTCCCGATCTGCGTCACCTCGATCTGGCCACCCCGCTGCGTTCGCTCGGCACCATCGCCGAGTACGTGGCGGGCCGCATCTCGCGCGCGGTGCGACCGCAGCGGCTCGACGCCGCGCACCCGAAGCTGCGCAGGCAGGCCAGCGAGGTATCCGACCAGGTCGGTCGGTTGCGTGACACCGCGGAGAAGCTGCTGCGCATCCACGGCCGCGAGGTCCAGCAACGCCAGCGCCAGCAGAAGCGGCTCGCCCAGGCCGTCACCGACATCTACGCGCAGGTGGCCACCCTCTCGCGGACCACCGCCCTGTTCGAGGACCAGGGGGTGGAGGCGTCCGGGCAGGAGCGCTACATCGCGACGTCGTTCTGCGACCGCGCGGCCGCCCGGGTCGCGTCCCAGTTCGAACGGATCGACAGCAACGACGACACCGAGATCCACTCCATCGCCCGGCTGGCCTACAACCGCGGCGGCTACTCACCCAGGCTGCTGTAGCAGCCGGTGCCGGTCGCGCCAGGCCAGGCGGAGCAGGGTCAGCGCGCTGGCCGACAACCGTGGATCGAGACGCTCGATCGCCTCATCGGTGAACGGCAGATCTGTCCTGCCGTACCCGCCGACCACCCGGCCCTCGTCGTTGGTCACGACCAGGTCGGCGAACAACCGGTCAAACACCTCGTCGTCGACGACGGCCACGGTGAGTTGAGCCGCGCCCAGCTCCAGTGGTTCGAGCACCAGGCCGTAATGCCAGATCCGAAACCCACCTTCGGCCCGCGCCCGCTCGAACAACCGGAACGGTTCCTCCTCGGCATAGTCGATCGACCGGCAGTCGGAGCCGTCGTGTTCCGGATTACCGAGGAACTCCTCGGAGTACTCACGCATGATGTTGCGCCACAGGGAGAAGTCGTTGTGCACGTCGACCGGGTTCGCTGAGGACGGCTGGAACTCTCCGGCCGGCATCACGTGGCACAGCCCGCCACCGTCGGCCACCTTCCCACCGTCCCGATCGTGCAGCACGAATCGGTGCGTGCCACCGTTGCGGTTCCGCCGAATGGTCAGGGTGCTGATACCGGGGGACATCAGCAGCCGTTCGGGGTCGAACGGATCGCCTATCGCCGTCCGCAGCGGCAGCGCATCCCAGTCGGGCACCGAACCGCCCGAGGCCAGCCACGCTGCCTTGAACTCGTGCGCGAACGCCTGCTTGACGTCGAACACCTCGAAGAACGTGGTGGTTCCGAAGGTGAGCGCCAGCCCGTCGCCGGTCTGTACGTCCAGCAGCCGGTAGCTCAGCCGGTTCTCCAACAGTCGCGGGCGCACCAGGTCACGCACGGCCCGGCTGTAGCCGGAGTACCGCTGACCCCGGTCGGTCAACGGCAGCACATGCTCCAGCGGCCCCACCGGGTGGGGCGGGTGGTGGGCACCGGACCACACCAGCCGCACCGAGTCCAGCTCGACCGGCTCATCCAGCAGCCAGCCAGGACCGGCCAACACGTGGCCACCGGGAGCGCGCTGGGACTCCGGGTAGAGCCAGGCGGCGAGTTCGGTCAGCTCACGCCCCCGTACACCGGGTGCCTGCCGCACCCGAAGCCATTCCTGCTGGCTGTGCCGCACGTGCTCGGCCACGGTCCCGTTCGGCCGATGGCTCGATGCCGAGTTGCCGGTCGAGTCGGTGGATGGCGTCGAGTGGGGGGTGGTCTCCGGTGGTGCGAGGAGTACGGTGAGCGGTTCGCCGAAGAGCCGTTCGAGCAGTCGCGTGGTGGCGGGGCGCGGCGTGCCGACGTGTCGGCCGCTGACGAGTCGCTGAAGGTGTCGCAGGCTCAGCGTGCCCTGCTCGCCGTGGTCGCGGGCGAAGATTTCGGCATGCTGCGCGAACTCCTCGAACGTCATGCGTCGTTCCCGGATGCGCTGTTCAAGCAGCGTCCGGACCGTCCGATCAACCACTCCGGCTCACCTCCCCCTCAGGGCGTCGCGGTGTCGTCCTGATGACGAGCGCGTCGCGTTTCCCTTTCGGCTTCCAGTCATGATTCCAGCCCGCCGGATCCACGAGTGGACGTGATCGACGTTCGGGGACCGGGAGCCGCGATTGCCGCAGCTCTTCGTCCCGAAACTCTGATCACGTGGCTGGGTGGCCGCTGCGCGGAGGTCGGGTAGGTCGAGGTCGCGGCTGCTGATGCGCGTGTCAGTGCTGGTTATCGGCTCTCCCAGGGGAAGTGGACCCGTCCGGCGTATGCGGTGCCGATGTGGTCGACACGGTCGAACAGGTCGTCGCCGGTGTCGTTCGCGGCCCAGTTCGTCGTGTCGGCCACGATGACGACCTGTCGCAGCCGCCCGGGCCGTAGGTCGGCAGCCCGGGCGGCTGCGGCCGCCATGGTCAGCCCGGTTGTCGTGACGTCGTCGACGAGCAGTACATCGCGGCTGGTGAGGTCTCCGAGTGGCGCCGAATCCGCCGTGGCCGGGTGGGTGGACGTGGGGGCGTTCGGGCCTTCGGCGGCGGTCCGGGTGGTCGCGATCCCGCGGACGTCGCGCACCCCGAGCCGGTGCGCGAGCATCACCGCGGGCACCATCCCGCTCCGCAGCACCCCGAGCACCGCGTCCGGGATCCCGCCGGCCCGGATCTGTGTCGCGGTCACCGCGAGGATCCGGTCCAGCTCCGCCCAGGACAGGTCGAGGACGATCGACGAGCCCGTCGTCGCGGTGGTCATGCCGGGTCGCCGCGTTCCCACAGTGCGGAGGACAGCCTGGTCTCCGCGACCTGCACCGACACCAACCGGCCACGGATCTCCGGCTCGATGTGCTCGATGAACCAGCATCCGAGGTGTTGGGCGAGCAGCTCGCTCGTCGGATGGAACTCCACGACGTCGTTGAGGTATCGGTGATTGAAATGCTCCCCCAGGTACCAACGGAACGGGTTCAGGTCACCGAAGTCGGTGACGAGGCCGAGCTCGTCCAGCTCGGCCGCGGTCATCGTCACCGTCACCACGTAGTTGTGGCCGTGGTTCCGCCGGCACCTGTGCTCTTCGGGCAGCAACCGCAGCTCGTGACTGACACCGTCGAGCTCGAAGCTCTTGGAGACCGTGAAGCGGCCGGCCGGTTGCGTCGTCATGATCGGCGCCTCTCGGGACGGCGGGCAGCACCGGTGCGGGACGTGGACGAGCGCCCCGTCGCGCCGTCTCGGTGGGGAGGGTCCGGCGGGTTCAGCGTCGTCGGGGGCCGCGCTGAACCCGCCGGGGCTTGGGGGGCCGTTCGTGATCGGCCGCGCTTTGCAGAGGGTGGCGTAGAGGGTCCGGATTGGGTGTGGTCTGGCTTCAGCTGGGCAACGGTGCGGTAGTCGCTCGCGCCGGGGAGATGTGCGACGTGGCCGTGGTCGTAGATCCACACCGTGAATCCTCGTGCCAGGAACCCGTCGGCCAGGCTGAGGGCCTCCTCCCACTCGTCGGCCTCGGCATGATCCACCTCGTCGCGTATCAGGTTGCTCAGCGGGCCCTCGATCAAGCGGGCGTGCAGATGAAAAGTGCTCATAGCCCTATCGAGCCTTCTGCCAGAGGGAACCCGTGAGGTTCGATGCAGTGGCGGGCGATCGACGGAGCCGGCCGGTATTGTCCGGTGATGCTGTGCGCCTGCACGCTGGCATTGCATCGGTTCGCTGACGAGCTGACGTGCGGTGCGTACCGGCGGTCTCTTCGTTCGCTGTCACCACGCAAGTACCGCATGGGCGAGCGTCGGTAGTCTACTTTTGATCTTGGACAGGGCAACGCTGTCCAAGTTGGTCACTGGCCGGTGCCGCGACACAGTCGCCTCGGGACAGGGAGGATACGGTGATCCCGCTGGGCGCGTCCCCCGGATGCCCTTGATGCGCCGGGCCCGTACGCTGCTGAACAGCGGCGGGCCGCCGCAACAACATACTTCTATCAAGCAGGTGATCATGGTTGGTCGTGCTCTTCGCGAGCTGACGCCGCTTGCGTCCGGGTCGCATCGTCTGGGAGCGGAGCTGCGGCACTGGCGCCTCACCCGTGAGCTCTCGCAGAACCAGCTTGGTG
>Ga0136617_10000100_pt1 | contig 59968 bp, 60 predicted proteins | sample AntDrymUQ3222106_2_FD_129672 | JGI IMG/M metagenome (GOLD analysis project Ga0136617, IMG submission 129672) | Polar desert sand microbial communities from Dry Valleys, Antarctica - metaG UQ322 (21.06) | ecosystem: Environmental > Terrestrial > Soil > Desert | place: Antarctica: Dry Valley...
CCAGCCGTACGGCCTCGGCGCGGAACTCCGGACTGAACTTTCGATACTTTCGAGACATTCTCGCTGTCACCCTTCGGATCCGACCCTACTCGGGTCGTGGTCCGCGAACAACGGGGCACCTCATGATGACGTCGAGGTCCTCGGTGGGTTCGCCCTGGCAGTGCAGCTCGACGTAGAACCAGCGGGTCACCACACTGGGGCCTCGGTGACGTGGACCGCGCGCAGCAGCACCAGCACGTCGTTGCCATAGGCCATCGCGAGCTTGGTGCGCTTGGTCTGCGAGGTCGGCAACCGCCAGGTGGCGACGCAGGCGCCGTAGCGACGTCCCCAGTCCGGTAGGTCGATCACCGCAGGCAGCCATTCTGGCGCGACCACCGCCACGGCCTCCGAGCAGGCGCGCACGCTCTCCCCGGCCAGCTCCACCCGCCGCTACCAGACCCTCGGTCTGGAGGGTGGGCAGCAGCAGACCCAGCACCCACGCCTCCAGACCGTGCTCCACGGCTCGGGGCGGAACTCGCAGAGCACCGACGGGTCGAGGGGTTAGTCAAACAGGTCGTGGATGGTCTCGGCGGTGACCGCGCGACGCACCCAGGTGTCGAGCTGGTCGAGGTCGGCACACTCGGCGATGCGGGTGCGGGTGTCGGGGGGAACGTCGATCCCGCGGGCGTCGAGCACCGCCAGCACCGCCCGAGCCTCACCCGCGGCCTCGCCCTCCGCTATGCCTTCCTCCTTACCCGCGGCCTTGCCCGCGGCCTTGCCTGCGGCCTCGCCTTCCTCCCTACCCTCGAAGAAATAGCGACGTGCGAAGTCACTGCGGTACTCATACGTTCCCGTGGCCATGAGCCCCTCCAAGTAACGCTGCGCAGCCTCCGGCAACACAGCCAACACCAGGTCACAGTACAGCCCACCACGATCAGGATCGACCGTCGCGAGCGCGGCCAGCAGCGCATCCAACACCTTGCTCCGGTTCGGATCGCCCCCATGCGCGATGGCCGAGAGCACCGCCAACTCCGGAGCCCGACCCGCGTACTCGACGTCGGTCACCACCGGCACCCGATCAGGACCCACCACCATCGGCGTCACCACCGCACCGGGCCCCAACTCGATCGGAGCGGCGTACCAGGCAGCCGTCGCGGCATCGACGCAGACCACCAACAGCACCGCCGGACAGCGGAACCGCCCACGCAGCGTGGCCAGGTAGACCGGCCAACTCCACCGCTTATCCGGATCCCGACCCAGCTGGACCTCGACCACCACCGCCCACACCGCCACCCCCGCGACCGACAACACCACCACCGCATCCGCCCGATACTCCGTCGGGGTCAGCACGGTGAACTCCCCGGACTCCACCTCAGCGTGCTCGAAACCCGGCAGCTGGACTCCCAGCCCGTCTGCCAGCAGCTCAGCGGCCAGCGACGGACGCTGCCGAAACATCTCGATCAACACCTCATGCAGACTCGACGGCACATCACGGACGCTACGGGTGACCACCGACAGTCCCGGCCACCCCAGCCGACACCGGACACCGGCACGCGACGGTCACGGCACCGACGTGCGATGCCGCGCGGAGTCCCCTCCGGTATGTCCAGCCATCTCTACCCACTGCCCCGACCCGCGGCTGACCAGGATGCCGGGTACATCATGGAGGAACCGTCACCGCTCCAGGATCCGCCAGTCCGACTCGTCGTCATGGGAAGGCGGCGCGTACCTGTGGCGCTTGGCCCCGCCGCTAGGGTGACGGCTGTCGACGATCGAGAGGGGGCCCGGTGGCGGACACGGTGATCGAGAACCCGATCCTGAACCGCCCCTACGACGAGCCGACCTGCCACTTCGAGTTCGACGCCGACGGCATCACCGACCAGGTGGCGGCGAGCCGTCGCCCGTCGTCAGTACTTCGTCCCGGTCCCGCAGTCGCGCAAGGGCGGGCAGCAGCTGGAGCTGACCGAGCTGACCGCCGACCAGATCCAGCCCAACCCGTTGATCAACCGAATCCGGGAGCACGTCACACGGTGGCGCCACGCCGGCTACTCGAACGTCACCCCGACGACACGGCGACTGCTGGAGTACTGGGCCGACCCCGAGCGCGACAACCGGGTGCTGTTCTGCCAGCGCGAGGCTGCCGAGACCGCGATCTTCGCCGCCGAGGTGGCGCCGCGCACCGGTGACGTCTGGATCCGCAACGACCTCGACACCCTCAACGCCCAGCACAACGACGGGCTCAACCGGGTGGCGCTGAAGATGGCCACCGGATCCGGCAAGACGGTCGTGATGGCCATGCTCATCGCCTGGCAGGTACTGAACAAGATCGCCACGCCGCAGAGCAAGACCTACACCAAGCGCTTCCTCGTCGTCACGCCCGGCCTGACGATCCGCGACCGGCTCCGGGTGCTCCTGCCGTCGGACCCCGACAACTACTTCCTGCTGCGCGACCTCGTGCCGCCCGAGCTGCGCGGCGGGCTCGGCCAGGCGCAGATCGCGATCACCAACTACCACACCTTCCTGCCCCGCGAGCTCGCCGCGGCCCGGGGTGTGAGCCGGCTGACGAAGGACGTGCTCAACCCGGGCGGGGGGCCGAGCCCGTTCACCGAGACCGATGCCCAGGTCGTCACCCGGGTGCTCCGCGACCTCGGCGGCAGCCAGGAGCTCGTCGTGTTCAACGACGAGGCGCACCACTGCTACCGGGGACGCGCGGACGAGGTGAAACTGGCCGGCGCCGACCGCACGGAGGCCACCGAGCGCAACGAGCAGGCCCGCGTCTGGTTCTCCGGGGTGGCGGCGATCAAGAAGGCGGTCGGCGTCAAGACCGTCTACGACCTGTCCGCCACCCCGTTCTTCCTGCGCGGCTCCGGCTACCAGGAGGGCACGCTGTTCCCGTGGGCGGTCAGCGACTTCTCGCTGACCGACGCGATCGAGTCGGGCATCGTGAAGATCCCGCGCATGCCGGTGGATGACAACCAGGTCTCGCGCACCGTCACCTATCTCGACCTGTGGTCCCAGATCCGCGACGAGCTGCCCAAGGGTGGCCGGCGCGGCCAGGCCCCGTTGGACCCGACGCAGGTCCCCGACGTCCTGGAGACGGCGCTGCGCGCGCTCTACGGCGCCTACCAGCGCCGGTTCGAGGAGTGGGAGGCCAGTGCGGAGGCGCTGACCGGCGCCACCCCGCCCGTGTTCATCGTGGTCTGCAACAACACCAGCGTCTCGAAGTGGGTCTTCGACTGGATCAGCGCGTCCAACATGCGCGAGGACACAAGAAGGTGTGCGAGGTCAGGGATCCGTTCAGCAGGGGCCGTCCGGCTCGGGGTCGTCGGGCGGTAAGACGTTGAGTAGGACCTCACAGTCGCAGTAGCCGCCGTTGCCCTCGAGCGCCACCTGCAACGCCGGCCAGGCCACACCCGCGCCGGCGGCCCACTCACGCGCGGCCCGTAGTGAGTGGTCGCACCCGCGTTCCTGCAGGCCCGCCGTGACGGCGGCCGCGAGGGCCTCCCGCTGCCCCGGATCGAGGTTCAGGGGAGGTGCTGGCTCGTCGTCGTCATCCCAGGACAGGTAGCCGTCGAGCTCGTCGTCCAGATCGAAGTAGTTGCTCATGTCCACAACAGTGGCACGAGGCACCGACAGTCTCCGCCCGGATCGGCGCCGACACCGCAGTGCTGTCCCGGATCAGATCCATGATCACCGTTTCGGCGCACAAACCGTCAGATATGACCGGGAAACGCTCCCCATCGGCGATCATGGGCAGGAAGCGGGCACGTCGCAGACCACCGGCAGCGCGCGATCCAAGGTCGGTACGGCAGGGCTCGGCGTAGCCCAGACGACCCCAGTGGCCCGCGGTTTCGGGCGTCCACGGGCCTTCGAACAACCATAGACACCCGATGCCGTGGACCACGGCACAGCCTCACCCCCCGCCCCGGCTAGCCTGCCGACACCACCAACGCGAAGGGGCAAGGATCGTGGGGATAGCCGAGCTGGTCGAACGCAGTGGCACCCTCAAGCGGGAGCTGCTCATCTTCGCGACGGATCCCCGGTTCGAGCAGGCGCTGAGACAGCAGCTTCGACGCCGCTTTGGCGCGCTGATGACGTCCGAAGCGGAGGAGCTCGATAACTTCTTCGACTGGTTCGTCCAGCAGTACCGCCTGCCCGACGGCCGCACAGTGATCGACTGCTTCCTGGAGGAGCGAACCGACCTGTCACAGCCCGAACGGGAGTTCCTGCTCGGCTGGCACGACGTCGTGCAGGGCCACTTCGAGGTGATCGGCCATGAAGGCCCGGTGCTCCTTGCGGTCAACCTGATCGACGAACTCGAGTACCGGATTCGCGCCAACGTCAGATTGGAGGTCTTCGACCAGGCGCCAGCCGGGAGCTTCGTCATCACCCGCGTCGTGCCGGTGCACGACGAATGGCTGGTCAGCGGCGTGTCCGCCATGCTCCCAGCCGACGACCGGGAGGAGCTGCTGAAGATCGCCGCCGACACCGCGATGCGGCACCCCACGCAGGTGTATCGCAACCCCCACCGGCTGGCCCGGGCATGGGAGATCCAGCAGACCCAGCGAACGGCGTTCGTCGAACACTTCGGCGCCGACACCGTCGTGCTCGAGGTGACGGAGCTGAGGGCGCGGATGCGGGAGTACGGCGGCTCACCGGTGACGGACGACTGGGTGTCGGCGATGTTCGACCAGCTGCCCCCGAGGGCCGTGACGATCGGGCTCATCTACGACGAGGAGGACGGGCTGGGGGCGTTCGCCGACTACCGGATGGCCGAGGAGGTCTTCGCCAACCCCCACCTGATCCGCGAGCGCAAGTACCGTCGGCTCATCAAGAAGTACCTGACCGACGACTCCGTCACCCCGGTGCCGCTGGTCCGCCTCGCTGAGCGTGACCACGACAAGGCCGACCAGGTGTTCGGGTGGCTGACCCACCGGCCGGGGTTCTCGTGGGCCGCCGACGGGGAGGCGCTGCTCCGCCACCACAAGCCGTGGTGGTACAAGGGCCCGCGCCTGCCCCGCACCGTGGTGTTCAGTGAACGACTCGCGCCATATGTGACGTCGCCACGCTGAGCCCGTCCGCTGCGGCGCGTCTCTCCTCGTCGCAGTGGTCAAGCCGCACGTGGACACGGGAGGCAATCGATTTCGCGACTCACGCAGCTCCGATCGTCAGGACCCCGACGGTCGATGGCTGCGGGATCGGCTCCCCGTGCCTGCGCAAGCTGTCAACGTGCAACGAGATCGCCTCACGCATCAGACGAACGCACTCGTCGTATGAGTCGCTGACGGCCACGCAACCCGGCAGGTCAGGGCTCCACGCCCCATATCCGCCGTCATCACCCCGCTCCAGGATCACCGCGTACCCAGTCAACGCTGCCTCAGCCCAATGCCTGCCTGCCTCAGGATGCTCCTCGGTACCCGGTGGCAACGTGTCGCTCGGTTTGCCCGCGATCGTGGTCGTGCCTGGCTTGACAGCATGACGGAACTGGCGATGGCTACCGGTGACACGATCCAAGTACGAACCATCGGCCTCGACAAGTTTGATCACCTCGCTGACCTTCAGCGACACCGCCCGACCTCCCTCCCTTGACCGGCGACGAGATCCTGCCTCACCCGCCGGTCAATCGAATCAGGGAGCACGTCACGGTCGACCGCCACGAACTCGAAGTACTGGATTCACTCACCACAGCCACCCAGCATCAACCAGTGCTGGTACGCCGCGATCCACTCCGCTCCGGCGGGTGGGGGCGTCGGGAGCGGAAGATCCAGCAGCGAGATCCACTGCTCTGCGGCGCCGCGCACACACCGAGCCACGAGCCGGTCACAGCGGTCGATATCCACCTCGGTGACGGTGACCGGCATGGCCAGCACGACCGTCTCGAACGGGACGACGAGATGATCGACAATCATGGTATAGAGGCCGGCGCGCTGCTCGGCGTCGTCGTAGCAGTCGACCGTGGCCTCCTCGACCAGGTGGTCGAGCTCCGAACGTGTCATCGAATCCACGGCGGCACGATAGCCCCACTGCCCGACAGGCCCCGGCTCGGCGGCCACCTCATCGGCTCGCCACACTTCCCCGATGCGAATCCCGTTCGACACCGAGACCACGGACCCCCACGTCGCGCGTCGCGACGAGCTGGGCGGGCAGTTCGTGCTGGGTCGCCGGCCCGCCGACGACGCCGAGCCACCGGCGATCGACCCGGTCCGGCTGCCCGCCGAGGCCGACCGGCTCGCCGCCATCCGGAATGCCCCGGTGATGCGGCAGCTGCACACGCTCGCCGACTACTGCGCGCCACCCGGGCGTGCGCTGACGGCCAAGGGAAACCTGCGGCTGACCGACGCCCGCCATCTCGTCGAGACCCTCGCAACCGGTGACGACCCGACGATGGACGGCCGCCGGAGCCTGCGCTCCGCCGAGGACCTGCCCGAGCTGAACCGGCTCGTCAACCTCGCGGTGGAGGCCGGTGTCGTCCGCCGACAGCAGGGCAGGCTGCTCGCGGTGGCCCGCTTCGCCGCGCTGGACGAGTGCGCAGCGCACGAGAAGGTGGTGCTCACCGCCATCGACGCCGGCCTGACAAGCCCGCACAGGACGTTCATGTTCCCCGTTCTGGCTCAGGTGCACGCCGTCATCGACCAGTGCGCGGTCGCGCTGCTCACCCAGCTAGTGAGGCTCGGCGACACCGGCGCGGAGATCGACATTCTCGCCGAGCACACGAACCGGATCCTGGCTGCAGCGTTCCCCGGGCTCCACGAGCTGCTGGGTCCCATGCTCCCCGACTGGACGCGCCTGCATCTGGACCGGCTCGCCCAGCTCGGGATGGTCACGTTCAGCGACATCCTGTGTGCAGACTGCGGGTTGCCGGACCACCGGGTCGGGCGTGCCGCGATCACCGCGGCCGGGGTGCCGGTCACGGTCGAGCTGACCCGGCGGACCGGCGTCGAGGTGCACGTCCGGTCGGAGCCCGACACTGCCGACGCCGCCACGATCGTCGACCTGATCGGCACCAGCGACGAGCAGGAGTGGGCGCACGACGCGGCAGTGTGGTTCGCCGCGCAACCCGACCCGTCCGCGGCGATCGTCGCGCTGGCCACCGAGATCACCGCCGAGCACCGCGACACCTTCACGGTGATGTCCGGCATCGGACAGATCGACGAGCTGGCCGGCGACGCGGCCGTCGCCGCGCTCCGGGCCCAGCTCGGCGGCCCGCACGACGGGCTGGTGCTGTACTGGCTGCTCGGCAAGGACGCGATCGATCCGGCCACGGTGGACCCCGCCCGGCTCGTTGCCGGCCTCATCGACACCCTCGCCGCGATGCTGGACGTCGCCGGTGGACCGGAGGCTGTCGCCTTCTTCGACAACCAGCCGCAGGACGAGCAACGCGAGTTCCTGGACAGCATCTGGCGGATCGACCACCCACGGCTGCCCGACGTGCTCGACGCGCTCGGCTCCCATCACCCGACCAAGGCGATCGCCAAGGCCGCCCGCAAGGCGCTGATACGGCATCGCAGCCGGCTGGACAGCGCACAGCCGGCTGGCAGCAGTTCCCGGCGGGGTAAGCCGCCGCCTGTCCCTGAAAGGCTGGGGACGACTGTCCGGGGTTGAACTCGGGGAGGATCCCCGAGTCGGCGCAACTTGCCTGCTCATAGAGTCGATGGGTGTGAACGACTCCGTAGTGACCGCATCGTCCCCGAGACCGGTGGGCGCCGCCCGCACCTCACTGTGCTCATCGAGCTCGAAGACCTGGAGAACCGGGCCCGGGCCGCGATGCTCGACTTCGGCGGCACCCTGTCGCCGGAGTCGCTGCGGATGCTGGCCTGCGACGCAGCCGTCGTCCCCATCGTCATGAACGGCACCGGTCAGCCCCTCGACGTCGGCCGCGCCACCCGCACGATCCCCGACGGGCTGCGCCGTGCGGTCATCGCCCGCGACCTCGGGTGTGCCTATCCCGGCTGCGGTCGCCCCGTCCTGGTGCGAGATCCACCACCTGATCGTCTGAGAACACGGCGGTGAGACCGCGCTCGACAACCTCACCATGCTCTGCCGGATCCAGCACCGGCTGATCCACCACTCCGACTGGCAGGTCCATCTCCACAACGGGCTCCCCGAGTTCACCCCACCCCCCTGGATCGACCCCCAGCAACGGCCCCGCTGAAGACCGCTTCCCCACCTGATCGCAGGAACGTAGACAGACGCGGTGGGCGCGAACCTGCACACAGACGAGCCGCTGCCTGCGCTCAACGAATCGACAACGGCGGCGACGCGTACGCTGGCCTCCCATGACGCCCGACCAGCTTGCAGCCCAGCTGCACGGCCGCCCCGAGGTAGCCGGGCTGCGCCTGCTGGTACTGCATGGCTCGCACGGCCGGGGCGACGCGGGACCACACTCGGACTGGGACCTCGCGTTCCTGGCCGACAACCACTTCGACATCACCGGGCTGGTCGTCGCGCTCATCACCGTTCTCGGTACTGACGCAGTCGACGTCGTCGACCTCGCCACGGCGAGCGCACTGCTGCGGTTCCGTACAGCCCGGGACGGCGCACCACTGATCGAGCAACCTGCCGGCGAGTTCGAGCAGTTCCAGATCGAGGCCGTACGGTTCTGGTGCGACGCGGGACCGGTGATCCGGGCAGCGCAGGACGAGGTGCTGGCGGCGTTGGGATGAACCCGGGCATCGACCGCGAGCTGCTCGCCGAACGGGCCGCGACCGTTGAGCGCCACCTCGACCGCGTCGCCGCGCACCTGCCCACGGATCCGACGGACCTGCAACCGATGACCTCGACGACGGACACAGTCGTCCTGCACCTATGGCAGGCGATCCAGGTAGTCCTCGACCTGGCCGTCTCGTCGTGCGTGCGGCTCGGCTTGGGCAGCCCACCCACCTATGCCGACGGGTTCCGCCAGCTCGCCGAGGCTGACGTGGTCCCGGTCGAGCTCGCCGAACGGCTCGCCCGAGCGGCCGGGTTCCGCAACTTGCTCGTCCACAACTACGGGCGGCTCGACCTGGTGCGCCTCCATGCCGTCGCAATCTCGGGCTCGGCAGACCTGCGATCGTTCCTCGCGGCGCTGCGGGACCACCCTGCGGCACTCGACGAATGAGTTCGAACAGACGGTGTCGGTCGCTCCGGCTGGGCACTGGCCGATCCCGAACGCGGCGACCACTCCGCAGGACGGGCACCCGCGACCCCTACCGCTGCACGCCGGTCTGTCAGCGGCTAACCGCTCTCGCGCGGTGACTCGGCAGGGATGATGAGGCTGTGTCGACGCGCACTCCGGACCACACCCTCCGCACGGTCGCGCTCGCCGCCGGGGTCGCGCTGGCCGTCCTGGTCACGGGCTGCGCGCAGGTCGTACCCGGCCAGGCGACAGCCGTGCGACCCACCGTCGCGCTCCCGCTGAGCGCCGAGCAGGTCGCCGCCACTGCCACCGCCACCCTGCAGGAGCTCTGGCGTGACCGGTTCCCCGCCACGTTCGGCCGCGAGTGGACCGACATCGCCACCTTCACGCCCGTGGACACCGCCGACGCCGACGCCCCAGCCCCACCGTGCCTCGATCGCGTCGCCGAGCTCGCGAACCAGGCGCTCTACTGCACAACAGCCGACGCCGTGGTCTGGGACGCCGACGGCTTCATCCCCGAACTGCACAAGAGGTTCGGGCCCGCCGGCGTCGTGGTCGTGTTGGCCCATGAGGTGGGGCACGCGGTGCAGACCCGACTCGGGCTCGACGAGGCGCAGGCCCGCAATCCTGGGCGGTACCCGACGATCCTGCTGGAGGCCATGGCCGACTGCTACGCGGGCGTCGCGCTCGCCCACCTGGCCGACCGGCCCATCGCGGGCCTGCCCCTCGGCGCGAGCGAGCGCGACGAGGCGCTGCTGGCTCTCGTGGGGTTCCGCGACCCGCTCGGGGTGGACCCGAGTCACCAGAGCGCGCACGGCAACGCGTTCGACCGCGTCTCCGCGTTCCAGGACGGCTATCTCGACGGTGCCACCCGCTGCGCCGACATGAGCCTGGACAACCGCGCGTTCACCCAGCGCAGGTTCGGCTCCGTGGACGACCTCACCCGTGGCGGCGACCTCCCGCTGTCCCAGCTGCTCACCGCCGTGGAGAACGACGCGCGCGACTGGTTCACCACCGTGGCGGCCGGGCGCGTACCCGGCTGGCAGGCGCCGCCGCTGCGTGCCACCGGAGGGTGCCCGGCCCGCGAGCTCGCCGCACAGGGACCGGCGCGGTTCTGCGCAGCCGACGGCGCGGTGTCCGTCGACCCCGACGAGCTCGGTCCGTTTCACCAGCGACTCGGTGACTACGCCGGCGCCACGCTCGTGGCAAGCCGCTACGGCCTGGCCGCCCTGGATGCGGCCGGCGCGGACACCACCGGGTCGGCAGCAGGTGCAGCCGCGGTGTGCCTGGCCGGCGCGTACACCGGCCGATTGATCGACCCCGACGGCACCTTCTCGCTCTCCCCCGGCGATCTCGACGAGGCGGTGCAGGTGCTGCTCGAGGGCGACTGGGCCGCACGCGACGCCACCGGGGTGGCCGAGCACGGCGCGCACGGGTTCGACCGCGTCGGCCGATTCCGTGCCGGGCTGCTGGACGGCCCCGACCGCTGCCTGCCGACGCCGTGACCGCTGGCACTACGGGAGCAGGACCTCGGCTCAGAACAGGGCGCGGGCCAGTGCCCGTCGAGCTGCGGCGACCCGCTGGTCATCCGCCACGAACAGCTCGAACAGGCCGACGAGGTGCTCGCGGACACGATCCCGCTCCGCACCGGAGGTCCGGCCTACCGTCGCCACGAGCCGTGCGAACGCCGCCTCGGCCCGGTCACCGGCCACCTCGACATCGGCTGCGGCAAGCTGCGCGTCGATGTCGTCCGGTGCGGTGTCGGCGCGGGCCACGGCCGCCGGGTCCACCTTCGCCGCCCGCGCCAGGAACCGCACCTGAGACAGCGCTGCCGTAGCCTGCTCGTTAGCTGGCTCGGCGGTGAGGATCTGCTCGTAGGCGGCCTCCGCCGCGAGGTAGTCACCTCGCTGCAGGGCGTCCTCGGCGGCGGTGAAGCGCGGGTCCTCAGGTTCCTCGGCCGGTTCGTCGCCGACGGCACCGCCACCGGCTTCCGCCGCGTGGATCGCCGCCATCCGCTCGCGCATCGCGTCGAGCAACGAGGTGATCCACTGGCGGATCTGGGGCTCCGGCTGGGCCCCGGTGAACGCGTCGATCGGCTGCCCCTGGGCGACGGCCACCACCATCGGGAGGGACTGGACGCTGAAGGCCTGCGCGATCCGCGGGTTGGCGTCGACGTCGACCTTGGCCAGGATCCAGGCCCCGTTGCCGGCCTGAGCGAGGCGCTCCAGCACTGGGGAGAGCTGCTTGCACGGGCCGCACCAGGTAGCCCAGAGGTCGACGATGACCGGGACGTCCAGCGACCGCTCCAGGACGTCGGCTTGGAAGCTCTGGTCGGTGACGTCGATGACGAAACTCGTGCCGCTGCTCGGACCCGCCGCCAGCGGCTGCGGACGAGCGGATGCGTCGGAGCGGGCCTTCAGGGCGGAGAGATCGACTGCGCTGGCCATGGCGGACGACAACGGGGCCGTCTGGGTGCGCGTGCGAGGATCGGGTCGGGACACGCTGTTATCCTGGCACGCATCGAGGTCGGCGTGCGCCTCGACCGCGACACACAGGGCCCGGCATTGCGTCATCGGCACGCCATCAGCGGGTAGGTCACGTTCAGTGAACCACCCGTGATGCCTCTCCCACCCTCCGGTGCGACCCCGCAGGGTTCGTCGCGTGGTCGTCGGCAAGGAGGACAAGCGTCCCGGAGAAGGCTCCGGGCCTCGGTGAACAGCGCTGGGACGTCACCTCCCGAGGTGCTCACCGAATTCGGCACCGAGCAAGCACCGCGAAGCGCGGTGGATCGCGCCTTGCGGAAGCCGGTCGGCGCTCGTAGAGGTCTTCGTGAAATATCCCCCGATCCGGTCGACTTCGGTCACGCTTCGCAGTCGCAGTGCCGATCCCTCGGGGTGCAGCACCCCTGAGCGATCACCGATCGGCGGAGCACCCAGGTACCGATGTCACTCGTTGACGAGGTGTGAGCGACACTCGTGCCGCTCAGCCCGGACATCCGCTCGGCCGCGATACGCGGCTTCCGCACCCGAAGGAACCTGCATGAGCACGGAGAACACCGTCGCCGACCGCCTGCTCAACGACGCCCGCAAGAAGACCGCCAAGAGTGAGAGCACCACCCTCGGCAAGGTGGCCCTGATTGTCGGTGCTCTCGCGCTGCTCGCCAGCCCGATCTCGATCCTCGGGTGGGTCTTCGGCGCCACCGCGATCGGTCTGGGTGCCGCCGCCGTCCGCCGCCCGGTCTCCGAGAAGCAGGCGAAGATCGCCATGTTTCTCGGTCTGGCGGCCATCCTGGTCGGTGTCTTCTTCTTCACCCTGAACATCGCCCGGCTCTGACGCGGTCACCGCAACCGGGCCTCCGATCGCAGTCACGAGCCAGAGGCTCACCCTGGAAGATCAGCTGGCGACCTTCTGGCTGTGACCGCGATCGGCCCGGAACCACCCGGACGCCTCGCCTACCGCGCTCCCTCCTCATCCTCGAGCGCCCGCTCCACCCGCTGGACCTTGGCCTGACCACCGTCATCCCCTCATCCCAGGTGACGTCACCGACGCTGTCCGAGCCGATCCCCGCGGGAGCAATGCTGAAGGCGAAGAGCATGGCCGACAGCCTGCTGCAACGACGGCGGCGCTCGCGACCTCCGGCCACCGAGTCCGACCTCGCCCCCCGACCGATTGCGCCAGGCTGCCGTGGCCCGGGGTCCGAGTGCCGCACTGCTAGCGTCGCCGGTCATGGCCCGCCGTGACCCGCTGCCGTTCGACCCGATCATGCGGGCCGCGGCACTCTGGGACGAGCGGATCGGGCCCGCGCGCACCATGGCGGCTGTGACCAGTGTGATGCGGGTGCAACAGATCCTGCTGTCCGCGGTGGACGCAGCCCTGCGCCCGCACGGCCTGACCTTCGCCCGGTACGAGGCGCTGGTGCTGTTGACGTTCTCCCGGGCCGGGAGGCTGCCGATGCGGGTGATGGGCGAGCGGCTGCAGCTGCACCCGACGAGCGTGACCAATATCGTGGACCGGCTGCAGGCCGAGGGGCTCGTACGCCGAACCCCGCATCCGACGGATCGGCGCGCCACACTGGTGGAGATCACCGACGCCGGGTCCGCCCTGCTGGAGGACGCGACGAAGTCGGTCACCGAGATCGACTTCGGCCTCGAAGGACTCACTCCCGACCAGGAGACCCAGCTGACCGACCTGCTCGGGAAGGTGCGCCGAGCAGCGGGCGACTTCGACTGACGGTCCTGCGCCACAAGCCGGTAGGACGCGGTCACGTGCGCGGTCCGCCGCCCGGCCGACCGGTTCCCGCGTCCCGACCACCGTCGGGCCGCCGTGGGTCGCGACGGCGGGGACCCGGCCAGGACCGCATCGTCTGACGATGTGCTGCCCGGCTCGCCGGCCGCCGTCGAGGGCGCCCCCGACCCGCGTAGTAACCGGTGATCATCCCACCGGTCGATCCCGCCAGCACGCATAACGAGTATGTCGTCAGATTCATGTCCGCCTCCTCGACAGCCGTTGACGCGCTGTTGCGTCAACGCCGTTGACAGTAATGGCCGACTCCGACAGTCTGGGGCGTGTGACAAGCCAGCGAGGAGCTGACGTGACCGATCGAGCTGTATCCACGGGCCTGCGCGCGGCCCGCACTGCACGTGGCTGGTCGCAGGCCGATGCGGCCCGGGAGCTGGCGGCCCTGGCCCGGGCCCGGGGCCAGCCGGTCGCGGTGGCGGCCAGCCTGAAGACACTGCTGTCCCGATGGGAGAACGGCCACGCGCTACCGGAGTCGCAGTACCGGGCTCTCCTCGGCGAGCTGTACGGCCGCACTCCCCAGGAGCTCGGTGTCGAAGGCCCGGACCAGAGCACTCCGCCCGTCGCGGCGGACCGGCTCCGGGCCGGCATCGCTGCTGCCGTCGCGGTCGAGCACACCGCGCTGGACCTGTGGTGGGAACAGCTCGCCGTCGCCAGCAGGATCGACGACGAGCTGGGCGCGGCCGGGGCGGGCGAGCTGGTCCGCGCGCAGGTCGAGCAGCTCGACGACACGCTGACCTACACGCTCGCGCCCGCGGCGCGCACCGCGGTGGCGGGCGTCCTGGCAGGGGCAGCGGCGCTGGCCGGGTCCCAGGCGCTCGACCGCGGTCGCCACGACGAGGCCTGGCGCCGGTACGACCGCGCCCGCACCGCGGCGCAGGAGGCCGGACTGCCCGTGGCTGTCGCCGTCGCCGGGCAGGCCGCGGTGTTGGTCGACGTGGACGAGGTGGCGGCGGCCGGCGCGCTGCTCGACCACGCCGACCCGACCGCGTCGGAGAACGCGCAGGTCCGGTTGGCCGCGGCACGTGCCCTCACCTGCGCCGCGGCGGGCGAGGACACGGCGGCCCGGGAGGCCATCACCGCGGCCGAGCGGAGCTGGCGCCGCACCCCGGTGGACGTGGTCACCCGCCGGGGAAGCCCGGTGGTGGAGCTGGCCGACCTGCACCGCTGGCACGGTCGCACGCTGGTCGAGCTCGGGGACGCGACCGCTGTCGGTCTGCTGGAGCGCGCGCTCGCCGCCCGCCCCCGATCGGCCCGGCACCGGGCGGCCGTCCACGCCGACCTCGCGCTCGCGCTCGCGACCACCCGTCCGGACGAGGCAGCTGAGCACGCGCGGGCCGCGCGGGAGCTGGCCAGGAGCATCGGCTCCGAGCGGATCCCGGCGCGGTTGTCCGCGCTCGGCACCACGCCGTGACCGCCGCCGCACCGGGCCAGGTCGGCACCACCGAGCCCGCTTCAGCCGAGTTCAGCGCGTCATCGGCACGCGGACGATCAGGGCGTCACCTTGGCCACCGCCCCCGCAGAGCCCCGCCGCGCCGACGCCGCCACCGCGGCGCCTGAGCTCCAATGCGAGGTGCCCGACGATGCGGGCACCGGACATGCCGATCGGATGACCGAGCGCGATCGCCCCGCCGTTGACGTTGACCTTCTCCTCGTCGAGCCCCAGCTTGCGCGCCGACACGATGCCGACGGCGGCGAACGCCTCGTTGATCTCCACGAGGTCGAGATCGGCAGGCTCGATGCCCTCCTTGGCGCACGCCTTCACGATCGCGTTGGCCGGCTGCTCATGCAGGCTGGCGTCCGGCCCGGCGACGACGCCGTGGGCACCGATCTCGGCCAGCCAGGGCAGGCCCAGCCCCGCGGCCTTCGCTGCGCTCATCACCACGGCGGCAGCGGCGCCGTCGGAGATCTGCGAGGCCGATCCGGCGGTGATCGTGCCGTCGGAAGAAAATGCCGGACGGAGCCTGCCGAGGCGCTCCGTGGTGGTGTCGGCGCGGATGCCCTCGTCGATGGCGAACGCGATCGGATCGCCCGTGCGCTGCGGGATCGACACCGGCGCGACCTCCTCGTCGAACACCCCGTTGGTCGCGGCGAGGGCAGCGCGCTGGTGCGAGCGGGCGGAGAACTCGTCCTGCTCGGCGCGCGTCAGCGCGTAGCGGCCGTTGTACTTCTCGGTGGCTGCGCCCATCGCGACCTGGTCGAACGCGCAGAACAGGCCATCGTGGGCCATATGGTCGAGCATGCTGACGTCGCCGTACTTGAAACCCTCGCGGGACTTGCCGAGCAGGTGCGGGGCCTGGGTCATCGACTCCTGGCCACCGGCCACGACGACGTCGAACTCGCCGGCGCGGATGAGCTGGTCGGCGAGCGCGATCGCGTCGATGCCGGACAGGCACACCTTGTTGATCGTCAGGGCCGGCACGTCCATGGGGATACCCGCGGCCACCGCGGCCTGTCGAGCGGGGATCTGGCCGGCCCCGGCCGTGAGTACCTGGCCCATGATCACGTACTGCACCTGGCCCGGGGAGACACCGGCACGCTCCAGCGCAGCCTTGATCGCGACCCCACCGAGCTGGGCACCCGAGAAGTTCCGCAGCGAGCCCAGCAGCCGTCCCATCGGGGTGCGAGCCGCGGCCACGATGACCGATCCGGACACGGTTCCTCCAGCGGCTGCAGTGGCGAGGTTAACCGACGATACCCGGCGAGGTCTGCGACGATCCCGGCTCGCATCCCGATCGGAGTCGTGATGCGCCGCACAAGCCCATGTCAGAGCGCCTCGGATTACATTTCCGGCATGGGAGAGCACACGGTCGTCGGGGTGGACCATGTCGGCATCGCAGTCTCCGACCTCGACGCGGCCATCGCGTGGTACGCCTCGACGTTCGGTCTCGTGGTCACCCACACCGAGACCAACGAGGAACAGGGTGTCCGCGAGGCCATGCTCTGCGCACCCGGCGACACCGGGGCCGCGGTCCAGCTCCTCGCCCCGCTGCGGCCGGACTCGCCGATCGGCAGGTTCCTCGACCGCAACGGCCCCGGCATCCAGCAGCTGGCCTACCGCGTCACCGACGTCGACGCGGCCTGCGCGGCCCTGCGGAGCAAGGGCCTGCGGTTGCTCTACGACGAGCCGCGCCGGGGCACCGCGGGCTCGCGGATCAACTTCGTGCACCCGAAGGACGCCGGTGGGGTACTCGTCGAACTCGTCGAACCCGCGGCGCACAGCACGCACTGACAGGCGAGGAGATTCCGAAGCGGGGCGTTCAGTCACCGGCCGGGTGTACGGCCGCTACCATGTGCGGATGGCCGGAGACCCCGCTGTGCCCCCGCTCGACAACGGCTTCGAGGTCGTCCGCAAAGGCTATGAGCAGGGGCAGGTCGACACGCACCTGCGCAGGCTGGACGCCGAGATCCGCATCCTCACCACCGATCGCGACGCCGCGGTCGACCAGTCCGTCCAACTCGCCCGGGAGCTGGACGAAGCCCGGGTGCGCGCCGAGAAGCTGCGCGCCCACGTCGGCCCGCCGAAGAGCGTGCAGGGCATGAGCGAGCGGATGCGCTCGATGCTCCGGCTGGCTGAGGACGAAGTGGACGAGATGCTCAGCCGCGCCAAGACCGAGGTCAACCGGCGCACCCGCGAAGCCGACCTGCAGGCTGCGCAGACCATCGCGGCCGCCCAGGCGGAGGCCGACGCCGTCCGGTTCAGTGCCCACGCCGACGCCGAGCGAGTCGGGCAGGATCTCGCTCGGGCTCGCGCCGAGCTCGAGGCGAAGCAGCAGGCGACCCACGAGCAGCTCACCGCCGACCGCGCGGCGTCCGAGCAGCGGATCGCGGCCGACGCCGCCCGGGCCGAGCAGGAACAAGCCCGGGTATGGGCGGAGTCCGAGGCACGGCGGACGTTGGTCGAGGAGGACTTCACCATCGCGATGGACCAGCGCCGCGCCGAGGCACTGGAGGGGCTCGCGGCCGAGCGGTTGGAGGCCCAGCGCGAGATCGACAAGCTGCAGGAATCGGCAGCGGCGACCGCCCGCGCCATCGTCGCCAACGTCAAGCGCCAGGTCGCGGAGCTCATCGTGCTGCGCAAACGGATCATCGAACAACTGGACGGTATGCGCACTGTCTTGGAGGGCTCCCTCGACGTGCTCACCCCACTTCCGGAGAAGCCAGCCAAAGGCTCGCAGCACAACGGCGCGACGACTCCGAACGGCTCCACCGCTGGTGCCGCGCACACCACCAGCACCCCGGAGCCCGCGACCGACGAACGCGATGCCGCGGGCGATGACACCCGATCGGCCGGGCCCAAAGATACCAGCACCCGCCGTCCCACCCCGCACCACCGCGCCGCCGCCGATGTCGTGATCGCCGGAACCGTGCGCTCAGCGTCCTCGACACGACCCTGAGCGCACGGTGTCGTCGAGCCTCTGGAGCCCAGAGCAACGCTCAGCGGCTGCCTGGACGGCGGCGGATGCGGGCAGCCCAGCAGGGGCAGTGCCAGTGTCGGCGATCCGCCACGGATCCGTACCCCGCGGCCGGCCAGGTCACGACGTGCGGCGTGCCGGCGGGAACAAGCTGGTCGCACCCCGGGCAGCGGTAGGTCTTCGTTGACGACGAGCCGGGCACGCTACGCACCAGCCATTCCCCATCGGGCCCGCTCTCAGCACGGGTGAACGACGCCGGCCGTAGCGGCACGTGGTACTCGGGCAATCGCGCGGAGCGTCGCGGCCGAGGAGATCGGGGCACGGAGAGTGAACGGACGTCAGCGCGCCGGCTCAGCGGCCGTGGCGCAGCCGCACGATCCCGATCAGGGCCTTCATGCCACGGCCGGTGCGCCGAAAGCTGGTCACGGCGATGGGCAACGCGAACCGCTGCCGCGCCACGGCTTGCGGCCGGGTGAACTCGCGCAACCCGTCCTCGCCGTGGATCCGCCCGAAACCGGAGTCACCGACTCCCCCGAACGGCAGGCTGGGCATGCCCGCAAAGGAGATCACGTTGTTGACCGCGACCATCCCGCAACGCAGCCGCGCCGCGATCTCCTCGCCACGACGCGCCGAGAACACCGTGGCGCCCAGGCCGTAGCCGGTGGCGTTGGCGCGGCGCACAGCCTCGTCCACGTCCGGCACCCGGTTGACGACGAGCACCGGCCCGAACGTCTCCTCGGTGACGGCGGTGCTGTCCTCGGGAACCTCGACGATCACCACCGGCTCGACGAACGGCGGTCGCACCGACTCGACCCCGCCGAGGACCGCGCGTCCGCCTCGGGCCAGCGCATCCTGGACGTGCCTACGCACGGTCTCGGTCTGCGCGGCCAGCGTCATAGGGCCGAACTGCACGCCGGGGCGCAGGGCACGCGCCTTGGCAACCACCTTCGCGATGAACTCGTCGGCAACGGCATCGAGCACGTACACCCGCTCGACACCCACGCAGGTCTGGCCGGCGTTGGACATGGCGCCCCACACGGTCGCGTCGGCGGCGGCGGCCAGGTCGGCGTCGGAGTCGACGATCAGCGGATCCTTGCCGCCGCACTCGATGAGCACCGGTGTGAGCGTCTCGGCGCAGGCGGCCATCACGCGCTTGCCGGTGGCGGTGGATCCGGTGAACGCGATCTTGCCGATACCCGGTGCCCGGCACAGCGCCGCGCCGGTCTCGCCGAAGCCCGTCACGACCTGGAACAGCGCCCTGCCCTCGACGATCTCGGCGAGCGTGTCGGCGAGCGCGACCCCCACACCCGGTGTCAGCTCGCTGGGCTTGAACACCACGGCGTTGCCGGCGGCGAGGGCGTAGGCGATCGATCCCATCGGCGTGAACACCGGGTAGTTCCAGGGCCCGATGACGCCGACGACACCGATCGGGGCGTAGCGCAGCGACGCCGCCTGGTTGCCCATCAGCAGGCCCGGGGAGACCGCGCGCCGACCCAGCACCTTCTCGGCGTTGCGCGCAGCCCAGTCCAGGTGCTCAATCGCCAGCACGAACTCGAGCCGGGCGTCGTCCACGGGCTTGCCGGTCTCGTCACAGACGATCCGGGCGAGGTCGTCGAGCCGGCGCACGATGGCCTTGCGCCACTGTCCCAGCCGCCGCCTACGCTCGGCGAAGCCCAGCTCGACCCACCACTGAGCGGCGCTCGCGGCGCGCGCGACCGCGGCCTCGACGGCGACCGCGTCGTGCACCGGATGGGTGCCGACGACCGCACCGGTGCCGGGGTCGAGGGAGTCGAAGGTCGCCGGGGCGAGTTCAGCAGGCACTTCGGTGGCGGTCACGACGCCCAGCGTATGCCCCGAGCACGGGGCCGCACGAGCCGACGGCGGCCTCGTGCACCGTCAGAACTATCAGAACAGCCGCAGGTCGTCGGACTCGACACCACGTAGCGCGTCGTAGTCGACGACGACGCAGCGGATGCCGCGGTCCAGGGCGAGCGTCTGAGCCTGCGGTTTGATCTGCTGGGCGGCGAACACCCCCGCCACCGGCGCGAGCAGCGGGTCCCGGTTCATCAGCTCGAGGTAGCGGGTGAGCTGCTCGACCCCGTCGATCTCGCCGCGGCGCTTGATCTCGACGGCGACGCTGCCGCCGGCGCCGTCGCGACAGAGCAGGTCGACCGGACCGATGGCGGTCATGTACTCGCGACGGACCAGCGTGAATCCGTCGCCGAGCACGCCGGGATGCGCGGCCAGCAGCTCCTGTAGGTGCGCCTCGACGCCGTCCTTCATCAAGCCGGGGTCCACGCCGAGGGTGTGGCTGGTGTCGTGCAGCACCTCGTCGATGGTGATGACGAGCGACTCGTCGCCCTTGTTGCGCACCGTCCACACGCCGGGCTGCTCCTCGAGCCAGCACGGCGGGCTCATCCAGTTCAGCGGCTTGTAAGCACGGTCGTCGGCGTGCACGCTCACCGACCCGTCCGCCTTGACCAGCAGCAGGCGCGGCGCCATGGGCAGGTGCGCGGTGAGGCGGCCGACGTAGTCCACCTGGCAGCGGGCGATGACGAGACGCACCCGGCGAGGGTAGGCGGCGACGCGACAGCAGCAGAGCCCGGGATCGCGCTCCGCGCCTGTGCGCGGAAATCGTCGCCGGGGCGACGATTTCCGCGCACAGGCGCGTCAGCGCAGCCGGACCGGTAGCTCGGTTAGCCGGCGCACGCCCGGGATCTGCGCCCAGGCCAGCTCGTCGACGGCGAGCGTGAGGCCGGGGAACCGGGTGAACAGGGCGCGCAGCGCCACCTCGGCCTCCTGCCGGGCCAGCGCCGCCCCGAGGCAGTAGTGCGCGCCGTGCCCGAAGCCGACGTGCCCGTCGCCTCGCCCGGACGGACGCCGCGTCACGTCGAACCGGTCGGGGTCGGTGTACACGCGCGGGTCGAAGTTGGCCGACACCAGCACGGCCTGCACGGCCTCGCCCGCCCGGATCCGAACGCCGCCGAGCTCGACGTCCGCCGCGGCGTAGCGCAGCCGCGTGACCTGCACCGGCCCGCACCAGCGCAGCAGCTCGTGCACCGCGGCGGGCCAGCGGCCGGGGTCCCGGCGGAGCAGGTCGAGCTGGTCGGGATGGGCGAGCAGGGCGACGGTGCCGTTACCGATCAGGTGCGCGGTGGTCTCGTGACCGGCGATCACCAGGGTGAACACCATGGCCACCAGCTCGGCGTCGGTGAGCCGGTCACCGTTCTCGTCCTGGGCGTGCACGAGCCCGCTGAGCAGGTCCTCGGCCGGTGCCGCCCGCCGGCGCCCGACGAGATCGCGCACGTGCTCGACCATGTCCCGCACCGCGCCGGGCACCGTCTGCGGGTTCATCGTCGCCAGCGCGGTGCTCCACGCCCGCCAGGCCGGGCGGTCCGCCTCGGGCACGCCCACGAGCTCGCAGATCACGGTGATCGGCAGCGGGTAGGCGAAGGACTCGATCAGGTCGACCGGTTCGGCCAAGCGGTCGAGCAGCAGGTCCGCGATCTCCTCGACCCGTGGCCGGAGGTCGGCGACGCGGCGCACGGTGAACGCGCGCGCCACCAGCTTGCGCAGCCGGATGTGGTCGGCGCCGTCGAGGTCGAGGATCGTGTCGGTGAGATAGCCGGTGAGGTCTCGGGGCACGCCGAGCATCTCGAGCTGGTGGTCACGGACGGTGTCGACCTCCACGCCCGGCACGGACACGGCGCTGGTGACGAACCGGTGATCGCCCAGCACGGTGCGCACGTCCTGCTGGCGCGTCACGTACCAGGCCGGACTGCCGTCCATCGCCCGTCCGCGCAGCACCGGCGCCTGCTCGCGCAGCCGACCGTAGCCACCGCGGGGGTCGGCGACCAGCTCGGGGTCCATCAGGTCCGGTTCGACGGACGGGTTCGCGGTCATCTCGGGCTCCGTCTCCGGCGGCACCGGCCCGGGGTCACCGGGCGCGGCGGCGCCATTCGTGGTCGATGTGGGTGATCAGTGATCGGTAACGCTCGGCGATCTCGGGGGCGACCTGCGCAGCGGCGTCCCACCGTGCCTCCGGTAACTGGAGGGCGGTCGCGAGCGCGTACTCGAGGAGGTCGGCTCGCACCCGCGGATCCGGCGGTGCCACCGGTTGGGCGTCGACGACGAAAAAGCCCGTCCCGACGGCCGCGAAGACGTGCAGCTGGGCGTCGACGTCGAGGTCGGTACGCAGGCAGCCCGCGCCGCGGAGCAAGTCGAACTGGGCCCGCAACACCTGCTCACGCCGCCGGGCGAGCTCGTCGGTCGTCGCGCTGGCCTCGTGCGCCAGCCTACCGAGGATCTCGCCGTCGCCGAGGTAGAGCGGCCGGAAGACCGGATCCGCGACGAGATCGAGGTAGATCGACCGCATCATCCGGGCCGGCAGCGCCTCGGCCGGGTCGGCGGCCATCCGGTCCGCCATCGCGGCGACGACATGGCGGTGCGCGCGCAGCAACACCGTGAGAAACAGGGCGTCCTTGGTGCGGAAGTGCAGGTACACGGTGCCCTTGCCGATCCCCGCGTGCCGCGCGACCTCGTCGATGGTGACCCGCTGGTACCCCCAACGGACCAGCAGCTCCGCCGCCGCGTCGAGCACCCGATCCACCCGGTCCTCGGCCGGAGCCAAGGCTGCAGTCTCCCTCTGTCGTTCGAATGACCCAGATTCAAATATGGTCATGCAGTCAGGGTAGGCGCGCACCTGCGGGCTAGCGGTACTCCAGACGGGTGCCATCGCTACACTCCGCGGCGGCATAAATGGGGGGATCGGGGAGCGTGGTGTGTCGCAGCAACTCATCGCTGGCCGGTACCGGCTCGAGTGCAAGATCGGATCCGGCGGCATGGGTGTGTCTGGCGGGAGACCGACACTCAGCTGTCGCGCACGGTGGCACTCAAGCAGGCGCGCGACCCCGGGAACGCCGACGAGGCACGGCGGATGCGCCGCGAAGCCCGGCACGCCGCGAGCCTGGAGCACGAGCATGTCGTGGCCCTGCATGACGTGGTGTTCGACGACGACGGTCATCCGTGGCTGGTCATGGAATACATCCCGTCGCCGAGCCTCGCCGAGCTGATCGAGAGCGGGCGGCTGGAACCACGCCGCACCGCGCGCATCGGCGCCCAGATCGCCGAGGCACTGGCCGCCGCGCATCACATCAAACTGGTGCACCGCGACGTGAAGCCCGGCAACGTGCTCTTCCGACGGATCCAGGGCGATGGCGCGCACGACCACGCGAAGCTCACCGACTTCGGGATCGCTCGGCGGGCAGCCGACGCGACGTTCACCGACGGGGGTGCGACCGGCACCGCGGCCTACATGTCTCCGGAGGTCGCGGACGGACAGACCGAGTCCCCAACCTCGGACGTGTTCTCCCTCGGATCCACGCTGTACGCGGCCGTGTTCGGAGCCCCGCCGTTCGGGACCGACGGAGACCCATCGATGATCATGCGGAGGATACGCGGCTGCAAGGTCGAGTTCCCGCCCGGCGCAGGCCCGCTGGAACCGGTGCTGCGGACGCTGCTGGCGCGCGCCCCGACAGACCGACGACGGCGCGACGCTGCTCCGGGAGGCGGCGGACGACCCCCGGTCCCTGTGGAAGAACCACTCCCGACGGGTACCGGGCTGCTGGGCCGCCACCGACGGTGGCTACCCACGGCCGTTCTCGCCGGGGTGGCGCTGGTGGCGCTGATAGTCGGGTTCCGAACGCTCCTGCCCACCGGGTCCACCGAGGTGCAGCCCCCAGAGCCGGCCGCCCCACCCCCCGCGACCTCGACCCTGGTGATCGCGACAGGTTTGCTGGGCGACATTCGCACAGCAGACCCGTGCGCACTCATCGACCGTGACGCGTTGCAGGGTTTCGGCACTGCCACCAGCGAGACCGACGTCGGCGGGTTCGCACGCTGCGACGTCAGCGTGGTGCCCACACCCGGAACCGAGGTCGACGTCAAGATCGAATTCTTCGGCCCGCTACCGCACGATCAGCTGTGCGAGCCTGCCAAGGAGATCGCCACCACCGTGGCCGCGGCGCTGCCACCACCCTGACAGGTCCGAGCGGTGGCTCAGCAGCGCGTTCGGCCGACCCGGGGTCGCCGGAAGGGTGCTGGGCACGATGAGTACCGGTGGGTGGTGGGGACCGGTCCCCGGTACGACGCGCCACGATGGCCCCGTAACGAACTGCCGAGGCCCACACCGGGGAAGTGACCATGGGAAGAGGACGGAGCGATCGTGAGCCGGGAGTCCGGCTGCTGGATGCGTCCGGGGCCAGCCTGGCCGCCGGAGTCCCGACCTCGCCGCCGGGAACGCTCTACGTCCGGTCGACCAAGGGTGGCATCACCGTCCCACCGACACGCGACTTCACCGTCGTCTTCGGCCGCGACGAGCTGAACGTGCACGTCGCCGTCGGCGTCGAGGACCGCTACATGAGCCGCGAGCACGGCCGGATCCTGCTCCGCCACGGCGGCTGGGTCCTCGCCAACGACGGCAGGCTGCCGCTACGGCTGCCAGGATCGGTGAACCTGCTGACAGGTGCGTCGACGCCGATGCCCACCGGCTACACCCCGATCATCGTCAAGCACCGTCACGGCCCGGCGCATGTCCTGGAGGCGGTCGTGGTGGCGCCTCCGCATCCGCAGTCCGGGCACCGGAGCGGGAGCGAGCCGACGAGCAGACCCGAGATATGGAAGCTCAGTCCGAACGAACGGCTCGCCCTGCTCGTCCTGAGCCGTCGCTATCTGTGCCACGACACCTATGCCCAACCGCTGGCCTGGGGCCAGGCGGCCGAAGACCTCGCCACGATCACCGGCGACGCCAGCTGGGGGACGCGACGGGTCGAGCGGCTCGTCGAACAGGTACGCACTCGCCTCTCGGCGGCCGGGGTGCCGGGCCTGACCCGGGACGAGGTGGGCGAACCGGTCGGCAACACGCTGAACCACAACCTGATCACCGAACTGCTGCTGACGACCACGCTGGTACCGCCGGATCTCGCGGAGATCGACCTCCTCGACTGGTGACCGAGAGGCCGATCCGGGTTACCGTCACCACATGGCCGACTACGAGAATCTGCTGGTCAAACACGACGGCGACACGGTGCGGATCACGATGAACCGGCCCGAGCGGCGCAACGCGCTGTCCGAGGCCCACCTGCGCGAGCTCCTCGACGCGTTCGAGGCCGCGGGCCGATCCGCGGCCACCGGCATCGTGCTCGCCGCCGAGGGCAGGGCGTTCTCCGCCGGCCACGACTTCGCCGACGTCGCCGCCCGCGATCTGGAAGGGGTCCGCGACCTGCTGCGGCTCTGTACGACGGTCATGCGCACCATCCAGGAGGTGCCCCAGGTTGTGATCGCCCGCGTGCAGGCGATCGCCACCGCCGCGGGCTGCCAGCTCGTGGCGTCCTGCGACCTGGCCGTGGCCGCCGAGTCGGCCTCGTTCGCACTGCCCGGCGGCAAGGGTGGCTGGTTTTGCCACACCCCGGCCGTGCCGGTGGCTCGCAGTGTCGGCCGCAAGCGGCTCATGGAGCTGGCCCTGACCGGCGACCCGATCGACGCGGCGACCGCCGCCGAGTGGGGACTGGTCAACTACGCGGTTCCCGACGACGAGCTGGACGCCCGCGTCGAGGACCTGCTGGCCCGCGCCACCCGCGGCAGCCGCTTCGGCAAGGGCGTGGGCAAGCAGACCCTCTACGCGCAGCTCGACCGCACCGAGGCCGACGCCTACGCGATCGCGGTCGAGGTGATGGCGTCGCTGTCGCAGAGTCCCGGGGCCCGCGAGGGCATGGCGGCGTTCCTGGAGAAGCGCCCGGCGGTCTGGCCCGACTGACGACGCCGCACCGCCGCCGTAGACCAGGTATCCGGCGATCACGGCCACGACCAGCACGACGGATCGCCGTCCCACCCCGAGCTGCCACCCCATCCCACACTGCCGTGACCACCGTCCATCGGCGCTACCCGTCCTCTCGACGCCCACGTATCTCTGGGAGCAGAGGACCACGAGCCACCGGGGACCGGTCCCCGATAGCAACCGCCAGACTCCACCGCGTGAGCGAACACACCCATTCATCGCCGGGCGCGACCACACCGCCCCGGCCTGCTGTTCCCCGACCCGTTGTTATCGCGTCGTCGCTGTGGATAGCCCTCGGGACGATTCTCGTGCTGGGCGGACTCGTGCCCTTGCCCCATCCGGAGCTCTTCTCAACCCCGATAGTCATCGCCATGATGAGCATCGGGGTGCTCGTCGTCGTCCTGGGGAGGAAGCTGAAGCAGGACGTCGACGTCCGATGCGCGCTGGTCGCGGCCAGTGTGGTCACACTGATCGGGCTGTGGCCCGTGCTCCTGGTCCTACCAGCGACCGTGTTGCAGTACCGGTCGAGCAGCAACGCATGGTTCACGACCCAGGGCTGATGGTGAGCACTGGCTGACTCAGCTCCGGTTCAGAACCGCCGCCAGGAACTCCTTGGTCCGCGGATGTTCCGGCGCGCTGAACATCTGGTCCGGAGCCGCGTCCTCGATCACCTTCCCGCCGTCGAACATCATGACGCGGTGCGAGAAGTCCTGCGCGAACCCCATCTCGTGGGTGACGCACAGGATCGTGATGTCGGTGGTCTCACCGATGTCACGCAGCAACGAGAGCACGCCGGCCACCAGCTCCGGGTCCAACGCCGAGGTCACCTCGTCGAGCAGCAGCACGTCGGGCCGCATGGCCAGCGCCCGGGCGATGGCCACCCGCTGCTGCTGCCCGCCGGACAGCCGCGAGGGGTGCTCGTCGATCTTCTCCCCCAGCCCGACGAGGTCGAGCAGCTCCACAGCGCGGGAGTTCGCCTCCTCCTTGGAGAGCCCGAGGACTCGGGTCGGCGCCTCGATGAGGTTGCCCCGCACGGTCATGTTCGGGAACAGGTTGAACTGCTGGAACACCATGCCGATGCGCTTGCGGACCTCGCGCGAGTACTTCTCGTCGGCCGGGACGAGCGTGCCACCCTTCTCCATATGCGAGAGGTAGCGCCCGCCCACGCTGATGGTACCGGCGTTGACCTTCTCCAAGGTCATGAGCAGTCGCAGGATCGTCGTCTTGCCCGATCCCGACGGGCCGATCAACGTGACGTGCTCGGCGGGCGCGACGGTGAAGTCGAGGTCGGAGAGCACGACGTTGTCGCCGAAGCGCTTCTCCACGCCAGCGAAGACGATCATCGGTTCAGAGGACACCGACACGACGCTCCAATCTCCGAATCAGGATCGCAGCCGGGTAGCTGATCAGCAGGAACAGGATGCCGGCCATGGTGAAAGGCTCCACCGGCCGGAAGCTCCCGGCCGTGATCTGTCGTGCCGTGGCGACGACCTCGACAACGGTGATCGCCAGCAGCAGCGGAACCTCCTTGAACATCGAGATCACGTTGTTCCCGAGAGCGGGCAGCACGCGCGGGATCGCCTGGGGCAGGACGACCCCGAGCCACACCCGCGACGTCGGAAGGCTGAGCGCGGTGGCCGCCTCCCACTGTCCCTGCGGCACGGCGTCGATACCGGCGCGGTAGACCTCCGAGGTGTAACAGGCGTAGTGCAGGCCCAGAGCGAGCACCCCTGCGGTCAGCGGGCTCAGCGTGACCCCCACATCGGGGAGCACGAAGAAGATCAGATAGGCCTGCACCAGCAGCGGGGTGCTCCGCCACAGCTCGACGAACCCCCAGACCAGCTGGTTGAGCACCGGCACCCGGTTGCGTCGGACGACCGCGAACACCAGGCCGAGGGCGAACGCCAGCACGGAGCCGAGCAGCGTCGCCAGCACTGTCACCCGCAACCCGCCCAGCAGCGCCGGCAGGATTCTGATCGCGTAGTCCCAGTCCCAGTCGATCATGACGGTTTTCCGGGCAGGACCGGCCGGCGCGCTCGTGGGGTCGGCGCGCGACCGACCCGCGCGCTTGCCCAGCCCTCGATCCGCCGCATGGTGAAGGTGATCAGTACCGCCAGCACTAGATATATCACCAGTTCGACAAGGTAGATCGTCAGCTTCTCCCCCACCCCGAGGTTCGGCACCAGGACCTGACCCTGGAAGGCGACCTCCTGCACCGTGACCAGCGAGAGCAGCGCCGTGCTCTTGAGCAGCTGGATGAACAGGTTGTTGAACGACGGCAGCATCTCCACCACCGCCTGCGGCAACAGCACCCGGAACATCCGCTGGGCCGGCGACATGCTCAGCGCGACGCAACCCTCGTACTGTTGCCTCGGCACCGACCCGACCGCACCCCGCACGATCTCGGCGCCGTACGCCCCGTGGTTGAGGCCGAGCACCAGGATACCCGCACCGAGCGGGACGATCTGGAACCCGACGAGCGCCGGCAGCACGAAGAAGATCCAGAACAGCTGGACGACCTCCGAGGTGCCCCGGAAGAACTCGACGTAGGTCCGCGCCACCCCACGGACCCAGCGCGAGCGCGCGAGCAACGCCAGACCGGCGGCGAAGGACAGCAGGATCGTCACCGCGATGCCACCGACCGCAGCGCTGACCGTCGCGGGTACCCCACTGAGCAGCCGGGAGACGATGAGCCCGATGTTGTCGAACACGGTGCGCCTCCGGCCGTCAGGTCGAGCAGAGGCTCTCCGTGGTCACCTCAGGCCCGGGGATGTTCTCCGCGGTGAAGCCGAACGGCCCGGCGATCTGCAGCCACTCCCCGGACTGCTGCATCCCCGTCAGCTCGGTGTTGAACGCCTCGAGGATATCGGTGTCCTCGGGACGGAAGACGAACGCGCCCGCGGAGATGATCTCCTTACCGTTGATCACCGGAAAGAAGCCAGGGGTGACCTCGACGGCCGCGCCGGCGTTCTTCGAGACCACGTCGTTGAGGGAGATGTTGGTCAGCGCGGCACAGTCGGCGCGGCCTGCGGTCACCGCCTGCAAGAGCGCGTTCTGCTGGTCGAGCACCTGGATCTGGCCTTCCGGGACACCGCTGTCGGTGGCGTAGCCCTGCTCGACGGCCCCGCTCAGAACGGCGAGCCGAAGGTTCTGCTCGCGTACCTGATCGAAGGTCATGACACCGTCCGGGTTGCCCGTGGGCACGAGGAACGCCGTGGGCGCTGTGTAGTCCGGCGCCGAGAAGGCCGCCGCCTGGCAGCGTTCCGGAGTGATGAACATGCCTGCAGTGATCATGTCGAACTGGCGGGAGAGGGTCAGCCCCGCGATGAGCTCGCCGAAGGCGACGGTCACCACATCGATGTTCGCGATTCCCAGCTTGGTGAGCACGGCGCGCCCGACCTCGACCGACTCACCGGTCACCCGACCCTGCTCGTCGGTGAAGCCATACGGGGCCTCGTCGGCGATGCCGACGGTGATCGTGCCAGCCTCGCGGGCCCGCGCGAGGGTACCTCCCGCCCCCGATCCGCCGGGGACCGCCGTGCACGCCGACAGCAGCGCCGGCCCGCCGACCGCGACGGCTCCGGCGATCGCGGTACGGCGGAAGAGGTCGCGACGACTCCAGGTGCCTCCGGCCATAATCGTGTAGTCCTCACCCTCGGTCGTGGGTACTCCGTCAGCCAACGGTCCTCGGTGGTACACCGGGGATCTCCGAACGTAGGGGATCTGCGCCGCAGCGCCATAGCGGGGGTCGGCTGGGGGCGAGCTTCGTTAACAGAACGCAACACCTCGCCCGCACGTCGGGCGCGATCCGCACCGCCGCGGACGATCCCGCCACCCGATCGCGGTACCGTGACCCGGCCGTACAACCCAGGGACGCCTCACGCGTCCATCGAGTCGACCCTGACCTCGACACAAGGAGCTCCTCTTCCCCATGACGGACGACGGCGACACGCTGCACCTGACCGGCGGCATCCCGCTTTGCGGCACGGTCAAGATCCGTGGCTCGAAGAACGCGGTACCCAAGCTGATGGTCGCGGCCCTCCTGACCGAGGAGCCAGTGATCATCCACAACATCTCGCAGATCGTCGACACGCGGCTCGTCGGGGAGCTGCTGGAGATGTTGGGATGCAGCACCGCGCAGCCGGCGGACGGTCAGCTGCGGATCGAAGCAGGCAACATCCACACCGCCGCGACGAGCGATCTGGAGTACTTCCACGCCCGCAGCCGGATTCCGGTACTCACCTGCGCGCCGCTGCTGCACCGCACCGGTCAGGCGGAGGTCTGGAAGCCCGGGGGGTGCAGCATCGGCGAACGCCCGGTCGACCTGCACCTGGAGGTGCTGCGCGCCTTCGGCGCGGTGAGCGAGCGGACCGACACCGGGTTCAAGCTGACAGCCGAGATCGGCGGGCTGCAGGGCGCCGTCGTCGAGCTGAAGTACCCGAGCGTCGGTGCGACCGAGCAGTTCCTGCTCGGCGCGGTCGTCGCCGCAGGCGACTCGGAGCTGCGCAACGCCGCGACCGAGCCGGAGATCATCGACCTGATCTCGCTGCTCCAGCGCATGGGCGCGCTCATCACCGTCCAGCCGGGCCGGGTCATCCAGGTCACGGGCGTCTCCCGGCTGCGCGGCGTGGCGCATACCGCCATCCCGGACCGCCTCGAAGCCGCCTCGTGGGCGAGCCTCGCCCTCGCGACCGACGGCCGGATCACCGTCAGCGGCGTGCGGCAGGCCGATCTTGGGACCTACCTGAACGTGTACCGGCGCGCGGGCGGTGAGTTCGACTTCTCCAGCGACGGCCACGAGGTGACGTTCCGGCGGGAGAAGTCGATGCCGCGCCCGCTCGTCATCGAGACCGACGTGCATCCGGGCTTCATGACCGACTGGCAGTCACCCATGGTCACCGCGCTGACCCAGGCCGACGGTGTCACCGTGCTGCACGAGACCGTGCACGAGAACCGGCTGGGATACGCCACGGCGCTACAGGCGCTCGGCGCCCAGATGCAGGTCTTCACCGAGTGCCTCGGACGCACCCCCTGCCGCTTCGGGTCGCGAAACCGCAGGCACTCGGCCGTGGTGGTCGGGCCGACGAAGCTGCAGGGGACCACCGTCCACGTCCCGGACCTGCGCGCAGGCTTCTCCTACGTGCTGGCGGCGCTGGCCGCCCAAGGTGACTCGACGGTGACGGGGGTGTCCATCCTCGACCGCGGCTACGAGAACTTCCGCGAGAAGCTGATCGGCGTGGGAGCAAAACTGCGCTGAGCGGACTCTATGCTCACCACCATGGCCGTGCACCTGACCCGGATCTACACCAGGACCGGGGACGACGGGACCACCGCCCTGGGCGACTTCAGCCGCGTCCGCAAGACCGACGTGCGGCTCGCGGCCTACGCCGACACCGACGAGTGCAACGCCGCCATCGGAGTCGCGGTCACGGTGGGGGGCCTGGCCGAGGCGGTGCTCGCCCCGCTGCGACAGATCCAGAACGACCTGTTCGACGTGGGTGCGGACCTGTGCGCGCCGATCGTCGAGAACCCGCAGTACCCACCGCTGCGGGTCACCGACGGCTACGTGACGCGGCTGGAGGGCTGGTGCGACGCGTTCAACGATCCGCTGCCGGCACTCGACTCGTTCATCCTGCCGGGCGGCACCGCCGGGGCGGCCTACCTGCACGTCGCGCGGACGGTGACCCGGCGAGCCGAGCGCTCGGTGTGGGCGCTGCTGGAACTCGACGCGGAACGCACCAACCCGCTCACCGCGACCTACCTGAACCGGCTCTCCGACCTGCTGTTCATCCTCGGCCGGGTCGCGAACCCCGGCGGTGACGTACTGTGGCGGCCCGGTGGCCCGACGGCCCCCTGACGCGCGAGCCCGCGGGTTCGCGCGTCAGGACGCCTGGCGGTAACCGGTGTTGCGCCCGGGCGGGGCAGACTCCAACCACGACTGGAAGCCGGTCAGCACCCCGGGTGCCATGGCGAGCTCCACGTCCACACCGTCGGCCCGGCAGCGCAGCACCGAGGCGGCGTGCGGGAGGACGTAGGTCTCCGCACCGGCTGGCGCGCGCCGGTCCACGATCTCCAGCTCCGTCCGGTCGAGGACGATCGTGGGCCCCGGCCGCAACGAGGTCAGCCGGTGCCAGGCCAGCGTGTTGCCCTGGTAGCGGCCGACACCGAAGTGCCACCCGGCCGACGCGTCCCGGGACGCGGCCCGGGACACGGCGGCGGGTCGGCGGCGCAGGCACGCGTCCACCCCGCCGCCCCGCATGAGCCGGACTCTGCGAAACGCCAGGTATCCGAGACAGAGGGAGGCGATCACCAGCAGGATGCTGACGACGAGCGCCATCGCCCCCATCGCGGCCCCAGCTACTCGGCCGCGCCAGCGGCTCTCAACCGCGCGTTCGCCCGGGCGGCCGCGGCCGCGCCGGCCGGATCGGAGGGGTCGGCACGATCGCGTGCGGAGCGGGCGCGCGACACGTCGACCTCGTCGGACAGCTCGGCGAACTCCGCCAGCACCGTCACGCCCTCGGGTGTGATGGACAGGAAGCCGCCGTGCACCGCCACCGTGATCGAGTTGCCGTCCGTGTCGTCGATCCGCAGCACGCCGGCGTCCTCGAGCTGGGCGAGCGTCGGCTCGTGGCCGGGCAGCACGCCGATCTCCCCGACCGTGGTGCGGGCGAAGACGAAGCTGGCCTGCCCCGACCAGATCCGCCGCTCGACCGCGACCAGCTCGACGGTCATCTCGGCCATCAGGCGGCCAGCTTCTTGCGGTTGCGCTCCAGGTCCTCCAGACCACCGCAGAGGAAGAACGCCTGCTCGGGTACGTCGTCGAACTCACCCTTGGCGATCTTGTCGAACGACTCGATGGTCTCCTTCAGCGGGACCGTAGAGCCCTCCTGGCCGGTGAACTGTTCGGCCTGGAGCAGGTTCTGCGACAGGAACCGCTCGATCCGCCGCGCGCGGCCGACGAGCTGCTTGTCCTCTTCGGACAGCTCGTCGATGCCCAGGATCGCGATGATGTCCTGCAGGTCGGCGTAGCGCTGCAGGATCCGCTTGACCTCGTTGGCGACGCGGAAGTGCTCGTCGCCGACGTACTGCGGGTCCAGGATTCGCGACGACGAGGTGAGCGGGTCCACCGCCGGGTAGATCCCCTTCTGGGTGATCGGCCGAGAGAGCTCCGTGGTGGCGTCGAGGTGGGCGAACGTGGTGGCCGGCGCCGGGTCGGTGTAGTCGTCGGCGGGCACGTAGATCGCCTGCATCGAGGTGATCGAGCGGCCGCGGGTGGAGGTGATCCGCTCCTGCAGCTCGCCCATCTCGTCGGCCAGCGTCGGCTGGTACCCCACCGCCGACGGCATCCGGCCGAGCAGCGTGGAGACCTCGGACCCGGCCTGGGTGAAGCGGAAGATGTTGTCGATGAACAGCAGCACGTCCTGGCCGAGCTCGTCGCGGAAGTACTCCGCCATCGTCAGCGCGGACAGGCCCACCCGCATGCGGGTGCCGGGTGGCTCGTCCATCTGGCCGAACACCAGCGCGGTGTCGTTGATGACGCCGGACTCGGTCATCTCCGTGATGAGGTCGTTGCCCTCGCGGGTGCGCTCGCCGACGCCGGCGAACACCGAGGTGCCACCGAGGTTCTTGGCGACCCGAGTGATCATCTCCTGGATCAGCACCGTCTTGCCCACGCCGGCGCCGCCGAACAAGCCGATCTTGCCACCCTGCACGTACGGGGTGAGCAGGTCGATGACCTTGATGCCGGTCTCCAGCATGTCCGTGCGACCCTCGAGCTGGTCGAACGCCGGAGCCGCGCGGTGGATGCCCCACAGGTCACCGGTGATCTTCAGGTCGGGGGTGTCCAGGCATTCGCCGAGCGCGTTGAACACGTGGCCCTTCACCTGGTCGCCGACCGGCACCGAGATGGGGCGGCGCAGGTCGGTCACGGCCTGCCCGCGGACCAGGCCGTCGGTGGGCTGCATGGAGATCGTCCGCACCAGGTGGTCGCCGAGATGCTGGGCGACCTCCAGGGTCAGCTTCTTCGCCAAGTCACTGAAGGTGACCTCGACGGTGAGGGCGTTGTAGAGCTCCGGAACGGCGCCTCGCGGGAACTCGACGTCGACGACCGGGCCGGTGACCCGCACGACCCGGCCGGTGCTGGGCTCTGTCGGGGTGTCTGGGGTATCAGCGGTGTCCTTGGCGACCATCGGTTAGTCCTCGCTTCCTGCGCTCACGAGAGCGTCGGCGCCACCGACGATCTCACTGATCTCCTGGGTGATCTGGGCCTGACGTGCCTGGTTGGCCTCCAGTGTCAGGGTACGAATCAGGTCGTTGGCGTTGTCGGTCGCCGCCTTCATCGCCCGCTGCCGGTTGGCCGACTCCGACGCCGCCGACTCGAGCAACGCAGCGAACAGCCGGGCACTGACGTACTTCGGCAGCAGGGCGTCGAACAGGGTGTCGGCGTCGGGCTCGAACTCGTAGAGCGCCCGCAGACCGTCACCGCGATCGTCACCTGCCGCGACGCCGGTAGCGCCGCCGGTCTGCGTCTCGGAGAGGGCAGTGCCGCTCCCGTCCTCCTCCTCGCCCACGTACTCGACCTCCATCGGCGCCATCCGGCGGGCCTGCGGGGTCTGCGTGATCATGTTCTGGAACTGGGTGTAGACCAGGTGCAGCTCGTCGACGCCCTCGACACCGTCCGCGCCCGCCGACCCGTCCGGATCATCGTCCTGACCAACCATGAACGCCTCGACGAGCGTGTGGGCCGCCTCGGCCGCGTTCGCGTAGGTCGGCTGTTCGGAGAACCCGCTCCACGACGCCACAACGGGGCGGCGGCGGAACCGGTAGTAGCTCACACCTTTGCGGCCGATCACATACAGCACCGGCTCCTTGCCCTGCTCGCGCAGCAGCTGCTGGAGCTGTTCGGCCTCCCTGAGCACTCCCGCGTTGTAGCCGCCGCACTGGCCACGGTCGCTGGTGACGACCAGCACCGCGGCCCGGCGCGGGTTCTCCCGCTCGACGAGCAGCGGATGGTCCAGCGCCGAGTTGTCCGCCAGCTCCGTGAGGACCCGGGTCATCTCCTCGGCGTAGGGCTTCGCCTCGTTCACCCGGGCCCGCGCCTTGGCGATCCGGGAGGTCGCGATGAGCTCCATCGCACGGGTGATCTTCTTGATGGACTGCGTCGACCGAATCCGCCGCCGCAGCACCCGAATCTGTGCCGCCATGGTCTTTCGCCCGCCCTACCCGCTCAGCTCTTCGCCGGAGCCGGCTTGTGGACCTTGACCGACTCCCGGTCCTCCTCGTCGGCGTCCAGCGCCTCCACCTGGGCCTCCTTAGGCACTACTGACGAGCCGTCGGTGGCGGTGAACTGCTTCTTGAACTCGTCCACGATCGTGCGCAGGCGCTCGACGGTGTCGTCGGTCAGCTTGCCGGTGTCGCGGATCTCGGTCAGGACGCCCTCGTGGTTGCGCCGCACGTGGTCGAGGATCTCGGTCTCGAACCGGCGGACGTCCACGACAGGTACGGAGTCGAGCTGGCCCGAGGTGCCCAGCCAGATGGAGACGACCTCTTCCTCCACCGGGACCGGTGAGTACTGCGGCTGCTTGAGCAGCTCGACCAGCCGCTCACCGCGACCCAGCGCCGCCGCGGAGGCGGCGTCGAGGTCGGAGCCGAAGGCGGCGAACGCCTCCAGCTCGCGGTACTGCGACAGGTCCAGGCGCAGCGAGCCCGACACCGTCTTCATCGCCTTGACCTGCGCGGCCCCACCGACCCGCGACACCGAGATGCCGACGTTGATCGCGGGCCGGACGCCCTGGTTGAACAGGTCGGACTCCAGGAAGACCTGGCCGTCGGTGATCGAGATGACGTTGGTGGGGATGTAGGCCGACACGTCGTTGGCCTTGGTCTCGATGATCGGCAGGCCGGTCATCGACCCGGCACCGAGTTCGTCGGAGAGCTTCGCGCAGCGCTCCAGCAGCCGCGAGTGCAGGTAGAACACGTCGCCGGGGTAGGCCTCGCGGCCCGGTGGGCGGCGCAGCAGCAGCGAGATCGCGCGGTAGGCCTCGGCCTGCTTGGACAGGTCGTCGAAGACGATCAGGACGTGGTATCCCTGGTACATCCAGTGCTGGCCGATCGAGGAGCCGGTGTAGGGCGCGAGCCACTTGAACCCGGCCGGGTCCGACGCCGGGGCCGCGACGATCGTGGTGTACTCCAGCGCGCCGGCGTCCTCCAGTGACTGCCGGACACCGGCGATCGTGGAGCCCTTCTGGCCGATCGCCACGTAGATGCAACGGACCTGGAGCTTGGGGTCGCCGGACTCCCAGTTCTGCTTCTGGTTGATGATCGTGTCGACGCAGACGGCGGTCTTGCCCGTCTTGCGGTCACCGATGATCAGCTGGCGCTGGCCGCGACCGATGGGCGTCATGGCGTCGATGGCCTTGATGCCGGTCTGCAGCGGCTCGTTGACGCTCTGGCGCTGGACCACCGAGGCGGCCTGCAGCTCCAGCACGCGCTGGGTCTCGGCCTCGATGTCGCCCAGGCCGTCGATCGGGGACCCGAGGGGGTCCACGACCCGGCCGAGGAAGTTGTCCCCGACGGGGACCGAGAGGATGCGGCCGGTCCGCTTGACCTGCTGGCCCTCCTCGATGCCGCCGTACGGGCCGAGGATGACCGCGCCGATCTCGCGCTGGTCCAGGTTCAGCGCGACCCCCAGCACACCACCGGGGAACTCGAGGAGCTCGTTGGTCATCACCGAGGGCAGGCCCTTGACGTGCGCGATGCCGTCACTGGTGTCGGAGACGGTGCCGACCTCCTCGCGGGAGGTCTCGGTCTCCAGTGACGAGACGTAGCTGGAGATCGCACTCCGGATCTCCTCCGGGGAGATCGTCAGCTCTGTCATGGCTGTCGTCATGTCCTTTGCTGTCCGGGGCTGGTGGTTGTCCGAGCCTTCTGATGTCCGTGCGAGGTGGTGCCCCTCAGGACGGCAACTGCCTGCGCGCCGCGGCCAGCCTGCCCGCCACGCTTCCGTCGATGAGCTCACCGCCCACCCGGACGACGAGGCCGCCGAGCAGATCCGGGTCGAGCTCGACCTGCAGCGAGATCGACCGCCCGTAGAGCCGGCTGAGCGAGTCACCGAGCCGCTGCTCCTGTTCGGCGGTCAGCCGCACCGCCGTGCGGACGTGCGCGACGTAGCGCTCCCGGCGCGCCGCCGCCAGCTCTGAGAGCTCCTCGGCCACCAGGTCCAGGCTCCGCCCACGGGGCGTGCGCACGGTCTGCTCGAGCAGGGTCGCCGTGACGGGTGAAACCTTGCCGCCGAGCACGTCGCGCAGCAGCTCGACCCGGGTGTCGCCCGCGGTGCCGCGGTCGCTGAGCAGGGTGTTGAGCTGCGGTTCGCGGTCGAGGATGCGGCCGAACCGGAACAGCTCGTCCTCGACGTCGTCGAGCGTGCCGTTCTTCTCGGCTACGCCCAGGGCGGCCCGTCGCGCCAGTGCCTCGAGCGCGTCGACCAGGTCGAGCGAGCGTGACCAGCGGGCGGAGACCAGATCGGACACCGTGTCCAGCGCCGGTCGGCCGACCTTGTCGGCCAGCAGCCGGTCGGTGAGCGCCGTACGCGCCGCCGCGGGCACGGCCGGATCGGCGAGATGGCGACGCAGCGTCGTCTCGGCCAGCACCAGCCGGAGCACCGCGAACAGATCGGCGCCGAGCCGCTCGAGGTCGCTACCCGACGCGGTGTCGACGTAGGCGTCAAGCCGTGTCCCGGCTTCGGCGAGTGACTCCCGGCTAGTGGGCTGCAGCAGGAGCGCCATCAGAGCATCCCTCCGCCAGCGGGTGTGGACTCCCGGCCCACACCCTGGTCGGTCTCGGGGCCGGCCATCTGGTCGAGCTCGTCGAGGAAACGATCCACGGTGGCGGCCTTGCGCTCGTCGTCGGACAACGACTCGACGATGATCCGTTCGGCCAGCTGCATCGACAGCCCGCCGATCTCGGCTTGCAGCCGACGCACGGTCTGGTCGCGCTGCGCGACCAGCTGCTCCGCCCCGCGCTGTCGGATCCGCTCGACCTCGCGGTCGGCCTGCTCGCGCAGCTCCGCGCGGATCCGCGAAGCGTCCGCTCGCGCGTCGTCGCGGATCCTGGCCGCCTCGCCGCGCGCCTCGGTCAGCGCCGAGTCGAGGCGGCGCTGGGCCTGCTCGAGATCGCGGGCCGCCTGCTCGCTGTCCTCGACCTGGCGCTGGACGGTGTCCTGGCGCTGGGTCGCCATCCGCGACAGGAGCGGCCAGACGTAGCGGTAGAGCACGAACAGGATGATCAGGAACGCGAAGATCTCGGAGATCAGGACTGCCATCAGTTCGTCCCTCCACTGGCCGGCGTGCGCTCGAGCTCGGCGAGGAAACGCTCCACCGTCGAGCGGCGGCGCCCGTCATCGTCGAACGACTCGCCGACGACCCGCTCGGCCAGCTGCACCGACAGCCCGCCGAGCTCGCTGCGGAGCCGGCGCATCGCCTCCGCACGCTGCGCGGCCAGCTGCTCGCCACCCTGGCGCTGGATCCGCTCGACCTCCTGGTCGGCCTGCTCGCGCAGCTCCGCACGGACCCGCGCAGCCTCCGCCCGCGCGTCGTCGCGGATGCTGGCCGCCTCGGCACGCGCATCGGCCAGCGCCGAGGAGTAGCGCTCCTGCGCCTCCTGGACCGCACGGGCCGCCTTCTCGCGGTCCTCGGCCTGCTTGCGCACCATGTCCTGGCGCTGCTTCAGCGCCCGCGACAACGGCGGCACGATGTAACGGTGGAACACGAACAGGATCACCAGGAAGATCAGCAGCTCGACGATGAACGTGGAGTTGGGCAGCAGGAAGTTGGTCGTCCCTCCCTGAGCCAATACTGTCGACACGACAAACCCGCTCAGGGCTGACCGGTGACGAACACGAACAGCGCCATGAACGCCAGGTTGATGAAGTACATGCCCTCGACCAGGCCGATGATCAGGAACATCGTGGTGTTCAACCGGCCGGCCGCCTCGGGCTGGCGGGCCACACCCTGGATCACCGCGGAGCCTGCCAGGCCGTCACCGATCGCCGCACCGATCACGCCGCCGCCCAGCGCGATGCCGCCACCGACCATCGCAAGGCCGAGCAGCAACGGGTCCGGGCCGCCTCCGGCGCCCTGAGCCAGCACAGTGGTCACGCTCATGTCTCTCCTCGTTCTCTCTCGTGCCGCACGGCACTACGTGCTGCGCACGACGTCTTATTGGGGAGCTGGGGCCTGCTGAGGGACGCGCGAGCTAGTGCGTCGCCTCATCGTGACTGCCCACCGCCTCGCTGAAGTAGATGATGGTGAGCAGCGTGAAGATCAGCGCCTGGATGGCGCCGATGAACATGTCGAACAGCTTCCAGCCGGCGTTCGGCAGCCACAGCACGTAGGCCGGCATCAGCGCGATCACCGAGACCATGATCCCGCCAGCGAAGATGTTGCCGAACAGCCGCAGCGCCAGCGAGACCGGCCGCGAGAAGTACTGGGTGATGAACTCGATCGGCACCATAGCGGCATACGGCTTGGCCAGGTGCCCGAAGTAGCCCTTGGCGCCCTGCGCTCGGATCCCGGCGACGTTCACCCAGACGATGACCAGCAGCATCATCGGGTAAACCAGGTTCACGTCCGCGGTGGGCGGCGGCAGGATGATCTCGGTGGGCAGCGCGGCGAGCAGGTTCGCGACCAGGATGAACGCGAACAGGGTGATCGATAGCGCGACCACGCCGCGCGGGGCGCGCACGCCCATGCCGTCCCGGACCTGACCCTGCACCCACCCGGCCAGCGCTTCGAACGCCAGCTGCAACATGCTGGGCCGGCCCCTGGTCGCCCGGTTGGCCATGTAGAGGCCCGCTCCGCACACGATCGCGCCCGCGATCACCGTAGCGATGATGGTGTCCAGGTGCAGGGTGAGTCCGAAGAGCTCCGCGCTCCAGTGCTCGCCCGGGGTGATCTCCTCCCCAGCGGCGAGGACGCTGGCGGTAGGCATCGCGTCGTTCGTCATCTCTGTCGGATCTCCTTGATCAGCGGCAGCATCGAGCTCGCGATGGCGAGGAACTGGAACAGTGCGAGCCCACCGAACACGGCGAGCCCGGCGGGGCGGAACAGCAGCGCGCAGCCGAACGCGAGCACGGTGATCACAGCGAGCCGGGCCAGCACCGACCCGGAGAACCGGACCTTGGACGGCCGGGCGTTGGCGAACCGCACCACCGACTGCACGATGAGACCGGAGTTCAGGACACCGAGGGCGAGACCGACGCAGCCGAAGAGCGCGTAGGCACCCAGCCCCATCGGGACCAGCACCGCGACCCCGAGCAGGCCCACGACAGCGGCGGCGCGCGCCGATCGCCGGAACGTGGCCCGGGTGACGGGAGGGGTGTACGGCGTACCGGTCACCACGACGATCTCACCTCCTCCTTCACAGATATCTCTTGAACTGCTGGTAGACGTAGACGCACGCGGCGACGACACCCAGGGCCAGACCGGCGAGGGCGAACCCGGGAAACGTATCGAATGGGAGGTCGGCCAACCAGCCGAGGCCGAAGCCCACCACCAGGCAGCCAGCCAGGGTCAGCCCCATGGAGAGCAGGTCGCCCAGCTCGGGACCGCCAGCGTCCATCGGGGCTCAGCCGGTCCGCATCCGGCGACTGCCTGCCCGGATGGAAGCGTTCACGGTAACTCCTCGCTTCGGCGCGGGAAGAAGGACTTGCCCCGGCGCGGCTCGTAGGGCCAAGCTGTCAGGGGTAACCGGGCTGGCTGCCCGCTGGTGAGGCGACGCTACCACAGCGCCGCCGAGTTACCGTGCGAGCCCTGACCTGCACGAAAGAGTTGTCAGCCACGTCACTCTGTGCGGGTTGTCCGATTACCGTCGATCATGCGACAGCGCCGCCGCGTCAACCGGCCGGGTTCCGTGGGCGTATCCGCGGCAGCGCGGAGGCGAGCACCGCGCCCACGACGGCGCTGCCCACGACCCACAACACGACGGACAGGTCGTCGATCAGCGCCAGTGCGACGGCGCCGAACGCGAGCACCGCGGCCCACAGGTAGATCAGCAGTACCGCCCGCCGATGGCTGTGGCCGATCTCCAGCAGCCGGTGGTGCAGGTGCATCTTGTCCGGCGCGAACGGGCTCATCCCCGCCTTGGTGCGCCGGACCACCGCTAAGAGCAGGTCGAGCAGCGGGACGAACAACACCGCTGCCAGCACGATGAGCGGGGCGAACAGCGCCAGGATGTCGGTACCGTCGGTGGTGGTGATCGAGATCTGGCCGGCGGCGCTCGTGGTCGCGGCGGCCAGCAACAACCCGATCAGCATCGAGCCGGAGTCGCCCATGAAGATCCGGGCCGGGTTGAAGTTGTGTGGCAAAAACCCCAGACAGGCGCCGCCGAGAACGGCCGCGATCAGCGCCGGAAAGTATGCGGACGGGTCGTTGCCCACCCGCTGCACCAGACCGATCGCGAACAGACCGGTGGCCGCCGCAGCGATCATCCCGATGCCGGCAGCCAGCCCGTCCAGGCCGTCGACGAAGTTCATCGCGTTCACCAGTGCCACCGTGAGCAGCACCGTGAGCAGCACGCCCTGTCCCTGGCCCAGGCTCAGCAGCGAGCCGGAGATCCCGGTGCCGCCACCGCCCCACGGCACGTAGAACACCGTCCACTGCACCCCGACGAGCACCAGCAGACCGGCGGCCGTCATCTGGCCGGCGAACTTCGTGAGCGCGCCGAGCTCGTAGCGGTCGTCGAGGGCACCGACGACCACGAGCAGGACGCCAGCGGCCAGCACCCCGAGGATCTCGTTCGAGTTGTTGTCAAACGCCAGCCGCAGCGCGGGCAGCTGGTAGGCCATCCCAACCCCGGCGAGCACCCCGCCGAGCATCGCCAGCCCGCCCCACCGCGGCGTCGGCGTCACGTGCACGTCCCGCCCGCGCGGCCAGGCCACCGCACCGGCCCGCAGCGCGAACACCCGCACCGGGCCGACGAGCAGGAACGTGATCACCGCAGCCGTCAGTCCCGCGAGCAGGTACTCCCGGATCGGCAGGACGAGCGTGGGCACCGAATCGGCCCTGGGCGGGGCAGCCGGCGCGCTCAGGACCGCGGATATGCGGGGGCTCGCGCGACGAGCGCTGACACCGCGTCGGCCACGTCGGCCAGCTCGGCGTCGCCCTCCGGGGTGTCGTGCTCGGCTCGGACCGCACGGGCCAGCAGCGACCCGATCTCAGCCATGTCGGACTCGACCATCCCCTGCGTGGTGACGCTGGGCGACCCGACCCGCAGACCCGAGGGCTTCAGCGGCGGTGCCGGGTCATACGGGATCGCGTTCTTGTTGAGCGTGATCCGAGCGGCGTCGCAGCGGGTCTCGGCCTGGGCGCCAGTGACCCCGAGCGGACGCAGGTCCACGAGCGCGAGATGGGTGTCGGTGCCGCCGGAGACCGCCCGCATGCCCTCGGTCTCCAGGCTCTTGGCCAGTGCCTGCGCGTTCGCGACGACCTGGGTGGCGTAGGCCCGGTACGCCGGCTGCGCCGCCTCGCGCATCGCCACGGCCTTGGCCGCGACGGCGTGCATCAGCGGGCCGCCCTGGGAGAAGGGGAACACGGCCTTGTCGATGGCCTTGGCGTGCTCGGCGCGGGCGAGGATCATGCCGCCACGGGGGCCGCGCAGCACCTTGTGCGTGGTGGCCGTGACGACGTCGGCGAACGGCACCGGCGACGGGATGGCCTGGCCGGCCACGAGCCCGATGAAGTGCGCGGCGTCGACCACGAGCTTCGCCTCGACCTCGTCGGCGATCTCGCGGAACACCTTGAAGTCGATCAGTCGGGGGTACGCCGTGGCCCCGGCAATGATCATTTTTGGACGGTGCTCTAGGGCCAGGTCGCGGACCTGGTCGTAGTCGATCAGCTCGGTGTCCTGACGCACGGTGTAGGAGACCGCGTTGAACCACTTTCCGGAGAAGCTGACCTTGCTGCCGTGGGTGAGGTGTCCACCCTGCTTGAGGTCCATCGCGAGCACCGTGTCACCGGGCTGCGCGAACGCTGCGTACACCGCGAAGTTGGCCGACGCGCCGGAGTGCGGCTGGAGGTTCGCGTGCTCGGCGCCGAAGAGCTCCGTCGCGCGCGCGTTGCCGATCTCCTCGGCACGGTCCACGACCTGGCACCCGCCGTAGTAGCGCCGGCCGGGGTAGCCCTCGGCGTATTTGTTCGACAGCGTGGAGCCCAGCGCGGCGAGCACCGCCGGGCTGGTGAGGTTCTCGCTGGCGATGAGCTGCAGCCCGCCGCGCAGCCGATCCAGCTCGTCGAGCACCACACCCGCGATCTCCGGGTCCTGCTGGTGTAGCGCGTCGAAGTCCGGTCCCCAGAACGGTGTCGTCGTCACGGTGGTTCACGCTACCCGCGCTGGTCGCGGACCGGTCGGTCTCCCCCCGAGACACCGAGTTCGACAGGAGTCCGCTTCGATCATGCTCAGAATCGGACTGCCGTCGAACTCGACGCGGGTAGCCGCGACTCCAACATCGTGCGGACCCGGTGGGGCGTCTGTGGTGGGTTGCCGTCGACGTCGTCGTAGGTGAAGCGCAGGGTCAGCCAGCCCAGGTCGGCGACGTCGAGATCGCGGCGGCGGTCTGCCCGGGAGCGACGATCGGTGAAGTGCTGGCCGCCGTCGTAGGTGATAGCGAGCATCGCGGCAGGATAGGCCAGGTCGAGTCGAGCGATGACGAAGCCGTACGGGTCAACCACCGGATACTGGACCTCGGGCGCCGGAAGCCCCGCGAGCACGAGCAGCAGCCGCAGCTGCGATTCCATGACCGACTCGGCACGCGGATCGGCCAGCTCGACGACCCGGTCCAGGCACCGGCTACCCCGCGCTCGCGGCCCGGCGGCACGACGGGTGATCAGGTCCGTGGGTGCGAAGCCACCACAACGGGCGAGCGCGTCCACCGCGGCGACGGCCTGGACCAGCGGCAGCCGGCGGGCGAGATCCCACGCCGTCCGCAGGGGTGAGGTGACCCGGCATCCGGCCACGTCGCGCACGTCCTCGCCGGTCGCCGAGCCCCGGCGGACGAGCAGCCCCGGGTGCCGACGGACGTCGTGGCCGACGAGCACCTCGGCCGGTGCGCGCGCCGGCGAGCAGCCGGCACCGAGCAGCGTGGCGGCGGAGTAGCCGGCCAGCACGCCACCCCGGTCGGCCACGAGCAGGTAGGCCGCCCGCGAGCGGGTAGCCAGGTCGAGCTCCTGCCCGGCGGACACATAGACGTCCGGAAAGACTCGCCGAAAGCGCGGACCGTAGAGCTGCGCGCGGGTCAGCAGCCCGAGCCGGATCGCCTCCACCCCGCGGAACGGACCGTCGAGCACGCCGGCAGCGTCCCGGATCCGCTCGATCTCCGGGGGCTGTTTCATCGAGTTCGACGCCAGTCCGGCGCCGGGCATGATCGAAGCGGACTGGCGTCGAGCTCACGGGTTATGCGAGGAAGACCTCGCGGCCGAGGACCTCGGCGAGATCGGCCTGCGTCACCGCGCCTTCGCGGAGGATGCGTGGATCCTCGCCGGTCAGGTCGAGGACCGTGGACGCGATCGGCTCCCCCGACGCGCCGCCGTCGAGGTAGACCGACACCGACTCACCGAGCTGGGACTGCGCGTCCGCGACGTTCGTGGCCGGGGGCGAGCCGGAGACGTTCGCGCTGGACACCGCCATCGGCCCGACGTCGCGCAGCAGCTCCAGCGCCACCGGGTGCAGCGGCATCCGCAGCATCACGGTGCCCTTGGTGGAGCCCAGGTCCCACGCCAGCGACGGCGCGTGCGGCAGCACCAGCGACAGCCCGCCCGGCCAGAACGCCTCGATCAGGTCGCGGGCCACCTTCGGCACCCCGAGCACCAGGCCGTCGATCGTCGACCAGGAGCCGACGAGCACGGGCACCGGCATGTCCGGGCCACGGTTCTTCGCCGAGAGCAGCGACCACACGGCCGTTCTGGAGAACGCGTCGCAGCCCAGGCCGTAGACGGTGTCGGTGGGCAGCACCACCAGCTGCCCGGCCCGCACGGCACGGGCCGCCGCGGCGAGGCCCTCGCGGCGGGAGTCGGGATCGGCACAGTCGTAGGTGGAATAGTAGGTCGGAGCCACCGCGGAAGACTACGACCGATCAGCTCGGCGCGATCCGCCGGGCAGTGGCGAACCGGGGACGCCCGGCAAGGTCGTGGTGCTCCTCGACCTCGGTGAGCACCCGGCGCCGGCGCAGCAGGGCGGGCACGACCTCGCCGTGGGTGTCGTCGTGCTCGATGCCCAGATACCCACCGTAACGCAGCAACCCGGCCGACGCGGCGATGACCGCGCGGATGATCTCGAGCCCGTCCGGGCCGCCGAAGACCGCGCCGGGCGGGTCCCAGTCGATCACCTCCGCCGGTAGCGGGGTGCCGTCGGGGACGTAGGGCGGGTTGCACAGCACGAGGTCGACGTGCGACTCGAGCTCGGCGAGCAGGTCGTTGCAGCGCACGTCGGCAGCGTGCAGGGTGACCGGAGTGCCGCCGGTGGCGACGTGATCGGAGAGGTTGCGCCGCGCCCAGGTCAGGGCGGCTGGATCGGCCTCGACGGCGTGCACCACGGCGTCGCGACGGCACAGCGCCACCCCCAACGCGAGCGCACCCGAACCCGTGCACAGGTCCACGACCAGCGGCGAGGCGACATCGGAGATCGCGCGCAGCCCCCAGTCGAGCAGCAGCTCGGTCTCCGGACGCGGCGTGAACACCCCCGGCCCGACCGCGACGGTTGCCGGCCCGAGCACGGCCGTGCCGATCAGGTGTTGCAACGGCTCGCGGGCGGCGCGACGCACGACGAGCCGCCGCAGCGCCTCGATCACCGGCGGGTCCACCAGCGGCTGGAGCATCAGGCGCCCACGCTCCACGCCGACGACGTGCGCGGCCAGGATCTCGGCGTCAACCCGCGGGGACGCGACGCCCGCGGCGGCGAGCATCCGCTCTGCCTCCCCGATCGCCAGGCGCAGCGGCTGCCGGTTCACGTGCCCACTGCCTCCGCCCGTTCGGCCGTCGCGAGCGCGGCGAGGACGTCGTCGAGGTCACCGTCCAGGACGGCCGCGAGGTTGTGCGCCTTGTATCCCACGCGGTGGTCGGAGATCCGGTTCTCCGGGAAGTTGTAGGTGCGGATCCGCTCGGACCGGTCGACGGTGCGCACCTGCGAGCGCCGCTGCGCCGAGGCGCGCGCCGCCTCCTGCTCGTCGGCCATGGCCTGCAGCCGGGACCGCAGCACCGCCGTGGCGCGCACCTTGTTCTGCAGCTGGGACTTCTCGTTCTGGCAGCTCACGACGGTGCCGGTGGGCAGGTGGGTGATCCGCACCGCCGAGTCGGTGGTGTTGACGCTCTGCCCGCCGTGGCCCGAGGAGCGGAACACGTCGATCCGCAGGTCGTTCTCGTCGATCTCGACGGCCGCTTCCTCGCCGGAATCGGGATACACCAGCACGCCCGCCGCGGAGGTGTGCACCCGACCCTGGGACTCGGTGACCGGCACGCGCTGCACGCGATGCACGCCGCCCTCGAACTTCAGCGCGGCCCAGACCCCGTCGGCCTCGGCACGCCGCGACCGCACCGAGAGCGTGATGTCCTTGTACCCGCCCAGATCCGACGGCACGGCGTCGAGGGCCTCGATCGTCCAGCCGCGACGCTCGGCGTAACGCTGGTACATCCGTACGAGATCGCCGGCGAACAGGGCCGACTCCTCGCCACCCTCCCCCGACTTGACCTCGAGCACGACGTCCTGGCCGTCGTGCGGGTCGCGCGGCACGAGCAGCTCGGCGAGGCGGGTCTCCAGCAGCGGGATCCGCGCGGCCAGCGCCGTGGCCTCGGTGGCGAACGCCGGGTCCTCGGCGACGAGCTCGCGGGCGGCGGCCTCGTCCTCGCGGGCGACGGCGAGCTCACGGGCGGCGACGACGACGGGGCCGATCTCGGCGTACCGGCGCCCGAGCTTGCGCGCGGTGGCGGCGTCGGCGTGCACGGTGGGGTCGGCGAGCGCGAGCTCCAGCTCGGCGTGCTCGGCGAGCACGGCATCGACCGCCGGTACCGTCATCTCGCCTCCCCTGCGCTGGTCCGGACATGCAGACGGCGCCCACCCGAACTGGTGGGCGCCGTCGGTGCAGCTAGGAGCGCTTGCCGGCGCGCTTGCCGTAGCGGGCCTCGAAGCGGGCGACGCGGCCGCCGGAGTCGAGGATCTTCTGCTTGCCGGTATAGAACGGGTGGCAGGCCGAGCAGACCTCGACGGTGATCGCACCGCTGGCCTTGGTGCTGCGGGTACTGAACTGGTTGCCGCAGCCGCAGGTGACCTGCGTCTGGACGTACTCGGGGTGGATGCCGTTACGCACGGAGGTTCCTCTCGATGTGGCGCCGGGTCCCGCGATGCGGGTGAACCGGAGCCGGAGTTGACGTGTCATTCAACCACCCGGGTCGGCACCGGAATTCCCGGGGCGCCGCGGCGGGGTCGTGGTCTCAGTCGTCAGAACCCGGGGTGCTCTTCGCGACCTGCATCAGGAACTCGATGTTGGTGCGCGTCTTGCGGAGCTGGGTGAGCAGCAGGTCGATGGCCTGCTGGTCGTCGAGCGCCGAGAGCACCCGGCGCAGCTTGACAATGACCGCGAGCTCGTCGGGTGAGAGCAGCAGCTCCTCCTTGCGCGTGCCCGACGCGTCGACGTCGATGGCCGGGAAGACCCGCTTGTCGGCGATGCGGCGATCCAGCTTGAGCTCGGCGTTGCCGGTGCCCTTGAACTCCTCGAAGATCACCGTGTCCATCGTGGACCCGGTCTCGACAAGCGCCGTGGCGAAGATCGTCAGCGAGCCGCCGTCCTCGATGTTGCGCGCCGCGCCGAGGAAGCGCTTGGGCGGGTACAGCGCCGTGGAGTCCACGCCGCCGGAGAGGATCCGGCCCGACGCGGGCGCGGCCAGGTTGTAGGCCCGGCCCAGGCGGGTGATCGAGTCGAGCAGCACGACGACGTCGTGACCCATCTCGACCAGGCGCTTCGCCCGCTCGATGGCCAGCTCCGCCACGGTGGTGTGGTCGCCCGGCGGGCGGTCGAACGTGGACGCGATGACCTCGCCCTTCACCGACCGCTGCATGTCGGTGACCTCCTCCGGCCGCTCGTCCACGAGGACGACCATGAGGTGGCACTCCGGGTTGTTCGTCGTGATCGCGTTGGCGATCGACTGCAGGATCATGGTCTTGCCGGCCTTCGGCGGCGAGACGATGAGCGCCCGCTGGCCCTTGCCGATCGGCATGACCAGGTCGATGACGCGGGGGGTGAGCTTGTGCGACTCGGTCTCCAGGCGCAGCCGCTCGTTCGGGTAGAGCGGGGTGAGCTTGGTGAACTCCGGACGGCCCCGGGAAGCCTCCGGCTCCTGACCGTTGATCGTGTCGACCCGCACCAGCGGGTTGAACTTCTGCCGCGACTGCTCGCCCTCGCGAGGCTCGCGCACGGCGCCGGTGATCGCGTCCCCGCGGCGCAGGCCGTAGGTGCGCACCACCGACAGCGACACGTAGACGTCCGTAGGACCGGACAGGTACCCGGTGGTGCGGACGAACGCATAGTTGTCCAGCACGTCGATGATGCCGGCGACGGGCAGCAGCACGTCGCCGTCGCGCACCTCGGTGTCGACAGTGCCCTGGGCCTGGCCCTGGCCACCGCCGCGGTCGTTGCGGTCGCGCCCCCGGCGGCGGTCGCGGAACCGGCGGCCACGACGGCCGCGGCCGTCACCCTCGGTGTCGGAGTCGTCGTCAGGGCGGTTGTCCCGCGGGCCCCGGTTGTCGTTACGGACCCCGCCCCTGACGGCATCGCCACGGTCGTCACCGCGGTTGCGGCCACGCTGGCGGTCGTTGCCGGCGGTGTCGCCGGGCCCGGACTCGCCGGTTGCGTCGGGCTGGTCGCCGCGGGGGCGACGGTTCTGGCGGGAGCGACGCCCACCGGTGTCGGCCTCCGTATCGGTGAGAGACGCCTGCGCCGGGGTGTCGGCCGCGCTCTCGAGCGCGGGGGCGCCGTTCACCTGTCTCTCGTCGTCAGCCGGGGCCGGGTCCACGCTCGGGGCCGGATCGGCCACCACACCGTTGGCGGCGGGCTGCACGTCGGGAGCTCCCGCGGGTCGGGACACGACCCGACGGCGAGGTGCGCCTACGGCCTCGACCGCGGGCGCGCTGCCGTTCGCGGCGGCGGCCTCCGTGCCAGGCGCCTCCGCGGTGGATGTCTCCGCGGCGACATCGCCGCTGGTGACGGGTTCGGCGGAGCCACCACCGTGCTCCGGCAGCGACAGCTGCCCGACCGCGGGCGGGGGGTCGGCCGCGCCGCCCTGCCGCTCCTTGATGGCGGCGATCAACTCGCCCTTGCGCATCGCGGAGGTATCGGAGATGTTCAGCTCCTCAGCCAGCTGGCGGAGCTCCGCCAGCACCATGCCGGTCAGGCCGCCGCGCTTGCGGGGCGCAAAGTCAGCCTCGGTACCGACGAGATCGGTCTCGCTCACAGATGTCCTTCCTAACCGGCCGGGCCGCGCCCAGACCAGCGGGATTCACATACTCGCCCGGACGGTGCGCCGGACGACAGTCGGTCAACGGGTCGCGGAAGAGCGACCGCCCCGACAGGCAAGGGCGGCGATCGCCGCGACGGTCACGGGAAGAGGCCGCTCGGTTCGGACAGCGGAGACGCAGATCCCGGCTCGAGTGGCCACGCGGATGACGCGTGGATCGCCGTTGCGATGCCGAGAGTAGACGTTGCCGGTGATAGCGGCAACAACACCCTGCCCGACGCGCCGCATGCGACGCCGCTAACCGATCTCCACCCGAGCACCGTGGGGGTCCACGGGCAGCGCAACAGCGGTGAACCCGTGCAGGTCCAGACCTTCGGGCAGGCCGGCATCCGTGGTCAGTGCCAGCACGGTGGGACCGGCCCCGGAGACGGCGGCCGGGACCCCCCGCGCGCGCAACGCGTCCACGAGATCGGCCGAGGCCGGGTAGGCCGGACGCCGGTAGGCCTGGTGCAGGCGGTCCTCCGTGGCCGCCAGCAGCAACTCGGGGCGCTGGGTGAAGGCCAGCACCGCGAGCGCGGTGCGGCTGCCGGTGAAGGCCGCGTCGACCAGCGGCACGCGGTCGGGCAGGAGCCCACGGGTGGTGCTGGTCAGCGACTCGGTCCCGGCGACGAGCGCCACCGGACGGAGATCGGGATGGGCGTCGAGTCCTACCGCGTGAAACCGCTCCGCCGCGTTCTCCACGCTCGCCCAGGCGATCACGAAACCGCCGAGCAGGCTCGCGGCGGCGTTATCCGCGTGCCCCTCCATACCGGCCGCGATCTGCAACACCGTGTCGCGCTCCAGCTCCGGATCCCGCCCGGCGAGCAGCACGGCCGCGACGGCACCCGCCACCGCGGCGGCGGCGGAGCTGCCGAGCCCACGCGCGTGCGGGATCGCGTTGCGACAGCGCAGCCGCAGCCCGGGGGGTGCGTCGCCGACGAGGTCCCAGGTGGCACGCATCGCACGGACGACGAGGTGTGTCTCGTCACACGGCACCGCGCCCGCGCCCTCGCCTGCCACCTCCACCGAGACGCCGGCCGGCGCGACCGCGACCTCGACCTCGTCGACGAGCGCCAGCGCCAGCGCCAGCGTGTCGAAGCCCGGGCCGAGGTTCGCCGACGAGGCCGGCACCCGGACCCGAACCTCACGAGGCCTGCCCATCAGAACCGTCCCCTCAACACAGCTCGAGCGCGGCGGCGACCGCACCGGAGTCGACCGGGACGACGGTCGGAGCGGGCGCGGTGAGCAGGGCCGTGTCCGGATCTTTCAGCCCGTGCCCGGTGACGGTGCACACCACGAGCGAGCCGCGGGGCAGCGATCCGGCCGCCGTCGACTGCAGCAGGCCCGCGACGCTCGCCGCCGAGGCCGGTTCGACGAACACGGCCTCGCGGGAGGACAGCAGCCGATAGGCGGCCAGGATCTCCTCGTCGGTGACCGCGGCGAACCGCCCGCCGGACTCGTCGCGCACGGCCATCGCGGCAGTCCAGGAGGCGGGTGCCCCGATCCGGATAGCGGTGGCGATCGTCTCCGGGTTGCGGACGGGTTCCCCGCGCACCAGTGGCGCCGCACCCGCGGCCTGGTAACCGAGCATCCGCGGTGGCGCGGTGATCAGCCCGTCGGCGTGGTAGGAGCGGTAGCCCGCCCAGTAGGCGGTGATGTTGCCTGCGTTGCCCACCGGCAGGCAGTGCACGTCGGGGGCGCGGCCCAGCTCGTCGCAGATCTCGTACGCGGCGCTGGCCTGCCCGGCGATCCGGGTGGGGTTCACGGAGTTGACCAGCGCGGCCACCGGGTAGTCGACGGCGGTCTTGCGGGCCAGCTCCAGGCAGTCGTCGAAGTTGCCGTCGATCTGCAGGATCCGCGCCCCGTGGGCGACGGCCTGCGCGAGCTTGCCCAGCGAGATCTTGCCCTGCGGCACGAGCACGGCGCAGGTCATCCCCGCACGCGCTGCGTAGGCGGCGGCCGAGGCCGAGGTGTTGCCGGTGGACGCGCAGATGACGCCCTGCTTGCCGCTCGCCAGCGCGTCGGTGACCGCCATCGTCATCCCGCGGTCCTTGAACGAGCCCGTCGGGTTGGCTCCGTCGACCTTGAGGTAGACCTCGCAGCCGGTGAGCTCGGAGAGGTGCGGCGCGGACAGCAGCGGGGTACCGCCCTCGCCGAGCGTGACGATCGTCCAGCCCGGCTGCACCGGCATCCGGTCGCGGTAGGCCTCGATCACGCCCGGCCAGCGCAGCGTCGTCCGGAACATGGGCACAGTGTCGACCCGCGCTCCGCTGATGCTCCACGCGGTCATCCGGCCACCCCTTTGCGTCCCAGGTCCTCGACACGCAGCACGCTGTCCACGCCGCGCACGACGTCGAGGCCGGTGAGGATCTCAACCGTCGCGGCCAGCGCCGCCTCCGGCGCCGTGTGCGTGACAACCACCAGGTGCGCTGCCCCACCCTCGTTGTCCCCACCGGTCTGGCGCACCGCGGCGATGCTGACCCCGCGCCGCGCGAACTCACCGGAGATCGTCGCGAGCACGCCGGCGCGGTCGGCCACGTCCAGGCTGACGTGATAGCGCGTGGACACCGCGCCCATCGGCTGGATGGGCAGGCTGGCATACGCCGACTCCCGCGGCCCGCGCCCGCCGATCACCCGGTTGCGCGCGACCGCGACGAGGTCGCCCAGCACCGCGCTCGCGGTGGGCGCCCCGCCCGCGCCCTGCCCGTAGAACATCAGCTGTCCGGCCGCCTCGGCCTCGACGAACACCGCGTTGAAGGCGCCGTGCACCGCCGCGAGGGGATGCGAGGCGGGGATCATGGCCGGGTACACCCGGGCCGACACCGACTCGGGCGTAGCGCCGCCGACGCCGCCGACTCCCCCGCCGGTGCGCTCGCAGATCGCCAACAGCTTGATCACGCAGCCCATCCCGGCGGCCGTGGCGATGTCGGCGGCGGTGACCGCCCGGATCCCCTCGCAGTGCACGTCAGCTGCGGTGACCCGGGTGTGGAACGCCAGCGAGGCCAGGATCGCGGCCTTGGAGGCGGCGTCGTAGCCGTCGACGTCGGCGCTCGGGTCGGCCTCGGCGTACCCCAGCCGGGTGGCCTCCTCCAGGGCGTCGGCGTAGCTCGCCCCGGAGGAGGCCATCTGGGAGAGGATGAAGTTGGTGGTGCCGTTCACGATCCCGGCCACCCGGGTGATCCGGTCGCCGGCCAGGGACTCGCGCAGCGGGCGCAGCAGCGGGATCGCCCCGGCCACGGACGCCTCGTAGTACAGGTCGGCGCCGGAGGCATCGGCGGCCTCGGCGAGGGTCGGGCCGTCCTCGGCGAGCAGCGCCTTGTTGGCCGTCACCACCGACTTACCGGCCTTGAGCGCCTCCAGCAGCAGCGCACGCGCCGGCTCGATGCCCCCGATCACCTCGACGACGACGTCCACGTCGGCGCGCGTGACCAGCGCGGACGCGTCGGTGGCGAGCAGGTCGCCCAGCTCGGGATGGCGGTGCGGGCGCCGTACCGCCACCCCGACCAGCTCGACCGGGGCGCCGGCGCGCGCGGTCAGCTCGTCAGCCTGATCGCGCAGGAGCCGGACGACCTCCCGGCCGACGGTGCCGAAGCCGAGCAGCGCCACCCGGACCGGCCCGGCGCCCCCGCGGGGGCTTGTCGGGCTCACCGCGCCACCTCGAGCCGGAACTGGTCCTCGATCCTCTCCCGGCGCAGCAGGACGCGGGCGGCACCCTCGCGCACGGCGACGACCGCCGGACGCGGGAGCCGGTTGTAGGAGCTCGCCATCGAGTAGCAGTACGCCCCGGTCGCGGCGACGGCGAGCAGGTCGCCGGGCGCGAGGTCGGCGGGCAGCCAGCAGTCGCGCACGACGATGTCACCACTCTCGCAGTGCTTGCCGACCACCCGGGACAGCAGCGCGTCGCCCGTGCCGTCGAGCTGCGACGAGCGGGAGACCAGCCGGCAGTCGTACACCGCGTCGTAGAGCGCGGTACGGATGTTGTCGCTCATCCCGCCGTCGACGCTGACGTAGCGGCGCCCCGCGCCGCCGCCGAGCGGTACGTCCTTGAGCGTGCCCACCTCGTAGACCGTGACGGTGCCCGGTCCGGCGATGGCGCGGCCGGGCTCGACGGCGATCTCCGGCACGTCCAGCTCCTCCGCGTGGCACTCGCGCTTGACGATGCCGCGCAGCTCCTCGGCCAGGTCGGCGACGCTCGGCGGCGTCTCACCGGCGCGGTAGGCGATGCCGAACCCGCCGCCGAGGTCGAGCGTGCCGAGCGCGACGAGGGCGTCGGACCCGTGCTCCTTGTGCAGCTGGGCGAGGAACCGCACCACCCGGTGCGCGGCGACCTCGAACCCCTCGGTGTCGAAGATCTGGCTGCCGATGTGGCTGTGCAGCCCCACCAGGGCGAGCCCCTCGGACTTCAGCACGCGGCGGGCGGCCTCCGCGGCGTCGCTGGTCGCCCCGCCCGCGAGCGAGAAACCGAACTTCTGGTCCTCGTGCGCGGTGGCGATGAACTCGTGGGTGTGTGCCTCGACGCCGACGGTCAGCCGGATCATCACCGGCACGACGACGCCGCGGTCCCGCGCCACCGCGTCCAGCCGGGCGATCTCGTGGAACGAGTCGAGCACCACCTGCCCGACCCCCGCCTCGACCGCGGCCTCCAGCTCCTCGAGGGACTTGTTGTTGCCGTGCAGCGCGATCCGTTCCGGCGGGAAGCCGGCGCGCCGGGCGACGGCGAGCTCGCCACCGCTGCAGACGTCGAGCGAGAGCCCCTCCGCGGCGACCCAGCGCGCCACCTCGGTGCACAGGAACGCCTTGGCGGCGTAGTGCACCGACCCCCCGCCGAACGCGGCGGCGAACTCCGCGGCCCGGGACCGGAAGTCGGCCTCGTCGATCACGAACAGCGGCGTGCCGAACTCCTGCGCCAGGTCGCGGACGTCGGCCCCGGCGATCACCAGGGCTCCCCCGGCGCCGCGCTCCGCGCCGCGCGGCCACACCGATCCGGCGAGCTCGTCGAGCCCGGCGGCGTCTACGGGTCGGGGACCTGCGGTCTCCGGCGGCACCTGGATCTCGGCGTGCAGCGGGCCGGCCGGGTGCGCTCTCACATCCGCTCCGGGGCACTCACGCCGAGCAGACCGAGCCCGGTCGCCAGCACCTGACGGGCGGCGACGCACAGGCCGAGCCGAGCCCGGTGCAGGTCACTGACCTGCTCGTCGCCCATCGGTAACACGCGACAGGCGTCGTAAAACTTGTGGTAAGCCCCGGCCAGCGACTCGAGGTAGCGCGCCACCCGGTGCGGCTCGCGCAGCTCGGCGGCCGACGCGACGACGGCCGGGAACTCCCCGAGCGTGCGGATCAGATCACCCTCCCGGGGGTGGCTCAGCAGCCCGTAGGCCGCCCCGGGCTCGACGCCGAGGTCGGCGGCGTTGCGGGCCAGGGACGCGAGCCGGGCGTGCGCGTACTGGACGTAGAACACGGGGTTGTCGTTGCTGCGGGTGGCGAGCAGGTCGAGGTCCACGTCCAGCGTCGAGTCGACCGAGGACCGGATCAGCGAGTACCGCGCGGCGTCCACACCGACGGCGTCGACGAGGTCGTCCATGCTCACGGTGGTACCGGCGCGCTTGCTCATCCGCACCGGCTTGCCGTCCCGGTACAGGTTGACCATCTGCCCGATCAGCACCTCGACGGTGCCGGGGTCGTCGCCGAACGCGGCCGCCGCCGCGCGCAGCCGGGCGATGTAGCCGTGGTGGTCCGCGCCGAGCATGTAGATGCACAGGTCATGCCCGCGAGCCCGCTTGTCGAGGTAGTAGGCGAGGTCGCCGGCGATGTAGGCCGGGGTGCCGTCACTCTTGATGACCACCCGGTCCTTGTCGTCGCCCTGGTCGGTGGAGCGCAGCCACCAGGCGCCGTCGGCCTCGTAGAGGTTGCCGGAGTCCTTGAGCCGGTTCACCGCGACCGTCACCGCGCCCGAGTCGTGCAGCGCCTTCTCGTGGAACCACACGTCGAAGTCGGTGCCGAACGCGTGCAGCGCCCGCTTGATCTCGTCGAACATCAGGTCCACCCCGACGCGCCGGAACACCTCGTCGCACGCGGCGGGCGCAAGCTCGAGCGCACCGGGCTCGGCCGCGACGACCGCAGCGGCGATCTCGGCGATGTACGCCCCGCCGTAGCCGTTCTCCGGAGTCGGCTCGCCCCGCGCGGCGGCCACCAGCGAGGCGACGAACCGGTCGATCTGGCCACCGGCGTCGTTGAAGTAGTACTCGCGCGTCACCTTCGCCCCGCGGGCGGACAGCACCCGGCCCAGCGCGTCGCCGACCGCCGCCCACCGGGTGTGCCCGAGGTGCAGGGGGCCGGTCGGGTTGGCGGAGACGAACTCGAGGTTGACGTTGCGGGCGGCGTGGTCCTCGCCGGTGCCGTAGGCCGGCCCCGCCGCCAGGATCTCGCCGACGACCGCACCCTGCGCGTCGGCGGCAAGGCGCAGGTTGATGAAGCCGGGCCCGGCGACCTCGGCGCTCGCGATGCCCTCGCGGGCGGCCAGCTCGTCGGCCAGCCAGCCGGCCAGCTCCCGCGGTGGCACACCGACCTTCTTGGCCGTGCGCAGCGCCACGTTGGTGGCGTAGTCGCCGTGCTCGGGGTTGCGCGGACGCTCGACACCGACGTCGTCGGGCAGCGCCGCGAGGTCCAGGCCGCGACGGGTGAGCACGTCGGACGCGGCAGCACGGACCAGGTCGGCGAGTAGAGCGGGGGTCACTGGAGGGAGTCTAGGAGGTGCTGCTCACCGGTTTCTCAGGCGGCGCTCCTAGACTCCCGGGCGGGCCCGTGCCGTCGGTGGTGGCGGTCGCGGGGGTCTCTGCACCCGAGGTCTGGACGGTTCATGGTCAGCGGTAACAAGAGCAAGGCGGTCCGCAACGCACGCGCGGCGGTCGTCACCCAGAAGTCCACCTCCTGGGGGCTGATCGCGGCCGTCCTGGTCGTGCTGCTCTTCGCCGGCGGCGTGATCGGCTACTACCTCGTGCAGGCCAACGCCCAGCAGGGCCGCATCGACGCACTCGCGCCGTTCACCCCGACCCCCGACAACCCGGACCCGTCGACCGCGATCCCCGGCGTCGAGGTCGTCACCTACCAGGGCGGGCAGCACATCACCCCGAGCCAGACGGTGGCCTACACGCACAATCCCCCGTTCGGCGGCACTCACGACGGGTTCTGGGCGGCATGCAACGGCGTCGTCTACCCGGACCCGGTGCGCAGCGAGAACCTCGTGCACTCCCTCGAACACGGCACGGTCTGGATCGCCTACAACCCCGACCAGATCAGCGGCGACGCGCTCGACGCGCTCACCGCGAAGGTGCAGAGCCGCCCCTACACGGTGATGTCGCCCTACCCCGGCCTCGACCAGCCCATCTCGCTGCAGGCGTGGGGCCACCAGCTCAAGCTCGCCGACGCCGGCGACGGCCGCGTCGACCAGTTCATCGCCGCGCTGCGGCGCAACCCGAACACCCACCCCGAGGTCGGGGCGAGCTGCCAGGCGCTCGGCCCGGGCCAGTTCGACCAGGACAACCCGCCCGCGTTCGCACCCGCGCCGCCGGTGAGCGCCATCGACGGTACGACCGTGTTCCCCGAGATCGTCGAAGGCGCGACGGACGTCGCGCCCGACGCGGGGCCATGATGGACGCGATGAGCACCTCGACCGCCCCGTCCACCTCCCCCGAGGCCGACCCGGCCCCCGCGTCCGGCCGCGAACCGCGCTGGGTGCGGCCGCTGCTCATCGTCGGCGCGGTGCTGAGCCTGCTGATGCTCGGCGCGGCGGGCGGGCTGCTGATCGGACTGCCCGGATCGTCGGCCCCCACGACGCCGCAGGCCGGCTCGGTCGACGTCGGGTTCGCGCAGGACATGACCGTGCACCACCAGCAGGCCGTCGAGATGGCAGCCTGGGAGCGCGATCACACCACCGATCCGGTGCTCCGACAGATCGCCTTCGACATCGAGTCGACCCAGACCGAGCAGATCGGCCGGATGCAAGGCTGGCTGGAGCTGTGGGGCGCGCCCGGGCTTCCCGTCGACGACAGGCACATGGCCTGGATGGCCGCCGCTCCCGGCCACGACCACTCCGGCGCCGACATGCCCGCCGCGGGCGTCGCGACCATGCCCGGGATGGCCAGCCCCGACGAGCTGCGCGCGCTCCGCGCCACCACCGGCACCCCCCTCGACGTCCTGTTCCTGCAGCTCATGCTGCGCCACCACGAGGGCGGCACCTCGATGCTGGACTACGCCGCCCAGCACGCCGCCGTGCCGCAGGTACGGAACCTGTCGGCACAGATGCTGAGCTCCCAGACCACCGAGGCCACCTACCTGCGCCAGCTCCTCGCCGAACGCGGAGGGACGCCGCTGCCGCTGTAGATCGGCCCGTGCGCTAGACTTGCCCAGCTACGGCCCCCGTAGCTCAGGGGATAGAGCACCGCCCTCCGGAGGCGGTGGCGCAGGTTCGAATCCTGCCGGGGGCACCACCCGGTTGACCACACGAAACGGCCCCTCATCTGCTGAAAACAGGAGGAGGGGCCGATCTTGTTGTGTCCGGCCGTGTCCGGCTGGAGCCGGTCGTTCCCGGCTGTCTGTTCCTAATACGTTCCCAAGTTCCGGACGTTCCCAAGTTCCGGCTACGCCTCGCCAGTGTGGCCGAGCGCCCGCATGACAGCCACCGCGCACATCTCGCCCCCGTCCAGGGACGAGGCTGTCTGGGGGATCATTGTGTGTATGGGTGGGGTGGCGGTGCGTCGGCGGTGGCGGCTGGTGGTCGCGGTTGTGGTGGTCGTCAGCGCGTGCTGGGCGCTGACGACCTGGCTGTCCGTGCCTCTCGGCTTCCTGATGTTGCTGGTCGCCGTGGCGTCGCTCGGGGCCAACTGGCTTTGGCGGCGCGAGGTGGATGGTGGCCGGGTCGCGCGGGACCTCGCGCGGGCGGTGCGGGTGGAGCGGCGGCGTTTCCTGGATCAGGCGTTGGCGGTGGCGTGGCAGGCACGTCCGGCGAAGGTAGGTTTCCGCGACCCCGATGGCGGGGACCTGCCCGATCCGGTGGAGACGCTGTTGTTGCAGTGGCAGGACACCACCGCCGGTGAGGTGGGGTCGATCGAGGACGTCGCAGCGTTCTACACCCGCCAATCGGGCGGCAGGCTGGTGGTGTTGGGGGCACCGGGTGCGGGCAAGACGGTCCTGCTGTCGCGTCTGGTCCTGGACCTGCTCGACCACCTCGAGACGGGCGGCCGCGAGACCGCCGATCTGGCGCCTGGGGTGCCGGTCCCGGTACTGCTGAGTCTGCCCTCCTGCGACCTCGGCGACACCCAGGAGCTGTCTGATGATCAGCTCGCCGACCGGTTGCAGACCTGGATTGTGCGGCGGCTGGTCGAGGACTACGGTCTACGGTCCTCCCAGGCGACAGCCCTCGTGCAGGACCGGCGGATACTGCCGGTCCTCGACGGCCTCGACGAGATGGACCCGACACTGCCCACCCCTACGACAGCCGAGGTGGCTCGGCTCCGGGCCCGGGCGGTGATACGGGCGGTGAACGCCGCGGGCCGGCCCCCGGTGGTGCTGGCCTGCCGGCACCTCGACTACCGCGAGATCAGCCAACCCGCGACCGGACAGGCGGCGGCCGGGGGTGTGGCGGTCCTCACCGACGCCCGCCACGTCATGCTGCGCCCGCTGGACGCCGACGCCGTTATCGGCTACCTCATCGACCGGTTCCACGGCCGCGATGGACAGTTGCGGTCTCGGTGGCGGCCGGTCGCCGACGCCCTGACCCGCGGCGCGCCCATCGCCCGGGTGCTGGCCAACCCCTGGCAGCTGTTCTTGGCCGTCACCGCCTACACCCCCGAGAACAGCGACCCCGCCGACCTGCTCACCCTGAGCCCCGACGACGTCGAGGCCCACCTGCTCACCGGCCTGATCCCCGCTGTCGTCGAACACGACGCCACCGCCGCCGGCCGCGGCTGGACCGCCGAACGCGTCGCCCACTGGCTGACCACCATCGCCGCACACCAAACCCGCATGGCCGGCGAACACGGCAGCTCACCGACTGATATCCACCTGCCGGACCTGTGGCGGATCGCCGGACGCCGCCACCCCCGCTGGATTCCCGCCCTCCTCACCGCCACGCCACTCCTCGCGCTCGGGATCGGAGATCTGTTGTCGACGACAGACCTCGTCGGGCGCAGCCTCGGAGTCCTTCTCATGCTCGTCGCCGTGTTCGCGGGGTTCTTTGCGTTCGATCCGACGTCGCCGATGCGGCGGCTCGACTTCGCCGCGGTACGGACACCCCGCGGCCGCCGCCGCCTCCGCAACAAGCTGGTGGGCGAGCTGGCGGTCGGGCTGGCGGTCGGGCTGGCGGTCGGGCTGGCGGTCGGGCTGGCGGGCGGGCTGGCGGGCGGGCTGGCGGGCGGGCTGGCGGGCCTGCTGGCGTACGGGCTGGGGTACGGGCTGCCGGTCGGGCTGGCGGGCGGGCGGGCTGGCGGGCCTGCTGGCGGGCGGGCTGGGGAGCAATGTCGAAGGGGTTGCCTCGCCAACCGCGCTCGCCCGCCAGTGCCTCACCTGCAGCCTGGCAATCGGGCTGGGGGTCGGGCTGGCGGGCGTGCTGGTGGGCCTGCTGGCGTACGGGCTGGCGTACGGGCTGGTGTACGGGCTGGCGTTCGGGCTGGCGTTCGGGCTGGCGACGGGCGGAAACGGCAACGTCTGGCTCCGCTACGTCCTCGGCGTCCGCGCCGCCGCCCGCCAAGGCACCCTCCCCAGACGACCTGCTCGATTCCTCGACTGGTGCCTAGACACCGGA